>Ga0315292_10001828_pt1 | contig 11676 bp, 15 predicted proteins | sample YL17G13_0_MG_FD_204029 | JGI IMG/M metagenome (GOLD analysis project Ga0315292, IMG submission 204029) | Sediment microbial communities from Yellowstone Lake, YNP, Wyoming, USA - YL17G13_0 | ecosystem: Environmental > Aquatic > Freshwater > Lake > Sediment | place: USA: Wyoming | collected... | reverse complement strand
ACCTGTCTTACTTTGTATTCCGTAGTATTGATGAAAGTTTAAAGTAGCACTATTTATATAACTCGATAATCTTCTTTGTGTGCATCCCTCCTGACGAGGTTTCATTCTTATTGAACCCAAGCACATCGGGTCGTTATCACAGTAGTAGTCGAAGTAAAAGTCCTCCAACTGATTCATAATAAATAAAGGAAATGTTCCACCTATTCTCCAATGCGTAAAATAAAAATACGCATCCCCTGTCATCCATGTCGGCACTCCATTATTGAAAAACCAAAATCCTGCAACCCTTCTTTCTATTTCTGTTCTACTTACCTCATCTTGTTGAGCAGGTGTTAAGGTATCATACTGTTCATCGGTATATTGATAAGGTCTTACCCAATACTGTTCTGCTTTCGGTTTGTCATAACCGAAAATATCTTCATCCTTTGGTGGATTAGGAATTTTTATGGGATAGCCTTGAAGATTTAAAATCAACGAGAGTCACAGAAATAAGATTATCAATATCTAAACTAAACTCTCTGAACTATTTATAAATCCTTGCAAAGTAAACTAAACTTTCTCGAATTTCAATTTTTCTAACTCACTAACCTTACACACCACATCGTCAATCTGCACTCGTATGTAACTGACTCCTTTTATTTTAATTGGTATATCGGAGTTTTTCTTGCAGATAATTTCATCGCCTTCTTTTAGTTTTACTCCCAATGAATTTTGTTTTTTGTCGCTGTCGTTGATGAAAATAATTTTCGTCTTGTACGCTTTTTTATCCGTTGTCAGTTTCTTATTTGTTTCGGGAATAAATATTTTGCTTGTTTTTATTTCTTCAATTTTCGGTAACTCACAAAACAACCATCCACTTAAAGGGTCTAACTTATCTCCAACAATCTTTGCGAACACATTAAAATATTGCAAGGCTGTTATCACATACTCATTTCCTTCTTCATCTTTTCCAAGCCAATCTTCTGCATACAAATCTTCACCTCTGTTTCCTCTTTCTACCTGTAACAAACTGTAACTACTTGCTACTTCATCACCCACTCTTAGCCATCCGTTCTCATCGCTTGTGGCTATAACAGTTCCGTACTCCAATACATATTCGCCTGTTTTCCACATATCCATTGGTAGAAAAAATCTTCCGACCTTGTTGGCTGCCTCCAAGTCTTTTGCAGAATATTTTATTACCACTCTTTCGTGGCTTGTTGTTACATCGTTTTCGGTAACACTTTTTGGTATCGGTTTTAGTTTGCTATAATCCATTGTTCATTTTTTTTCTTATTTCTTCTGCTAAAATTGCTCCTCGTTCACCACTACCTGAACTCTTATATACTTCTAATGCTACTGCATCATCAGTTCTTTCGTAGGTCTTTAATCGCTCTGTTTTTAAGTCATTTAATTTAGTTATGTTGTCTATGGCATTAGACATACAAGTATTCTGAATATTGATTGCTTTCAGGTATTTATCATCATCCATTTTAGTTGGTTCTGTTGCTGCGCCACCTTCATTTACAACTAATTCACCGCCCTTGTTTATTTTCATTCGTGCAACATTCAATTGCTGTTCAATAACCTCTTGTAATGTTATTATTGCTTGAAACAGGTAATCCTGTTCTTGATTCCACCACCATTTGACAAAGTCATTAAAGTTTTCATTTTCATTATTTATTATTTCACCAAACAATCCTGTTCTGCTTAATCCATAGTCTTTTATAACTACTTGTTTCAGTTCGCCTCGTATCTTATGAATTTCGTGTAACTGACTTTCACTTGAATAAGTATCTGCTGTATAGCGCACAATATTATTCTGTTCAGCAACACTTGTTGTTATCTGTTGAAGTAAGGTGTAACCCTCATTCAGTTTTAGTTCATCAAATAAGTCCTTAATTTTTCCCTTTGATGGGAATGATTTTATGGATTGGAAAAGTGTTTTGCTCGACAATGTTTTTTGTTTTTTTATCGTTACTCATCTTGTAAACTAACTCTGCTTTCTTCTTGTAAATTCGCTTTCTCACATTAATATATTTACCTTTCATCCTTCAATAAAGTATTCACCACATCAAGATATGTTGATATTCCTTTTGCGCTAATCGTAAATACTCTCTTTGTCTTTTCATTTTCTTCATCAGCAAATTCGTGTTCATCCACATACTTGTGTGCCACTAAATAGTTCAGTCGTTGAGGACTTGGGTCTGTTCGTGAATAGTAGTTCAGAATATTTTCGGTGTCAATGGTTTCATCTCTGTTAAGCGGTTTCTCTGCGACAAATAAATTTATCAGTATTTTAAAGTGTCCATAATCCATTTTATACGGTTTCAAATAATTGTCGAGGTAGTAACCTTTCACCAATAATCTCGAAAACATTTTATACACATCAAAATTTCTTTCTGTTCTTTCTGTTTGTGAAATCGCAACATTAGCCGTCTTGAAACTACTCATAAACTTATGTAGTGTTCCATCGTTGGCTGTTTTATATACAGGGTCTGAAAATCTGAAAGCCCCTGCCATATAATGCTTCGCTACTGCTCGCTGGTCAAGACAAAACACATTCAGTTCCCGTCTTTTTTCTTCGCTGTCGTAATTGTTTTTTCCGCTTATGTAATACTGAAATACTTTTTCAAAGTCGCTGAAATTCGCTGCGCTGTCTTTATCAAATATCATCAGAAAAAACTTCTTATTCATGTGTGTAAGAAGCAATAACTTTCTGTCAAGCGTATAGGTTTCTAATACAGAAGTATGTCGTGGTTTCTTTCCTAATGCCTCTGCCAACTTCATCTTTTCAAAGTAAGCAAGTTTACCCATCTCATTCGTAATGTATTCATCGAATAATGGTGAGCGCACTAAGTTATGATTGCGTTTTTTAAACTTCCTTTCACTCATAATTTCACTCCAAGATTTAAAAGTGCATCACGCAATTCACAATAAACACTATTTCTTACAGCCATATTTGTAAAACCTTTATGACAAGTAGCAAGTAATCCATGTAACATTGCCTTTGACTGTTGCGAAGTAGAAGCATCATTGATAGTCATTTCAGCAACAGCAACATAATCACCCATCAACAAATCAGCTTCTTTAGATATTTGCTTTTGTGTTTCTTCGCTGTAACGAATACGATTAACAAACATTGACGAATAAAAATCTTTAGCAGCAATATCCATTTCAATATCCATTATCAACTGTTCTTCTTCAAGTGCTTGGTCTTTAAGATTTATCTTTTCTAATGCACTATAATATTCTTCACCAGCAATCATTTCATTGATAACTAAAATCTTTTCTTTTTTAAGAGCGATTCTTTCTTTTAATTTCGTTGCAGTACCCCGATACCAATTCACTTTATTTTCGGCTTGCAGAATGAGGTCGCCACTATCTTGCGAATACACACGAATATTCGGTTCAAGCAACTGCACCGCCTTAATTAATAACTCAACTGATTTTCTTTTCATAGAAACTCTTAATTGTGTTTACAATAAATCCTACTTCGTCCAATGTTAAAAAAGGGTGCATCGGTAATGAAATAATTTCATTTGCAAGTTGTTCTGTTATCGGATAGTTCCCCGTGAAACATCCTTTATAACATTCTTGCAAGTGAATCGGTATTGGGTAGTGTATGACTGTCGGCACTCCTTTTTCTGTTAAATAATTTTGTAGTTCATCACGAAACTTTGTTTTTACCACAAACAAATGATAAACCGAATAATTACCATCGGCAACTTTAGGAAGCACAATATCACCAACACCACTAAGTAATGCGTGATACATATTAGCGATATAATTTCTTTGACTATTCCACTTATCAAGTGCTTTTAATTTAACTGAAAGCACGCCTGCGTTTATTGTATCAAGTCTTGCGTTTGTTCCGAGTTCATTGTGATAGTATTTTTTTATAGAACCATAATTACGAAGTGATAACATTTTTTCATAGTAATCTTTCGAGGTGGTGATTGCAATTCCACTATCTCCAATCGCCCCAAGATTCTTAGCAGGGTACAGGCTGAAACAAGAAATATCACCCCAACTACCTGCCTTTCTTCCACCCTGACTTGCTCCATGCGCCTGACTTGCATCTTCAATTAAAAACAAATCGTACTTAATACACAAAGCCATAACCTTAGCCATATTTGGAACTATCTGTCCGAACAAATGAACAGGCATAATTGCTTTTGTCCTTCCTGTAATCAGTAATTCTAATTTTGAAGTATCCATCAATTGTGTATCAGGATTTACTTCGCACAAAATAACTGTTGCTCCTAATGAAGTAACTGGTAATGCCGAAGCAATGAAGGTGTTACTTGGAATTATAATCTCATCACCTTTTCCTATTCCAAATGTTTTCAATGCAAGTTCTATTGCCGACAAGCCCGAACTAACACCAACTCCATAAGTAACCCCGCAGTATTTAGCGAACTCATTTTCAAAATCAGAAACTTTCCGACCTAAAATAAAATCTCCTTTTTCAAGTGTTTCTTGAATAGAAGCATCAATTAATTCTTTTTGCTCTAAGTAAGCGGAATGTAAATCAACGAACCGTATATCCATGTGATGATGTAGAATTTTCTGTTATTTTTAAACTGTATTTCTTTCTTGCTATTTCTCTTGCAGGGATTCCGACTACTGTTGTGTATGGTGCTACATCCTGTGTCACGATTGCTCCTGCGCCTATAATTGCGCCTTGACCAATTCGTACAGGGAAAAGAATTGCTCCGCTTCCCACGATAACATCATTTCCTATAACCAACTTACCCCAATCTTCTTTTTCATAATTCACCTGTCCATTTGAAAACTTGTCGTTCACCGTCATAATGTTGTGAGCCAAAAAACAATTTTCTCCAATCCTTGTTCCACTACAAATAAATGAATGGCTTTGCACCCTTGTTTTATTTCCAATCACAACATCATTTTGGATTTCTGTATAGCTTCCAATCATGCAATCTTCACCTATCGTACACCCATATAAATTAGAAAAGTTACAGATACGAGTGCGCTCACCAATTTTTACTTTCTTTTGTATGCAAACAAAGTTTCCGAGATTAACGCTGTTTGGTATTTTTGAATCTACGCTGTTCATTGTTTAAGTGCTGTTTGACAATATTCCAATATCCGAACTACATCACGACCTACATATCCATCTGACAAAGGTTCTTCATCATTAATGATACAGTTAATAAAATCATCTACCTGTTCTGTTAGTGGCTGTAAATATTTCACATCAACTTTGTGTTCTCCTTCGTTATCGTGAATGATTAGTGTTTGTGCTATATCATCAAGTGTCAGCATCTTCTTATCTCCAACGACTGTTACACATCGTTTTTTTACAGGTTCATACCAACTGCAATGAATATTTGCAATTACATTGTTTGAGAATTTCAGATTGACAAAACAAACATCCTCAATATCTTTTTGCAAGTATGCTTGCCCGAATGAAGCAACACTTAATGGCATTTCATCCAACCAATATAAAAGCATGGATAAATCGTGGCTTCCTAAATCTGCCAAACTGTTACAGTCAAAACGAATCGGAGATTTTCCTGTTCTTTGAAATGTTATATAAAGTAATTTTCCGAGTTCTCCGCTATCAATTATTTCTTTTGTTTTTTGAACTAATGAGTTGTAAAGAAATGTTTGCCCTACAAGTAACTTCAAATTATTTGCTTCTGCAATTCCTATTAATTCTTCTGCCTGTTCTACTGTTTCGGTAAAAGTTTTCTCGCAAAGAATGTGCTTAGATGAAAGTAATAAATCTTTTACAATGGAGTAATGCGTTTTATATGGAGTGCAGACAATTACAGCATCGCAATTACTTTTCATCACATCATCAATGCTTGTTGTTGTTTCTAATTCGGGATAGTTTGTTTTTACAACATCAAGATTCTTTTGATTAATGTCGCAAACTAATATGTCTGATACATTTTCATGTTGACTTAGTATGCGGATATAATTTTTTCCCCAGTAACCCCCTGCGCCTATGATTGCTATTTTCATTTTTTCAATGGTCTTTTCCAAGTATGTCCTTCTATTATTTGATATACCAAACTCAATGAAACTCCATATTTTTCGGATAGCTGTTTGACAGAATAGCTTTTATGATGATTTTCTCTTATAAATATAACATCCTCATTTTTTAATTTAGAGCAGTAGTTGTTTTCGCCATAATTATCTCTGTTACCAAAATCTATTGAATGTCTTACATTTTTTATGTGAGTAGTCCATTCTAAATTATCAACTCTATTATCAAATCTATTAGAATTGATATGGTTTACACATGGATAATTATTAGGGTTTGGTATAAATGTTAATGCTACTATTCGATGTGGGTGTCTTGGTGTTTTATTAGAATTTTTTTTATTGATTCTTATATTTATTAATAAATATCTACCTGTATTGTCTTGTTTCAAGATAACTTCATTACACTTCCTTCCTGTAATAGATTTTATTCTCCCAAAATTGCTGACTAAATATCTTGTGTCTGTTTTTATTAACTTCCAAATTTCTCCTTCAATACTTTCAAGACTTAAATTTTTGTAGTGTTCCATTTTAAAAATGGCGGCTACTGATTCGCGTGTTAATGTTTCGTCCAATGGAAGAAGCCACGAACTTTCACCGCTTATTTTTAAATTAGTAAATTTTGATTGTGAGGCATTGTACGAAAGCATTAACGCGACAAATATAAAAAACATTCTCATACTTTATTCTCTGCTTTTAATTGTAACCAATCCACAAATGGAATTTGTTTTTCTGCCGCAAACTGACCGAATACGATTGAATTTTTCCACTCCCTTAGTAATGTTCCATCGGTGTTTGGGTGTTTAACAATATAGTCCTGCAACATACACCACTTATACCCTAATTCTTCTGCGTGAACCAAAAGAGCGTGTTCAAGATTTCCGTAAATTTTCCAATCTTTAGGATATGGAACTCCACCCATTTGGTTTATAAATTTTCCGCTTATTCCTATGCAGGCAATCATTGACAATCCGTTTACATCAATCACATTATATCCACCCACCTTTCTTTTTACTGAATTAGTAGAATTAAATTCTGCAAACTGTTCCTGCATTATAAGTCCTGCGAATCCATATTTTTTATCAGCGCGAATAACATCTCCAAATGCCTTTACCCATCCTCGACACTTCGGGTCAACTCTCTCATCGCTGTCACAGGAAATTAATACATCATTATCTTGCATCTTTGCGAACTTGACTATTGTTCCGTAATTCTGACTTACACCTACATTTTTAAATTTGATATAAGTAGAGCCGTACTTACTTGCAAGTGCCTTTAAAGATTCTGTATTTTCATTAATTGCTTTTTTAAAATCGGAGGGTATTTCATCTGCTTTTAACAAAGGAAATTCAAGGTCACATAAAATATGTTGAAAGTCCTTCTTGTCATTCATTTCATAAAGTTGTCTTACCGCTTCTTCTATTTCAGAAACTACATTCCAACACAAAGTTTGCACTAAGTTTCTTCCTTTCGGTAATTCTACTTTTGGTTGATGTGAATAGTAATCAATAAAATCCTGATTGAGTGTTGCTGCTAATGGCTTCCCTCTGCATATATACATTTCTGCTTCAAATCTGTCAGTTGTATTTACCTTGTTTAATAGTGGTACTTGATTTTTTACATACTCACTTTTTGTCCAGAAAAAGTTCCCTGAAAAATGCTGTGCAAATTCTCTGTCGGGGCGCAACTGAACTCCGCAACATTCGTATCCTTTTTCAAGTTCTTTTATGTTGTCACGCCACTTTGTTATCACCCAATTATTCATTGACTGCCTCCACAATGTACCGCCTGTGTATGCAACTTCATTTACTTCTTTTGGGTATTGAACACCCTTCCCATGAATATAAAAAATGTAGTAGTCCTTATCACTTTTATCGGCATCACGCTTCATTACTTCGATTGTATGAAATTCATATCGCTCTTTATTAGTGCTGTATGTAGAAATAATAATTTTGGGATAATCTTTTATGATATTCAATAAATTAAAAAACTCCTTATTATCACCAAGCGCACCTATAAAAATATTTTCGCATTCATCATACAAACCTGAATTTACAATTGCTTCCAACTGCTCTCTCACTATTTCTTCATAATGATTCGTACACCAAAGATGATAGTAGCCGATTATTTTTTTCATTGTAAGCAATTTACTTTTTGAAAAATATTTCTCTTTGTTGCTACAAGCCCATCAAAAACAAATTCGTTTGGTGCTTTATATTCAATAGCCGCAGTTTTAAAGGCATTAATAAAATTGCTTCCTAAAAAAACAGCGTCACAACTTCTGCAATCAATAATATACTCTCCGTTCAGATTAAATCTGATTTTATAAAGGTTGTTATTGACCTTGTGCAATTCGTTATTTGAAGTTACAACATCAATACTTGTGTTATTATTTGTAGCGAATACAACATCGAAATCTGTGTCGGTGCTATCTGAATTAAAGGATTGGTTGTTTCTTAAAATGAATGTTACAAAGGGTCGCAGATAAACATTATGTGAATCATCCCAAACTGAATGAGGTACTAAGTAACTGCTACCACCTCTATGTGAAATGTATTTATCAGTTGGGAAAATATCTACTCTCATTTTTTTATCCTTTGCCTCCTTCATATTAAGAATTAAAGGTGCGCCATCTGTAATGAACGGATATTGCATTTGCAGATACTTGTCGGCACGAATCATTGAACATTGAGGATGTGCATAGGGAACGGCATCTTCTTCGCTACGAGGGTCGTTTCCGTTGTTTTCGTATGAACCATAATGAAGTGTTCCGAGTGCGTATAGGTTTTCATCTTTCTCAAATTCCGCAATCATAAGTTCGACAAAACCGCCCCTTTCAACAACAATATCCGAATCAATGAGCAGGCAATATTTTGTTCTTACAAATTGAGTTATTATTTCATCCAATTGCAAGCCGTGTCCATGATACCCTTCTTTGCGCATCCACACTTTTAAGTTCGGTGTTACCAACTCTTTATACTGTAAATATTGTGCGCTGTCATCTAATGAATCATCTTCTGAAACAACAATTGGAATGTCGGGATAAAATCGTAATAAACTCTCTAATGTAATTTGAGTGAATGATTTTGTTTTCCGTTGGCAGAATATAACTGTTACATCTTTTTTTATCCATTCTTGTTTCCAAAAATCATCGAACATAAAAATACATCGCTCGTGCGGTATGGTTGGATATTTTTTATAAAACTCTGTAATACTAAATTCAGCCATTCTATTTTTTTATAACTATAATATTGCTATTCATTATTGGTGAGTCTGCCTGTGCAAACCAATGGATATGACCTTCTAATGCTTCATCCATTCTTCGGGGATGTTCCAAATCTTCAATCAGATACAATCCGCCTTCTTTTAAAAATGGGAATAAAACATCAAGCGAAATCTTTATGTCATTCATATCGTGACTCCCATCGTCCACGATTATATCAAATTTTACATTCAGTTTATCCATCAATGCAAGCAATTGTTCCTTGCTTGTTTGGTCGCACTTGTGGGCAAAAACTCTCTCTCCCAATTTACCTGATGTTTCTTCGTTGAAATCAACAATATCAATTCCATGAATGTTTGCATTGACGAAATAATCTCTAAACATTCTCAATGAAGCACCTTCGCTTGTTCCTATTTCTAAAACATTTTTCACCTCATTTTTAAAACTCCGAAACAGCGTATCGTAAACTTCACAATAGTTGTGACAGAACTTTGCTTTGTCGGTGTTGTAGTGAACCGCTAATTGCTCCAATGTCATAGAGCGATGTATTTTATCAGTTGGTAAATTTCTGTTTCCTGCAATGTTATTTTTGTTTCGAGCAGGTCTTTGAGTTCGTATTTTCGTACATCAACTTCTACTTCTGATTTTAAATATTCGTCAATCAGTTTGTTGTACTCTGCTTCGCCTTCTTCTGTTTTCCAAATAAATTCTTTTTCTTTTTGCTCCTTTGCGTTGATGTCAATTATCTGCGCTTTGTATTTTGGCTTACCATTTTCTGTTTCAATGTATTTGAATAGCAGTTCGTTGGTTTCTTTTGCGAAAGCGATGTAGTGCGGATAAATGGTGTCGGCTAAATCTCTGATAGCAAATTTCTGTAAGGACATTGTTTCGTTGCCCTGCCATCTTTTTACTACTGAACCACATAGTTGCTCTACTTGGTTAATCTCTGCCTTTGTTAGTTTCATTTGATTGTTTTTTATTTAGTATTTGGCAAAATATCAATATCCCCATTTTGGCTTTCAACAGCAATCCCGCTAAACGGAAGTGAATCGTAAAAATCATTGTATTTCTTAATGGTATCAAGTCCTATTACCCTTCCGTTAAAAAGATTGTTGTTGTGGAAAAAACAGAAAAAGCCATCGTTAATTCTTTCTTCTCTTATAAATGTTCGGTTTTGTTGTATTGGAAATTCTGATTTATCAGTATTGACAAGCCATTTTAAAAAGTTTTGTGAGCAATAAACAGTATCCCCTGACATTCCTTTGTCAAGAAATTCAATTAACAATCTGTAATCTGATTTTTCTTTTTTCATCGAATTGTTTTTATGTATTCAACCCATTTCGGAAAATCGGCATCGTCGTTTAAAATCTTAATTGTAAGTCCGTTCTTTTTATGTGTGAACAGTTTGCATGGCTTACATATTTCTACTTGGTGTTCTCCTTTGTTGTAGTAATCTGATTTTCCATCTTCTCGTCCCCAAGTAAATCCGTTTTCTTCAAAGTGTGAACTCAAATAAGGATAGCGCATCAGTTAAATTTTGTTTGTGTCCACCGCGTATTTTTATGTTCGCAGATAATCGAATTATCTACATACACATCAATTCCTGCTTCGTGTAAATCAAATGACCACATGGTATCGCAATGTGCTTTTTGTTTTTCGTTGGCATAGAATTTATAATCTTCAAAGATTAATCTTTTTGCAAGGGTGCATCCAAAACCTATAACGGAACACTTTTCTAATCTGCCATTAAATTTTCTGCAATCTTCTTTCCAAAATAAAGGAACTCTGTTTGTTTGCTCACCGTAAGTATTTTCCATTTCACCTTTCAGTAATATAGAATCTTTTCCTGTATTGATAAAGTAGGGTGCTGCCACTACCATTTTGTCGTGACTGATTAATTGTTCTACTATATCCGTAGGACAAATATTATCTTCCTCCAACATCAGCCACAAATCACAATCGCTTGCTAAAAACTTTTGTAAGCATTGATTCATACTGTTACACATATACATCACATTGCTTAGTCCTTTTGGATTTACATAACCAACTTCAAAACCATATTTCTCCATTAGTTCTATGTGGTAGGTAGGTGAGGTTGAATTATCGGAAAAGAAATATTGCTTGTTTGGATAAGTTAAATTTCGTATGTTAGAGAAATATTCATTCTCAATATATTTTTTCTTTTCAGAAACGCTACACGATATGAATACCTTTTCGTTCACCCCCTTAACATTTGTTGATTAATAATACTGTACTCTGAATTTCCTGTTACCTGCACCATCATTTCATCACGCTCCATTATCACTTTTATTTTCATGTAAGGTTCATCGTTGTAATTCATTTCATCGAGGAACATATCTTTTATTTCTTTTTTCATCTGCTCTGCATATACAGGTTCAAATGAATCTATTGTTCCGTAGTGTCGCTTACCGCTTTTCTTTCCTGCGGGTGGTATA
>Ga0315292_10001825_pt1 | contig 11682 bp, 11 predicted proteins | sample YL17G13_0_MG_FD_204029 | JGI IMG/M metagenome (GOLD analysis project Ga0315292, IMG submission 204029) | Sediment microbial communities from Yellowstone Lake, YNP, Wyoming, USA - YL17G13_0 | ecosystem: Environmental > Aquatic > Freshwater > Lake > Sediment | place: USA: Wyoming | collected... | reverse complement strand
GCTGCCGGGTGCGCGAATCCGCGTGGACAATCCCGAGTGCGCCGGGGTCAGCTACCCCGGGTTCCATGAATCACTCCGCGCCCTCCGGGCCGTGGGGAGGAGGAGGGCGTAATGCGCGTCGTGGCCATCGATGGCGGGGCGGCTTCCGGCAAGTCGAGCACGGCGCGGGCGGTGGCCCGCGCCATAGGATTCCACCACCTCGACTCCGGGGCCCTGTACCGCGCACTCACCCGCGTGGCGCTCGACGCCGGGCTCGACCCGAATCGCCTCGACGTCCCCGCGCTTCTCCTCCGTGCCGAGCGCCGCGGCCTCGGCCTCCGCCCGGAAGGCGCGGACTTCGTGCCGATCCTCGATGGTGCGCCCGCCGAGCACCTGATCCGCACGGCCGAGGTCACGGCCGCAGTCTCGGCAGTCTCAGCGGTGCCGGAGGTGCGGGAGTGGGCCAACGCCCGGATGCGGGCCCTGGCCGGGGCGGGGGTGCCGGTGGTGGTGGACGGGCGCGACATCGGATCGGTGGTGTTTCCGGAGGCCGGGCTCAAGATCTTCCTCTACGCCAAGCCGCTGGTGCGGGCCATGCGGCGGCTGGCCCAGCGGGGGGAGGAGGCGTCGGATGCCGACATCATGGCGGAGGCCGACCGGCTGCAGGCCCGGGACAAGGCCGACGCCTCCCGGCCGGTGGCGCCGCTGGTGTCCCCGGAGGACGCGGTCGAGATCGACACCGGCCGGATGAAATTCGAGGAGCAAGTGGAGGGCATCGCCTCCCTGGCCCGGGCGGTGTACCGGCTCCCCTCCCCCTAGCACGCCGCCGGACGGGCGGTTATCATTTCGGGCTCCCGAACCCGGGCATTTCCGCCCAGGTCGGATTTCACCCCAGCCCGCAGCCACCCCGGTGCGGTCGACCCACAAAGGGATTGCATCCACATGTCCGAGCCGTCCACCGAACCGTCCGTCACGCCGTCCGACCTTCCCGCCGCCGACGCCCCCCGCCGCTTCTCCGCCCATACCGACGCCACCATGGCCGCCACCGGCCTGATGGTCCGCGCCGACCTGTATGACGAGGAGTACAGCGAGGACGAGTACGAGCAGATGCTCTCGATGTACGAGGGCACCATGGCGTCCATCGCCGAGGGCGAGATCGTCAAGTCCAAGGTCCTGCGCATTACCGAAAACGCCGTCATCCTCGACGTCGGCTTCAAGTCGGAGGGCTCCGTGGCCCTCGACGAGTTCAAGGAGCTGCCGGCCGTTGGCGATGAGGTCGAGGTCTTCCTCGAGCACCTCGAGGACCAGGAGGGGGCAGTGGTCCTCTCCAAGAAGAAGGCCGACTTCATGCGGGTCTGGGAAAAGATCCGGGTGGCGCACGAGGCCGATCAGCCGGTCGAGGGCACCCTGGTCAAGAAGATCAAGGGTGGCGTGGTCGTGAACCTGATGGGTGTGGACGCCTTCCTCCCCGGCAGCCAGATCGCGCTCCGCCGGGTGCCGAACATCGACGAGCTCCTGGGCCAGACCTACGAGTTCAAGATCATCAAGCTCAACAAGCGGCGGCGCAACATCGTCGTCAGCCGCCGCGTCATCCTCGAGCACGAGCGGGCCCACAAGCGCGAGCACCTGATGAAGGAGCTCCTCGTCGGCCAGGTCCGGAAGGGCGTCGTCAAGAACATCACCGACTTCGGGGCGTTCATCGACCTCGGCGGCGTGGACGGCCTGCTCCACATCACCGACATGTCGTACGGCCGCGTGTCGCACCCGACCGAAATGGTCGCCATCGGCCGCGAGGTCGAGGTCAAGATCCTCGACATCGACTGGCAGCGCGAGCGCATCAGCCTCGGCATGAAGCAGCTGCAGGACTATCCGTGGAAGGACGTCGCCGCCAAGTACCCGGTCGGCACCCGCGTGCAGGGCAAGGTGGTCTCGATCACCAACTACGGCGCCTTCGTGGAGCTCGAGCCCGGCATCGAGGGCCTGGTGCACATTTCCGAAATGAGCTGGACCCGCAACGTCCGGCACCCCTCGAAGATCGTCAGCATCGGCGAGACCATCGAGGCGGTGGTGCTGAAGGTCGACGAATCCGAGGAGAAGATCTCGCTCGGCATGAAGCAGACCGAGCAGGATCCGTGGATGATCCTCCCGCAGAAGTTCCCGGTCGGCACCCGGCTCCAGGGCAAGGTCCGCAACTTGACCAGTTTCGGCGCCTTCGTCGAAATCGAGCCGGGCATCGACGGCCTGATCCACATTTCCGACATGTCCTGGACCAAGCGCGTCCAGCACCCGTCCGAGGTGGTCAAGAAGGGCGACGGCGTCAACGTCGTCATCCTGAACATCGACGGCGAGAACAAGCGGATTTCCCTCGGACTCAAGCAGGCCGAGGAAGATCCCTGGCTCCGCATCGGCGAGATCCTGCCGGTCGGCCATGAGCTCCGCGGCCGTGCCGTCCGCCTGATGGACAAGGGCGTCGTCATCGACCTCGGCAACGATCTCGAAGCGTTTGCGCCGATGTCGCAGCTCGGGGTGGCCAACATCGACAACCCGGCCGACGCGGTGAAGGAAGGCCAGCCGCTCGACGTGAAGGTCATCGAAGTGGACCCGATCCATCACCGGATCGTGGTGGCCGTGGTCGGGTATCCCGACGAACCGATCATCCCGCCCGTCAAGCCGGTGTTCGACGAGTCGCCGGCGGACGAATAGGCGACACGGCGGGACAGCGGGGAAGGCAGTTGAGAACGGTTAGAGAGGGACGGTGCCATGGGGCACCGTCCCTCTTTATCGTCGGGACCTCCCCGCTTCCTTGCCGGCAGTTCCCGCTTCCCCGCTTCCCCGCCATATTCCCCACATGACCGATTCCCGGAAACGCCTCGACGAGCTGCACCGCCGCCAGGCCGAGGCGGAGCAGGGCGGCGGGGCCCGCCGCATTGCCCAGCAGCACAAGAAGGGCAAGCTCACCGCCCGTGAGCGGCTCGACCTCCTGCTGGATGAGGGGAGCTTCGTCGAGCTGGATCGCTTCGTGACCCATCGGGCCACCGACTTCGGGCTGGCGGACGAGATCTATCTCGGTGACGGCGTGGTGACAGGTTCGGGCCGAATTGACGGACGGCTGGTGTATGTCTTCAGCCAGGACTTCACTGTCTTCGGGGGGTCGCTTTCCGAAACTCACGCGGCCAAGATCTGCAAGGTGATGGACCTCGCGGTCCGGAACGGCGCACCCGTCATCGGACTCAACGACTCCGGCGGGGCCCGCATCCAGGAGGGGGTTGTCTCCCTCGGCGGGTACGCCGACATCTTCCTTCGCAACACCCTCGCCTCCGGCGTCGTCCCCCAGATTTCCGCCATCCTCGGGCCCTGCGCGGGCGGCGCGGTGTACAGCCCCGCCATCACGGATTTCGTCCACATGGTGCGAGGGGTGAGCTACATGTTCGTCACCGGGCCGAGCGTCGTGAAGACAGTGACCCACGAAGAGGTGTCGTTCGAGCAGCTGGGCGGCGCGGATGTGCACGGCGGCACCTCGGGGGTGGCGCATTTCGTCCACGATTCCGAGCCCCAGTGCCTGGCGGCCATCCGCGAGCTGATGGGTTTCCTGCCCTCCAACAACCTCGACGCCGCACCGGTGCTCGCCACCGCCGACCCGGACGACCGCCGGGACGAGGCGCTGCTCGACCTCATCCCGGCGAATGCCACCCAGCCCTATGACATGCACGACGTCATCCGCCGGGTGGTGGACGACGGGCAATTCCACGAAGTGCAGGGCGAGTACGCCGGGAATCTGCTGGTCGGATTTGCGAGGCTGGGCGGGCAGTCGGTCGGGATCGTCGCCAACCAGCCGGCTGTCCTGGCCGGTGTGCTCGACATCAACGCCTCCCTCAAGGGCGCCCGATTCATCCGGTTCTGTGACGCGTTCAACATCCCGCTCGTCACCTTTGAAGACGTGCCCGGGTTCCTGCCGGGGGTGGCGCAAGAACACGGCGGCATCATCAAGCACGGCGCCAAACTGCTCTACGCCTACTGCGAGGCCACCGTGCCGAAGCTCACGGTCATCACGCGAAAGGCCTACGGCGGTGCGTACGACGTGATGAGTTCGAAGCACATCCGCGGCGACCTCAACCTCGCCTGGCCGACTGCCGAGATCGCCGTGATGGGCCCGAAGGGCGCGGTGGAAATCCTGTTCAAGGACCAGATCGCCACGGCGGCCGATCCGGCGGCCGAAACGGCCCACCGGATCGAGGAGTACACCGAAAAGTTTGCGAATCCGTGGGGCGCGGCGGCCCGGGGCTACGTCGACGATGTGATCGACCCACGGGACACGCGTCCGAGGCTGATCGACGGACTCCGGCAGCTCCGGACGAAGCGAGATCGGAATCCTGCGAAAAAGCACGGCTGCATTCCGCTCTAGGCGTGCCCCCTCTCCGCATGCCGGAGCGGGGGACAGAGGGTGGGGCGGGCGCGGCGCCTCCCCGCCCGCCCCTCTAGCCAAACCCGGTACGGGGCCCCATCTTAGGGGCTTAACCCCCGATACACGAATGCGACTGGCGGCTGGCATGGCACGAGCGGCGCAACCTGAGTGGCGGATCGTCCTGGCGCTGGCCCTCCTGGGCTCGGCTGGGGCAAGCACGCTCTTCGGGCAGGCGTCGCTCAACCCCACAATCGCGCCGCGCGCCGCCGAACTGGCGCGCAACGGCCAGCGCGGCATCGGCACGGAAATGCTGAGCCAGTATCTCGCCACGGCCCCCGACGACGGATCCGCCTGGGTGCAGCTGGGCCGATTCTACCTCCTCGACATTCGTGAGTGGCACCTCTCCGGGCACCCGGCCGACTCCCCTGGTCCCCTGTACATCGACTTCGGCGCGGCCGCGCTCGACCAGGCAGTACGGCTCCGTGGAGATTCGGGCGTGGTGCTACGGCAGATGCTCGAAGTCGAGCGCGCGCTGGAGGCCGTCGAGCAGCAGGGATTCGAGGTCCTGCGCCAGTGGACGGTGCCCGGAGACATCGCTCCGCTTCCCGACTTCATCCTCGAGCTCGGCGCCAACCTGGTGAGCAGCTGCCCGGCGTCCGGCGTGATCGCCACCGGGAGTGACCTCGAAACCGTCGCGATCTTTTCCGTGGCGGCGTCGGCGGGACAGGCCGGCGGCGTGGTCATCGTGGCGCCGGCGTATTACGCCACCGACGCCCGCTATCGGTACCGCATCGCGTCCGTGCTCGGCACCGATTCTTCCTGGTCGGTGCAGCGGGCGCTCACTGCCGTGGCCGGGCGCCGCCCGGTCTGCCTGACGCCGCTCGTCGATCGCGCCTTGCTCGCGCTTCCCGACCTGCGACCGATGCGGTTTGTGCTCGTGTCGGGCCCCGGTGTCACCGCCAGCGACCGGGTGGTGACCGTGACGGACCTCGCCCGCGCGGAACGCCAGGGCCGTTCGCCCTGGCTCAGCGAAGTGCACGGGGTGTACACCGCCGCCGCCGCCTTCAACCCGCGCCTCTGCGACGGCCCGCTGGCGCTCCTGGGAGACACGCAGATCGCCGCCTGCCGCCGCTAGCCCTTCGGCCGAGCGCGCCCCGCCGTCCGCAATCCCGCACATGACCCCAATCACCCGAGTGCTCGTCGCGAACCGCGGCGAAATTGCGCTGCGTATCATCCGTGCCTGCCATGAGGAGGGTCTCGAGGCGGTGGCCGTCTATTCCACGGCCGATCGACTGAGTCCTCACGTCCGCGCCGCCGACCTCGCGGTCGAGATCGGTGGGGCGGCCCCCTCCGAGAGTTACCTCCGCATCGACCGACTGCTGGAGGCCGCCACCGCGACCGGGGCCCAGGCCATCCACCCCGGCTACGGATTCCTCGCCGAGCGAGCGGCGTTTGCGGAAGCGGTCGAGCAGGCAGGGCTGATCTTCATCGGCCCGCCGTCCTCCGCCATTCGTGCCATGGGCGACAAGACCGAGGCGCGCAGGCGCATGCGAGCGGCCGGCGTGCCCGTGGTGCCGGGCGCCGACGCCCCCGTCACAGACCTGGCCGCGGCACTCGCACTCTCGGACGAGATGGGCTACCCCGTCATGGTCAAGGCGGCGGCGGGGGGCGGCGGGAAAGGGATGCGCGTGGTCCGGGCGCGGGACGGGCTCGAGGAGGCGCTCGCCACCGCCTCCTCGGAGGCGCGGAAGGCCTTCGGCGATGCGAGCGTGTACATCGAGAAGTTCATCGAGCGCCCGCGGCACGTGGAAATCCAGGTCCTGGCCGACGCCACGCGCACCGTACACCTCGGCGAACGGGAGTGCTCCGTCCAGCGCCGCCACCAGAAGGTTCTCGAAGAGGCGCCCTCGGTGGCGGTGGACGCCGCGCTCCGCGAACGGATGGGTGCGGCCGCCGTCGCGGCGGCGGCGGCGGTGGGGTACCGCAGTGCCGGCACCTGCGAATTTCTCCTCGCGGCCGATGGCTCCTTCTACTTCCTGGAAATGAACACCCGCATCCAGGTCGAGCATCCCGTCACCGAACTGGTGTACGGCATCGACCTCGTCCGGGAGCAGCTCCGGATCGCGCGCGGCCTCCCGATGCGGGTGCCCGCCGGGCCGCTCACGCCGAACGGCTGGGCGGTGGAGTGCCGGATTACGAGCGAAGACCCGGGCAACGGATTTTTGCCCTCGACCGGGCGGCTGGAGTACCTGCGTGTTCCAGCGGGACCAGGCGTCCGGTGGGACAGCGGCGTGGAGGTCGGCACCGAGGTCACCCTGCACTACGACTCGATGGTGGCCAAGCTGATCGTGTGGGGCCCTGACCGGGGGGAAGCGCTCCGGCGCATGGCGCGCGCCCTCGACGAGCTGGTCATCGTCGGGGTGGCGAGCAACCAGGGGTTCCAGCGGCGCCTGGTGACCGATCCGGCGTTTGTGGCGGGGCACATCGACATCCAGTTTCTCGATCGCCGGCCCGACCTGGCCGAGGCGCTGCCTTGCGCGGAGCTCACTCGGGCCGCCGCCATCGCTGCCGCGCTTGCGGAGGACGCGGCGCGACATGCCCGGAAGCCGGCCGTCGCCGAGTCCGATGCGGCTCATTCCGCGTGGTTCACGGCCGCTCGCGTGGAGGGGCTCCGTTGAGCGGGCCCGCGGACGCTCCCGTCCGGATCCTGCGCATTGCGACCGGCGGAGACGGCGTCGGTACGCTTCCCGACGGCCGCACCGTGTTCGTGCCTCGGTCGGCGCCGGGCGATCTGGTCAAGCTCCGTCATGTGCGGCTCGCAAAGTCGTTTGCCCGTGCCGAGGTGGCATTCCTCGAGGAGGCGTCGCCCGAGCGCACCCCGCCGGCCTGCCCGCACTACGAACTGGACCACTGCGGTGGTTGCCAGTTGCAGCACCTGTCGGCGTCGGCGCAGCGTGCGGTCAAGCGGACGATGGTGGGCGAGGCGCTCCGTCGCATCGGTCGGCTCGAGGTGGAGGATCCCGACATCGAACCCGCCGGCAAGGCCTGGGGCTACCGAAACAAGGTGACGCTCACGGCCGTGCAGGGTGGCCGCGCCATCGGTTTCCATCGGCAGGGCCGCCCCGACGAGGTCTTCGATCTCGATCGCTGCCTGATTGCCGACGCCGCACTGATGGACCTCTGGTCCGTGGTCCGCGAGCACCGCGCGCTGCTGCCGGACACCGTGGAGCAGGTCGTGCTCCGTCGCGACCGGGAGGGGGGCCGCCATCTGACGGTGCGCGTGCGCGGCCAGACGGTGTGGCGCGCCGCGGCGCTGCTGCACGTGGCGCTGGTTCGCCGCGGCGTGCCGGCAGTGCTCTGGTGGGAGCCCGAGGGCGGGGCACCGCGCGCGGTGGCCGGGGCCGCGGAGCCGTATCCCGCCGCGGTGTTCGAGCAGGTCCACCCCGCCATGGGCGACCGCGTCCGTTCCTGGGCGCTCGCCGAGCTCGGTGCAGTGGCCAGGCTCAGGGCGTGGGACCTGTACGCCGGCGTCGGTGAGACCTCGGCGCTCCTGGCGGCTGGCGGTGCGGAGGTGGAGAGCGTCGAAGTTGACGCGCGGGCCGTTCGCGAGGCGATGCGACGCGGACCCGAGCAGGGGGTCCGCCGGCATGTGGGCCGGGCCGAGGATGTGGTGCCGACGCTGGTGGGCGCAGACGTCGTCGTGACCAACCCGCCCCGCACGGGCATGGGTGCGTCGGTCACCGAAGCGATTGCCGCGGCTCGGCCCCGACGGGTGGCCTACATCAGCTGCGACCCGGCAACGCTCGCCCGCGACCTGGGTCGACTCCTGTCGCCGGGCCCCACCGACTGGCGGCCCCGTCTCGCCGCGCTCCGAGCATTTGACCTCTTTCCGCAGACCGCGCACGTCGAGACGGTGGCGATCCTGGAGGGGACGGCGTGAAGTATTTCGTGCAGGTGCGTGGGCGGGAGTTCGTGGTGGACATCGAGGGTGACGGCGTCCGGGTGGACGGGGCGGCCGTGCCCGCCGCGCTCGAGCCGCTCCCCGGGACACCGCTTCGGCAGCTTCGCATGGGGGGCCGCACCCTGGTCTTTTCGGTGGAGCCGACCGGTCGTGGAAGCTGGGAGCTTGGCTCCCGCGGGGAGCGCTGGGAGGCGTCGGTCATCGACGAGCGGACCCGGCACATCCGAAGCCTGGCTGGAGAGGGACGCCCGCGGGCCGGTGCGGGGGAGGTCAAGGCGCCCATGCCGGGGCTGGTGCTGCGGGTCCTGGTCGTGCCTGGGCAGCGGGTCGAGGCGGGCGCAGGCCTGGCCGTCCTCGAGGCCATGAAAATGGAAAACCAGATCAAGGCGCCCGTGGCGGGGGTCGTGGAGTCTGTCCGGGTCGCGGCTGGCACCGCGGTGGAAAAGGGCCAGGTGCTGGTCGTCCTGAGCGCGGCTGGGCCCCCCGGGGAAGGGGACGGGGTGGCTTGACCGAAGCCGTAAGCCCCGGCTATCATTAAGGTCTGTGTCGATTTACCCGATTTCAGGTGACCGTCAGGAATGACCATGAAGACCTTCAGCGCAACGCCCGACGACATCCACCACGAGTGGCTCATCGTGGATGCCAAGGACGTCCCCCTCGGCCGGCTGGCCAGCGCCGTGGCCCAGCTCATCCGGGGCAAGCACAAGCCGACGTTCACGCCCCACATGGACGTGGGCGATTTCGTCATCGTCATCAACGCGGAAAAGGTCCGCCTCACGGGCAAGAAGCTCGACGGCAAGACCTACTTCAAGTACACCGGCTACATGGGCCATGAGACGCACACGACCGCCAGGAACATGATGGCCAAGCATCCGGATCGGGTCATCGAAAAGGCCGTGTTCGGCATGCTGCCCAAGACATCGCTGGCCAAGCAGAAGCTCCGCGGCAAGCTGAAGGTCTACGCCGGCGCCGTTCATCCGCACGAGGCCCAGCAGCCCAAGCCCTTTACGGTCCAGTCCAGCAGCCAGAAGGTGAGCGCATGACGGGTACTCCCGAGTTCCGGTGGCAGGCAGTGGGTCGGCGCAAGACGAGCGTCGCCCGGGTCTACCTGAAGCCCGGCACGGGCAAGTGGGACATCAACGGCCGCACCCTCGGCGATTACTTCCCGCGGCCCTCGCTGGTCCAGCACATCCAGCAGTCGTTCACGGCCACCGATACCCTCGGCGCCTTCGATGTCACGGCGCATGTGGACGGCGGCGGCCAGGCGGGGCAGGCGGGCGCGCTCCGTCACGGCATCGCGCGGGCGCTGGTGGAGGCCGACGGCCTGCACCGGGCCAAGCTGCGGGCCGCCGGACTCCTGACGCGCGATCCGCGCGCCGTCGAACGCAAGAAGCCCGGCCGTCCGGGCGCCCGGAAGCGGTTCCAGTTCAGCAAGCGGTAGCAGCAGGCGGCTGCGCCGCCATCATCCACACCGCCGGATTCCGACCCGGGTGCCCTTCGGGGTCAGGTTGGAAAATGAAGGCGGTGGCCGGACAACCCTCACACTGAAGGACAGACGACCTCGCATGGCACAGCCCCAACTGCAGGACCTGCTTGAAGCCGGCGTCCATTTTGGCCACCAGACCCGTCGGTGGAACCCGAAGATGCGCCGTTTCATCTTCGCCGAACGTTCCGGCATCTACATCATTGACCTGCAGAAGACCCTGCGGCAAATCCTCAAGGCCCAGGAACTCCTCCGGAGCGTGGTCCTCAAGGGCGAGGCCGTCCTCTTCGTCTGCACCAAGCGCCAGTTGAAGAGCGTGGTCCAGTCGGAAGCGGCGGCGGCCGGTGGCCATTATGTGACGGAGCGCTGGCTGGGCGGTATGCTCACCAACTTCCAGACCGTCAAGAAGCAGATCCGCCGGCTTCGGGACCTCGAGCAGGGAGCCCAGGAAGGCGACTTCGAGAACTACACCAAGAAGGAAAAGCTGCTCTTCGAGCGGGAGCGCGTGAAGCTGTCGCGCAACCTCGAGGGCATCAAGATGATGAACCGGCTCCCGGGCGCGCTGTTTGTCGTGGACGCCAAGAAGGAAAAGATCGCGGTGGCGGAGGCCAACAAGCTGGGCATCCCGGTGGTGGCCATCGTCGATACCAACGCCGATCCGGACGTCATTACGGTACCGATTCCCGGCAACGACGACGCGATCCGCGCGGTGGCCCTGATCACGCAGGCCCTGGCCGAGGTCATTGCCGAGGCCCGCGCCCAGATGCCGACCCGCGAAGTGGCGGAGGCTGAGGACGCCGAGACCTACAGCACCGATTCGGGCACCGAGGGCGATGCCGACGCCGACCGCAAGAAGCGCCGGGCCCGCCGCAAGCGCCGGCCGAAGCCCGAAGCGATCGCGGCCCGGATGAAGGGTGAGGCGGACACGGGGGAGGCCGAGGCGGTCGCCCCGGCTGCCGCGGCAGAGTCGGACGCCTAGTCCGGCCCCCGCGGGATCCAGCGCGCCGCCGCCCCCGGCCTCCAACCGGCCAGGGCGGCGGTTTCACTATCCAACACGATGAGCGAGCCTGACGAATGACGACCAAGATGATTTCCTCGAAAGACGTGGCCGAACTGCGGGCGCGCACCAGCGCCGGTATGATGGATTGCAAGAAGGCGCTCGAAGAGGCCGGCGGCGACATGGACAAGGCCGGCGAGCTCCTCCGCGCCCGTGGCATCGCGAAGGCCGAGAAGCGCGCGGGGCGCAGCGCGAGCCAGGGACTGGTGGTCAACTACATGCACCACAACGGGCAGGTCGGCGTGCTGCTCGAGGTCAACAGCGAAACCGACTTCGTGGCGCGCACCGAGGAGTTCGGGCAGCTCGCACGCGACATCGCGCTCCACATCGCCTCGGCCGACCCGATCGGGGTCAACCCCGAGGACATCGCGCCGGAACTGCTCGAGCGCGAGCGGCGGATTGCCGAGCAGCAGGTGGCGGCGGAGGGCAAGCCGGAGGCCATCCGCGCCAAGATCGTCGAGGGCAAGCTCAAGAAGTTCGTGGCCGAGCGTACCCTGATCGAGCAGCCGTTCGTCAAGGACGAGAGCAAGACCATCGGCCAGCTCATCAAGGAAGTGTCGGGCAAGCTGGGCGAGGCCGTCGTGGTCCGCCGCTTTGCCCGGTTCAAGATCGGGGAAGACTGATGGCACTGGCCTACGCCCGGGCGCTCCTCAAGATTTCCGGCGAATCGCTCGCCGGCGAAAAGGGCGTGGGCCTGGACTTCCGGGTGGTGGAGACGCTGGCCGACCAGATCAAGACGGTGCACGCCATGGGCGTGCAGCTCAGCCTGGTGGTCGGCGGCGGCAACATCATCCGGGGCA
>Ga0315292_10001823_pt1 | contig 11685 bp, 9 predicted proteins | sample YL17G13_0_MG_FD_204029 | JGI IMG/M metagenome (GOLD analysis project Ga0315292, IMG submission 204029) | Sediment microbial communities from Yellowstone Lake, YNP, Wyoming, USA - YL17G13_0 | ecosystem: Environmental > Aquatic > Freshwater > Lake > Sediment | place: USA: Wyoming | collected... | reverse complement strand
AAGCTGTTCCGCCAGGAGCAGGATGTGCGCCAGCTGATGAAACTCAAGGCCGTCTATGAACTCCTCGAGCTGACGACCGACAAGTGCCAGGACGTCGCGCTCGTGATCGAGGGCGTGGTGCTCGAGAACGGCTGACGATGGATCCTGGCGCCATCACGCTGACGCTTGCGGTGCTGATCGTCATCGCACTGCTCTTCGATTTCATGAATGGGTTCCACGATTCCGCGAATTCGATCGCGACGGTCGTCTCGACCGGCGTTTTGAAACCCTACCAGGCCGTCATCTGGGCCGCATTCTTCAATTTCGTCGCGATCGCGCTGTTCGAGCTCAAGGTCGCGGCAACCGTCGGCAAGGGCATCGTCACCCCCGACATCGTCGATAACTACGTGATCTTCGGCGCGCTGATCGGCGCGATCGCCTGGGACCTGCTCACCTGGTTCTACGGCATCCCGTCGAGTTCCTCGCATGCACTGATCGGCGGCATGCTGGGCGCCACGATGGCGAAAGCCGGCACGGCGCCATTGCTCGCACTCGGCATCATCAAGACTTCGACATTCATCGTTGTTTCGCCGCTGCTCGGCATGCTGCTCGCCGGGCTCATCACCGTCGCCGTCTCGTGGATCTGCAGGCGCAGGACCCAGAGAGTGACCGATATCTGGTTCAGGCGCCTCCAGCTCGTGTCGTCGGCGCTCTACAGCATCGGCCATGGCAGCAACGACGCGCAGAAAACCATGGGCATCATCTGGCTGCTGCTGATCTCGGCCAAACTGACGACAGCCGACCATCTTCCGTATTGGGTCGTCGTCTCTTGCTACGTCGCCATCGGGCTCGGCACCTTGTTCGGCGGCTGGCGCATCGTCAAGACGATGGGTCAGCGCATCACCAAGCTGAAACCGGTCGGCGGCTTTGCGGCGGAAACGGGCGGCGCCATATCACTGTTCCTCGCCTCCAGCTTCGGCATTCCCGTATCGACAACCCATACGATCACCGGCGCGATCATCGGCGTCGGCTCCACGAGGCGTGTGCGCGCCGTGCACTGGGGCGTCGCCGGCAATGTGGTCGTCGCGTGGGTGCTGACGATTCCAGCCTCGGCGCTAATCGCGGCGGCTGCCTGGTGGGTCGGCCACCAACTGTTCTGAAAAATCAGCTGCCCCGCAGCCGCAACGCGTTGCCGACCACCGATACCGACGACAGGCTCATTGCGAGCGCGGCAATCATCGGGCTCAACAGCACGCCAAACCACGGATAGAGCAGTCCGGCCGCGACCGGTATGCCCAGCGCGTTGTAGAGGAAGGCGAAGCCGAGATTCTGGCGCATGTTCCTGACAGTCGCGGCCGAGATCGCGCGTGCCCGGACGATGCCGCGCAGGTCCCCTTTGACAAGAGTCACCTGCGCGCTCGAGATTGCGACGTCCGTGCCGGTGCCCATCGCGATGCCGACATCGGCGGCGGCGAGCGCCGGCGCGTCGTTGATGCCGTCACCCGCCATCGCGACGCGCCGGCCTTCAGCATGCAGCCGCGCGATCAGCGCGGCTTTATCCGCCGGCTTCATCTCGCCATGTACTTCCTCGATGCCGGTGGCGGCCGCCACCGCCTTTGCGGTCGCGACAGCGTCGCCGGTCGCCATGATCAGCCTGAACCCCGCGCGACGGAGTTGCGTGAGCGCCTCGGCAGTTGTGGACTTGACCGGGTCCGCGACCGCGATGAGCCCCGCGAGCGCGCCGTCTACCGCGAGGAAGACCACGCTCGCGCCGCCATCGCGCAGCGTGGCTGCTGGCGCCGCAACGGATGATGTGTCGATACTCAATTCGCGCATCAGGATGGCGCTACCGAGCGCGAGTTCCCGCCCTTCCACGCGGCCCCGTACACCGAGGCCGGCTCCCGATTCGAATGTCTCCGGCTTCGCGAGCGAAAACCCCCGGGTGCGCGCCTCGGCGACGATCGCATCCGCCAGCGGATGCTCGCTGCCCTGGTCCAGGCTCGCGGCGAGACGCAGCAGTTGCGCCTCGTCAAAGCCCGTCGCCGGGATCGCAACCCTAAACGCTGGCCGGCCCTCGGTCAGCGTGCCGGTCTTGTCCACAATCAACGTGTCCACCGTGCGCAGCCGCTCGATTGCTTCCGCATCGCGGAACAGGACGCCCGACTGCGCGCCGCGCCCCATGGCGACCATGATGGACATCGGCGTTGCGAGCCCGAGCGCACAGGGGCAGGCGATGATCAGCACCGACACCGCATTCAGCACCGCGTAAGTCCAGGATGGATCCGGCCCAAACCATCCCCAGGCAAGGAATGTCAGCGCGGCGATGCCGAGCACCGCCAGCACGAACCAGTAGGACACGCGATCGGCGAGCTTCTGCATCGGCGCGCGCGAGCGCTGTGCCTGGGCCACGAGTTGCACGATCTGCGCAAGCATCGACTCCGCGCCGACTCGATCGGCGCGCATCACGAGGCTGCCGTTCGCGTTCTGCGTGCCGCCGATCACGCGGGCACCGGGCCGTTTCGTCACAGGCATGGATTCGCCGGTCAGCATCGATTCATCGACGCTGGAATGGCCCTCGAGAACTTCGCCGTCGACAGGTACTTTTTCGCCCGGCCGCACGCGCAACTGGTCACCGACCTGGATCGCATCGAGCGGCACATCTTCCTCGGCGCCGTCTTGCCGGATGCGTCGTGCGGTCGGCGGCGCGAGCCGCAGCAATGCCTTGATAGCGGCGGAGGTCGAGGAGCGTGCGCGCAGCTCGAGGAGCTGCCCCAGCAGCGTCAGCGAAATGATGACGGCTGCCGCCTCGAAGTAGACGCCGACACGGCCATGCTCGCGGAACGAGGCCGGAAACCAGTCCGGCACCAGCGTCGCGGCCAGGCTGTAAAGGAAGGCCGCGCCGACGCCGGTGCCGATCAGCGTCCACATATTCAGATTGCGGGTCGCGATCGACTGCACCCATCGTTTGAGGAAGGGCCAGCCAGCCCACAGCACGACCGGCGCCGACAGGACGAACTCCAGCCAGCTGCGCAGACCGGCCGGCGGGTATGCCAGCCGGTGACCAATCATCGCCAGTGCCAGCGCCGCGAACGTGAGCGGCAGCGTCCACCAGAATCGCCGCCGGAAATCGGCGAGTTCCGGCAGCTCGCCGTCGTCCGCAGACGGCATCATGGGCTCGAGCGCCATGCCGCAAATCGGGCAGTGGCCCGGCGCGTCCCGGATGATCTCGGGATGCATGGGACAGGTGTACTGCGCGCCGGGGCGAACCTTCTTGACCGCGGTAATTTCCGGCGTCAGATAGCGGGCGGGGTCCGCCACGAATTTCGCGCGGCAGCCGGCCGAGCAGAATCGGTAGTCGCGCCCAGCGTGTGTCGCTTGATGCGGCGAATCGGCAGCGGCCTTCATGCCGCACACGGGATCAATCATGCTTTGCCCGCGAGGACCAATGGATGTGAACAATTTTCCAGCCAGCTTCCGTGCGTCGCAATATCATCGTTTCGGTACTCGCGATTGTCACGGGCTTACCGTCCTGCTGCACATGAAGCTCGCTCTCGCTCGCGATCCAGGCCAGATCGCCGCTGACCCTGGCTGTCCGGCGCCCGAGATTCTGCTGCGCCGTTTTCAGGAATTCCGCGTCCTCCTTCGCGTGCCCTCCGAGATACTCGGCGGCCGAATGCTCCGCGCCGCCACTTTCAAGGATGATGACCTGCGGGTCGAGCTCTGCCCCGGCCTGTTCGATGTCTCCCGCGGACAACGCATCGAAGAAACGATCCACGGTCGCGGCGGCGGCTTGTGCCGAATCAGGCATGTCGATTTGCAGCGGCTCAGCCGGCGCAACGCCGGGGAAAAGGGACCAGGCGACGAGCGCCGTTACGGCAAGACGGATCATGTTGCGCGCCTCCAATCAGTCCTTGTGTTCGTGGTGTTCATCATCGGCGTGGTCATGCGCCTCGCCTGAGCCGTGGCTGTGCCCTTCGCTGGCCTCGACCAGTTCGTGGTACTGCTCCGCCGACATTTCGGGCAACTGCTGGAGAAAAGCCACCATGCCCCAGATGGACCCGTCGTCCATGCTCTTCCCCCAGGCGGGCATGCCGCTCATCTTGATGCCGTGCCTGATGACCCAGAATGCCTCAGCCGGATCGTCGATTCGGTCCCGGCTCAGGTTTGGCGGAGCCGGATACAGGCCGGCACCAAGTTCGGTGTGATCTTCGCCGGGCTCCAGATGACAGCCGGCACACATGGCGTCGTAGTTTCCGGCGCCTTTGCGGATCAACGACTCGTCATCGAGCGCGGGAGCCACGACGTCGGACGCCCGTGCCGCGATCGAGCGATCGCGCACGGTTTCCATCAGTCGCTCGGTCAATGGCCAATGCGGCTCGTCGGCGGCGATGTTGTAGGCACCGGACCAGATGACAGCGCCTGTGCCCACGGCAACCAGCACCAGCAATCCCGCCAGCCAGATGACTTGTTTCATGGAATGCCCCTCGGGTACCACGGAAGGCTCCGTGTTGCCATTTTAGAACCTTCTGCCGTACGAACGGCGCTGGCGCCACGCGCGGCGGGTTGAGACAATCTAATCCATGACTTCCGAGCGCGAATTTGTGCTGCATAGCTGGTGCGTACCGGCCGAGTGGAATGCCCCTACCGTGGTCGGCGGGCGTGGCGCCAGGCTCCTGCTCGAGGATGGCCGCGAGCTTCTCGACATGAGCAGCCTGGTCGAGTGCAGCAACCTCGGGCATCAGCATCCGAGCCTGATAGCCGCAATCCGCGAACAGGCCGCGCGGCTCAGCTTCGTCACCAGCGCCTGGGGCGCACAGCCGCGCAAGGTACTCGCCGAGCGGCTGCTCGAACTCTCGGGCTTTGAGGGCGGGCTCGTGTTCTTCACGCTGGGCGGCGCCGATGCCAACGAAAATGCCGTGCGCATTGCGCGCCAAGCCTCGGGCAAGGGGCGCGGCCTGGTCGTCACGCGCGATCGTTCCTATCACGGCGCGAGTTACATGGACATGGCGCTCTCGGGCGATGCCCGTACGGCGCACCAGGTGGACGCCAACGCCTGGGGCGTACGCCACGTGCCACCGCCCTATTCCTATCGCTGTCCATTCGGCAGCAGTTCACCGCATGAGTGCGGGCAGCGGGCCGCGGCCGCCATCGCGGACTGTATCGATGCGGAAGGCGCCGATCGTGTCGCCGCCGTGTTGGTGGAATCGAATGCGGGCAGCAACGGTATCGTCGCGCCGGACAGCTACTGGCCGATGCTCCGCGATGTGACGCGCGAGCGTGGTGTGCTCCTGATCGCGGACGAGGTCATGAGCGCCTTCGGACGCTGTGGCGAGTGGTTCGCCTGGCAGCGTCACGGCGAACAGGGCCGCCCGGACATCATGACGCTCGCCAAGGGCCTGACAGGCGCGACCGTCCCACTCGGCGCGGTCGTCATCAGCGCTGCGATTGCGAGACGCATCGAGAAGGAAATGTTTTACGGCGGGCTCACGTATTGCGGTCACCCGCTGTCCTGCGCCGCGGGGCTCGCCGCTATCGATGCCTATCGCGACGAGAAACTGATCGAGCGTTCACGCAGCCTCGGCGGGCGGATGTTCCAGGATCTGCAGAAGCTCGCAAAGCGCCACAAGGTGATCGGCGAGGTACGCGGCGGCCATGGCCTGTTCGCCGTCGTCGAGCTGGTGGCCGATCCGGCGACACGCGCGCCGCTCGCACCCTGGCCACAGCAGTCCGATCAGCAGCGCGCCCTGTTGCGCGCCGCGCTCGATGAAGGTGTTTCTTTCGGCTCACGTGGCAACCTGTTGATTATTGCACCGCCGCTAGTGATAGACGAGACCGACCTGGCCGCGGCCCTCGCACTACTCGATCGCTTGCTCGGCCATTTCTTTCCCGCCCACAGGATGGAGCAGAACCCATGAGTTTCCGCCTGACCTACGCGACCATGTTCAACCCCCCCGAAGCGATGCACGAACGCTTCGAGCGCTCGCTCGCCAAAATCCGCGGCGAACTCGGTCGCACGCAGCGCCTGTTCATTGACGGCCGCGATGTGGAGGCCAGCACGCACCAGGAGCGCGTGAGCCCGATCGACCGCGACTTGAAGCTCGGCAGTTTCCCGATGGCACAACTCAAGGACGTCGACGCGGCGCTCGCGGCCGCAGCGAAGGCATTCCCCGCCTGGCGCGCGACGTCCGCGGTCGAGCGCGCGCGGTTCATGCGCCGTGTGGCCGACATCATGGAAGAGCGTGTCTACGACATCGCCGCGGTGCTGGTGCTCGAGGTTGGCAAGGTTCGCCTGGAGGCGCTCGCCGAGGCGCAGGAAACGGTGGATTTCTTCCGCTGCTATGCGGATGACTTCGAGTCGCACAAGGGCTACGAAGTCGAACTTCCGAATGACCCGCTCGAGGGTTTCGTGTCGCGCAACCGAAGCGTGCTACGCCCCTACGGTGTCTGGGCAATCATCGCGCCCTTCAATTTTCCGTTGGCGCTCGCCGGCGGGCCCACGGCCGCCGCGATGGTCACCGGGAACACGGTCGTCGTGAAATGCGCCTCTGACACGCCCTGGGCGGGGCGCTTGCTCGCCGACTGCATTCGCGACGCCGGATTGCCGCCCGGTGTCTTCAATTACGTCGCCGGTTCCGGTCCTGCGGTCGGCGAGGCGCTGGTTGCCGATGCGCGCACGGCGGGCGTCACATTCACGGGCTCGGTCGGCGTCGGTCGCACCATCCTGAGTGCGATGGCGGGCGGAAAATACCCGCGGCCCTGCATCGCGGAGATGGGCGGGAAGAATCCCTGCATCGTGACCGAGCATGCGGATCTCGACCGCGCCGCCAGCGGGCTGCTGCGTTCGGCTTACGGCATGGGCGGACAGAAATGCTCCGCCGTGTCGCGCCTCTATGTGCATGAGGCTGTGGCCGACGACCTGCTCGCGCGTCTCGAGAAGCAGGTGGATGCGATCCGCATCGGCGACCCGACGAAGCGCGAGACCTGGCTGGGTCCCGTGGTCAATGCCAAGGCGCACCAGAATTACGCGCGCCATGTCGCCGAGCTGCGCGATGGCGGCGCGAAGATTCGTCGCGGCGGGCGCGTGCTGATGGATGGGGATTTCGCGCGCGGCTATTACGTAGAGCCCGTACTGGCAGAGGCGCCCCCCGAACATCCGTTGTGGCGCTACGAGATGTTCCTGCCGATCCTGATGGCGCAGCGTTACCGCGACCGCGACGCCGCGATGCGCCTCGCGAATGACACGGAAATGGGACTCACCGCCGGCATCTTCGGTTCGGCGGAAGAGGTGCGCTGGTTCCAGGAGAACATCGAGGCCGGCGTCACCTACGCCAATCGCGGTCAGGGTGCGACCACCGGCGCCTGGCCCGGTTACCAGCCCTTCGGCGGATGGAAGGGCTCCGGCTCGACCGGCAAGGCGATCGCGTCCTTCTATTACCTGCCGCTGTACCTGCGCGAACAATCACGCAACGTGGTGGAGTGAATGACCGAGTTCCTGCCGCTTTCGGAGGCGGTCGCCAGGCATGTGCCGGATGGCGCATCCGTGGCGCTCGAGGGCTTCACGCACCTGATTCCCTTTGCGGTGGGGCACGAGTTGATCCGGCAAGGCAGGCAGCAACTGCACCTGATCCGCATGACACCGGATCTGATCTATGACCAGTTGATCGGCGTGGGCGCGGCGCGGCGCCTGACATTTTCCTGGGGCGGTAACCCGGGCGTCGGCTCGCTGCACCGCCTGCGCGATGCGGTCGAGCAAGGCTGGCCGCGACCGCTCGAACTGGACGAACACAGTCACGCCGGCATGGCGGCAGGCTATCGCGCGGGTGCCGCGCGACTTCCATTCGGGACCTTGCGCGGCTACATCGGCACGGACCTGCCAAAGCACAATCCGAACATCCGCAGTGTCCGCTGTCCGTATACCGGCGAGGAGCTCGCGACGGTTCCCGCGTTGAATCCGGACGTGACGATCCTGCATGCGCAGCGCGCGGACCGGCGCGGCAATGTCGCGATCGAGGGAATCGTCGGGGCGCAACGCGAGGCCGGTCTCGCCGCAAAGCTCCTGATCGTCACCGTTGAGGAAATCGTCGACGAACTGCCACCCGCGATGAATAGCGTGCTGCTGCCGCATTTCACGGTCGGCGTCGTTTCGCATTGCCCCGGCGGCGCGTGGCCGTCCTACGCGCAGGGCCGCTATTCGCGTGACAATGATTTCTACCTGCGCTGGGACGACATAGCCCGCGATCGTGGCCGCTTCACCGAGTGGATGGAGCGGCATGTGCGGGGCACTTCAGATCATCGCGGATTCCTGGAGAGCCTGCGCCGGGTGGCGGCATGAGCGATTACAGCCGCGACGAGATGATGACGGTCACCGCGGCCCGCATGCTGTGGGACGGTTGCGTGTGCTTCGTCGGCATCGGCCTGCCGAGCGCAGCCTGCAATCTTGCGCGGTTGACTCATGCGCCTGGTCTCGTGCTGATTTACGAATCCGGTACCATCGGCACGCGGCCCACGGTACTGCCACTTTCGATCGGCGATGGCGAGCTTGCGGAAACCGCGGCCTGCGTCGTGCCGCTGCCCGACATATTCAGCGATTACCTGCAGGCTGGGCGTGTCGACGTCGGATTCCTCGGCGCGGCGCAGATCGACCGACTCGGCAATCTCAACAGCACGGTGATCGGCCCCTACGCCAAACCGAAGACCCGCTTGCCAGGCGCCGGCGGAGCGACCGAGATCGCGGCGCATGCAAAGCAGGTGTTCATCGTCATGAAAGCCTCACCGCGAAGCTTTGTCGGCGCGCTAGACTTCCAGACCAGCGGCGGGCATTTTGAGGGCCGTGGCAAGAGCGGCGCGCGGGGTGGCGGACCCACCGTCGTCGTCACGGATGTCGGCATACTGAAGCCGCAGCCGGGTGGCGAACTTGCGCTAGTGGCGGTTTACCCGGGCATACCGGTCGAGGAAGCCCGCGCGGCCGTCGGCTGGCCGTTGGCTGTCGCGCCGCAGGTTGAAACTATTGCGGCACCGACCATGAAGGAACTTGCGGCATTACGCGCACTCAAGGCCCGCACCGAGGCGGCGCATCGCGAACCAGTGAGACTACCGATATGAACGCACCCATACGAGCGGGAGACAACGTGAGCCACCCACACATAAAGATGGAATTGCCCGGGCCGAAGGCACGCGCAATGATCGCCCGCGATACGCAGGTCGCATCGCCCTCCTACCCGCGCGATTATCCCTTCGTGATGTCGCACGGGCGCGGCACCGAGGTCTGGGACGTCGACGGCAACCGCTTCCTCGATTTCGCCGCGGGCATTGCGGTCTGCGCCACCGGTCATGCCCATCCCGCCGTCGTTGCTGCCGTGCGCGAGGCCGCTGGCAAGTTCCTGCACATCTCGAGCGATTACTGGCACGAGGGAATGACGGCGCTTTGTGAGCGGCTCGCCGCGCTCGCGCCGATGGGCGAGCCGGTCATGAGTTTCCTGTGCCAGTCCGGCACGGAGTCTGTCGAGGGCGCGCTGAAGCTTGCGCGCTACGTCACCGGACGGCAACGCATCATCGCTTTCCTCGGCGCATTTCATGGCCGCACGATGGGCTCGCTCGCACTGACGTCCAGCAAGTACACACAGCAGGCCGGGTTCGCGCCGGTCATGCCGGGCGTCACGCATGTGCCCTACCCGAACACCTATCGGCCGCTGTTCGCGGGCAGCGACCAGGGCAAGGCCGTGCTCGATTACATCCGCATGCTGTTCGAACGCAATCTGCCCGCAACCGAGGTCGCGGCGGTCGTCGTCGAGCCAATCCAGGGTGAAGGCGGCTATCTCGTGCCGCCGGATGGATTCCTGGCAGGCCTGCGGCAGATCTGCGACGAGCACGGAATATTCCTGGTGTTCGACGAGGTGCAATCCGGCGTCGGCCGCAGTGGCCGCATGTTCGCCTGCGAGCATTCCGGTGTGCGGCCCGACATCATGACGCTCGCCAAGGGCCTGGGCTCCGGCCTGCCGATCGGCGCCATCGTCGCAAAGCGCAGGATCATGCAGCAATGGAAAAAGGGCGCGCATGGCAACACTTTCGGCGGCAATCCGCTGTGTTGCGCGGCTGCCATCACGACGCTCGACCTGGTGCGCGATCAGTACGCCGCCAATGCGGCGAAAGTCGGCGCCCATTTCGTGGCGCGACTGAAGGAGCTCGCGAAAGCCTATCCCTGTATCGGCGACGTCCGCGGCCGCGGCCTGATGCTCGGCATCGAGCTGATCAAACCAGATGGGTCGCCAGCGCGTCCGCTCTGCGACGCGATGCTGCACCGTGGTTACCACAATGGCCTGCTGCTCCTGTCCTGCGGTGTCAGCACGTTGCGATTCATGCCGCCGCTCTGCGTGACCGAAGCCGAGGTGGACGAATCCATCGTCATCCTGCGCAAGAGCCTCGACGAGGCGCTGGCCGGCGCTGCTTGAATCACACCGGTCGCGCCCTGTTCATCGCAGCGCTGCTCTGGTGCGCGGCCGCGGCTGGCGCCGGGCGCGAGCCGGTTCTCAAGCAGGTTGACCTGCCGCACAACTATTACTGGCGCGAACTCTACCTGCCACAGCTCACGACGGGACCGTCGGCTGGGGCCTTCATGCCGGACGGCCAGGCGCTCGTGTACAGCATGGCGGGTTCGCTGTGGTCGCAGCGCATCGGCACGGATGAAGCCGTCGAGCTGACGCATGCCGACGCCGCCTATGACTACCAGCCGGATGTCTCCCGCGCCGGCGGCAACGTCGTGTTTACACGCTATGACGGCAACGCCATGGAAATCTGGCGGTTCGATCTCGCGAGCAAGCGCGAAGACGCCCTGACCGCCAATGGCGGCGTCAATGTCGAGCCGCGGCTTTCCCCCGACGGCAGCATGCTCGTCTGGGTGTCCACCGCCGATACCGGGCATTTCGATCTCATGATCGCGGACATCGGTGAGGCAGGACTCGTCAATGTGCGGCCGCTCGTCGCTCCAAGGCGGAGTTCGCTCGACCGTTACTACTACTCGGCCCACGATCATGCGATCAACCCTTCCTGGTCGCCGGACGGGAAATGCGTCTTCTATGTCGGCAACGCGGAGATTGGCTGGGGCAGCGGCAGCATTCACTCGGTGTCAGCGACCCGATCAGCCGGCGGCGGCGATGCGTCGACCTGCGAACCTGCGACCCGGCACCAGGAGGAAACAAGCTGGGCGGCGCGGCCGGAGGTTGCGCCGGATGGAAGGCGAATCCTGTTTTCCAGCTATCACGGGCGGCAGCGGCACCAGCTCTGGCTCACGACCGTCGATGGTGCGGCACCGCTGCCGCTTACTTTCGGGGACTTTGACCGGCGCAATGCGCGCTGGTCGCCGGATGGAAGCCACATCGCCTACATCAGCAACGAGCAGGGCAACACCGCGCTGTTCGTGCAGGAATTCTTTGGCGGTGCGCGCACCCAGGTCGTCGCGAAGACACGGAAGTATCTGCAGCCGATGGCGAAGCTCTCGCTCGATATCCAGGACTCAAACGGCCAACGCATCCCGGCGCGGGTCACCGTGTTGGGCCCCGACCGGCGCTGGCACGCGCCCGCGAATGCCTGGATGCACGGCGACGAGGCATTCGACCGTTCACTGCAGCCCAGCGAGACACATTACTTCCATTGCGTATCGCCCTGCGAGATTGAACTGCCGGCCGGCAAGACCTCGCTCGTCGTGCAATA
>Ga0315292_10001822_pt1 | contig 11688 bp, 9 predicted proteins | sample YL17G13_0_MG_FD_204029 | JGI IMG/M metagenome (GOLD analysis project Ga0315292, IMG submission 204029) | Sediment microbial communities from Yellowstone Lake, YNP, Wyoming, USA - YL17G13_0 | ecosystem: Environmental > Aquatic > Freshwater > Lake > Sediment | place: USA: Wyoming | collected... | reverse complement strand
CCGGAAGGCCGCGTCGTGGTCCGTGCAGAAACGCGGGTGGCAGATCTTCGGCCTCGCGTTCCTTTTCCGCCTGCAGACGTGGATCCTGAGTCCTGGAGCTACGCTGAAGGGCATCTTCAAGGCCGATATCCTCAACGTGATGGGCCCGTCGATCGCCGCGGCGGCCTGGGTCTGGGGCAGGCTCGCCAGCCGCCGCGCGCGGCTCATCGTCTTCGGCCTCCTGGCCTGCTTCTTCACGTACCTCACGCCCGTCGTCCGCAACGCGGAGTGGCTGGCGTGGCTGCCCGATCCGATCGAGTGGTACGTCAGGCCGTTCCCGAAACTCAGCGTCTTCACGATCTTCCCGTGGACCGGCTACGTGTTCGCCGGCGCGTTCCTCGGCGAACTGCTGACGATGGCCTCGACCGCCGCCGACGAGTGGCGCACGAACAAGTGGATCATGGCGGCCGGCGTCGCGCTGGTGCTCGCGGGCTACGGCGGGGCTCAACTGCCGTCGCTCTATCCGCCCGGCCAGTCGAATTTCTGGACCTCGTCGCCGACGTACTTCTTCATCAAGATGGGCGTCCTGCTGGTGATGATGGGGCTCATCTACGTCTACGTGCAGCGCCCGTTCGCCGCAACGCCGCGCAATCCGGCGTGGAGCCCCATGCTGGAGTTCGGCCGATCGTCGCTGTTCGTGTACTGGATCCACGTCGAGCTCGTGTACGGTATCTTCACCTGGCCGATCCACAAGCGCCTGCCGATCCAGTGGACGCTGGTCGCATTCGTCGTGTTCTCGGCCCTCATGTACGCGGCCACGCTCGCCAAGTGCCGCGTGGTGGCGAGATGGAAGGCGAGCCGCGCGGTTGCGCAGCCGGCCTGATCGGTTCACCAAGGAGCGCCCGTGTCCAAAGAGCATGAACTGAAGCGCCGTCTCTCCCCGTACGTCGTGACGAAGGGCAAGCGGTTCATCCTGAGGGACTGTGACACCGACGCCCGCGGCTGGAAGATGGGCAAGGAGGAGATGGAGGAGTCGCTCCAGCAGGGCGTGGCCCGGCTGGGCGAGTTGCAGGAGAAGCTCTACGCCCAGGACCAGTGGGGCGTGCTGCTGATCTTCCAGGCGATGGACGCCGCCGGCAAGGACGGCGCCATCAAGCACGTCATGTCGGGCGTGAACCCCCAGGGCTGCCAGGTCTACTCCTTCAAGGCGCCATCGGCGGAGGACCTGGATCACGACTTCATGTGGCGTTCGTCGAAAGCCCTGCCGGAACGCGGCCGCATCGGCATCTTCAACCGGTCGTACTACGAGGAGACGCTCGTGGTCCGCGTCCACCCCGAGTTCCTGCAGAAGCAGAAACTGCCGCCCGCCCTCATCCGGAAGCGCATCTGGAAGGAGCGGTTCGAAGACATCAACGCCTTCGAGCGCTATCTGACCCGGAACGGATTCGTGATTCGCAAGTTCTTCCTCAACGTCTCGAAGCGGGAGCAGAAGCGGCGCTTCCTCGAGCGCATCGAGATGGACCAGAAGAACTGGAAGTTTTCGGCCGCCGATGCCAGGGAGCGCGGCTGCTGGGACCAGTACATGGCGGCCTACCAGGACATGATCCAGCACACGGCCACGGAGCACGCGCCGTGGGTCGTGGTGCCCGCCGACAACAAGCGCTTCGCGCGCCTGGTGGTCGCCGGGGCGGTCATCGACGCGCTCAACGACCTCAACCTCACGTTCCCCAAGGTCTCCGCGGACCAGAAGGCCGAACTCGAGCGCATTCGCGTTGAGCTCGAGAAGGAGTAGTGATAGCATTGATAGCACAACGGAGGTGGATGAACCATGCCTCAACTCATTGTCAGGCAAATCGAGGAGAAGGTCGTCAGGAAGCTGAAGCAACAGGCAGGAGCGCATGGAGTGTCGATGGAAGAGGAACTGCGGCGCATCCTGCGGCAGGCGTTGCTCGGAAAACGGCCATCGTTCAAGGAGTATCTCCGGCAGATGCCGGACGTGGGGCCGGATGGACTATTCGAACGGAACCGCGACCTGGGCCGCAAGGTGGACCTGTGAGGGGTTACCTGCTGGACACGAACGTCGCGAGCGAGACGCGCAAAGGCCGTCGACTCAACGCCAATGTTGAGGCCTGGTTCGAATCGGCGGATGACGACGGCATGTTCCTCAGTGTGTTGGTCATCGGCGAAATCCGTAAGGGCATCGAACAGGCGCGGTCGAAGGACCCGGTCAAGGCTCGCGCGCTGGAGGGCTGGCTCACGGGATTGGAGCATCAGTTTGGCGATCGGGTGCTCCCGATCACGCCGGCGGTGGCGGAGCAATGGGGTCGTTTGAGCGCGATCCGCCCCCTATCGACCGTGGACGGATTGCTGGCGGCAACGGCGATGGTGCATGACCTTACGCTGGTGACGCGGAATGTGACCGACGTTGCGCACACCGGAGTCACGCTGCTGAATCCATTCACAGCTGCTTGAGCCCGGGGCGGTCATCGACGCTCTGAACGACCTCAACCTCAAGTTCCCCAGGGTCTCAGCGGACCAGAAGACCGAACTCGAGCGCATCCGCCGCGGACTCGAAAACAAGTAGTCCTCTGTAAGTCCTGTATTATCAATTAGATAGCTGTTGCCATGGCCCATCCAGACGGTGGGGCTGCCACGGCCCATCCTCTCCGCTCCTCGGTCCCCGGCGGCCCGCCTGCGCAGGGAATACCCGAAATACCTGAGAAAACGGTTGAGATCGGGGTATCCGGGCCATAGAATCGCGGAGTTTTCACCAGGGGACTCCATGATCAACGTGTCCGCGATCCGGATGCAGCAATTCGGTGTGCGGTTCTACCAGGCTTCGCTGACGGCCATTGACATCGACAAGCTCGTGCGGTTCGAAGTGCTGAGCTACGGAGAGCAGCACCATCCCGCGGTGCGGGGCAGGAAGCGAACCGGCGCGGTGTCGAAGGTGAACTGGGATCTGCTCGAGCGGCGCATCGGCGCCACCGAGAAGGCCTACCAGCGCCATATCATCCGCCGCAAGATCGACGAACTGGTCCAGTACTACGAGCAGTGCCGCCAGGCTCGCGACCTGCCGTCGATCCCGGGCGCCGTCATCATCTCCTGCGACGAGCAGCTCTCGTTCACGCCGGTGGAGGACGGGTCGACTCTCGGGACGCTGAAGGTGCCGGAGCGCGAAGGTATCCTGCGGGCGATCGACGGGCAGCACCGCCTGCTGGCGATGCACGCCGATATCGAGCGGTTCGGGCAGGAAAGCTTCACCGTGCCGGCCGTGATCTTCGACCAGCTCCCCGAGGATCACATCGTCCAGATGTTCGTGACCATCAACGCCAAGCACACGCGGCTGAACTCGTCGCACCTGGTGAGCCTCTCCGGCCGCCAGCTCTACCGCGACGACAGCCTCGCCGTGGCGCACGACATCGTCCGGGCGCTGAACGAGCGCGACGATTCGCCGCTCTACATGGACATCAAGCTGCTCGGTGTCGGCAAGGGCCACGTCGCCCAGGCGCCCATCGCCCAGGAGTTGAAGCGCCTGTTCCAGACCGACGCGTTCGGCGGCGCGCGCAAGACGCAGGAGTTCCACGAGGAGGCCAGGCGCTTCTTCGTCAACTACTTCAAGCAGATCGCCGTCGTCTTCGGCACGGCCTGGGCCGGGCGGAAGTACGCCATCAAGTCGTCGACGGCCCTGCGGGCGTTCATCCGCGTGGCCCCGGACGTCGTGGTCCGGCTCGACCAGGAGCATGCCGAGCGGACCGACTTCCGCGCCATCGGCCGCGTCATCTCGCCGTGGGGCCGCCGCATCGGCGACCTGCGCTTCGAGACCGAGGGCGCGTGGAGCAAGAGCACCTCGGTGGACATCCTCACCAAGGAACTGCGCCTCGCGCTGCAGTACCCCGAGGGGGTGATGGACTAGGGGCTAGGTCTAGGTACTAGGGACTAGGCGCTAGTTCTCCAGGCGAATACGCACCCGACAGTCGTGGGAGCCGGCTTCAGCCGGCTCCCTTTGCGTACGGGTCAGTCCTTGCCGAGAATCACGTGGCGGTATCGCTGGTAGAGCCACGCGCCCAGCAGCAGGAACAGTCCGAGTCCGGCGAACCCGATGATGCGGTAGAGCCCGCCGTGCTGCGGCAGGTCGAGCAGGAAGACCTTGCCGACGGTGAGGGCCAGCAGCCCGATGGCGAGATAGCGGACCGGCGCGTAGCGTCGCATGATGCCCACGACGATGAGCGCCGTGCCGTACACCGCCCACGCGACCGAGAACGAGGCCTGCCGCGCGAAGTTGGCGGTCGCGTCCACGGTTTCCCACATCGTCCAGTAGAAGCTGATCTCGGTGGTGATGAGCGCGACGAGCAGGACGTTGCCACCGACCCACAACGTGGCGATCTCGGGCTTCGCCCTGTCGAAGAGATGCGCGCCGTTGCGGCGGTGGATGACGGCCAGCGCGAAGGCCACCGCCACGATCGCCAGCGTGGCGCCGACGCGCGGGTTGAAGATCGGCGTGAACCCCGACGGGGCCTCGAAGAAGCCCTGCATGAACAGCGTCACCAGGGAGAAGGCGAAGAGCAGCGCGCCGCCGATCCTCATCCACTCGCGCCGGGCCTTCAGGCCGACCCAGATCACCGCCGCGGACTCGACGATCCAGCCGACGGTGGCCCACCAGTCGTCGAGCTTCAGGCCGATCGCGAACCCGATCATCGCGAAGGCCATCGCCAGGCTGTTGAGGCCGGCCTCTTCCGACGTCTTGCGGATGGACCAGGCCAGGACGCCGTGCCACGCGGCCAGCACCACGGCGAGCAGCGGCGACCACCACGGCGCGAACGCGTCGATGATCGCGTAGAGGCCCGCGAACAGCGCGAGCGAGCTGAGGTGGACCAGCAGGATGTCCGCCTTCGGCCATTGGTTCGGCTCGCGGCTGATGCGCTCGCCGACCGCGACGAGGTTCATCGCGTAGACCGCGAGGATCACGATCGACGGCGCGAGGCGCCAGCCCGGGCCCGCGTGATCGCCTACCCAGGCCGCCAGCGGCAGCGCGGTCGCGGCGAACACCGCCAGGCGCAGCCAGGGCGCATTGAAACGCACGCTGGCGAACACGCCGGCAAATGAGAAGCACGTCAGGTAGACCAGCAACGGCAGCCATTGCTCCTGCATGTTGGCCACCGACGCGACGTGGTACACGATCGGCGCCGACAGCAGCACGAGCCCTGTCATGCGCGCGTTGTCGTCGCCTTCGACGCGCCTGGTCCGGACGGCGCCGTACGTGAACAGCGCGCCGAACAGCGTCAGGAACACTTCGGTGCGCAGCCACGCGGCCGGCGTGTAGTGCGCGCCGGCCCAGCCGACGAACGTGACGATCGTCAGGCCGTACGCCCCGAGATTCAGCACGGGCCACCGGCGACGCTCTGCCAGCAGCAGGGTTCCGACGACGAGCACCAGGTCGTAGGTGAGCAGCACGACCTGCGCGTCCTCGTGGCCGCCGACCAGGAACGGCGTGATGAATCCGCCGACAAGGGCGAACCACGCGAGGCCCTGGGAGCGATGAACCTCCGCCGCCGCGGCTGCGGCCGCGGTAATGAGCACCATCAGCGCGAAGGCCGTTGTCCTTCCGATCAGCTCGTAGAAGTTCAGCGCCGCGAAGGCGGAAATGTACAGCGCGGCGAACCCGCCGCCTGCGAGAATCTGTCCGTAGAGGGGGTAGCCGCGCCGTGCGATGCGGTGGCCGCCGCCAACCATGAAGACGCCGAAGAGCGCGCCGAGCAGTACGCGCCCGGTCGGGTTGATCCAGTCATTCTCGAACGCGTACTGCACGAAGTACCCGATGGCGAGCACCACGGCGGTGACGCCGATGTAGAGCATCCAGCGGCCGCCGATGCGGGATTCGAGCGTGTCGGCCTCGTCGAGCGGCGCGGGCACGATCGGCGCAGGACCGGCCACGGCCGCTGCGGGGACGGGCGCGCTTGTGGCGCCCTCCGCCGAGCCGTCCTGAGCCGCATAGGCCGCGACTGCCGCGGCCGCCGCGATCGGCACGGGCGGCATGGGAGGAGCAGCCGGAGCCGGCGGTGGCGCCTGAGGGACCGGCGCTGCGGGCTGGGCAGCCGGTTCCGTGAACAGGCGCCTGGCGTGTGGCGCCTCGGCGGGCGCAGGCGCGGAGGCCGCCGGAACGGCAGGCGCGGCGGTCTGGCCCGCGGGCGCGTGCGTCACCGCGCGGCTGAGAAGCCGCATTTCCGACTCGAGCCCATCGAACCTGGCGCGCAGCCGATCGATCTCGGCCTTCGCGGCACTCAGCCGCGAGAACGTGACGATCGGCATGATGAACGTTACGGCGAACACGGTCGCTGCGGCCGCCAGAGCAAATATCGCCAGGGACATCGTGGCTCCGTCTCTGTGGGAGGGCCTGCGTGCTTCGTTCTACGGTTTCAAGATACGCGCCGCCGCCGCCGGAGTCCTGTGGCAAGCATGAGGAAACGTGATAAACCATACCCTCCACATCCGGAGGGTCGCCATGCCCGCCTCAGCCGTTCGCGTGCAAGTGTTATGGATAGCCGCAGTTGGCGCCATTCTACTCGGCCCGGCCCCGGCAGCCTACGCCCAATCGCCGGCGCCCGCATCGCCCATCCTCGAGCGCCACGAGGGCGACGACTACACCCGCTACGAGCTCCAGGCGCCCGATTCGGCGCAGTTCAGGATCATCTACGAGGTGACGGCCACGCGCCCGGGCACCCGGCTGTTCTTCAACGTGATCCGGAAGGGCAGTGAGGCGAGCGACGAGGCGGTCTTCGATCAGATGACCGGCCAGCCGCTGCCGTTCACGGTGGTGACCGGCACGGAGGCGCGCGCCGCCGGGCAGGCGAACGCCGACCTGGAGGCGAATTACATCCAGGTGACGCTGGCGCGGCCGGTGCCCGAGAAGGGCGAGACGCGGCTGCGCATCGAGAAGACCTACAGGGACGCGAAATCGTACTACCGCGAGGGCGGCCTGATCGTGTTCAACCGGTCCTTGGGTATCACGCGCAACGCCGTCGTGCTGCCGAAGGGGTATGAGTTGGTCGCGTGTAACGTGCCGTCGCAGATCCTCACCGAGCGGGACGGGCGGATCGCGGCGAGCTTCCTCAACACGTATCCCGTCGAAGCGCCGCTGGTCGTCAAGGCGCGCCCGCTGCCTGCGTCATCGTCGGTCGCGGCCGTTGCGCCGGCACCGCCGCCCGCCCCCGCGCGCGCCGCGGCTCCCGCGGTCGCGTCGGCTGGGCCCTCGATGGCGTCGCGGCTCGACGAGCGAGCGCACCAGGACCGCGAAATCGTGTACTTTCTGCAGCAGCCCGGCACGCACGCCTTCGCGCTCTACCACGACTACACCGAGTCGCGCCCCGGGATTGGCGCCTACGTCAACGTCGTGCGCGCCGGCAGCAAGGCCTCGAACCCGGCCGCGCGCCTGCTCGACACGGGCGAGGCACTGAAGGTCGAGGCGTTGAAGGGCGCGCAGGTGCTCACGGAGAAGCTCGACACGGGTGGCGATGCCATCGGGCCCGACTCCGACGCGGTTGTCATCCGCTTCCCGGCCGTCCAGAACGGGCAGTCCGTCCGCCTGCGCATCAGCGAGACCTACACGGATGCCGGGCGCTACGACATGCTGGGCGACGAGTTCGTGTGGGACAGAGTCCTCGGGCGGCCACGCAATGCCGTCGTCCTGCCTGCAGGCTGGTATCTGACGGCGACGTCGATTCCGGCCGTGGTGACGATGACCGAGGACGGCCGCGTGCGGCTCGACTACCACAACCCCAGGCCGGATGAGATCGCGGTGCTGCTGAAGGGGAAGAGGAGGTAGCCGCAACGGGGGACCCCAGCGCGGCGGCGGAAGGGTGTGCGGCAAACCATGCGAGCACGCCGATCACGGTCGCATGACAAACGCAACGGAGGGGCCGAGATCCTCGTGGGGTGACGAAGTGGGGCCCCGCGTTCCGCCGACAGCACCCTGGAGATGCGTTTGTCCGGCGTGTCGAGCGGTTTGCGGCACACCCTGCCGTCGCCGGGCTGTCAGAATCTCCCTACGTCCGGTATTCCGCGTTGATCTTGACGTATTCCGCGCTGAGGTCGCAGGTCCACACCGTCGCCTGGTGCGATCCGCCGGCGCCGAGGTCGATCGCGATCTCGATGTCCGTGCCCGTGAGGTAGTCGGCGGCCAGGGGCGCCCGGTCGTCGAAGGGCACGCCGTCCTTGAAGAGCACAATCGAACCGACCAGCACCGACGCGCGCTCGACGTCGAAGGCGACGCCCGCGCGGCCGGCCGCGGCCACGAGGCGGCCCCAGTTCGGGTCGCCGCCGTGGATGGCGGTCTTCACCAGCAGCGAGTTCGCCACGGTCTTTGCGGCCTTCGTCGCATCGGCGCTCGACGCGGCGCCCGTGATCGTGATCGACACCAGCTTGCTCGCACCTTCGCCGCCGCGGACGATCGCGCGCGCCAGCACGCCGCACACGTCACGCAGGCCCGCCACGAGCGCGCCGTAGCTGGCATCGCCGACGGAGACCGTGACGCCACTCGCGCCGCTTGCCAGCAGGAATACCGTGTCGTTAGTGGACGTGTCGCCGTCGATCGTGATCGCGTTGAAGGTGACATCCACCGCGTCCTTCAGCGCGCGCTGGAGGACCGATGGCTCCAGGGCCGCGTCGGTGGTGATGAAGCCGAGCATGGTCGCCATGTTCGGTTCGATCATGCCCGCGCCTTTCGCCATGCCGCCGACGTGGAACGTTCCGGCGGGCGAGACGACGCGCACGGCCGCCTCCTTCGGGGCGATGTCGGTCGTCATGATCGCCTTCGCGGCGTCCAGGTGCGACGCGCGCGACAGCACCCTGGCCGCCGCCCCGGCGCCCTTGCGAATCTTGTCGAGGTCGAGCTGCACGCCGATGACGCCGGTCGATGCCACCAGCACCTGCTCCGGTGCGCACCCGACGACTGACGCCACGAAGTCCGCCGAACTGCGCGTCACGGCCAGGCCCTCGGGGCCGGTGCACGCATTGGCGCAGCCGCTGTTCACCACGATCGCCGCCGCGCGCCCGCCCGAGCGGGCAAGATGCTCGCGCGACACGAGGACGGGCGCGGCCTGCGCCTTGTTCTGGGTGAAGACGCCCGCGGCCGCCGCCGGGCCGTCGGCCACGATCAGCGCGAGGTCGAGGGCGCCGTCCTTCTTCTTGATGCCGCAGCTCACGCCGGACACGCGGAAGCCGGCGGGCGCCGCCACGCCGCCGTCGATGCGCTCGAGCGTCACCTGATCGCTCACGAGAGGTACTCCGGCGTCATCCCCTTGTCGGATCGGCCGAGCCGCGAATCAACCACGGCGTACTGGCCGCACTTCTGGAAGTGCTGGCAGCTCCAGCAGTCGGCCGCGACCTTCTCGGGCATCCACGTGTGCGGGACGATGGAGAAGCCCATGCGGACGAAGAAGCGCGGGTCGTGCGTGAAGGCGCACAGGCTCCGATAGCGGGCGACCCTGGCGCGGCGCCGCAGTTCCTCGACGATGCTGTGCCCGAGCCCCATCCCGCGCGTGCCCTCGCGAACGACGAGCGACCGGATCTCGGCGACGGTGGCGTTGAGCGGGGCCAGCTCGCCGCACGCGAGGATGCCGCTGGTGCCCGCCACCACGGTGAAGCGGGAGGCGCGGGAGGTGACATCGGCCAGCGTGCGCGGCAGCAGGTGGCCCGTGTGGAGGTTGGCCTCGATCAGGGCATGAATCTCGGGAGCGTCCGCGGCGGTCCCTTCGCGGACCACCCTCGTCAATCCGTCCTCGGCGGTCATCAGCGGTGCCATCGTCGGGTTCACCATCGTCAGGGGGATGATCTGCGTGCTCATGCGGAACGCTCCTGGACGCCTTCGGCGAGAATCGCGTCCAACTGGCCCAGCGCCTCGGTCACCTCGACGCTCGAGATCACGTACGGCGGCAGCATGCGAATGACGGTGTCCGCCGTGCGGTTGACGAGCACGTGACGGCGAAGCGCCGCCTGCACGAACGGCGTGGCGTCGACCTTCAGATCGACGCCCCACATCAGGCCGGCCCCGCGCACCTCGCGGATGACGGCATGCGTGCCGGCCAACTCGCACAGGCCGGCCGCCATCTGCTCCCCGACTTCCTGCACGTGCGTCATCAGGCCGCCAGTCGTGAGCGCGTCGAGGAACACGAGCGCTGCGCGGCATGCCAGCAGGTTGCCGCCGTACGTGCTGCCGTGGTCGCCGGCCGACACGGCCTGCGCCACGCGCTCGCTGAGGAGCACCGCGCCCACGGGCATGCCTCCGCCGAGCGCCTTGCCGACCGCCACCAGATCCGGCTCGAGGCCGAGCCGCTGGTAGCCGAACGCGACGCCGGTGCGGCCGAGGCCGCACTGCACCTCGTCGCAGATGAGCAGGGCGCCGGTGCGTTGCTGCGCGTCCTTCACCGCCTGCGCGAACTCGGCGGTGAGGGGCCGCACGCCGCCCTCGCCCTGGATCGCTTCGATGACGATGGCGGTGGTCTGCGGCGTGACGGCGGCCTGAAGCGCCGCGACGTCGCCGGCCGGGACCCACACCACGCCCTGAAGCAGCGGCTGGAAGGGCGCCCGGTAGTGGTCGTCCCACGTGACCGAGAGCGCGCCCATCGACCGGCCGTGGAACGCGTGCTCGAGCGCCACCAACCCGGTGCGTTGCGCGTCGCCGGCCGTGTGCCAGAAGCGCCGCGCGAACTTGAGGCAGCCTTCCATCGCCTCGGTGCCGCTGTTGCAGAAGAAGGTGCGCGACAAGCCCGACAGCGACGCGAGCCGGGAGGCCACCTGGCCCTGCAGTTCGTGGAAGTAGAGGTTCGACGTGTGCACCAGCGTGCGGGCCTGGGTGGCGAGCGCGTCGGCCAGCACGGGGTTGGCGTGACCGAGCGAGGCGACGCCGACGCCGGAAATCAGGTCGAGATACTTCTCGCCGTGTTCATCGAACAGATACACGCCCTCGCCCCGCGTGAACACCACGGGGCCGCGGCGATAGGTTTGCAGGACGTACTGGCTTTCGAGTTGCTTCACTTCCATCAGAGCACCCTGGTCGTGGCGTCGGGGGCGGCGCCCTCGCCTGTGAGCATCGCGCACAGCCGCGCCGCGTCCCGGCCATCCGTGATCGCGACGTCCGCTACGCCGCCGTCGAGCGCCGCGCGGCAGGCCTGCAGCTTGGCGAGCATGCCGCGGTTGACCGTGCCGCCCGCGACGAGTGCGGCCTGCGCGGCTCGATCCAGCGCCGCGATCGTCCGATTCTGCTCGTCGAGCACCCCGGGCGTGGTGCCGCCGATGACCAGCCGCGCCGCGCCCAGACGAATCGCCACGGCGGCCGCCATCGTGTCGGCGTTGACGTTGTAGAGCTGCCCGTCCGCGCCGGCGCCAATCGTCGCGATGACCGGCACGTAGCCGCCGGCAAGCAGGTGCGCGAGCAGGTGCGGCGTGCCCGCGTGAACGGGCTGGCCGACCAGGCCGAGCGAGACCGTCTGGCCCGCCACGCTTGTGAACGGCGGTGCCTGTTCGACGGGGGCCACCGCCGCATCCGCGCCGGTCAATCCGACCGCGCGGCCGCCCGCCGCGTTGATCGCCGCCACGAAGCGCGTGTTGATCGCGCCGGCCATGACCGCCACGACGATGTCGAGCGTGGCCTGATCGGTGACCCGGAGGCCGTCGACCTGCTGCCTGGCGATGCCCGCCTTCGCGAGCGCCGCG
>Ga0315292_10001819_pt1 | contig 11690 bp, 7 predicted proteins | sample YL17G13_0_MG_FD_204029 | JGI IMG/M metagenome (GOLD analysis project Ga0315292, IMG submission 204029) | Sediment microbial communities from Yellowstone Lake, YNP, Wyoming, USA - YL17G13_0 | ecosystem: Environmental > Aquatic > Freshwater > Lake > Sediment | place: USA: Wyoming | collected... | reverse complement strand
TGCCTCCCTTCTTTACAGTAAGGATTGCCTCCTTGACTTCCGATATATCAGAATCTTTCAGAACAAATCCTTTGGCCCCGGCGTCAACCATTTTGTAATAGTACTCTTCTTCCCCATACATTGACAAAGCAATAATGTTAATGTCAGGACAGATTCTGAGAGCTTTCCTGGTTGCCTCTATGCCATCCATTTCGGGCATATTTATATCCATTAGTGCTATATCAGCCTTTGTGTCTTTAAGGATTTTCAGAAATTCTTCTCCATTTGAAGCTTCTCCTGCAACTTCAAAGTCGGGGAATGCATTAAGCAGTATTTTTAATCCATTTCGGAAGAGCTGATGATCATCTGCAATTATAATTCTGATCTTTTCCATTAAAAACGTTATTCAATGATTTTAATAAGGGCACTTGTTCCTTTTCCGGGAGTGCTTTCAAGAATGAATACACCATCAACAGACTTGACCCGGGTTTCAATATTTGAAAGCCCCATTCCTTTTGTGTCTTCACTTCCCAGCAAAGAGATGTCAAATCCCCTGCCATTATCATAAAACTGCAAGGTAATAAATTTTTCATGTTTGTTTAATTCAATTTCAATTCTTGAAGCACCTGCATGTCTGATCGAATTATTAATAAGCTCACATGCTGCCCTGTAAACTACCACCTCCTTATCACTATCCAATCGCTGGTTCTCCATATTTGATTTAAAATCAATCTCAATAGCTTTTGTCTGATTAATCTTGGCTGCAAATGCCGATAATGCACTGGAAAGTCCGAAATTTGAAAGAACATGCGGACTGAGGTTGTTTGAAATATCCCTTAAAGTATTGATCGCCTCATTAACAAGATGGTTGGTATTATTCAGGATTTCAGTTCCTGTAGTGTCCTTGATTCTTTCACCTAAAGCGGAAAGCGACATCTTAACCGTTGACATCAATGGTCCGAGCCCGTCATGAAGGTCTTTGGCAAATCTTTTCCTTTCATTTTCTTCAGTATTGATAATTGCATTAATCACTCTTTTTTCAGCTCTCAGCCGGTCAATTTCGGCACGTTTTAGAGAATAAAACAACTCACGGATAAGGACTACCCCGACAATTATCATAAACGATATTATAACATCGGCCCAATCGTCTATCATTTGCCATGTATATGAAGCAGTTCCAAAAAAATATTCAAACAGCTGAATTATTTTACGGACTGCCATAAGTACAAATGAAAGTGAAAGCAGGATCCATGAAAGCCTGTATTTGGTAAGCTTCATGAACCGAAGGGCAATTGATGCAGCAATTATTTGCAGAACGATCGAAATGATCAGGGCTATCAACCTTATCATAGCTTTTTGTGTATTACATCACAAAAATATGAGTTATTTGGATAACGGCATAATCAAAAAAATGCACAACGGCTTTAAGGCTCAACGGCAAAATCCTGTTATCCTGAATTCTCTGGCTTCTGAACCCCTGCGCCTTTATTCCCTTGCGCCTTTACGCCTTTATTCCCTTGCGCCTTTACGCCTTTATTCCCTTGCGCCTTTACACCTTTATGCCCTTGCGCCTTTACACCTTTATATTACCTTTGTACAATTCTGAATTCAATAATGAAAGTAATTTATAATCTTGGCATTCTGCTATATGTACTGGCAGTACGGCTTTTATCTCCCGTTAATTCAAAAGCTAAGCTATGGACGTTAGGGAGAAAGGGATGGGATGATCGCCTGCAGAAAAACATAAAAAAGGAAGATATAAATATCTGGATTCATTGTGCATCACTTGGAGAATTTGAACAGGGGAGACCATTAATTGAAGGAATTAAAAAGATCAGGCCTGATTATAAGATTATCCTTACATTTTTTTCCCCTTCAGGATATGAGATAAGAAAGAATTACAGTCTTGCTGATTACGTTTGTTACCTTCCTGCTGATACCCCGTTGAACGCTACGAAGTTTATTTCGATTCTCAATCCTGCTGCAGCAATTTTTATCAAATATGAATTCTGGGACAATTATTCAGCAATTCTTGAAAATGAGAAGATACCCCTTTTCCTGGTCTCCGGAATATTCAATCAGGGTCAGCATTTCTTTAAATGGTATGGCGGATTCTTCAGGAAGATGCTTTTCAGGTTCAGCCATATATTTGTTCAGGACGGTCAGTCGATGGAGCTGCTTCAACGGATTGGACTGGAAAATGTTTCTGTTGCAGGTGATACAAGGTTTGACAGGGTTATAGAGATAGCTGAATCAGCAGGAGCCATAGCTGCGATTGAACTCTTCGGGGGCGGGGAGAAGGTGTTACTTGCAGGAAGCAGCTGGCGGCAGGATGAAGAGATTATCGCAAGGTATATAAATATGAATCCTGAAAGGATGAAATGGGTTTTTGCTCCTCATGAAGTTGACATATCGAATATTGAAAGACTTGAAAAGCTCTTCACAACTTCGACTGTCAGATTCTCTGAGTTTACTGAGAAAGCAGCTGAGGCAAGAGTCCTTATTATTGACAACATAGGTCTGCTATCATCTGCTTACAGATATGCATTTGTTGCAGCTGTGGGAGGCGGTTTCGGAAAAGGGATCCATAATGTCCTTGAAGCTGCATGCTGGGGTATCCCTGTAGTTTTCGGACCAAAACATGAAAAATTCAGGGAGGCTGTTGAATTAATAAAAGCCGGTGCGGCAAAAAGTTTTAAAGACTTTGAAGATTTCTCAAATATTATTGATAACTGGTTGTATAACAAAGAAGAATACCTGAAATCTGCAGAAAATGCCCGGAGCTATGTTAAGGATAATGCCGGGGCAACACATAAAATCCTGAAGGGAATTAAATTAACAGATGACAACAATCCTTATTAATAATGTACCTGATCCTTTATCCTGGAAACTTAATGACACAATAGTAAAGATTACTATAAATCTTTATGTTTCTATCCCCGATTGTAAAATTGCCTGACCAGAGATCAAACACATCTTCCATAAGCGGTAAAAGGAATTCATTAAGGTTTAGAACGGATTTTTGTGACAGCCTCTGTTAATTTTAGGCTTTTTAAAGTTTAAATGGTCTCTAGCAGAGATTAAATCTCAGATAATTAAAGACTTTGTTTTCAGATTTTTCATCCTGTCTTTTGATGACTGATTCAAAGTATTGAAATTCAATAACATGCCGGTCAGTTAATAACTATCCTTACAAATGTTAATAAACTTAAAAATTTTGTCTTGCATTGAGATTTATGCTTGTCTATTTTAGCAAATACCCGCATAAAAATCAACGGCCGTTTAATGGTAACATAATCAGAGGTTAACAGATTTATTTTATATTTATGGGAGAATTATTTGTCCAGGAATCAGCTGTAACATCAGAAGAACTAAAGGATGTGTCAAGAACTGAAAACAGAAAAAAGGTGAACATGAAGGAGAGTGGCAGTAATGAGGCGACGAAGCCAGAACGTCTCACTTATTCCCATGATGAAGCCGTTGACGCCAGTATCGATTATTTCAACGGAGATGAACTCGCAGCCCGTGTATGGGCAAATAAGTATGCCTTGAAAGACTCATTTGGGAATCTTTATGAGAAGACACCCGACGACATGCACAGAAGGCTGGCAAGGGAAATTCACAGGATTGAAAGGAAATATAAGAATCCTCTTCCCGAGGAACTTATTTATAATGTTCTGAAAGACTTCAAATATATTGTCCCCCAGGGAGGTCCGATGACAGGTATCGGGAATGATTTCCAGATTGCCTCCCTTTCAAACTGTTTTGTCATAGGTAATGAGGAGTCTTCCGATTCATATGGCGGAATAATGAAGATTGACCAGGAACAGGTCCAGCTTATGAAACGACGAGGCGGAGTAGGCCACGATCTTTCGCATATCAGACCAAAGGGGACACCTGTCCTGAATAGTGCCCTCACTTCCACAGGTGTCGTCCCATTTATGGAAAGATATTCAAATTCCACCCGCGAAGTGGCCCAGGACGGGCGGCGAGGTGCGCTGATGCTTTCGATATCTATTAAACATCCCGACAGCGGAAAATTTATAGATGCCAAGCTCGAGAGCGGGAAAGTTACAGGGGCAAATGTCTCAGTGAAGCTTACTGATGAATTTATGGAGGCCGTCGAGTCCAAAGGACTTTTCCGGCAGCAATACCCTATTGTTTCTGATAATCCCAAGTTTGTTAGGGAAATTGATGCTCTCCAGCTTTGGAGCAAGATCATTCATAATGCCTGGAAATCAGCCGAACCGGGCGTGCTTTTCTGGGATACAATAATACGGGAAAGTGTTCCTGATTGTTATGCTGATATAGGATTCGCCACTCTGTCGACCAACCCGTGCGGGGAAATTCCTCTTTGCCCCTACGACAGCTGCAGGCTGCTGGCAATAAACCTCTATAGTTATGTGACCGATCCTTTCACAAAGGAAGCCAGATTCAATGTTGATCTTTACAAGGAGCATGTAGGACTTGCTCAAAGGATGATGGATGATATTATCGACCTCGAACTTGAGAAGATTGACGTAATACTCGCAAAAATAAATAGCGATCCTGAATCTGATGAACTAAAACAGGTCGAAAGAAACCTGTGGGAAAACATAAGAAAAAAATCAGAAGAGGGAAGACGGACCGGCATCGGCATTACAGCTGAGGGAGATATGCTGGCGGCTCTCGGACTAAGGTATGGGAGTGATGAAGCCACAAGCTTCTCGGTCGAAGTACATAAAACACTTGCCCTTGAAGCATACAAATCATCAACATATCTTGCAAAGGAGAGAGGCCCATTTATTATTTATGATTCAGAGAGAGAAAAAAATAATCCTTTTATCCTCAGAATGAAGGAAGCCGATCCTGTGATGTATAATAATATGGTCAAATTCGGCCGCAGGAACATAGCTCTCCTTACTATTGCTCCAACAGGCACAACCAGCCTGATGACACAAACCACCAGCGGGATTGAACCAATTTTTTCTGTCTTTTATAAACGACGCAGAAAAGTTAATCCGAATGACAAGGATGTGAAAGTTACTTTCAAGGATGAGGTAGGCGATTCATGGGAAGAATTCAACGTTTTTCATCACAAATTTGTTGACTGGCTGAAATTGAATGGTTATGATCCGAATGAAGTTACCAGGATGAGTGATGAGGAAATCAATGCAATTATTATCAGGACGCCTTACAGTAAAGCTACAGCCAATGATGTTGACTGGGTTGCAAAAGTTAGAATGCAGGGTGCTATTCAAAAGTGGGTCGACCACTCAATAAGTGTGACAATAAATCTTCCGGCTGATATAAAGGAAGAACTAGTGAGTGAACTTTACCTGACAGCCTGGAAATCGGGATGTAAAGGAGCAACGGTTTATCGTGACGGGTCCAGGGCAGGAGTTCTTATTGCCGGTAAAAATGAGATAAGGACGGAAAAGCTTAAACGTCCAAAAGTCCTTGATTGCGATGTGATCAGATTCAATTTCAATGATGAAAAATGGGTTGCATTCGTAGGACTGAAAGAGGGAAGACCATATGAAATTTTCACAGGTCTGGCAGATGAGGAGATCTTCCCGATACCAAAGACCATCATCAAGGGAAAAATAATAAAGATGAGAATGGATGATGGCAAGACCAGATATGACTTTCAGTACACTGACAAATACGGATATAAGAAGACGATTGAAGGATTGTCGCATATGTTTAAGCCTGAGTTCTGGAACTATGCCAAACTGATCTCCGGTGTTCTCAGACACGAAATGCCCATCGCCGATGTTGTTAACCTTGTTCAGTCACTTAAACTCGACAGTGAGTCGATCAATAACTGGAAGAATGGCGTTGAGCGTGCCCTCAAGAAATACATTCCCAATGGCACTAAAGCAAAAGGCAAATGCGGGGAGTGCAGTTCCGATAACCTGGTTTATGAGGAAGGCTGTCTGATCTGCAAAGACTGCGGATCGTCAAAATGCGGGTAAGACTCCCAGATCCTTTCCAACCTTACTAAACGCTGATATCGCTTTATCCAGGTGTTCTGTTTCATGAGCAGCTGAAAGCTGAACTCTTATTCTTGCTTCTCCTTTTGGTACAACCGGGTAATAAAAACCTATAACATAAATACCTTCTGCAAGAAGCCTTGCGGCAAAGTCCTGAGATAGTTTCGCATCATAAAGCATTACTGCACAGATTGCTGACCGGGTTGGCTTGATGTCAAAGCCAAGAGCGGTCATTTTACCGATGAAATACTCTGAATTACTATGAAGCTTATCCTGCAACTCGTTAGTATCTGTCATCATTTCAACCATTTTTATGCCTGCAGCGGCCACAAGGGGTGGTATTGAATTTGAAAAAAGATATGGACGTGACCTTTGTCTCAGAAGCTCAATAATCTCCTTCTTCCCTGTTGTGAATCCTCCGATTGCTCCTCCGAATGCCTTTCCAAGTGTTCCGGTAATGATTTCCACCATCCCTTTCAGATCATAGAGTTCTGTCACTCCCCGTCCGGTATTCCCTACCACTCCGGCAGAATGAGATTCATCGACCATAACCATTGCATTGTATTTTTCTGCCAGGGTAACAATCCTGTCAAGAGGGGCAACATTCCCGTCCATTGAAAAAACACCATCAGTGACAATAAGCCGGAAACGTTGTTCCTGTGCAAGCTGGAGTTGAGTTTCAAGATCCTCCATATCAGTATTTTCATATCTATACCTCTGTGCCTTGCAGAGACGGACCCCATCGATGATGGAAGCATGATTAAGCGCATCTGAAATTATTGCGTCCCGATCTGTCAGCAAAGGTTCAAAAATCCCGCCGTTTGCATCAAAGCATGCAGCATACAGAATAGTATCCTCAGTTCCGAAGAACTCCGCAATTTTTTGTTCAAGTTTTTTATGAAGATCGGTAGTTCCGCATATGAATCTTACTGAAGACATACCATATCCATAGTCATCAAGTGCCTCTTTTGCTGCCTCTATTAGTTTTGGATTGTTGGACAATCCGAGGTAATTGTTCGCACAGAAGTTCAATACCTTTTGATTTGTATCAAGCTCTATTTCAGCACCCTGAGGTGAAATGATTATTCGTTCATTTTTATAAAGACCGGCTTCCCTGATCTCGTTCAAATGGTTTATGAGATGATACTGATAGAGAGCGTACATTTATGTCTTTGGGATTTTCAAATAAAATGCAAAATTGATGCTATTTCAAATGATAAATTATGATCATAATCATCAATTATGTTCAGAATTTATGATTACAATCCATATTTTGCCACAATCTGTTCTTTATTTAGCCCGAGAATTCTGTATTTATTGCCAACTTTTATAAATGCCGATAATGCTTTGTCAAGGTGATATATCTCATGTCCGGCTGAGATCTGGGTTCTGATTCTTGCCTGTCCATTCGGTACAACCGGGAAAAAGAATCCTATTGCATAAATACCTTCATTATAAAGATCTTTTGAAAAGTCCTGGGATAATTTTGCATTGAAGAGCATTACAGGAACAATCGGACTTTCTCCCTCTTTCACAATGAATCCGGCATCATTTAAGCCTTTTCTCCAATATGCTGTATTCTTTTCAAGCTTATCGCGCCGTTCTGTACTTGAAGATAATATTTCAAAAACCTTTAGGACACCTGAAACAATCACCGGAGCGATAGTATTTGAAAAAAGATAAGGTCTGGCTCTTTGTCTGCACATATCCACTATTTCTTTTCTTCCGGAAACGCATCCTCCGGATGCTCCTCCAAGAGCTTTTCCGAAAGTAGTTGTGATAATATCTATTTTGCCTAAAACATTGCAAAGTTCATGTGTACCCCTTCCGGTTCTTCCGATAAATCCTGTAGAATGAGAATCATCAACAAGTATCATTGCATCATATTTTTCACACAGTTTAACCATCTCATCAAGCTTGGCGATATCCCCATCCATTGAAAAGACTCCGTCCGTAATGACCACCTTTACCCTTTTATCTGAGTGCAGCAATAATTTTTCTTCAAGATGTTCCATATTTGAATGCTTGAAGGTATCGTGCTGGGCACTGCAAAGTCTCATCCCGTCGATTATAGAGGCATGGACGAGCCTGTCAGAGATCATAATATCCTCACTGGTAAGCATTGCTTCAAAAACACCTGCGTTAGCGTCCATACATGAAGGAAACAGAATAGTATCCTCAGTTCCCAGAAATTCAGTGACCTTTTCCTCAAGTTCCCTGTGAATATCTTGCGTCCCACATATGAAACGGACTGATGACATCCCATAACCTCTTTTTTCAAGTCCATCGTGTGCAGCTTTAATTACATCAGGATGACTTGACAGGCCAAGATAATTATTGGCGCACATATTAATGACTTTCATAACATCAGCTCCTGTCGGAAATTCAACTTCAATATCAGCAGCCTGCGGGGAATGGATAAATCGTTCCTCTTTATAAATACCGGCATTCCGGATATCTCCAAGCTGGGCCTGGTATAAATTCCTGATTTTATCGGTAAAACTCATTTTTTTATAAATTAAATGATTTTCAAATTATTAAAAAAGCTGGTCCTCATAACTGTTATAACCGGGTGATTTAATTTCCGGGGATCTGGAGATGGAAAATACCACGGCCTATTTCAAGAATATATTTACGAGGGTAACTATATTGTTGACACTGTCAAAGGCCTCAGGAGTGGCTTTGCTTGGTGGAATTTTTATCTTGAATTTATTTTCAAGAAAGACAAGCAAAGAGACCATAGAAAAGGAATCAACGTATCCGCTTGAGATCAAAGGTGTATCATAAGTTATTGTTTCATCTTCATCCTCCAGATACTCATTGATCACATAATTCAGAACAAGATCCTTCATTTCCTGTAAATTTTTTTCTTCCATTGATGTGCTATTTAGATTATTGTACCAGATTATACATTTTCAAATTTTCAGTCATTTTCAAGAGTAGAAATATCACCGATATCCTCTCCCCACTCCTTTGCATGAAGTAGTCTTCTCATTATTTTGCCGCTTCGTGTTTTTGGCAGTTTTTCCATATACTCTATATCCTGAGGCATTGCCAGAGGCGATAGTTTTTTCCTTATGAAGTTCATAATCTCAAGTTCAAGATCGGGACTTGCGGTAAATCCAGGTTTAAGGGTGATGAATGCTTTAACAACCTCCATATTCACTTCATCAGGTTTTGAAGTAACAGCTGATTCACCAACAGCCGGATGTTCCAGGAGTGCTGACTCCACTTCAAAGGGACTTACCAGATGTCCGGCAGTATTAATTACATCATCATCTCGCCCGACAAACCAAAAATAACCTTCAACATCAATGCTCGCTTTATCACCTGACAGGTACCATCCGTTTACAAACTTTTCCTCGTATTTCTCTTCATTATTCCAGTAACTACGCATCATGGAGGGCCAGTCGGGCTTAAAAGCGATTAGTCCAATTTTACCTGACTCAGTTATTGGCTGGTAAGTCTTTGGGTCTAGAACAACCCCTATGATACCAGGGAAAGGTTTCCCCATTGATCCTGGTTTAACTTTCATTCCAGGGAAGTTTGTGATCATTATCGATCCTGTTTCTGTTTGCCAGAAAGTATCAAGAAATGGTTTTCCGAATATCTTTTCTGACCATATAACAGCTTCAGAATTCAATGGTTCCCCTACACTTGCGAGGTGACGCAAACTCGAAAGATCATAGTCTTTGATTATTTCATTACCGGCTTTCATAAGTGACCTGATAGCAGTCGGAGCCGAATACCACATTGTTATCCTGTACTTCTCAATAAACCGGTACCATGCATGGGCTGAAAAGCCTGTATCCAGAACACACTGTGTTATCCCAAGGCTCCATGGTCCGATTATGCCGTAGGATGTTCCGGTAACCCATCCCGGATCAGCAGTGCACCAGTAAATATCTTCATCCCGGAGATCAAGCACCCATTTAGACGTAAGGTATTGTGATATAATAGAATAATGAACATGTTTCACGCCTTTGGGTTGACCAGTTGTTCCTGATGTGTAATGCAGAACAGAAGGAGATTCCGCAAAAGTAGGGAAGACTTCCATAATTTCAACCGGTTGTGACTCCTCCAGACTAAATGCAACCTCTTTATTTCCAAGAGGTTTGGTTTTGACATGATCCACTAAAATAATAAATTCAAGGTGCGGGAGTCTGTCAAGAATCTTTCTTACTTTTGAAAGGTGTTTTCTTTGTGTAATGATTGCCCTTGTCTGTGCATTTTCAAGTCTTACAAAAAGCGATTCATCACCAAAAGCTGAGAATAAAGGCTGGACTATTGCTCCTATCTTGAGTATTCCTAAAAAAGAAAAATATAATTCCGGAATCCTGTCCATAAAAAGACAAACTCTGTCTTCATTCTTTATCCCCAGGTTTCGAAGGAAAGTACCGATTGTATTTCCTGCAAGACGAATATCATTATATGTGTATTTCTTTTCAATACCACCAAATCCTTCATAAAAAAGTGCAATCTTATCAGCTTTCCCTTTAAGGCATATACGATCGGAGCAATACCATCCAATATTAATAATCTGTCCCTCCCTGTATTCGAGTTCATTGGCAGATATTGACCAATCGAAATCCTTCAGCCTCTCCTCATAAGTAGAAAAGATATCCGGCATAGATGAAATTGAATTTACCAGGTTACATTCACACCTAAGTTATGCAAATTTTAAATATTCAGTTATTTCAGGCATGAATTATTCCCAGTTAAGAATAACTTTACCGCAGTTTCCATCCTCCATTGCATCGAATCCCTTCTGAAAATCATCTATCTTAAAGCGATGGGTAATAACAGGATTAAGGTCTATCCCGCCGATAATCATCTGCTCCATTTTATACCACGTCTCCCACATCTCCCGTCCGTATATACCTTTCATGGTTATTGCTTTGAAAATAATTTCACTCCATGGCACTTCAAAATTCGATGGTAAAATACCAAGCAATGAAATGCTTGATCCGTTATACATATTGCTGATCATTTCAATAAAAGCTTTAGGTGAACCAGACATTTCCAGTCCGATATCGAATCCTCTCATTTCCAGTTTTCTGACCGCATCGGAGATCTTTTCGCCTTTCGAAGGATTAACGGTAAGTGTCGCGCCCATTTTTTTTGCAATCTCCAGCCGGTAGTCGCTGAGATCGCTGGCAACAATAAACCTTGCTCCGGAATATCTTGCAATTGCAATTGCCATGGTGCCTATCAGACCAGACCCTGTTATCAATACATCCTCTCCCAGTAATGGAAATGATAATGCTGTATGAGTGGCATTTCCGAAAGGATCCATTATTGCTGCCCAATCATCAGGGATCCTTGGATCGAGCGGTACAACATTTGAAGATGGTAACTTTAGATACTCAGCAAAGGATCCATCAATGTTTACACCAATTCCGACACTGTTTTCACATACATGTTCTTTGCCCCGCCTGCAATTCCGGCAGTGGCCGCAAGCCAGATGCCCTTCACCGGTTACCCTGTCGCCTGGTTTAAGATTTTTAACCCCGGCACCGGTGGATACTATATAACCCATATATTCATGTCCAATGACCATAGGAGTTTTAATAGTATTCTGCGCCCATTGGTCCCATTCATAAATATGAAGATCAGTACCGCATATTGCCGACTTTCTGACCCCGATGATAACATCATTAAGTCCGGGTTCCGGAACAGGCACTTCTTCCATCCAGATCCCTTTTTCAGGCCTGGCTTTAACCAGAGCTTTCATCT
>Ga0315292_10001817_pt1 | contig 11692 bp, 7 predicted proteins | sample YL17G13_0_MG_FD_204029 | JGI IMG/M metagenome (GOLD analysis project Ga0315292, IMG submission 204029) | Sediment microbial communities from Yellowstone Lake, YNP, Wyoming, USA - YL17G13_0 | ecosystem: Environmental > Aquatic > Freshwater > Lake > Sediment | place: USA: Wyoming | collected... | reverse complement strand
AAAAGTTACAACCTCAGAGGAAAACAAACTTCTTGCCCTGAGAGGAGAACTCAGATCATCATACCAGGAAGGTGACGCACAGAAAAGCATAAAAGCTGCAGACAGGATCAGGAAAACATCAAATATTCCTGAGGAATTGATGCGCGATGCAATATTTATCAGTGCCAAAGCACATTATAGTCTTAATGAGTTTGATGAAGCTCTGGCTGATTTCAGGAAAACAGCAACTGAAGCAGTAAGCAGTGAAGGTGCAGAATCAAAATACAGGGTGGCTGAGATTCTTTTCATGAAGGGCAGTATTGAAGAATCTGAAAAAGTGGTGACCCAGTTTATCAGCCAGAATTCACCCCACCAGTACTGGATGGCTAAAATGTTTCTTCTTCTGGCTGATATTGGTATAAAGAAAGGTGACAATCTGCAGGCAAGGGCAACGCTCCAGAGTCTAAAGGAATATTATACTATAAGTGATGATGGGATCCTTGATGAAGTAAAACTGAAACTCTCTTCACTTGAAGATAAGAATTGAACCATGTTTATTTGCTTTTCAAAAGATATCTTTTAATTCGGAAGCGATTAAATATTGAAATGAAACTGATATGACAAAACGTAAAATAATAATTATATTACAGATAATTGTCTCCTTTTTATCTGCCAGTGCCCAGGTTAAGAAGGAAGGAACTGATTTTAAAAGAGAAGTGACCTTGTACAATCCTTATAAACCTTCTCTGGCCGATGCAAGGAAAAAAAGCTACCTCCCTGAAATAGTTGATACATCAAAGGTCAACCCGGTATTTAGTTACCAGGTATCATCAGAACCCTTTTCCCCTACATATGCAATTATCCCGATAAAGTCAGCTACTTTGCTTTCTGATCCTCTTCCGAAGTTATACAACAGCTATATTAAATTGGGTTTGGGTAGTAACACTACACCTCTGGGTGAAATCAGTATCACTAACCTGCGTTCAAAGAAAGTGGCAGTTGGCATTTATGCAAAGCACTATTCATCGAATGGCGCAGTTCCGCTTGAGAATGATCAGAGAGTATTTTCAGGATTTATGGATAATGATGCTTCCCTGTTCGGGAAAAAATTCTTCAGCAAAAGCTATTTTGATATTTCTGCAAACTTTCTCCAGAGGATAAGGTATGCCTACGGCTACAATACTGATGAACCATATAATTTTGATAAAAAGGACATTAAGCTGAATTATTATAATCTGGGTGCAACAGCCTCGTTTTCATCACTTTTACTTGACTCTGCAGATCTTGCCTACGATTTTGACCTTTCCTATAACTATTTTCACGACACAGAGGAAAGGACAATGAATCATATAGGTTTTTCGGGGACAATGGGAAAACTATACAAAGGATTTTATCTGGGTTCAGGATTAAAAATTGATAGTTACAGACTTTCTGATTCGTTAAATCTTGATCCGAAATATATTCTTTCATTTAATCCTTTTGTGAGAAAAATTACCGGACAATGGAACTTCAACCTTGGTATTCGTCTGGCTGTCGAAAAGAACCTTTCAGACAATTCAAGCCTTTATCTCTATCCTGATTTTAATCTGGGATTCAGCATTGTTCCGGAGTATATGCAGCTTTTTGCCAGCCTGAACGGGAAGCTTGAAAATAACGAACCATTAAATGTGATTTCTGAAAATCCTTACCTGGTGCCTGACGGTTCTCTTTTCAGGGTTCCAAACACAAGTTATTCTTCGATAATTTCAGGGGGATTGAAAGGAAATAACGGATTGGGTGGAAACTATCTTGCCTCAGTCAGTTATTCTCAGGTTAAGAATTTGCTTCTTTATTCAAATATTGTTTATCCCGATACAGCTTCAAAGTCTGAAAGAGGAAATCATTTTATCGTATTGCCTGATAATGCTTCTGTTTTCAATATTCACGGTGAATTCAGCGGTCTGATTACTGATAAAGTATCATTTAATGCTTTGGCAAACTATTACCATTTTACCCTTTCAGAGAATGAATTTGCATGGAACAAGCCTGACTGGGACGGTAAATTCGGATTGCTTTACAACCTGAGGAACAAAATTATTGCCGGAACTGAAATTACTGTTGTCGGCAGGAGAAAACTTATGGTAAGTCAGAGTCAAACCGGATGGATGACCCTCGAACCCTCTGTGGTTGAAGAGCCGGTCCAGATCAATCTTGGATTGAGTGCTGAATATCGTTACACCAAAATCCTATCGTTCTGGTTCAAGATTAATAATATTTCCTGGAATCGTTATTACGAATGGGCTTATTATCCTTCACAGATGTTTAATTTCATGCTGGGATTCACCTACAGTCTTTAAAGATATCAAGTATGCGGGTGGGGGTGTAATAAAATAGCAAGTCCCATTGATGCTCTGACAGCCGGTTCCAACCGATAGCATGACCTCATGACACCCACACTGCATGCCCACTTCTGAATGTTAATTTCTTTAACAAATTGTGCATTACTTTTTGATAGTTTTAACTAAAAAGCCACATAAAATAGGTATCTTTGTGCGGTTAATTAAAATTCATTGAATCAATTGTTTGCAAATGGCAGACAAGAAGGCGGAATGATTTTGAACTTGAAGAAAAAATGTCGATGTAATTATGTTGAACGATGAGTGAGAACGAAAAAAAATTGCAGGATAGTGCTGAATATTCTGCCGAGAGTATTCAGGTGCTTGAGGGTCTTGAAGCTGTCCGGAAGAGACCTGCAATGTATATTGGGGATATTGGTGTTAAAGGACTGCATCATCTTGTTTATGAGGTTATTGATAACTCGATTGACGAAGCGCTGGCAGGATACTGCACTTTTATCGATGTAATAATACATGAGGATGGTTCCGTAACTGTCACTGATGATGGCCGTGGTATACCCACAGGCCTTCATGAGAAAGAGCAGAAATCCGCTCTGGAGGTTGTGATGACGCTTCTCCATGCCGGAGGTAAATTTGACAAGGATTCCTATAAAGTGTCAGGGGGCCTCCATGGAGTTGGCGTTTCCTGCGTTAATGCACTCTCAAGTGTTCTGATAGCAACCGTAATGAGGGAGGGCAGGGTTTTCAGGCAGCAGTACGAAAAGGGGAAACCTGTTACAGAAGTGGAAGTGATTGGTGAAACTGATAAATCGGGTACCATAATTAAATTCACACCCGATGATACAATCTTTCAGACAACTGATTTTAATTTTGAGATTTTATCAGCGCGGCTGAGGGAACTTTCTTTCCTGAATAAAGGAATTCTCCTGACAATTAAGGATATGCGGGAAATTGTTGAGAACGGTAATGGTGGAAAAGCCCGTTATGAGGAATTTCAGTCAGATTTAGGACTGAAGGAGTTCGTTGCATATCTGGATGTTAACAGGGAAAGGCTTATCGAAGCACCAATCCATATATCATATGAAAAAACAGACATCCCTGTGGAGATTGCCCTTCAGTATAACAACTCTTTCTCTGAGAATGTCCATTCCTATGTGAATAATATCAATACTATTGAGGGAGGAACCCATCTTGCAGGATTCAGGAGAGGACTTACCCGAACCCTTAAGAAATATGCAGAAGATTCTGGCGCAACATCAAAACTGAAATTCGATATTAACGGTGATGATTTCAGGGAAGGACTTACAGCAATTATTTCAGTAAAAGTTGCAGAGCCCCAGTTCGAAGGTCAGACCAAAACTAAGCTTGGAAACTCTGAAGTAATGGGCGCTGTCGATCAGGCCGTGAGCACTATGCTTACAAATTACCTCGAAGAGAACCCCAAGGACGCAAGGATTATTGTACAAAAGGTAATACTTGCCGCAACCGCCAGGCATGCAGCACGAAAGGCCAGGGAGATGGTACAACGCAAAAATGAATTTTCCGGTTCCGGATTACCGGGGAAACTTGCTGATTGTGCCGACAGGGACCCTTCAAAATGTGAAATCTACCTCGTGGAGGGTGATTCAGCCGGAGGAACAGCCAAACAGGGCCGCGATCGGAAGTTCCAGGCCATCCTTCCTCTCCGGGGAAAGATACTGAATGTGGAAAAGGCAATGCAACACAGGATATATGAAAGTGAAGAGATTAAAAATATTTTCACAGCCCTGGGTGTGAACATCGGAACGGATGAAGACAGCAAAGCTCTTAATATTACCGGATTGAGATACCATAAGGTCATAATAATGACCGATGCTGATGTTGACGGCTCTCACATCACAACACTCATTATGACCTTCTTTTTCAGGTATATGCAGGATCTTATAAAGGGAGGTAACCTGTTTATCGCTACCCCTCCGCTTTATCTTGTTAAAAGAGGAAAAAATGAAAAATATTGCTGGAGTGAGGAAGAAAGGGAAACAGCAGTGAAAGAGATGGGACAGGGCAAGGATACTTCAGTTGGTGTGCAGAGGTATAAGGGGCTTGGTGAGATGAATGCCTCCCAGTTGTGGGAGACCACAATGAATCCTGAAACCCGGACGCTGCGACAGGTCACTATTGAGAGCGCCGCTGAAGCCGATCATATATTTTCGATGCTTATGGGCGATGAGGTCCCTCCCAGGAGAGAGTTCATTGAAGCACACGCAAAGTATGCCAAAATAGACGCCTGAACAGGTTGCTGAACTTGTCTCCAGGGAATCGTTACAAAAGCTCTATACCCCAAAAAGCTTGATTCTGACATCAACAGCTTTATATTTGCACACTTCACTGCAACAGAAACATCTGATGCATTTCCTGTCGGTAAGCACTACGAAATTCTCTTTTTCATGATGCATGGATATTGCATTTTTTGGACATATCTTGATGCACTCCCTGCAACCTGTGCAATTGTTGTGAACAAAAACGGGCCTTCTGTCAAATTTCCTGAGAAACTGAATTCGGTTCTTTATAAATTTTAGTGAGACATTTGTATCGCGTGTTACATGGATTCTTTTAAAATTCTTCTTTATAAGTGAATTAAGATCCGGACCATCATAATCTATCTCTTCGGACGATGTGAGCCATATACCTCTTGTTAAAGCTATTCTGTTGGTTGGAATATCCTGAGGGTTATACCCTGCGATAGTACAAGCTGTTATGTCGAGTGCCAGGGGATTTGTTGAACCTAGCAATACTCCGGTGTTGAAAGGATTGCCTTGACCCGGACCTGGTCCATCCATTCCCATAATCCCGTCCATCAGAAAGAAGTGGGGCGTAAATGCCTCAGTGAGATCAACCAGGAACCTGCTGAAGCTTTCCCTGTTCTGATACAAGGCGTGCTGTCTGGCCTTGGCAAAGCCGGGAACCATTCCCAGTGTATTCTTTACAGCACCTGTAAAATAGACCAGTTCATGATTCTTTAATTTTGGAATGGAGATGACAAGATCTGCTTCATGTATGGCTGAAGCAAATCTGATCCGCCTGTTCCTCAACTTCAAAGTAACAGGTGTAACAGTAAAATCAATCCATTTTACTCCTGTTTCTTCACACACTTTGTATATCCCCGATTTTTCAGGCCTGAATCCTCTTAAATGAACCGGCGGGGAATCTCCAAGAAAAACAGTTGCTCCTTCCGACTGCAGATACTTTATCATGGCTTCGACTACAACAGGATGCGTACTGATGCACTTTCCCGGCAAGTCATCAGATAGAATATTTGGTTTCAGGAGGACTCTCTTGTTTTTCAATTCAGGTCCGCGGCATGATTGGTAAATCTCAGAAATGTTATTGTAAACCTCCTGAAATTCATATTCCTTGCATTTCCTGACCGCTACAATTTCGTTCATTCAATCAGTTCAGTTTTATTTATTTAATATTGTTTCCTTTAAGATTTCTTCAATCCGGGTGACTATTCTTTGAGAAGTTCTTGAATAATTGTTGATTATTATACAGAATGTCAGATCATTACCTGATAATGTCCGGCAGTATCCGGCATAACTTCTGACTCTGGTCATTGATCCGCTCTTTGCCCTGAGATTCCCATTGAACACCGGATCGCTGAAACAGTTTTTTAGCGTTCCCTCCTTCCCTGCTTCAGGCAATGAAGCATAAAAGTCATTAAAAAACTTTGAGCTGTTTCTCATATAAGAAAGAATTTCAGCAACTCCTTTAGCAGAAATTGAATTCATCGGAGACAACCCGCTTCCATCTTCAAGAAAAATACCGGCAGAATTTATCCGGGAGTCTTCGAGGAATTCGTACAGGACATCAACTCCTGCGACTGTGGTGCCATCATTCCTGTATATCTTCCCCAGCTCTTTTAGCAGATGCTCAGCATAAAGATTTACACTTTCATGATTGAGAACTTCAATAATTACTTTGAGGGGAGGGGAGCTTATTTCCGAAATGATCACAGGTTTCATGCCGGAGGAATTTGATATTATTCTTGCAGTTGATGGATCCCCTGATACCGAAATCCCTGTGGAGTCGAGCATTTTAGTGATTATTTCTGCAAGAAGCAGGGGAGGATCGCTGACAGAAGCATTCAGCACAAAATCTTCCCTGTTTGCAGGGATAGAACCCTCAATCCATCCGTTATCGCTGTACGGAGCTGAAAATATGTATCCCTTATCAGAATTTCCTGAAGCTTTTAACCTGTTTATAAGTTCATACCTGCAAAATTCAGGATTGAACCCTTTAATAACCGGGATCGAGCCTTCGGCAAAAGTCCTGAAGTGAATTTCAAAGCTGTTGTCAAATATTGAAAGACCGTATGCTCCTGCACCGTAATAATTTCCGGCATCTTCCCATAGCCATTTAGGCGGGACAGGCTGATAATCATATCTTGAATCATCAGTTATAACTCTGCCTTCTACCTTTTTTATTCCAAGTTTCCTGATTTCATTTATCCAGTTTTCCAGGAAATTTCCATAATGGCTGATAAAATTCTCAGATCCGAGTACCGGATCACCTCCTCCTTCAATTATTATATTTCCCTTTAGCAGTCCGGAATGTTGGTTAAGAGAACCTGTATATCCTATCCTGGTTTTAAAAGTATATTCCGGACCCAGCAGTTCAAGAGCCGCTGATGAAGTAACGAGTTTCATGACTGATGCCGGGGTCAGGCTCATTTCCGGATCAAGTTCGAATATTGGCTCTCCGGTTTCTGAATTTACGATATATACCGAGGCAGCAGCGTGAATCATTGAAGAGTCTGCCAGGAGTAATTTGACCGCTTTTTCCTGGGCTGTTATCAGCTGCGATAAAAGAAGGAAGTAAATAAAAAGGAATTTTAAATGCATCACTGGGGTGTTTTGTTTTGTTCAATTGTTGAGAGGAGTCCGCATGCAGCCTGAATATCTTCACCACGGCTCGCTCTTATTGTTGTAAGAATTCCCTTCGCATTCAATGCTTCCTTGAAGTCCCTGGTTGCCTGATCATTCGGACTCCTTAGCAAGGATCCCGGAACAGGATGAAAACGGATAATATTTATTCTGCACTTTATCCCGTTCAGAATGCGTGCTAACTCCTTTACATGAATAGGAGAATCGTTCAATCCTTTAAAAAGTATGTATTCAAAAGATACTCGTCTCTGCTTATTGAAATCAAAATTCCTTATTACATCAAGAACTTCCCTGATAGTATTTGTTTTCTGTATCGGCATAAGTTTTCTGCGTTCTCCATCAAACGGAGAATGAAGACTTACAGCAAGATGGCATCTGCTTTTTTCAAGGAACTCCGTTATGTTCTTCAGGATACCGACTGTGCTTACAGTAATTCTGGATGGACTCCATCCATAACCCCAATCGGATGTCAGAATCTCGAGGCTCTTTAGAACTTCAGATATATTATCGAGTGGTTCGCCCATTCCCATAAAAACCATGTTTGTCAGTTGTTTAAATTCAGGCAGGCTTCTGAACTGATTTAATATCTCGTTTGAGGAAAGGTTTCCCTGAAATCCCTGTTTCCCGGTCATGCAGAAAATGCATCCCATTTTACATCCTGACTGAGAAGAAAGGCAAATTGTCGCCCTGTCATCATCAGGTATAAAAGCAGTCTCCACATATTTATTATTCAGTACTTTAAAAAGATATTTTTTAGTTCCGTCCGCACTTTCTGAAGAACTTACCGGATCGGATATCCCGATTTCATACTCAGCTGAAAGTACCTCCCTCATTTTTTTTGAGAGGTTTGTCATTTCGTCGATATACCCTATTTCTTGTTTATATAGCCAGTCGGCGATCTGTTTTGCAGCGAAACCCGGCATGCCGACACGCTTAACCACAGATATCAGTTCATTCAGGGTTTTCCCGTATAACTTTTCCTTTATCATTTTTAATGCTGGTGATACTATTATAGTAGCTTTTTAATATCATTTTGATATCATAATGATATCACTCCGTAATAAAAACTCTGATACCTGGTGTGACTCCGGATTAAATTATGGTATTTCCCTCAAAAACAAACGTTGCAGGACCACACAACCAAATATCAGAAACATGATTTCCGGTTATATTAAACTCCACTTTCAGGTTTCCCCCATTTGTTCTGACGTTCACGGGACCGCTGACAAAATGTCCTGATAGGACTGAAGCAATGGCAGAAGCTGTCACTCCTGTTCCGCATGAGAGTGTTTCATTTTCCACACCTCTTTCAAATGTTCTGACGTAAATGCCGTTTTTTTCTGATTCAACAAAGTTCACATTTGTTCCGCCCCCGGAAAATTCTCCTGACCACCTTATCTTTCTTCCCTCCTTAAACACATCATAATTACGTAACATATTCACGAAAACAACGTAATGAGGGGATCCGGTATTAAGAAAATAATTCCCATTTATAATCTTGATTTCATCTATATTATTCATTTTTAGCCTGATCATGTTCTCTTCTGAAGCTGCATCATGTATTCCGTCGATAGCCCTGAATCTGAGCTTTTCCCCCGCAATACCTGATCTGATGGCGAAATCAGCAGCACATCTTCCTCCATTACCGCACATAGTACTTTCAAATCCGTCTGAATTAAAGTATATCATTTTAAAATCGGAATCATCTGATCTGTTGATCAGGATCAGGCCATCGGCTCCGATACCGAATTTCCTGTCGCATAATTTTTTAATAAGATTATTGTCTGACGGATTAAAAATACTGGCGGAATTGTCTATTATTATGAAATCATTTCCGGTGCCCTGATATTTGTTAAAAGGTAATGTCATCAGTGTTAAAGTGTTGTTAAATGTTTGTCAATTAGTCATAAACATAAAAAAATGCATAAACTTTGCAGAACAAAACTGGTAGAAACCGGTTATAAAGATATGAATCTTTTAAAAGGCATAATAATTGAAAAATCTGAAGAATAGAAAGTTAACAAAAAAACAAAATAATTATGAAAGTGAAATATTTGTTGGGCAGTTTGTTTATGGCTCTGTTAGGAGCAGCAATTGCATTGTTTGTATATACAAAAATAAATGAAGTCCCTTCCGTCGCAATTTCGGGAGACAGTTCCAGAGTTGAAGCAAGAGATGCGGAGGCACTTCTTACTTCTCTTACAATGCAGGAGGGGCAGATTGACTTTACATATGCAGCAGAACAGACAGTTCATGCTGTTGTTCATGTCCATACAAAGAGTATGGTCGGTGCTGAGGCAAGCAATCCGATTATGGAATGGTTCTATGGTGACAGGTATTCAAAGCCCAGGGAAGTTTCAGGCTATGGCTCAGGGGTAATCATTTCAGAGGATGGTTATATAATTACGAATAATCATGTTATTGAAGATGCAGAAAATGTTGAGGTCAAGCTTAATGATAACAGAACTTTCAATGCTGAAATCGTGGGGCGTGATCCCAGTACCGACATTGCCCTTCTTAAAATCAAAGCGAACGGTCTTCCTTTTGTGAAATATGGCGATTCTGAGCAGCTCAGGATTGGAGAATGGGTGCTGGCTGTAGGAAATCCATTTAATCTTACATCGACTGTAACAGCTGGTATTGTCAGTGCAAAGGGCAGAAGTCTGGGGATCCTTGATAATGATTTAAGAATTGAATCATTTATTCAGACAGATGCCGCCCTTAATATGGGTAACAGCGGAGGTGCACTCGTTAACACAAAGGGCCTGCTTGTTGGGATTACCTCTGCAATTCTGTCCCCAAGCGGTGCTTATGCTGGTAACTCATTTGCTATACCTGTTACGATTGTCAGGAAAGTTGTGGAGGACCTTAAACAGTATGGGGAGGTCCAGCGGGCAATAATCGGAGTAAATATTGTAGAGGTGACACAGGAGGATGCTGAAAAATATAAGCTTACTGAAGTTAAAGGGGCACGTATAACCAATATTATATCTGACGGATCTGCTGAGACCGCCGGTTTGAAAGAAAACGATATCATAGTTAGATTCGACGGAGTTACAGTTGCATCTCCTTCAGAATTGCAGGAACAGGTTGGGAAACATCGTCCGGGCGACAAAGCAAACATTACATATTTCAGGAACGGGAAAGAGGTAACAGTTCCTATAACTATGAAGAACATTGCAGGTAATACGAATGTTGTTACTCCTGAAATGGGAGGAAGCGCTTTGGTTTACGGAGCCCGTCTTGAATCCCTGGGGTCTAATGATAAGGACAAATTCAATGTTGACTATGGTGTAAAAGTCTCGGAACTCAACGATGGCAAGTTTAAGGATCTGGGACTTAAAAAAGGATATGTAATTCTAAGTATAAACGGGAAAAAAGTCAAAAGTGCTTCTGAAGTACGTCAGGCAACCAAAAATGAAAGCGATCTGAGGTCCATTGAAGGAATTCAGTCAAATGGCACTTTCTTTAGCTATTCCTTCAGGAACTAGAAATATAAGATTTATATATCTGATAATTAGAAAGATTGCAAATATATATTTCCTGATTAGAACAATTTGATATATATTTTGTTTATACATAATAAAGCAATATCTTTGCGGAAAATTTTTCGGAGGCATAATGAGACAGCTAAAGATTACCAAATCCATAACAAACAGAGAAAGTGCATCACTTGACAAGTATCTGCAGGAGATTGGTAAAGAAGAGTTGATATCGGTGGAAGAAGAAGTAGAACTTGCACAAAGGATAAAGAAAGGAGACAGGGCTGCTCTTGAAAAGCTTACAAAGGCCAACCTCCGGTTTGTAGTCTCTGTTGCAAAGCAATACCAGAACCAGGGATTAAGTCTGCCCGACCTTATAAATGAAGGTAATCTTGGGTTGATAAAAGCTGCTGAGAAATTTGATGAAACAAGAGGATTCAAATTCATTTCATATGCAGTTTGGTGGATAAGACAGTCTATTCTTCAGGCTCTTGCCGAGCAGTCCAGAATAGTCAGGCTTCCGCTGAATCAGGTTGGTTCCCTTAACAAGATAAATAAAGCATTTTCCAGGTTTGAACAGGAAAATGAACGTACACCATCTCCCGAGGAACTTGCTGACGTGCTTGAACTGCCAAAGGAAAAGGTTACAGATACCTTAAAAGTATCCGGTCGTCATGTATCAGTTGATGCTCCGTTTATTGAAGGCGAGGACAACAGTCTGCTCGACGTACTTACGAATTCTGATTCACCTGTAGCTGATAAGCTTCTGATGGATGAGTCGCTTTCGAGAGAGATTTACAGGGCGCTTGCCACTCTTACAGAACGGGAACGTGATATAATAAGGTTTTTCTTCGGCATTGGATGCCAGGAGATGACTCTTGAGGAAATTGGTGAAAAATTCGGCCTTACCCGTGAAAGGGTCCGGCAGATAAAAGAAAAAGCAATACGCAGATTAAGACACACCTCAAGGAGC
>Ga0315292_10001811_pt1 | contig 11699 bp, 14 predicted proteins | sample YL17G13_0_MG_FD_204029 | JGI IMG/M metagenome (GOLD analysis project Ga0315292, IMG submission 204029) | Sediment microbial communities from Yellowstone Lake, YNP, Wyoming, USA - YL17G13_0 | ecosystem: Environmental > Aquatic > Freshwater > Lake > Sediment | place: USA: Wyoming | collected... | reverse complement strand
CGCTTGCTGAAAGTGGCTGAAGCTTGTTGGTAATCAGCTAAGTTTAAGTTCATCATCACCTTTATTTGCAATAGATGTCTTTATTAAAGGCGATGGGGATCTAACCATTAATTGCCTTAATAATCTGCGGATGTAGACAAGCGCTTTATGACGAAGATACTTAAATTAGTATGGATAATGTGGTCTTTAAAAAATCACGAAAATCGTAGAAAATTCGCGTTTATGTTTCGTGAATATTGGGACTACATCACGCAACAGCAACTTTTATCGAAATCATCCGACACACCCTATAAAATAGAAACGTTGCATCTAGGAATTAATCATAAGATATTATTGGTCGTGCATCAGTTTTCTCGTACTGGGGCACCCTCTGCTAGTTTGTATTTGGCGCGAGCGATTTTTTCCCTTCATGGTGTGCGGCCTGTGATTATTTCCCCTATAGATGGTCCGATACGTGAAGAGTTTGAAGGAGAGGGTTTTCTTACTATTGTTGACCCCTTGTTGTTTAGCTACCCAAATTACTCATCGGAAGCCTGCGATTTCGTGGCAAAATTTGAGAGAGTTATTGTGTCATCACTGGTGTCTTTTGGTTTCATTCGCTATTTTAGAGGCATAGGTAAACGCCTGACGTGGTGGATACATGAAACTGATGTGCTTTTTAGCGGGATTGCAAACACAGCTCGTGATATACCGTTGTTGTTTGCCGCCTGCGAATCCATCTGGCTTTGTAGTCCACTCTGTTTTCCTCTTGCTCTGCAATATGCGTCAGAGGATAAACTGCATCTACTGCTTTACGGTTGTACCGACACAGCAATACCACATCGTCCGCATCCATCGGGGAAAATGGTATTTTCTATTGTTGGGTCAGTGCAGGCCCATAAAGGTCAAGATGTTTTCTTAGAGGCTATTGAACGGTTGCCTGAAGAGTTACGATGCAAAGCCATTTTTCGTATTATTGGATCACGGTTTCCCTCTGATAAATCTGGTTTTTATGAAAAAGTGTGTGCCAGGGCGATCTTAATTCCAGAGGTCGAGTGTATCGAAAGCATGCCACCAAGCAGACTGCAAGAGTTTTATGCTGAAACCAACGTATTAGTTTCAGCCTCCCGACATGATTCAATGCCCATCGTGGTTACTGAGGGACTCATGTTTTCCAAGGTATGTTTGTGCTCATCAGCCATCGGCCAGGCTACATTATTGGAAGACAGGAAAGATGGTCTGATATTTACTAACGAATCTGCAGTAGAACTTTCAGAAAAAATGGCTTGGCTCTTACAGAATCCAGCTGAACTGGCAATTCTTGGTGTAGCAGGGCGGTCGCTATATGAAAAGTATTTTCTCATGAGCAGTTTTGCCAACAACGTGAAAAACTTGATGCTTGATTGTCGGTAAAATATTTTGTCTGATATGTTGAGAGTCCTTTTTAAGCAGAGTTAGTAGCGTCCGGTTAAGATCGTCCCGATGTCTCGTAACCCCTATAACGGCAAGACTTTCGTGAAATTGCAAACTGTCTCAGACTTGCATGACGTTGACCGGTTCGGCCGGCCTTGCGGCTTTGGCTGGATCGGAGGGACGCATGTGCGTTGGCAAGACATTGTTCGCGCAAGTCATGGACTTCCTGCCGTAGAAAACCTTTCACCGTATTGTGTCCCGTTACGGCGGCGATCACCGCATACGCACGCTGACGTGCGCCGAGCAGTTGCGCTGCATGGCCTCCGCCCAACTGACCTACCGCGAGTGCCTGAGCGACATCGAGGCGTGCCTCTCGGCGCAGGCGCTCTACGTAGGGATGCCTTGGGCGTGGAACTCTCGAACACCGTCTACGCGCTGGATGCCACCACGATCGATCTGTGCCTGTCGGTATTTTACTGGGCGCACTTCCGTTCGACAAAGGCGGTGATCCGGTTGCACACGCTGCTCGATCTGCGGGGCAGTATTCCGAACTTTATCCACATTTCGGACGGCAAACTGCACGAGGTCAATGTGCTCGACCTCCTGATCCCCGAGGCCGGAGCCTTCTATGTGATGGACCGGGGGTACACCGACTTCGAGCGCCTCTATGCCCTGCACCAGGCGGGAGCCTTCTTCGTCATCCGGGCAAAGTCGAATCTCGATGCCTGACGGCTCTACTCGGCGCCGACCGAGCGCGATACCGGTGTGCTCTGCGATCTGACCATCGCGCTCAACGGCTTTTACTCCGGCCACGGTTACTCGGAACATCTGCGGCGCATTCGTTTCAAAGACAAGACCGGCAAGCGACTGGTGTTTTGACCAATCACTTCCGCCTGCCAGCGCTGACCGCCTGCACGCTGTATCGGCAACGCTGGCAGGTGGAGCTGTTTTTCAAGTGGATCAAGCAGCATCTGCGAATCCATCGCTTCTTCGGCACCTCCGAGAACGCGGTGAAGACGCAGCTCTGGATCGCGGTCTCGGTGTACCTGCTCGTAGCCATCATCAAGAAACGGCTCCATCTCGACGCCTCGCTTCATACGCTTCTACAAATCCCGTCGGTGACCGTCTTCGAGAAGATCACGCTGGTACAAGCACGTACGCCGCAGACGCTCAACCAGGAACCGGGCCTATCCGACAACGAAATAAATTTATTCGATTCTTAACCGGACACTACTGATATCTCGATAGAACGTATGACCCTGCACGGGTATTCAAAACGGTATTCCCGTCATGGGACGACATAGCTTGTATAAAGCGCGTGCACTCGTTGCGTTCAATAGAGTGCCGGAAAATTATGAATATTGGCTTGCCTCGACCATTCGCATCATTAAGCAATTTGATCGGTAGCGTCGGTTACGTCCTGCGGGACAAGGGCTATGCCAAGTTGGAGCAAACGTTTATCGACTTTTCAGTACGGGGCGGGAGGTGGCCATACGCGCTATATCCGCTCGCTTGGTTGTTACGTGTGTTTGGTCAGACTGGTTGCATGACTGTTTGGGCAAGGGTTAGGTCGTGATTCGGGTCGCTGCGCTGACTCAAGGCCGTCTTGTTCCGGCGGCAAGATTTAGGGTTCGTCAAAACATTCATAAATTACAAGAGATCGGAATAAATGTGTCGGAATACATTCCGGCAATTGATGTGTACAAAGGGGTCCCGTTCAATCTCCATGAATTGCCTAGAATCGCTCGACTACCGATTGTCGCAGCCTGGCAAGGGATGAAGATTGCGATGAGAATCCCCGCCGTATATCAGACTAGAGGGTATCATGTTACATGGCTCCAACGGGAGTTGCTGCCTGGGTATTTAACGCTGGAACGAATGTTTGGCTCACCGTTGGTCTTTGATGTTGATGATGCAGTATGGTTGACCCATGCAGGGGATGCGGCCAGAAACACCTCAATAATTGCTGCTCACGCAAGCACAGTGCTTGCGGGAAACCAGTATATCGCCGACTGGTTTTCCTCGTTCAATAGGAATGTGATCGTAGTGCCTACAGCGGTAGATGTTGAGAGGTTCTTTCCTCTGGAGTCGGTAGAAGAAGACGAGTTCATAATCGGATGGATTGGAACCAAGCCTAATCTGCATTATCTTGAGGGTATTTCTTCAGCATTAAGGGCTTTTTTCAAACGGGTTGGCAATGCGGTGCTTCTTGTCGTTTCTGACGGCTGCCCGAGGCTTCCGGAAGTGCCGCAAAATCGCATTCGGTACCTCCCTTGGTCAGAAGCCGGTGAAGTTGAGGCTATCCAAAAGATGAATGTTGGCATTATGCCTATGCCAGACAATGAATGGACTCGTGGTAAATGTAGTTTCAAAATGCTTCAGTATATGGCGTGTGGAATTCCTGTCGTTGTTTCCCCTGTAGGTATGAATGTCGAGGTTCTAGGAATGGGCAATGTGGGGTTTGGTCCCGCATCCCAAGACGACTGGTTTGGTGCTCTGGAGTATTTGCACAAGAATCGAATGGCTGGTCGCGAAATGGGAATGCGGGGCCGCGATATTGTGATAAATAACTTCAGCACAGAGGTGGTTGCAAAAAAGCTTTCTGAAGTATTTAGTGTCTTTGGATGAACATTGAAACTCCTCATTTTTACCCACTCCCTTAGCAGTGGCGGGGCCGAACGCGTCATAGTCAACCTCACCAACCATTGGGCGGACAAGGGATGGGATATTGTCGTGGTCACATTGGTGCCGCAAAGCGATGATTTTTACCAATTGCACCCAGCGGTCAAGCGCATGACCTTGGATTTGGCATGGGATAGCCCACCTGTTTGTGGGCTTGTTGCAGAACCTTCGCCGTATGTTGGCGCTGCGGCGGGTGCTGCGCCAGATTCAACCCGCTATTGCCTTGGGGATGATGACCGGAGCCAACGTGCTGCTGGCTCTAGCGATATGGAGGCTGCCCAAAGTACGCGTCATCAGCTCAGAGCGTATCCATCCTCCGAATTGGCATTTGGCGCTATATGGGAGGGGCTGAGCCTGATTCCCGACGCCGCCCCTTGGCCTTTGCCAGTGCAAGAGCCCAAAGTGCTCCCAGAGTCTGTCTGCCCATCCGGGCGGCAACTTTTGCTGGCGGTTGGGCGGCTGGCGCCGCAAAAGGGTTTCGATTGGTTAGTGGAAGCATTTACCAATCTCACGCAAAAGCACCCCGACTGGGACCTGGCTATCCTCGGCGAAGGCGACCAGCGTTCCGTCCTCGAAAGACCGGCGAAAGAGTTAGGCCTTGAACAGACCGTACATATGATTGGTTTTCATGCTGACCCGCTTCCGTTCTATGCTGCGGCAAATCTCTATCTGCACACGACGATTTTTGAAGCTGAAAACTTGTCTAGCGATCAGGCTATGGCGATGGGACTTCCAGTTGTAGGCTTCGATACGGGAATCGAAACAGAACTGCTCCGAAAAGTAGGCCATGGAATCTTGGTTTCCAATAAAGACGCAGTAGCATTAGCCAGCGCGGCTGAGAGCTTATTGCTACGACCAGATAGGGGGAGGGAACTGGGGAATCTTGGTGCTGACTATTGCCGAGCGAAGATTGATTTTTGTCATGCAATCAGCGCGTTCTGTTCCTCGTATGTCCGCTATGCAGGTCTGGGTGGCTGTCCAGCGATTTCCCCTGACTAGGAACCAATTTTTAAGTGAACATTACTTTTGTTATTTCTAGTCTTGCTGCCGGGGGCGCCCAGCGAGTGATGTCTCTCTTGGCGAATCATTGGGCACAGGCTGGACATTGTGTTACTTTACTTGCTTTTAGTAGGCCTGAGGTAGAACCGTTCTTTCCTCTCGATTCTCATCTGAAGTGCGTCCCCCTGGGAATAGAGGGAGACTCGTCGAATCTGCTCGAGGGAATTTCCAACAATCTTCACCGGATTATTCATCTGCGGCGTGCGATTCGCGTGAGTGCTCCCCAAGTAGTGATTAGTTTTATGGATCAAGAGAATGTCCTCGCTATTCTGGCGACCAGGGGGCTGGGAGTGCCGGTTATTGTTTCAGTTCGGGTTGACCCCTTAACATCTCCCACGGGGGGAATTTGGAGGTTTTTGCGAAACCGAGTGTATCCGTTTGCGAATCGCATTGTCGTTCAGACTCGTCGGGTTAGACAGTCCTTTCCTCAGAAACTTCAGGATAAAGTGGCCATCATTCCCAATCCTGTTCTCCCTCCTTCAGTGGTGACCTGTCCTCGACCGCCTGTCTCAACGCATTCCATGATCGCTATAGGTCGTCTGACCGAACAAAAAGGGTTCGATTTGCTGATTCGTGCCTTTTCCGAACTATCCCCTCGACATCCTGATTGGCGGTTGACGATTCTTGGTGATGGGCCCTTACGTCCGGAGCTCGAACGCCTGCGAGTCCAGCTGGGATTGGGAGGATTAGTAGACTTTCCGGGAGAGGTGAAGCATGTCCATCAATATCTCGAGCAGGCCGATGTATTTGTTTTGTCCTCTCGTTACGAGGGGTTTCCGAACTCCCTCTGTGAGGCCATGGCATGTGGTCTGGCGGTGGTCGCGACGGATTGTCGGAGCGGGCCTGGTGAAATCATTGAAGATGGTATTAATGGCTTGCTAGCAATCCCAAACAATGTGCATTCCTTGGCCTCCTGCATGGATCGATTAATGTCTAACGAGGGCGAGAGAAAACGCTTGGGGAACAACGCAAGTCAAGTTACAGAGCGGTTTGAATCTGGGAAAATTTTCGAGATGTGGGAATCGCTCGCCAAAGAGGTTGCTCAGGGAATCTAAGGCCCTACAATAGCCGGCGGGCAGTTGGGTGTGCGCAATGGATCAGCAGCATCTGGAATCTCTCCGAAAGGCCGAAGTCGATCTCGTCAAGCCCTGGTTTCGACCAGGCATGCGTGTGCTAGAGATTGGCGGAGGAAATGGCTTTCAGGCCAGTGTTCTTGCATCGTGGGGATGTCATGTTACGTCGATTGATCTACCTGAGACATCCGCCGCAGCGATGTATTACCCGGTTGAACCATACGATGGGCAAAGGTTGCCGTTTCCTGATCATGCGTTCGATGTCGTGTTTTCCTCCAACGTGCTGGAACACGTGCCTCACCTCTCAGTCATCTTGAAAGAGATAGCCAGGGTTATAAAACCGGATGGTGTGGTTGTGCACATTCTGCCGAGTTCTGTTTGGCGATTCTGGACAAGCTTGACGCATTACATTCATTTGGCAAAGCGGGTGGGTAGGCGATTCTTTCGCCCTGGCGAAGGGAGTAACGGATCTTCTCCTAAGACCGCTTCCTCCAAGAGGGATTGGAGTATCTTGCTCAAGCGAATTTTCATGGATGGGCCGCACGGAGCCTATCCGAATGAATTTTATGAGCTCTATGCGTTTAGCCGTTCTCGTTGGCTCAACGTATTTGCTGCTCATGGGCTTAAAATTACGAGCTGCTTCAGAAATGGTCTGTTTTATACGGGTTATGCAATCTTCCCTCGGTTATCGATGAGTAAGCGTCGAGACCTGAGCCGATTTCTTGGCTCTGCGACATGGATTTATGTCATGCGACCAGGGTTGCAGCGGTCTCCGTCTTGATGAGGATCCTGTTTCTCACCCGCTCTCTCAGCTATGGCGGCAGTGAGCGTCAGCTTGTTGCGCTAGCGAAAGGGTTGTGGAAACAGGGAACGTTTGTCACCGTGGCCACTTTTTATCCGGGGGGACCGCTCGGGAGAGATCTTGAGTCGACCGAAGTGCCAGTCGAGTCGCTTGGGAAACGTTCGAGATGGGATGTCCTGGGTTTTTTCTGGCGTTTGGTTCGGCTTGTGTTTCGGGTTCGGCCAACTATCTTACACGGGTACCTCGCGACGGCGAACATTCTTACGATCCTTCTGAAGCCGTTCTTCCCTTCTTCCAAGATTGTCTGGGGGCTGCGCGCATCTAACATGGAGCTAGAACGGTATGGGTATGTCGATCAGATCCAGTCGTGGGTCGAGTGCAAGCTCTCCCATTTTGCGGACTTGATTGTCGTTAACTCCCATGCCGGGTTCGACTGTGCTGCTCGGAAAGGCTTTCCTCAAGATAAGATGGTGGTGATTCCGAACGGCATCGATGTCGATCGATTTCACCCTGATCCTGTGTCGCGAGAAAGATTACGTGACGCATGGGGCATATCAGAGCGTGAGCAGCTGATCGGCCTTATTGGACGGCTTGATCCGATGAAAGGCCATGACATGTTCATTAAGGCGGCAGCCCTTCTTAGTCGAGGGCGAGACAATATCAGATACATCTGTGTGGGAGATGGACCGGAGGCCTTCAAGCAGAAGTTGGTGGCACTGAGTCAGGAAGTGGGGCTTGGCCATCGGTTCATCTGGGTGAGTACAGGCGATGATGTGGGAGCGATCTACAATGCCCTCGATCTCGTCACATCCTGTTCTTCCTATGGTGAGGGCTTCTCCAATGTGATTGGAGAAGCCCTGGCTTGTGGAAAACTCTGCGTGGTGACGGATGTGGGAGATGCCAAACGGATTGTTGGTGACACAGGTTATGTTGTGGCGCCCGGAAATCCTGCAGCGTTGGCTTCTACTTGGCAGGTGGCATTGGAGGCGGGAGGTGTTGAGAAAGCGAGCCGCAGTCAGAGGGCTCGGGAACGTGTCATTGAACGGTTTAGCCTGGAACGGCTCATCGAAGAGACCGCCCGTGTGTTAGAAACCGCGGTCACGACGGGAGCATAACGGATGATATGAGTGTGATGGGATTCAGTGACAACAAGAAGAAGGCGGCGATGCTAGCTCAAGAAAGGTCGGATGTTCGTTTCGTGTGTGTGGAGGGCGGCTCGGAACCATACAAGAATGAATTATACAATCAGGCGAGTGAGCTGGGGTTGGATGGGCGGTCAATCTGGACAGGTGCGCGTCACGATATGCCAGCCGTTTACAATGCGCTGGATTAGTCACTTCTTCTTACGGCAAGGGGTTTTCCAATGCCATCGCCGAGGCACTGGCATGTGGTGTGCCCTGCATGGTCACCGACGTTGGAGATTCTGCTGCAATTGTCGGAACGACCGGCGAAGTCGTGCCAGGTGGAGATCCTCAAGCGTTGGCCAACGGCTGGAGGCGCTTGCGGGCTCGCTTGCGGGTTCAGCCAGACCTCAGGGCTGAGGGCAGAAACCGGATCGCGCAGCACTTCGGAGTCGCTTCGCTTGCTGAAAGGACCTCTGCTGCTCTTCACAGTGTCCTCCCGTAAACGTGTTGGCGAGTACATCGTGCCAAAGAAGCTTCAGTCTCAAGGGTTCTGATGCAACTAGGAAGCCACTAGCGATGCTGAAGGGCTGGATTGCTAATGCGTTCCTTGTTATAGCGGGAACCGTTATCGGAATCTTGCTTCTTGAACTTGCCTTGAGGGCGATTGATTATTCATCTCCTAATTTTTATCGCTCCGATCTCTACACTGGTGCCGCCCTTAGGGCAGGGGCTGAGGGATGGTGGAGAAAGGAAGGGGAATCTTACGTCAAAATCAACAGTAACGGATTGCGCGATCGTGAGCATCAGAAGCCCAAGCCTTCAGGCACGTTTCGGATTGCTGTGCTAGGGGACTCCTATGCCGAGGCAATGCAAGTGCCCATGGAGGATACTTTCTGGAAGGTGCTGGAACTGGAACTGCAAACATGTCAGGCGTTTCAAGGACGACAGATCGAGGTAATCAATTTTGGTGTTGCTGGCTACGGAACGGCTCAAGAGCTGCTGACTCTGCGCCATCGGGGTTGGGACTATTCGCCTGACCTTGTGCTTCTGGCGTTCTTATCGGGAAATGACCTTCGTAATAACGTGCGTGCCCTTGACCAAGACCCCAAGAAGCCGTATTTCGTCTATACCGACGACGCACTGGTGCTCGATGCCTCTTTTCAAGAGACTCTCGGTTGGCATGTCCGACAGTCGGTCATGAGAAACGGCGGGTATTGGCTGATCGACCACTTGCGGATCCTCCAACTCCTCAATGAGGCCAAGGAATTTATCAAGAGTCGGATCGCGCAGATGAATCAGGATACGCTCGGTTCGAGGATAGTGCAGAACGAAGCTAAGGTTCAGCCGCAGGGCGAAGTGGGTCTCGATACAATGGTATATCTGGAACCCACGGCTCCCTTGTGGAAGGAGGCATGGAGAGTCACCGAAGGATTAATCGTCCAGATGAGGAATGAAGTGAGAGAGAAGGGTGCTGATTTTATCGTTATCACTTTGACAAATGGGGATCAGGTTGGTCTCGATCCCCTGCAGCGCAGCACGTATGCACAAGGTTTGGGTGTGCCTGATCTGCTGTATCCGGAGAGGCGGATAAAATCCCTGGGAGATCGGGAGGGAATTCCTGTTTTAAACCTGGCTCAACAATTCGCTGCTCACGCAGAGCAGAACAAGGTGTTCTTGCACGGATTTAAGAATGATGGCAGTGGCCATTGGAATGCTGAAGGGCACCACCTAGCGGGGAAACTCATCGCGGAGAAAATCTGCTCAGGCCACGCCAATCCCATCTAAGTTCTACGTTCGTATCTATCCGTGGTTCTGTTGCTCGGGCGACTCTGGGCATGGCGGCTGGAAAGAGGATCCAGGCCAGGTATGCCTTGCCACAAGTGATAGGACGCTATCAAGACCTGTACAAAGAGCTTGCTTCTCGGACAATCTAGATGATGAAGGGGAGTTCTGTTACCGAGTGACTTTGCTGAGGGGAAGACGTTCCTGACATGGAGCCGAAGCGTGTGGCTTTCTAATCATGGGAAAAAGGATGAGTATAAATCGGCTTGTCTCCCTGGATGAGAGAGTGCCATTTTGTATAAATCTCCTGGCCTTTCGGAGTACCCATGAACTGCGGGACCGCACGGGATGGGTTGTGACGTGACAAGGGCCGGTAAGTACTCATTCACCGTCTTCACACCAACCTATAATCGAAGACATACGTTGCCTGCTGTCTTCGAAAGCCTACTTGCGCAGACTTACCGGGATTTCGAGTGGCTGATTGTGGATGATGGTTCGATGGATGGGACAGAAGACTTGGTTGCTTCCTGGAAGACGCGTGCGTGGTTTCCTATCCGATACCTGTACCAGAAAAACAGTGGAAAGCATATCGCCATGAATGTCGCGGCACGGGAAGCATGTGGGGATTTGTTCTTAACGTTGGATTCCGATGATACATGTGTGCCGGAGGCACTGGCACGGTTGAAGCATCATTGGGACGCAATCCCGGACGCACAGCGAATGCGGTTCAGTGCAGTTACGGCATTATATGTGGATGAGGGCGGGCAGGTCGTCGGGGACCGGTTCCCCAAGGACGTGTTGGACTCGGATAGCTTGGAACTATGCTATCGCTACAAGGTCAGAGGAGAAAAGTGGGGGTTCCAGCGAACCGACGTACTTAGGCAGTTTCCGTTTCCCTCCGTACCAGGAGTATCATTTGTCCCTGAAGGGCTGATCTGGAACGCGATCGCACGTTGTTATAAGACGAGGTATATTAATGAAGGGCTCCGTGTCTACCATTCAAGATACCAAGGCCATGAGTTGCGATTGACAGAAGGGCCACCTAAGCAAAGCTCTGCCATGGGAATGGCAATCTGGCACGCTGGTATCTTAAGTGACGAAATTGAATGGTTCTGGCATGCACCTCTCAAGTTCTTCAAGTCGGCTGTACATTACGTCCGTTTCAGCCAGCTGGCGGGGCCGGGTGCATGGAAAGAGCAACGCACAGTGCGAACTGTGGCTGCTCGTTTTCTCACCTGGCTCGCGTGGCCTGTTGGTTGGCTTGTCTATGTCCTGGATCGCCAGCGGATCAGGGCAAATGACGCGCACTGATAACGTTCTTGGCGGGCGATAACAAACTCGGGTTTAATAGAAATGAACATTGCTCTTCAGCGTGGCCTGAAGTGGTGGAACATATGGCAGGAACAATCAGCAAACCGGCATATCTTTGCGGCCATGCTCACCGTGGGTGGCTTTACCGTTTTGGTCAAGCTCACTGCTGTCGTCAAAGACGTTATTATAGCGTATCAGTTTGGCACGGCCGATGTCCTAGACACATTTCTTATTGCCATGTTTTTGCCACAATTTGCCATCACGACGTGAGTGCCAGTGAAACGTTCGGACGAACCTAACCGACTATTCTTCTTAACCCGTTCGCTCAGCTATGGCGGCAGCGAGCGCCAGCTTGTTGCGTTAGCGAAAGGGTTGTGGAAACAGGGAACGTTTGTCACCGTGGCCACTTTTTATCCGGGGGGACCGCTCGGGAGAGATCTTGAGTCGACCGAAGTGCCAGTTGAGTCGCTTGGG
>Ga0315292_10001810_pt1 | contig 11706 bp, 11 predicted proteins | sample YL17G13_0_MG_FD_204029 | JGI IMG/M metagenome (GOLD analysis project Ga0315292, IMG submission 204029) | Sediment microbial communities from Yellowstone Lake, YNP, Wyoming, USA - YL17G13_0 | ecosystem: Environmental > Aquatic > Freshwater > Lake > Sediment | place: USA: Wyoming | collected... | reverse complement strand
GAAAAGAAGAAGTAGAGACAATAAACTCAGCAGACACCTTGGTTTATACTTCAGAAAGATTATTCAAGGACTTTGAAGGAAAGGTCAGCGATAAGCAACTTGACGAGGTAAAAAAGGAGATTGATGAGCTGAAAAAGTTGCTTGAACCTGAGAAGAAAGATGCTTCTGTCATCAAGAAGAAGATGGAACAGATTAACAAGAAAATCCAGGATTTAAGCACAGAAATGTACAGGAAGGTTTCCGAAGAGCAGGCAAAGAAGCAAGGAAGCGCAGGAGGACAAGGTTATGGGCCAGCTCCTGGGGCAGAAGCAGAAAGCCCTGGTGATAACAGTGGCAAGCCTGATGATGTTGTTGACGCAGAGTTCGAAGAAGTCAAGGATGACGACAAGGGAAAAAAGAAAAAGTAAATTATTTATAGATTTTTTTTAATTATTTCTTTTTTTGTTTTAACCTTTTTAGTTTTTAGCAAGATTTATATAATTCTAATCCCAAGAATGCTTTTTAGATGGATTTAGGAACCAACGATGAAGAGATGCATTACCTTAATGCAAGACGGACTTACTCAAGAGATAAAATCAACTTGGAGGAAGACTACCGTAATAACCTGAGTTCCCTGGAGCAGGCTCTTAATACATTCCCTGACATAAGGGCTTTTCTTGGAGAAGAAGAGCTAATATGGCATGACCACATTATAAATGAATTGACAAAAAAAGGCAAAATAGAGAGTAATCTGGGCTATGCAATTATGTTTTATAAAGTCATAAAGCCTGTTTCTGAGCATCAGGCTGAGCTAAAAGAAAATCTTAGTTTGTATTTATCTAACCAACACCAGATATACCGAGGATTGCGGAAGGTCAAAAAAGTTGATGAGGATTATATAAGCAAAAAATTGCTAGTAACAAGAGCGCATGCATCTGATGATGAGAATGAAAAAATGGCTGATAGGATGCTCTCAAGTCTCCCCAGAGGGCTTAACATAAGCAAATCTGATGCTGATTTCTTTGATTATTACAAAAGAAAGACTGAATATGATAGATGTATTTTTGCAGGCCTCCACCCATATAGAGCATCATTTTCTGAGCTTAGATATAACATGGTATTCTATACTGGAGTCTCAAGCTTCATGCTCTCATTGAAACGTTCAATAGAAGACTGTGAGAAAATAGTCAAAGCCCATCTTGGAAGATGGAACATCTAAAGGGCGAGACAAGCAAAATGGGGACTAGCTACAAAAAACTTGTTGAAATATGCGCTGAGCACAAGCTGAACATGACTGAATTCACTACTTGCCTAATTCTTAATAACTGGCATGATCTAGGAGAAAACCTTGAGGAAGCTTTGAGGAATAGCAGAGAGGCTAATAATGAATATCAGAAGCCGCTCATAATTGACCAGGACGGGTTTGGCTTCAAAGACGCAGTGGTCAAGCTCTGCTGGGAAAAAAGCTACGCTGAAAAGATGCTGGCGTTCTATAACAATGAAATATTAGCAAAGAGCAATCCGAAATCAACTTTTAAAGCAATGATGAAGGGCTGGTTCTACAAACGAAAGATGTACCTGCCGCAAAGCATCAGTGAATGGCTCAAGCTGTACATTTAAGCAATAGGCTTGCTCATTCGACAATAGACGAATAGATGCACTCATTCTTTTTTCAAAGAATAGCCTATGATTGCATCAAGGTAAAGCTTTTCCTTGCCTGTGTTGATTATCTTAAGAGTATCCACATGTATCTGCGGAGCAAAAGGTAAATCAAACCCTCCAGGAACAAGGCCTGGTATGACTTCTCTCCAGGCATAGGCAATTGTTTTTCTTATATCGACCTCATCAGTGACTATATTGTCAAATGTTTCTGTCTGAAGCATAGGTGCGAACACTGCCAATGAATATTCTTGTTGCCCCGCCTCTTCATTCACCACAACTCTTCCATCAATGTAAAAAGTCATTGGAGAGAAAGGCTTTTCCATCTTAACTGTTAATTCCCCGCCAGGAAGTATCTCAGCATATTTCTGGTCTGGCTTTCCCAGGGCGTTTTGAGGCCTAATATAAAGCTTAGATTCATCGTCAACTATTTCTCTAGCATAAATCTCTGCAAGCTGCCTTTCCAAAGTCTGCAATTCAAAATTAGGGTTCACCTTTAGATTGCTGGCTATTTTCTGATGCTCACCAGGAGAATTCATCATTGCTTCTAAGCCATTAGCTCCATATGCTGGAGAATTGCCTAAAGAATACACAAGTGCAAAACAGATTAGTTTACTCAAAACCATACATTCCACCTCCTGAAATTAGGTAATACGCTTGTATATATAAAATTTTAGATGAATTTTTCGTAACATTTAAAATTAGCAACAAAAGAACCCTCTAGCTATGGCTGAAAAGGACTATTATAAAATCCTGGGCGTTGACAAAGGCGCATCCAAGGAAGAAATAAAGAAAGCTTACAAGAAGCTGGCTAAACAGCATCATCCTGACCTTAACAAGGAGCCGGGAGCTGCTGACAAGTTCAAGGAGATTAATCAGGCTGCATCTGTTCTTGGCGATGATGAGAAGAGAAAGCAATATGATGCCTATGGCCCTGAGGCTTTCAAATACGGCACAGGAGCAGGCCCAAGCCAAGGAGGCTTTGGTGCTGGAGGGTTTGACTTCTCTGGATTTGACTTTTCTGATTTTGGCTTTGACAGGTTTGATTTTGACAGCATATTTGACAACTTTTTCTCAGGAGGAGGATTTGGAGGAAGAGCACCAAGTTCTAGGAGAGCAAGGACTAGTGGTGGAAGAGACCTAGCATACGAACTAAATCTTAGCTTTGAAGAAGCTGCTAATGGTGTTAAGAAGAAAATCAAGGTTACTAAGAATGATGTTTGTCCAGAGTGCGATGGAAAAGGCGGGCATGATGAGATTACCTGCCATGACTGCAAAGGAACAGGAGCTTATCGCGAAACAAGAAGGACTGCTTTCGGAATATTCCAGACCACATCAACTTGCAGGACTTGCAATGGCACAGGCGAAGTTTTCAGGGACTTGTGTGTTGGCTGCGGAGGAGCAGGCAGGGTCAGGAAAGCCAAGACCATTGAAGTTGATATTCCTGCTGGCATAATGGATGGCGCAAGACTAAGAGTTACTGGTGAAGGAGAAGCAGGTTATAGAGGAGGAAGGAATGGTGACTTATACTTATTAATCCATGTTGAGCCAAGTGAAACATTTGAAAGGCAAGGAGATGATTTGATAATTGAGCAAAAGATAAGCTTTGCCAAGGCAGCTCTTGGAGGCAAAATTAATGTTCCTACACTTGATGGAGAGGCAGAACTCAAGATTCCTGCAGCTACCCAGCCAGGAACTGTTCTTAGGATGAAAGGCAAGGGAGTGAAGCATTTGCACAGCTTTGGCAGAGGAGACCAGCTAGTTAAGATTAATATTGAAGTTCCTACCAGGCTAACCAGGCACCAGGAAAAGCTGCTTAGAGAGTTTGATGAGAGCCTGGAATAGAATAAAGACTTTGTCTCTACTTTAGAATAGAAAACTTTATATATTACATTCTGATTATTTATTCTAATAGGTAGAATAATCTAAAAAACACACGGGTGGTTCAATATGAAGAGAAGCACAATTTTAGTTCTGATAACATTAGCCACGCTTATTATAGCTGGCTGCCAGATTATAGTGCCAGGGCAAAACATAACAGGAAACAAGACCCAGGCGCCCATAATAATAGAGATAGGTAATAAGACTCCTACAGGCGGGGTAATAGGAGAACCTGTGACCCCAGCAGAGGGAGTGGTTATACAGGCAACAGAAGGAGACCTGATCCAGCTAAAGCCAGAAGCAGTAGATCCTGACGGAGACAAGATCACCTACTACTTCAGCAAGCCACTTGATGATAAAGGGAAATGGCAAACCAAGGAAGGAGATGCTGGCAAGTATCCAGTGACAGTAATAGCCAGCGACGGAAAATCCAACAGCAGCCAGGACATCATAATCATAATTAACAAAGCCAACAAGGCGCCAGTAATCGAATGCCAAAAAGAAGTGATTGTGAAAGAAGGAGAGCTCATAAAGCTTGACTGCAACATATACGACCCAGAAGGAGAAAGTGTTATAGTAGAGTATTCTGGGTTCATGAAAGGAGCAACATACCAAACAACCTATGATGACGCAGGAGAATACACTGTCCAGATAAAAGCAGGCGACAAGGAAAAAGAAACAGAATCAGAAGTCAAGATAAAGATAATTGATATAAACAGGCCGCCAGTAATAACAGGAGTTCCTGATGAAGTAACAGGGGTAGAAACAGATGTCATCACTTTGAATCCTCAGGTAAGCGACCCTGACGGCAACAAAGTAAGCCTGACCTACTCAGAACCATTTGACAACAAGGGAGTGTGGAAGACAAAGCTAGGAGATGCAGGAACTTACAAAGTAGGCATTGTTGCAAGCGACGGCAAATCCACGAGCAAAAAGGAAATAACTGTGGTAATAACCCAGAAGAACACACCACCAGTGCTCAAAGCAATAAATGACATAACAGTCAGTGAAGGAGACACCATAACCCTGCCAATAGACGCAACAGACAGGGAAGGAGACAAGCTTGAAGTCACAGTGAAGGGATGGATGAACTCACCAACTTACACCACAACCTATGAAGACGCAGGAACATATACAGTGACTGTGGTTGTGAGCGATGACCAATACACAACAGACCAGACTTTCAAGGTTACAGTGCTGGACAAGAACAGGCCTCCAGTCTTTAGGATACCTGGATAAAATCAAAATAAAATTTTTTATTTTATTTTTTTCAATTTAAAAAAATATTCAAAATTTCATCAGACATTTTGTTTTCTTATTTTTAAAATTCTAAAGTTAGAAATATGCAAAAATAGTCTAAACAATCAGAATAATCTACTCTTCCTCAGGCAAATCCTCTTCAGAAATAACGCTTATTCCGTTTTTCTTCAACAAAGCAGTTGTTATCCCATCTCCCTTGATAACTCTTTCAGAAAAATTTCCATCATAAATCTTGCCAACACCACAGGCAGGGCTTCTCTGCTTGAAAATAGCCTCTTTTATACCTAAAATGTAGGCTATGGCTAGAACGTCCTCAGCCCCTTTTTTGTATTGGGCAGTCACATCGTCCTCGATTTGAGTTATTACCTTGCTACCTCTCTGCTCAGCAGGCTTTCTTGGAGTAGGCAATCCTCCTAATTGCTCAGGACAAACAGGAATTAATACTTCTTTTTTTAATAATGCAATAACCTTAGGATTGAGCTTCGACTGGCCGTCATACCTGCACCTCACTCCTAGCAAACAAGCACTGCAAAGCTTCATACATAAAACAAAGATTTTTTAAGTTATTAATTATTTCGGTTTTGTAGTGCCAGCGTTGCGTAATTCGGTATCGCGGTCGCCTCGAAAGCGGCTTCCTCACGGAGTTGCAGGTTCAAAGCAGATAACAATAAAATCTGATGAAAGTCCTGCCGCTGGCGCTTTTATTTTTTGTGTGAAGCAAGATGAAACGCAGGGAATTCATTGTATCTACCTCAATAGTGGCTGGAGGATTATTATTAGGCAATCCTAGCAGACTTGAAGAGAATATTAGTGGCTGGGGAATACAGGTTGAGCAGGATAATATCTTTGCTGTGAGTAACCAGGGAACGAATTATAAAATCTTATTCTCACAGTTCCCTGAGAAAGAACATGGCCTGTTAATTCAACTAACAGATGAATCAGTTGGCAGAAAACCATGTCTTGACGATAAAATTTATGGGATAGTAATAATTAATCTCAACCCTATGCTTGACCATGCAATGCCAAGAATAAGGCAATTGCTTAGAAAGCAGGATGAGCAGGCAGGACTTGGGCCTGAAAAAGAATTTTCTCAAGGTAATGGGCAAAATCGTAAGCCCTGGAGCTCAATACTTAATTGTTATGGAACAGCATTGTATGCTAAAGGAATCATACCAGATGAGAGAGGTGTTGCTGCAAAAGAAATCTGGCCTGATAACGGGGTGAGCACTAATGGTTTTTCATTTAATAGCAGATATTTTGAGAGAGTTGAAAATCCAATGTTCGGAGACCTTGCTGTAATCACTGCAGCCCCTGCATTCTCAGGCAAAAAGCCAGAACATATGGGAATTTTCATTCTTGGGACAAGAAATGATGCGTACATATTCAACAGGGTGAGTTGCGGAGCACGAACCCAGATAAACACCTTGTCCTGGTATTGTAAGAATAAATTAACTCATACCACGCTTGGACCAGGAGGTCTTGGCAAAATACTTCCTATCACAAAAGAAACATTCTACTATAGAAAAAAATAATGTCTAAAAATAATCTCCTAAGCCTTTCTGGCTTTTCTTAACTTCTGTATCCTCTTTAGCAGCTCTCTCTTTCCTTGGCTTATCATCTTCATCATCACTTTCAAGCTTCATCTCTTTGCCGTCAATAACAGGAACTCCGTATTCTCCGTCATAGCCAGGCTTTATGGTCATCTCTCCTCTTCTGTTCTTCATGATTATGTCAACAATCTCCTTGTCAGCAAATTTAAGCAGAGTCTCCTCAGGAACATTTAATAAAATATCAAACTCATTCTCTCCTGCCTTTAATATCTCATGATATTCTGCCCAAACTTTCTTTGTAGCCATGCCACTCTGAAGAGCAAGAGCGAGAAGCTCATGAAGAGGAATTATTCTTTTAAAAGGTTTTGCAGCCGCAGACATATATCCTTCTTTCCTGTCTGCTAATTCCTCAACCCTGTTAAGCACTCCAATTGTTAAAGGCCTCTTGCAAACAGGGCAGATGTTATTATGTTTCTTAGATTCTTCAGGGCTATAGCTCACTTTGCACAATCTATGCCCATCATAATGGTACTTGCCATAGCTAGGGTCAACCTCAATAGTCTCGACCAAACCTTCGCCTGTTCTTAATGCGCGAGTTAGGTTATCATAAGTCAGCTCGTCAAATTCAAAAACAGTTGCTTCTCGCCCAATTCTCCAAGGCCAGAAGGAGTGCAAATCAGAAAAACTAACAATACTGTACTTATCCAAGCCTGATAATCTCCAGTTCATCTCAGGATCACTGCTAAGCCCAGTTTCAAATACATGAATATATTTTGCATTCTTTCCAAAAGCTTCTTCAATGCTGTCAAAACCTGTCTTGCTCCCGAATATTCCGAACCAAGGCGTCCAGGAATGAGCAGGGATTATCTCAATGCCCTCGCTAATATTCATCATTGCCTCTGCAAATTCAATGCATGAAATATTAAAGATTGGCCTTCCATCATAGTCAACTCTTCCCTTGGATTTGAGGTAAGATGTTATCTTGTCAACAACCTCAAAGTTTGGCGCAAGGATAACGAGGTGAATCCTTCTTCCCTTGCCACCCTGGGTGTACATCAAGGAAATTTCATTCTGCAAGACAAACGGAAAGCCTGATTCTGTGCGCAGGATTCCTGAGCCGTCATCTTTCAGCTCTTTTCTTAATTCTTCCTGCCATTTAGGATGGGAAAAATCACCAGTGCCAAGAAGCCCAACACCCTTAATCCTCGCCCATTTCTCAAGGTTCTTAAGATTAAGCTCAGAAGAACAAGCCCTTGAATACTTAGAATGGATATGCAAGTCTGCGATGATTCTCATGATGGAAAACAGAATTAGGTGCTATATATAAATTTTAGCCCTTCCCCGCTTCTGTCAGCAGGAACTTCAGCTCTAGAATTAAATTCGTCTTTTCTTCTGCTGGCACAAAGCTGCTGATGATGAGTATTTCTGCTCTTTTATAATATCCTACCAATAGTATTTTCAGGAATAATGGTATGGCTGAGAGCTTTAGCTTGGCATTGAAGATTGCTTCATCATATTCTTCTGGCAATCCGATGAGCGCAGAATATATTCTTACTATCTCGTCGTGCAATGACTTGTTTCCATCAGTCTTGTTGCCCATTTCTGTGAGCTCTGCACTGAAGCGCTTAATAGTATCCTCGTTAAGAGCAGCTCTTGGCTTTCTGAGCTTCCTGAAAAACCTGTTCATGGTGACCAGGAAGGCAAAGCTGGAATTATGCTCATATAGCTGCCTTGCGTTCTCAGGATGAGTAAACAGGTAGAAAACATAGCTTATCAGCACCAGGGGGATTATTACTATAATTACTGCGAGAATGATGAAAAACACCAGATATGCATGTATATAGTCGCTAATTCCGCACGCTTTGCAGTTCCCTCCGCAATCAACTAGTCTTTCATCATCATTTTTAATGCCATCATCACATTTAGGGCAAAGTTTGCATTTTCCTCCGCAATCAACACCTTCTTCTCCCTGGTTTTGTATGTTGTCAGAGCAGTTGCCGCATTGCTTCGTGCATACTCCTCCGCAATCAATGCTTTCCTCATTCTGGTTTTTTATACTGTCGCTACAATCAGGAAAGGTGCATAGAAGCCGATCGCATCTCAGGCTTTCGCAATCCATGTTTTTCGAGCATTTCTTTCCTCCTGGGCAAGCAGCGCAAGGGCCTCCGCAATCAACATCACTCTCATTCTGGTTCTGCATACTGTCAGTGCAGCTAGGGCAAGTGTCAGGGCAAGGCCCTCCACAATCAACTCCTCCTTCTCCCTGGTTCATGATAGTATCATTGCATGTCGGGCAAGCAGGGCATTCCCCTCCGCAATCAACTCCTTCTTCAATGCCATTCTTTAACCTGTCTTCACAAGTAGCATTGTAATTGCATAGCTTCACAGTGTCAGGCTTGGTCCTGTTATCATCGCATAGGCTAGTATCAGTGCAGTTTCTTAACTGGAAACCTGCTGGCTGGCACAAGTTCCATTCTGTGCAATTCCACTTTGGAGCGCATCCTAATTGGCTGTTGTTTTCACAAGGGCCGCAATCAAAAGAACAGGCACTACAATTCTCTGCTGCACTGCAATACAAGTCTCCGCAATAATCAGTAGGAGAGGATTTATTTAGGTCTTTAAGCTGATCAACACCCACAATATCTATTCTCACAATATTGCTGCCAGTGCTCTTGTTAAGAATATCATAGGCTGTAAACACAAAGTAAACATATCCGCTCGTATTAAGACGCGGGTTATAGGTAACAAAACCTGAGGTGTCAATGCCTACACTGATATTTGCATAGGAAACTCCTTTTACATCATATGAAGGGATAACTTGCCTGTAATCAAAAACTAGCTTGCCTCCCTCAGGGTCTAGAAAATAGTCGTTCAGATTATAAGCTCCTGATGCTGTGTTCTTGAAAGCCATAAATCCAGGAATCTGGTTTGTCAACACTGGCGGCCTGTTAACCTTAGCTATTTGCACATACCAACTCTTGGTATCTGAGAGATTAGTTGAATCAATTACTTTGGCGCTAATCTCATGCACTCCTGATAATTTATATCCTGGCTTGAAGCTCAGGCTGGTCTCATTAACTGATTCATTAATAATTTCAGAATCAATAAACCATTCATAGGAAAGGCTCTCATTCTCATCAGTATCCTCTGCTCTTATCCTGAAATCAACATTTCCCGTCTGATTCATCTCAAATGATGGTGAGTCTGGCTGGAAGAAGACAATGTCTGGCCTGTCAAGAATATTAAGGGTTATTATGCGCGTTTCAGCACATGATTCTTTAACAGCAACCACACCTATTCTTGAAACCCCCACGTCCCTTTGCAAAGGCGTAAAAGCAAGCAAGCCATTATCATTAATACTAATCCCTGACAATTCCTTGTCAAAGGCAACCAGGGCATAGGAAACATCTATCTCAGGCATGTTCGTAATGTTAAACTTGTAAACAAAAAACTCGCCCTGCGCAAGCTTAAGAGAATCAACAGAAGTTATGTGAGGAGTACTAGCAGAAGTGCAGGCTGCTGATGAGAAGCTTGATAATAGCAATACTAATATGAATAAAACTAGCACTATCCCTAAGGCTTTCTTGTTCACCAATCCAAAACCTCTTTTTTTAATATATTAACTTTCATTCATTGTATTTACACTATATAAATCTTGCTCTATTTAGCGAGTAATTATTTCAGTGTTTGAAAAAATTTATAAATATGCGCTTGAATAGTTCTTTTCATGGCAAAAAGTGGTGAGGAAATAAAGCCTGTTGAGCAGATTAGCGAGTATACTGTGAGAGAAGGCAACATCAGCCTTATCCTCGACAGTTATGACGATATCTTCTCTGATTTTGACCCCAGAAGCTATTCTGAAAGAAGTTTATCAGATGACTTTCTTGCTGAGTGCAAAAAAGTTGCGAGAGACAAAGGCGAGGAACTTGAGCTTAGGATAATGGTTCCGAGAAAATTAAGGAACATAAGAGATGAGATCAAAATAAAGAAGAGACTTAAGAGCCATTTTCACAGGCATTATCTTAAAAATCATGAGGAAGTAAAGAAAATCAAGAGAGAAGGAGCAGCCTGGTTTCTAATCGGAGCAATGCTTATGATAATATCCACTGCTCTTTACGGCGAGACAAAGTTCTTGTACAAACTCCTGGAAGTCATGCTTGTGCCTGCCAGCTGGTTCATGTTCTGGGAGGGCTTGGGCAAGATATTCATTTACTCAAATGAGAAAAAGCCTGATTATGAGTTCTACAAGAAAATGGCTCATGCCCAGATATTTTTCTTGAGCTATTAAAGTGATAACAATAATAACAGAAGACTATAAAAAGCATAACAGAAAACTATAAAAAGCCATGATTCAATTAGCAAGCTCATGCTAGACATCTTTACCATAATACTGAGGTTTGCCCTTACATTCATACCTGCGCTTATTTTTGGAATTGACAGGCAGAAAGCTCATAAGCCGGTTGGTTTTGGAACATTTATCTTCGTATCATTGGGCGCGTGCACAATCGGGCTTGTTGCATCATCACAAGGCCTTTCAAGCTCAATGGGATTGCTGGGCGCTACTGTTAGCGGAATTGGTTTTCTCGGCGCAGGAGCACTTATCAGGGGCTCTGACAAGGTATTTGGCTTCACCACAGCCTCGAGCATATGGCTCTTTGCAATCTTCGGCCTGACCATGGGCATCGGAGAATTCTTTATAGGCGCCATAGCCTATGGGATTTGCTGGGTAGTGATTTTGTTTGACAACAAATATGAGGATAAAGGGATTGGCTCTTACCAAAGAAAACTCGTCCTCACAACCAACAAGATGGTTACTGAGAAAGACCTAAGAAACTACCTCTTAACATACACCAAGAAATACAAGACCATGCACGTGGAGATAAACAAGAAAGACAGCAAATTCACCATTACTTATCTTATCGAAGGCACAAGGGACAACATGAACAAGATAATCAAGGACATGTACAAGGAGCCCTGGTTTGAGAGCTGCAAGATAGAGTGAATTTTAAAATCTTAAAGAAATGTTTCTAATAATGGTAAAATTTGGGGAAGTATGAATAATGGCAGCAAATAGAATATTGCCAAAAAGATTATAATCGGCAGCAAGTAAATAACTAGGTGCCAAATCTTTTTCTCTTTCATCCTAAAAAATATTATAAGCACAGGAATATTGAAAAAGGTGATTATCAGCAGAGATGTAATCAGGGGATTTGATGGCTCTGGAAAAGCGCTAAGCAATCCTGTAGCAGGAAGATTCATCACATTAGCTTCTTGTGTAGCCACTGCCAGTTTTTGTGATAAAAAAATATGAATGTTGACAAAGGTTGAAACCAGCCCTGCTCTCAAGGAAGATATTAGCGAGCACAGCCATAAAAAT
>Ga0315292_10001809_pt1 | contig 11707 bp, 17 predicted proteins | sample YL17G13_0_MG_FD_204029 | JGI IMG/M metagenome (GOLD analysis project Ga0315292, IMG submission 204029) | Sediment microbial communities from Yellowstone Lake, YNP, Wyoming, USA - YL17G13_0 | ecosystem: Environmental > Aquatic > Freshwater > Lake > Sediment | place: USA: Wyoming | collected... | reverse complement strand
GTAAGGTCAGGTGCACATAAGGACATTTCTTCTACGTCTGCTAAGGCCAGAGATGGCCGTGACTGCTTTCTCTTTCCTCTTGCCGGACTTGATAGACAAGCCGCTCTGGATGTTGGGGGTGATCTCTGACGGCAGGTACATAGGCCACACCCTGCTACTTGCGTTCCTGGTAGCACTTGCGTTCACCCTCAAGAAGAGAGCCTATGGCTTGTTCGCCATCTGCGGAGTGATATCGCATCTGCTTCTAGACACGGACGGATTCATTCCCTGGTTCTATCCCTTCAAGGGATATGACTTCCCAAACGTGGACTACCACGGAATCGTCACCTGGTACAACGTAGCTGAAACACTGTTGGAGATGGCTTTTGTGGTCATTGTGGTGTCGGTGGTCGTCTTCCTCATCCTCAGCTTCTCCTCTTGGGCCGGAATGCGCTGCAAGTCAAGAGCACGCCATGTCAACCAATCCACCCGGTCGTCAGACGTGGAACGGTAGCGTCTTCGGCACACATGGCCGTGGACTATCCTGTGTGGGAAGTACTACCTGCCTTGGGTTCAAGAGCTGAGGATCCTTGTGAACACTATGTTCTATGCTGCCTCTCATCGCTGGCCCGTTTCTCGGTCAGCCTTCTGTACTGCACTACGAAGACGGCAAGGGCGAACACGGCAATGAGCGCCACCCCTGCGATTTCTCCGTATAGGATGGCGTCATTCGTCTCCTCGAAGCATATCCGGCCATGGACCGCGATCAGAGTCAACTGAACACACCACGCTACAGCCATGGCGATCAACAGCAATTGAGCCGCCAAGACAACTATTCCGAACCTCAATCGCCTACCGAAAAGCACTGCATCACTCTCTCAGTCAGACTACTGGCTACCTGCTGGGTCTGTGTGTTTCCAGAGCTCTTACCATCTGGCGCCTGCGGAATAATACGCCGGAGACTGTGGCAGCGATCAGTACAAGAGCCACACCAACTATGACACTCAGTACCCACCAGCGGAATGCGGGTGTGTTTTCGGGATCAGATGGAGATCCTTCGTTGCTCAGAGATACTGATACAGGATTCCCACCCGTGTCTCCCACTATTACATGTGATAGGCCAAGAGGCCAGCTTTCACCTTGCGTTCTTGCGGTCAGAGTTATTGTGGCAAATGTCCCTGAGGTGGATACCGCTCCTCCAGGGCTGGTGATGGCCCCAAATACACCTGTAACGGTTCCTGCCCGGTTGTCTATCTTGCCTGAGTTGAAGAAGGTGCTTGCCCCACCCTGTCCCAGGAGGTCACCCTCTTTGACACTCTCAACGGTCACGAGGGAGGGGTCGAAGCTCAGGTCGAATTGCATACCGGCTATGGCAGTGCCAGGCACCACTGCTATGCTTACGGTGAATTGCTGCCCTGGGTCGACGGACTCGGTCGGCGAGGCAATGCTCACTGTTGTTGCCTCAGCAGCAGACGCTATGCCCGGAAGACATAGCGTCCCCAAGGCCATTACCAGAAGGACCGTGAGCCATGGTGTATATGCATGTAGACTTCTGCTGATACCTCTCACTGCATTACGCTCCTATCCGGTCCAACCCTGGCCGATTAGCGTGGCATCTAGAACATTGACTGAGCCATCTTCATTGATGTCTTCTCGAATCCAGCCGGCTGCGCCGGTTTCGCTCCAGTGCTGCCCGATCCTGATCATGTCAAGGACATTGGTGGATCCATCACTGTTGACATCCGGTCGAAGCACGTTGCCCACCGTTATGGTTATGTCCTCGTAGTCAGTCATCAAGCCATCGCTGACCTGGAAGTGAATGCTGGCATATACGCCGGCCTGATTGTACTCGGTTGTCCAGGAGAAGATTCGGGTTGCCGGGTCAAAGCTAGCACCTAGGGGCAGATTCGAGGCGGAGTAGGTCAAGAAGTTGCCATCGGCGTCACCAGCTGCGACGGTGAAGGTAAGTTGGGCACCCTCGTTGACGCTCTTGTTGCCAATGGCATTGAGCACAGGTGGACGGTCGATGCTAACCGTGCCGCCAAGCACCGACACCGTCACGGGATTCCCGTTTATGTCCCCCACTACCACGTTTGCCAAGGCAAGTGGGCAACTCCCACTTTGGGACTTGGCCGCGAGAGTGATGATGGCAAATGTCCCTGGCGCCGATACCGTCGCACCAGGAGTTGTGATCGCGCCAAACACCCCTGTGATGATCCCCGCTTGGTTGTCTATGGTGCCTGAATTGAAGAAAGTGGTGGCTCCACCCTGCTTCAGGAGACCTCCTTCCTGAACCAGGCTGACGGTTGCCAGAGAAGCATCAAAACTCAAGTTGAACTGCATACCGGCTATGGCTTTGCTTGGCACAACCGCTATGCTCACGGCGAATTGCTGTCCCGGAGCAACGGCCCCAGTTGGCGCCGAAACGCTCACCTCCGTGGTTGAGGGGGCAGCAGAAACCAGGCTCGGAAGCCCTAGCAGGCCTACTGACATTGCCATTACCGTGAGAACCGTCAACCATCGTGAATTTGCAGACCGGACTCTACCCTCGCTCTTCATCGTGGCCCTCCTATCCGGTCCAGTGCTGGCCAACCAGCGTGGCATCGAGAACATTGACCGTGCCGTCTTTGTTGATATCTTCCGGGATCCAGCCACTTTCGCCCGTCTCGTTCCAGTGCTGTCCGACCCTGATCATGTCAAGGGAATTGACCGCTCCGTCGCTGTTAACATCCGCCAGGACTCCACCGCTTACGGTGATGGTAATGTCCTCGGTGTCACTAAGAGAGCCATCGCTGACCTGGAAGCGAATACTGGCATAGACACCGGCCTGAACGTCTTCCGGCGTCCAGGAGAACGTCTGGGTGGCCGGGTCAAAGGTTGCGCCAACAGGCAAGTTTGAGGCGGAGTACGTCAACGCATCGCCATTAGCGTCACTGCCTGATATGGTGAAGGACAGCGTGGCGCCCCAGTTGATGCCCTTGTCACCGATGGCATTTAGCACCGGTGCTACCTCGTCGATCACGGTTACAGTTATGGTTATATCCTCGTAGTCAGTCACTTGGCCATCCGAGACCTGGAAATGGACCCCGGCGTAGACACCCGCCTGACCTAGGCCTGGCGTCCAGGAGAAGGTCCGGTTGGTTGAATTGAAGGTGGCACCAACAGGCAGGTTTGAGGCAGAATACGCCAACGCATCGCCATTAGCATCACTGCCTGATATGGCGAAGGACAGTGTGGCGCCTTCTTTGATGCTCTTGTTGCCAATGGCGTTGAGCACCGGTGCAACATTCGTTGTGGGAGGCGGCGTAGTCCCATACCAGTTGTCGTGGCAGTATATGTTCACCCAGACATAAGGCCCAGCCGAAGCAGAGCTTTGAGTCCCATAGGGAGCGTTGTGCTGGTACGCTGTTATATTGCACATGATCTCGCAAATGGCCCGATAGTATCCCCAATTCGCCGAGAGATAAGCCCAACAATCGGACTCAAGGTAGTAGGTCCAGTTGTTGTAGATTTCTCCCTTGATAACAGGGATGCCTCGTATCAAGATGAATGGATTGTTACCACTGAAGCTGGTCTGCTGGGCTATCGAGGTGTTATGATGGATCGACCAAGTGCCGCCAGCTTGGACGTTTCCGGTGCCTCCATGTTGGTCTACTTGACTTCCACCGCCAGTAGCAGCGTAGCTACCGAAGAGGTTGTACCGGATCTCGTAGTCGGCATACATGAGGTGACCTGGGTAGTTGATCGATTGTCCCCCAACACCGGCAGTAGAATGACGGTTATAGTCAAAGTAATTCCCTTCGATAATCGGTTTGACGGTTGCACCAGAAGTTCCCTGAATGCAGACTCCATAGCCTAGCAGATTGCCTGTTTTAGCGCCCCGGTTATGGTGGATGTAGTTGTGGTGGACTGTCACGCCGCTAGCACCACGAATATACACACCAGCATGGCCAAAGCCGTGAATCTCGCAGTTGGCAATCTCGGCCTCATTAGCGGCTGAGGATGTACCATAAGCTGTCATGACCCCCCGCCAAGCATTGTTGCCAGCTTCACTCTCTTCTGGGCCAAACAGGTCAAGCCCAATGAGCTTGGCTCCAGCGCCGACAGTGATGAAGTTCCTTGCCCCTCCGGAGTTCAAGGACTCACCTAACTGAAGACATCCTGGTGTCACACCAGCCCTGCCTCTACCTGCAGCCAGTGTCACTCCGTCAGGGACATGGACAAGTTCGTTCACACTCTCGTACCCGCTGGTCTTATACCAGTCAGTGGTAGTGCTGGTATAGGCACAGGTGGCTCCATCGGCTACATAGACGATCTGCCCAGAGGTGGCCGCTGCCAGGGCGGACTTCAGCGCAGCCGCTGTGCTGACAACGTAGTCGGCCTGACTCGGATCAATGGTGTTGAGGTAACCAACACCGCCCCCGATGGGGCTGCCGTCTAGAGTCGCCGGGCATCCGTACAGAGGAATAGTTGTTTCAGCTTGGGCTGGCGTCGCCTGGCTGCCAATAGAGGCAGACACACCCAACAGAAGGGAGATCCCTGCTAAAAAAGTGAGTATGAGTCTTTTCATCTTCCTATCATTGTGGGGGCTTCTCTGTTTTTGGATGAGCGTTTGCGGGCGATGCGCGTGTTTGGCCCTCTGCTTGCGAGTGAGTCTATCATTGCGCCGTCTCACGAACGTCTCATCAGGCGTCTTGTGGGTCACAAAATGTTATCTCAAGGATGATCTGCGAATGTTTCCTCTGCCGCAGAGCGACCGCCCCAATGTGGCCTCTCAGAAATCTCTCGGGCAGAACTCTGGACATCACTGGATACCCGGCATTGAGACTGCCGGAATGGTAGCAGTTATAGCCCTCGACTACGGGAGAACGCTGCGTAGTCGCCAGATATCGTGGCGGACTCGACTAGGAAAGCCGATGGGCCCGCGCTGCACTGGTGAGCAGGTATTTGCCTCCTTGCGCAGCAGTCAATGTCCTATGGCCATCCATGGAATGGGGTCCGTGGTCTCTGGGCATGGCGAAGTTGTGTCCATGGAACGTTGGTGAACTTATGAGTCGACAAGTTCAAATGCATTCCGGCACGCATGGACGAGCGCCTTCACGGATTCTTTGCCCTCTGGCAACCATGACCTGCCCCCAGGAACGGAGCCAGTGTCAATGCTAGACTGGAAACCTAGCTTCACCTACCGTGCCACCCCGCCGGAGAGCCTCAGTCAAGAAACACTCGTGGTATGAACCGCACGACGTGATGTGCTTGAAAGTGATAAGATATGGCTGCGAGCACTGCTCTCGTGCTGTTGATTTTGGGATGAGCCTGAGCTCGAGTGGAAGAGCGACATCCAAGAGAGAGTGGGAGGACAAGGAAACGTGCCTGGAGTATCGATGAGTACTGAACGGCGTTTTTGTAATGTCAGACTTCAGCGCATCGAATCCGAAGCATGGCAGGCCTCACAGGCCGTGGCGCTGCAGCACGGAGCTCGGTCGCCATCAATCGAGATAACGTAGGGAATGAGCCTTGATTTGACGTTGGCAGAATACGAGGATCTGTGCGAGGCGATAGCATACTCAGGCTATGCGCCCATGACCGTGCGGGCCTATTTGGAGGCGCGAGAACTGCCCTCAAGACTCGTGGTCATGAGGCACGATGTTGACACGACCCCCAAGAATGAACCGGAGATGGCACTCATAGAGAAGGACTCTGGGATTCGGGCAACGTACTACTTCAGATACAAGCGCGGCGTTTTTCGGCCGGGGGGTCGATGTGCCCATGCCGGCCAGGTATGGCACGGAGATGTCCAAGATCCAGTATCGAAAGTATATCATGAAGGTCTCGCCTATCCTGGTGAGATGCTCCTTGGGGCGATTGAAGCGAAAGAATTCCTGGCGACCGGGTGCGAAAAAAGCGATGGGCATCCCCGCTGGTGTAGATGATAGATAGAGTTCTATGAGCAGCAAGTCATCGATCTCCGACAACTGGCCGCCAGCGAAGGTGGCGGTAACGGTGGATGTCGAAGACTGGTACCATGTACCCGCTGTGACTGGGTCGCCCTTTTCGAAATACAGGGACGTCGAACAGTTCTTCAAGCTTTGGGATAGGCGATATGACTATCTTACCGAGCCGACAAGAAGGGTGCTGGAGTTGCTCGACAGCTTCGGCATCAAGGCTACATTCTTCGTGGTGGCCGATGTGACGGAGCGCTATCCGGGTCTGGTGCAGGAGATTGCGGCCAGGGGACACGAGTTGGCCTGTCACGGACTGCACCATGCCTGCAAGATTCATCCAGGGACCAAGAGGCCGCTCATGTCGCCTGGGGAATTTGAGGAAAGAACACTGAAGGCGAAAGAGATGCTGGAGAAGGCCGGTGGGCAGGAAGTGATCGGATACCGCGCTCCGGCTGCGTATGTGGGCGGCTGGATGCTGGACTCGCTGGAGAAGCTGGGTTTCCGCTATGATTCCAGTGTTGCAGTCAACTCGTTCTACAATAAGTCCGATTCGAGGTTGGGGGGTGTCGATACATGCCCTTACTATCCAAGAAGCGGCAGCCTCGACCAGAGCAGCGAGAGGCGGCGGATAGTGGAACTGCCCTGGCCCTACTACAAGTTCGGTGCGAAACTCCCCAGCGGCGGCGGGCCGTTGCTGCGCTTCCTGGGGGCGAGGTACATAGAGGCTGGGTTAAGCCAGAGCCTCAAGAGAGGGCCGACGACATTCTATTTTCACCCGATAGACATCAGCAGGGAGAAGTCTCCCGGCGGCTTCTCACGGCGCAGGCCGCTGTATTGGGCGGTGAAAGGCGACATCGTAGAATCACGGATCAGGCGTATCCTTGGACGGCAGAGATTCACTTTCAGCACTTGCGGCTCTCTGGTTGGAGGTGGCAATCATGGTGTCTGACCGGGATAAACTGGCCTTTAATGAGGCTGCCCGCTGTTCCAAGACCAACAGGGTCTGGTTCGCCGTCCGGTTTGGGAAGAACTGGATACTGGAACGGGTAGCGTCGTCGTTTCCTATTCCGTCGTGGCGTGTGGCCTTGCACAGGCTCAGAGGCATCAAGATAGGGAAGAATGTCTACATCGGGTACGATGTCATTTTTGATCGAATCCATCCTGAACTGATTACCATTGAAGACTGTGCGGAGATAGGTGACAGATGCATCATCAGCGCTCATTCTCGCGGTTCACTTCTCCTGTTGGATGCCTATCCTCGCGATACTGAGGCTGTCAAGATCGGTCGTGGGGCATGGATCGCTCCGGGTTGTATTATCCTGCAAGGCGTTGAAATAGGGGAACGGTCGGTCATAGGGACTGGATCGGTCGTGATCAGAAGCATACCCAATAACAGCGTGGCGGTAGGAGTCCCGGCGAGACTGATAAAGACTATTGATGCCAACAGCGAACCAAAGGAGAAGTGACCTTCAGGGAAGGCTCATGCGGGATTTCACTTTGGGCAAGTATGAGAAGCTGTGCGAGATCGTGTCTGGGTCGCCCTACGCGAATCTGACGTTCCAGGACTATGTTGTGTGTCCACAAGAAGAGAATCGCTGCGTCATTCTCAGACATGACATTGACGAAGATTGCAGTTATGCGGTGGATGTGGCGGAGGTAGAACACAAGCACAATCTGCACGCGACGTACTACTTCCGTATGAAGAAGCGCACCTTTCGCCCGGACTTGGTGCGAAAGATCGCCGATTTGGGACACGAGGTAGGCTACCACTATGAGACATTGGACAGGTGCAGCGGCGATATGACAAAGGCAATCCAGCTGTTCGAAGAGGAGCTTGCCGAATTGCGAAGCCAGTTTGCGGTTCGGACAGCATGCATGCATGGCAATCCGCTGACGAAACATGACAACAAGGAGATATGGCGATACCGCAGGCTCAGCGACTTCGGTCTCATCGGTGAACCCTATCTGTCGCTCGACTACACCAGGTTTGCCTACTACTCGGACAGTGGCCGAAGCTGGTCACAGACTCAAAGTAGAAAGACCAAGGATGTGGTGGGCGGAAAACATGGTCGACAACCCAGAAATACCGACGACCTGATAAGAATGATTGCGGATGCTGAACCTGAGAATGTGTGCATCCTGACACACCCGGAGAGATGGCCGAGGAATATGGTTGATTACGGCCGGCGTTGGTTGATCGACATGGCCTACAACGCTGGCAAGAAGGTGCTGCACTCAGGGCGGAATGCCCGGTGAATCCCGGTCCGATGCTGATAGCCGACTAGGCCAACGTTGATGGTCTATGACCGCGATTGAAGTGAACCGCGCTGTGTCAGTCGAGGAGTGGCGATCATACGTTGAGCGCTATCCGGAAGGGCTATTCTATCATCTCCCCGAGTGGAAAGAGACGCTGCAGCAGAGTTTTCGGCGTCAGCCTTTCTATCTGTTTGCCCGCAACAATGACGGCAAGTTGGTTGGGCTGCTGCCTCTCCTCCAAGTGAATAGCCCATTCACCGGTAACAGGCTGGTCTCGTTGCCTTTCTCCCACACCTGCGGACCGATCGCAGACTCAGAGTCTATCGTGGCGAGGCTGATAAGTAGGGCGCAGGAGCTGTGCGAAGACCGTAGATGTCGCGATCTTGAGATCAGAGCCATGCGGCGACCGCCAATGGACACGAAGGTCAGCGAGTACTTCAATACCTACACGCTGGAGCTCTCTGACGATCCATCCGCTGTCTGGACGAAACTGCATCAGAAAGATGTGCGCTGGGCGACCGGGAAAGTCAGGAAAGACGGAGCGACTGTCAGGATAGACAGGCCCATTGAAGGTGTGAGTGTCTTCAGCCGGTTGAACCGGGGCACCAAGAAGTACCTTGGCGTACCGGCACATCCCCTCGTGTTCCTGGAGAACATGTTCGGCAGACTGTCTGAGCAACTCACGCTGTGCCTGGCCGAGGTTTCGGGACGGGCGATAGCCCGGAATAGTGACCGCCAGCTTCAAAGACGGCATCTGCTATGCGTACGGAGCTTCTGATGAGAGATAACTGCACTACCATGCCAATGACCTTCTCATCTGGCAGGCTATCGAGGATGGTTGATGGAAAGGATATCGCTGGTTTGATTTCGGCAAGGCGGCGCCTGACAATGAGGGCCTGGCGCGTTTCAAGAAGCACTGGGGAACCGAACAGCATGGACTTTTCTGTCACTACTACCCATTTCTGCCTACACTCATTTCGTCTGACAGGTCCGGGCGGAAATACAAGCTACTTACCGGGTTCTGGAAGAAGTTGCGCCTCCCTTTCGCTGAAGCTATGGGTTCGGTGGCGTTCCGGCACCTGGACTGAAAAGAAGCAAGGATGAGGATTCTGGTGGATGTCGGTCACCCTGCCGACGTGCATTTCTTTAAGCATTTCGTGTGGGAGATGCAGAAGAAAGGGCATGACTTTCTTATTACTGCCAAAGATAAGGACGTCTCCCTAAACCTGCTGGACGCGTACGGTCTCAAATACGCTAGAGTGGGTAGCTACCATAGGGGATTGGCGCTGAAGGCTATTGACATGTTCAGGATTGATTGGCGTACCTACAGGATGGCCAGGCGTTTCAAACCGGATCTACTAATCAGCTTTGGATCTGCCAATGCAGCTCACGTTTCGTGGCTCCTCCGCAAGCCGCACATTGCGTTTGATGATACTGAACACCAGAGGGAGCAGTACTACTTGTACGCCCCTTTCACTTCGACCATTTGCACGCCTTCTTGCTTCTTGAAAGACCTCGGCAAGAAGCAGGTGAGATTCGATGGGTACAAAGAGTTAGCGTATCTTCATCCAGACCGTTTTGTGCCTGACCCATCAGTTCTGGGTGAGATGGGCCTGACACCCGAGACCAGATTCATCATCGTTCGTTTTGTTTCATGGAGTTCCTCTCATGATGTCGGACAGCATGGGGTGGTCGACAGTAGGTCGCTGATCGCTGAGCTTGAGAAGTATGGGCGAGTTCTCATCACCTCGGAGAGGAAACTCCCCACCGACCTTGAGAGATATCGCATTACGGTTGCACCGGAGAAGTTGCATGACCTGCTATATTTTGCAGCGCTGTATGTTGGCGAGGGGTCAACTCCGGCTTCTGAGTGCGCTGTGCTGGGGACTCCGGCAGTATACGTGAATACACTGCGCGTGGGGTACCTGGACGAGCAGGAGACCAAGTACGGCTTGGTGTTCTGCTTCTCCGACCCGCAGACGGGTCAGTCTCAGGCCATGAAGAAAGTCGCTGAGTTGCTGCAGCGGCCGCGGCTGAAAGAGGAATGGGGGGAAAAGAGGGGTAGACTCTTGGCAGACAAGATAGATGTGACGCGGTTCATGGTGGACTTAGTGGAAAATGCCGCATGGACATCTCGTTGAGAGGTACCGACTTGGCAACATTCCTTCTGCTGAAGATGGCGAGTAGGAGCATAGCATGTCATCATTGAACACATTATTGAATACCATCATTGACTTATGCACAAGGCTGTACGGTATATACACCTACGCCAGAAGGCGCGTTATCCTCGCATACTACAGCGCCAACGGTGCCCGGATTGGAAAGGACACATATCTTTCCCCGACCACGTATATAGATGTTCACAGACCGGGCAAGGTTGTTATTGGTGACAACTGTTACATAACGAGAAATGTAGTCATCCTCTGTCATACGGATACTAGAAAGGGTGGGCCTCTAAGCATTTACGAGAAGGCAGGCGGGCGAAGGGAGTTTGGAGACGTTGTGATTGGCGATAATGTGTTCATAGGAGTCAATTCAGTTGTGATGCCAGGGGTAAGTATAGGCAGCAATGCAATCATAGGTGCTTTGAGCCTGGTCACTGAGGACATACCAGCCGGAAAGGTTGCTGTGGGTGTACCAGCCAAGGTCGTTGGAGATACGAGCGACCATATATCAGACTCTGGGCACAAGAGGTGAGTACATGGTATATCCTGTTTTGGCGAGGCACTTCATCCGTCCGCTCGGAGACGTTGTGCTTCGCACCAACATCATGAAGTACCTTGAACCAGCTAGAGGAGATACAGTGGTGGTCATTGGAGCAGCTTCGGCAACTGCAAGATCGGAAGCTGAGGGCCGTGATAAAGCATTCCCATGATAATGTACCCTACTATCGCCGCATATTTCAGGAGCGAGGGCTGACCTATGGGGGACATCCAGAGTATCGATAACCTGCCAAAGTTGCCGATGCTGACGAAGGACCTCCTCCGCCAGCATTTCGATGAGTTACTGGCCGATAATTGCACGAGGTGGCAGCCCTTGTTGAGTCAATGGGAAGACACGACTGAGGTGATCGTCAGAAATGTGCTGGAAGCCGTTCACAGAGACTCGTCTGCTCGAACATCGAGCGATACAGTGTAGCACGCATGAAAGTAGTCATTGTTGAGGCCGCGGACCCTTTTTCCCCTGCAATCGGCGGGGGAGCCACGCATTCAGTCAACCTTCTCCGGTACCTCCTGAAGACCGGGGTCTTTACGGTGTTCATTGGTGTCTCATCCTCCCACCCCCAGACGACTCAAGATGGGCTGGTCTTCATCCCCGTCACCAACACCCTGCGCCTCAGTAGTCTCGGCTATGTCTTGAAACTGGTGACTAGTGGATCATTCAACAAGGTCCCGCCAGGGGCTATTGTCAACGTCCAACATCCAGTGTACGCTCTTCCATTCGTTCTATTCTGCCATAGAGATAACCCAAAGGTGATCACACTTCACGGGAGAATACTGGATGGAGTCAAACTCAAGCAGCCAAGAGTC
>Ga0315292_10001808_pt1 | contig 11707 bp, 16 predicted proteins | sample YL17G13_0_MG_FD_204029 | JGI IMG/M metagenome (GOLD analysis project Ga0315292, IMG submission 204029) | Sediment microbial communities from Yellowstone Lake, YNP, Wyoming, USA - YL17G13_0 | ecosystem: Environmental > Aquatic > Freshwater > Lake > Sediment | place: USA: Wyoming | collected... | reverse complement strand
AGCCCCTGTCGTCCGCAAGACGACAGAGAAAACCACAGCACCATCCACAACATTCGACGGAGTTTACATCCGGAATGCGTCTGGCGATGTGATTGGGATGCGAACACGGTGTAAGGCGTGCAGGATTGGCCGTTAGAAATCAGAATAAAATCAGTTTGTCTTTATGGGGGACATGACATGACAGTGAAATTCATGGATCACACGCCGTTGCAAATAAACAGACTCAAGAAGGAGTTTTATGCGAACAGCAAGCGAAAGGTCGGGAATATAGACATGATAAGGGCTCTTGCGTCAAGGAAGGAAACTTTTCACTGGAGCAACATGTGTTGTGCTGAAGACGACTTTGCTGTGGCTGGAGGGCCATTTTTTAATGTTTACCCAAAAGTCATTGAGGCTTTGTCAAAAACGAATTTATCAATGAGGCCATGTGACACACCAGAATCACTGATTCACAAACTTGAAGTGATATGCGTTAAGTTCCCGGTAGGTCACGAGATTGAGTCCAAGTATGGAATAAAATGGTTCTTTATGAGCATTTGCCATGGAGTTCCTGAAACGACCCCGAGGGTTCAGGATATCATAATGAATCAGAGGTTTGAGCATTGCATAAAGCTGCTACAGATTTCTTATTCGACGGGAGATTGGTGTTCATCGTGGGCTACCCTGTGGAATGAGAGTTTTGAGTTAAGTGATGAAGGAATGGTTCATTTTAACGGTGAAAGCGAACCGCAATCAGAAGTGCGAAGGCTAATTGCAAGAATTGCATGTGGCGTTCTGCTTCTCGCCGCAGACCCGGATTACATCAAGCCCGTGCTATTAAAAGCAGACGAGGGCAAGACGACACCGATTGAGGAGCGTATTGCGCGGGCAAAGAATCGTGGAGTGTTTGGATTCACGATTGGCGAGGATATCGAGCGATCCCCGCACTTCCGGAGACCGCACTTTGCGATTCGGTGGACTGGAAAGGGAGCATCCATCCCGAAGTTGGTCCCAGTGAAAGGGGCGATCATCGGGAAAGAGATTATGACAACAGTGCCAACTGGATTTGAGCAAGAGGTCAGTTAGTCGATAGTATTTCACTCACAGAACAAGTTTCACAGCGTCGTGAAACACAACAACCATTAGCCGAAGGATCAGAAATGTCGAAGCAGTTTCGTTTCAGGATTAACGTCGAGTGTGACGTTCAGAACGCGGATTCCGAGTCGATTGCGCGGACAGCAGCGTTTGCCCTGTTGACTCAGATGCAATCCGAGAAAAAGCGGGGTCGTCCGTCCTCGGACGTGAAGGCGACGATTACGGGGGTAAGCATTGATCAGCCGAGAATGCGTACGTTTGAGAAGACCGAGCCTTCTCCGATGTTCGACCCGGAGAAGAGAACGCGATCGTGTCACTCTGTTGACGATTCGCAAACGGTGGACGTAACCGAACGCGACCAGTAGTTCTCCCCGAAAGCGGTCAGTGGTTCCCCCGAATCGCTGGCCGCTTGTTTTTGTTTGAAGGCCGCACAATGAAGTCCTCCCGAGCCTCCCACACTCACGTTCGCCACAAGATCGAGCAGATCACGAACGACACTGAGCAGATCGATCAGATTCTGGTGAATCACGCTCCGGATATCATCGACCTGCTGACCGAGACTCTCTCACTGCGTCAGGTTGCTCGTAAAGTGAAGAGATCGCCGACGTATTTGAGTCAGGTGAAGAACCGGAAGCAGCGGATCTCGTGGGAGACGTACTGCCTGCTGGTGATGTTGCTTGAAGAGGGTGAGAACTCTGATAAAATGAAGCCATCGTCGCGTGCAAGAGCGGCAAAGTGATCAATCGGGTTATCCCGAGCGAAGAACCGCAGAGTGAGGTGCTTGCACGCCTTGCTCGGCGGTTTTTTTGTTGGAGATTTGGAATGGCAGTTTCAGTAGCGAGTGAAGATGTTTTTGTTTTCGTGGAGCAATTGCGAAGCCTTCTGGTGTACGACAAGGAGACGGGAGTCTTTACATGGAATGTAAACAGAAAAGGCAAGGCGATGGCAGGGACTGTCGCCGGGAACGTGACATCGAAAAATGGGAAACCATCCTCGATAGCAATTAACGTGTTCGACAAGAAGTACGCCGCGCACAAGCTGGCATTTCTGATCGTTGAGGGCCGAATGCCTGATGGTGTCGTCCTGCACAAGGATAAAGACGCGAGGAACAACAAGTGGGAGAATCTGTACGAGTCGCCTGATATTCGTTTCAAGAAAGAAGAGAAGCCGACGCAGGAATGGCTGAAACAGATTTTGAATTACGATCCGGAGACGGGCCTATTTGTTTGGAAGGTCGGCAAAGGTCCAGTGAAGGACAGAATTGGGACTGTCGCAGGATGCGTTCACGAAAATCATTCGGGGAAGAAGTACATCCGGATTCACATCGACGGGAAGCAGTACAGCGCGCACAGGCTCGCATGGCTTTACATGACTGGGAAGTACCCAGAAGATCAGGTCGACCATGAAGACGGCAATGGGGAGAACAATCGGTTCTCGAATCTTTGCGAAGCGACAAATGCTTCCAATGCAAAGAATAGAAGGCTTCGATCAGATAATCCAACCGGAGTGGCTGGAGTACGATTTGATAAGCAACGAAAGAGGTTTGTTGCATTCATTAAGGCTGAAGGGAAAAATAAATTCATCGGAAGGTACAAAACCTTGGAAGAAGCAGCAAAGGCAAGAAAAGAAGCACAGATAAAATACGGCTACCACGAGAACCATGGAACTGAAAGACCGCTATGAAGTTATCCGATCCGCAGTACAGATTTCTAACGTCAGAAGCGGAGTGGCTTTGTTTCGGCTCGGGGGCAGGATGCGGCAAAACTCATATCTTGACTTTGGACTTTTTGAGGCACACTCAGGGTCCGCATTCGAACCCGGATTTCAGGGGGCTGATCGTTCGCCGCACATTCCCGCAGTTGAGTCAGCCTGGGGCTTTGCTCGACCACTGCAAGTCGATGTATTCGCCATACGGAGCGAAATACAATCACACTCGCGCGGAGTTCACGTTTCCGTGCGGTGCGAAGATCGCTCTCGGCACATGTCAGTTCCAGAAGAACCTCGACGATTATCAGGGGAGCCAGATCGACTATTTAGCAGTCGATGAAGCGACTCAGTGGCCACTGCAATTCGTACAATATTTGTGGGGTCGCTGTCGTAGTAAATCTGGAGTAAAGCCCCGTCTGAGATTGTCTTGTAATCCTGATCAAATGTCATGGCTTTACAGATTTTTGTACTGGTGGATCGACCCTGAAACTGGGTTCCCGATCCCAGAACGATCAGGAGTCATTCGCTACTTCAGATACGTCGAGCCAGAATTCATTTGGTACGACAGTCCGCAGTATGAGATCAACGAGACGACCGGCGAAGAAGAATGCGTCACAACGTCGGCCACATTCATCGGCGCGACGCTGAAGGACAACGAGCATCTCCAGAAGTCAGACCCCGGATACCGGCAGCGACTGGAGCAGATGTCCGAGCAGGATCGTCAGAGATTCCTCGAGGGATCGTGGCTCGGATCATCGCAGACGGGATCTGAATGGCACAGAGACTTGTTTGTCAACGTCTACATCCCGCTGGAAAAGTTTCCCATCCCGAAACACGCCAACGATGTTGTGCGAATGTTCTGTGTAGATCCAAGTAAAGGAAAATCGGTAAAAAAAGGCGATTACAGTGCCTTGGTTTGCATGGCACAAACGTCAGAACTGGCGTACGTCGACGCTGACCTAAAACGACGATCGCCGTCGGAGATTATTGAGGACTTGTTCCTGTTCTGCGATCAGGAGCATCACCGGATCAGATCAGGCGACCTGATTGGGATTGAATCGACGCAGTTTCAGAGTATTTTTCGCGACTTGATCATGAACTACGCGGCGAATCACTTGGAGTATGCACTCTCCAGATATTTGATGTCGGGCGGGATCATTATCCCGGTCGAGGACATGCTGAAGAAGGAAATGAGAATACGTCGAGGACTGGACAAGCGACTGACGCAGCGAGAGTTCCGGTTCCTCGAGAATCCGGGGACGACTCTTCTCCTGCAGCAGATTAAGCAGTTCGACGGCATCCCCGGCGTCGGGAAGCACGACGACGGGCCGGATGCACTGGCGATGTGTACTCAGTTGCCGCGATATGAGCAGGAATACTGGGAAAATCTGAGGAAGGAGAAGTGAAATGAGTAAGCGAGGATGCGGTCATTGCCGCGAGAAATCGGATCCGGTTGAGTTTGCGATCCAGACGACATCGACCATAGTGGACCAATCGTTTCATCAGAACGTGAACGTCGGGGTTTACCGGCGATCGGTGAGATCGACGCATTGGTGGTGGAGGTTTCTGCAATGATCACGAAGTACCAGTATTCGGCGACCGTTTTGTCGATTTACGACGGCGACACGATTACCGTGATGGTTGACCTTGGATTTGGGGTGCAGGTAAAGCAGAAGCTGAGGCTAGCGAGGATCAATACTCCGGAAGTCAAAGGCGAGCAACGGGAGCAGGGGATCGTCTCCCGCGACTATTTGATCGCCCTGGTGCCGATCGGCTCCCAGATCGACGTGAAGACGTTCAAGGACAGTCAGGAGAAGTACGGCAGGTATCTCGCCGAGGTATTCAAGGAAGAAATGTGTGTGAATGATCTGCTCGTTCATGCTGGAATGGCTGCATACAAGACCTACTAAGATTGTCTGGGCGTGTTTTCCTGTGTAATCTGTTGCCGAGGAGACATCAGATGGCATATGAGAACGGTTTACCGACGACCTGGACTATCGAGAACGAAAAACTGTCAATCGCCGCGACGAAGGCTGCTGCGCGGATCTTTGAAGAGTTGGGAGTCAGTTGCGGCGGCGTGAACGCGAACGGCGATCAGTTGCCGTTCGGCGGCGACGAGCCCATCGAGACGATTCAGGAAGTCCGGGAGGCAATTGTTCTCGGCGATCAGCTTGGCAGAATGCCTTGGGGCACGAACGCGAAAGACAATCGGTCCTACTACATCGCCGACACAGGGCATGCGATCACTGTGAAGCCGAAGGACGAGAATCAGCCGAACTCAGATGCAGTGAAGCGAGTTGAGGCGTTTGTTGAGTTATGGACGGCGGAGAACCAGTGGCAGACTCGTCAGTCGGAAGTCAGTCAGCGCTGCGACCGACACGGCGAGGTGTTCGACCTGCTGAGTTACGACGACGACGGGATGGTGCGGGTTTACTTCGGTGAACCGCAGGATCTCGACGACGATCCGAGAAGCACTTTTGTGGATCCGGACGACGCCTCGAAGGAGTATTTCGATTCGCTGGGCGTGCGGAAGACGAATGACCTCCGCGCAAAGCCGGTCGCGTACTTCCTGAAGGACGTTTGGTATCCGGATTTGCGGTTCGTCACGAGATCAAACCAGCTTGCGGATTACCGGGGCGACACAATTCCGTTGATGGCTGAGTCTGAGGACCGGATTCTGGTCCAGCATCGCAAGAGGAACGTGTTGTCGGTGGATCCCCGAGGATTGACGCTGTACTGGCCAGTCCGTGAAGAACTGATCTTCGCGAAGAAACTGCTGGCAAATCTGATGCGAACCAGTTCGTTTCAGGCCGCATTTGGTGCGATCCGGACGATTATGGGCAATCCGTCGAGCGATTCGGTCAAGAGTTACCTGAACACGCAGCAGACTGGCGGCGGAAGCAGCGGGCAATCAGAGACATTCGACTTTCCGTCGGCGGCAGTCGTCACGATCCCGTCGCAGATCAAGTACGAGTTTCCAGAGACAGGCGCCGGTAACAGCAACCACATTGAAACGCTGGTTTCACTGCTCCGCGCGTGCGCAGCGGGGATGAAGTTGCCGGAGTTCATGCTGACGGCAAATGTCAGCGAGGGGAACTTCGCGTCGACGCTGGTCTCTGAGGGGCCGTTCCACAAGTCGATGCGGTACGAGCAGAGTCTGATGGTGCAGGAAGATCTGCGGATACTGAAGCAAGCCCTGTGGTACGCTGCGGAGTCAGGAGAACACGACCTGACGGTCGCTGATGTGATGCAGGTGGTTCTGGAAATAAAGCCGCCACGAGTTCAGACGAGGAATCGCCAGGAAGATCACGAAGTGATGAAAGACTGGTGGGATCGAGGGCTGCTTGGCAACAAGACAGTGCTGGCTCCGGAAGGACTGGAATCGGTGGCCGAGAACGCTCAGCGGAAAATGGAGTTGGCTGCGGAGCTTCCGTTACCGGCTGGATCGCCTCAAGCACCGCAGAATCTGGGAACTCCGGGTCCAGTCGCGGGCAATAAAGCCGATCCGATGCAGGAAAAAGGCGTTTCGAAGAAAGATCCGACTCGAAACGCTTAAATTCGGTTGCACGGGACTTGTCAAGTTCGTACAAAATGACTTATTGTCATTTTGGCGATTTGACAAAAGGAGATTGCCATGGGATGTGGCTGCGGATCCAAGAGTAAACCGAAGGGCGGCAAGGGCGGAACAAAATGAGTGACATCCTCGTAACAGAAGATGCGTTCGAAGCCATTGCCGAAGACCGGATTGACCGAGAGCGGGGAATTATCCGGGGAGTCAAGTTGCTGGGGTTGAGAAGTCTCAACAAACGCAACTACGACACACCCGGAGTCCAGAAGTCAGCGATGAAGTTACTGCCGGGGACATCGATTTATATCGATCATCCAGCGACAGCAACGACCAGTCGCTCCTATCGGGACAAGTTCGCTGTTGTTGGCCAGAAAGTTGAGTACCGTCCAGGCGAAGGTTACTTCGGGGACGTGCATTTCAACCCGAAGCATGCTGTTGCCGAACAGTTCCTATGGGACGTGGTGAACGCCCCAAAGTCATTGGGAATGTCGATCAATTCCTCGATCAAGTCCGGAAAAGTCGGTTCCGACGGGGACATGATTGTTGAATCCATCGAAGTTCTCCGGTCTGTCGACATTGTCACCAAGCCAGCGACAACTGCTGGCATTTTCGAATCAGAGGAAGAAGAGATCATGGACCTGAAGACACTCCGCGACAAGCATCCAGAACTTGTGAAATCAATTCTCGAAGAAGCCACTGTGACTGACGCGACTGAGTCCGCGCTCGCGTTGGCAACCAAAGAGAAGGAAAGCCTTCAGGCTCGTCTGGACGCATTGGAAGCTGAGCGATCGGCTGAGAAGTTGCGAGGCGAAGTGTCTGTTGAGTTCACAAAGATCTTCGAAGGTGTGACCATCGAAGAGCCTTTGATGAAAGAAATCGTCGAGTGCGCCTGCGAAATGCAGGAAGTGGCTCGCAAGAAATTCAGTTCGGTTCTGTCGAAGATCAGCCCGATGCTGATCGATGACAATCCGGACGACACAGAAGAAACCCCTGTCAAGGAAGAGGAAGAGCAGGCTAAGAAGCCAGCTTACCGTCCGACACAGGGATCAAAGGCCGGTTACAAGAAGGGTACGCTTCTGGCGGACCTTGGGATTGGCAAGTAGTCACTGACCGTTTTGGTTCGTTTGTTTGTAAAAGGACGGCAACATGCCACGCTGCTTAGAAGTAATGCACCAGTACGGTCAGGTTCCTGCGGTCACTGACATCCGTCACATGACTCCGCCTGACACTCTGGTTGATATGTGTCCTGGCGACTTCCTTGGAAGCGACAGTTCGACCGGGGTTCTCAAGGCTGCACTGATCCAGACGGATCAGGCATGGGATACGAACTTGGCGACTACGCAGACTGCTGCGAAGCTGAAGTTTCAGGGCGTGAACCTGCAGTCGATCGACTCTGACGACGGCGTCTGCAACGACTCTCCGGACTGCATCCCATTCGCATTGTACCGCGAAGGATCGACGTTCCAGCGAGCCTACAAGATTGTCGACGTTAACGGGGCTGCTGCTCCGACGACATGGACTCGTGGTCAGGGATTCACGTTCGGTAAGGTTTCCGGATCGAATCTGTTGAGCAACGACACGATTCAGAAGAGCGACACTGCGGGAGTTAAAATCTTCCAGGCAGTGAATGACAGCGGAGTCGAAAGTCAGGCTTACGCTCTCGTCGAATTCAAGTCATAAATTTGGTGGTGATTCCGAGGTTCAGACAAGGACAGTAAAATGGCGAATCGCCAACTCACGAAAAAAGTCGTTGACGCTTACAAGAAGCACGGCGAGCAGGTTCTGGAAGAGTTCGACGAAGCACTTGAGTCGAAGCAGATCAAGCCTTTCGATATCGACTTGAATTTCTGCGTTGAGCAGGACTTTGGGCCGAACTTCAAAGAGAAGATCATGAACATGGGCTCGGACGCGATGGAAGCCATCGTGACCAGCGGCACGTTCAACCAGATGGTTCAGCGAACCATCCGCTACTCGTTGCAGGAAAATCCTCGCGAAGAGTACAAGCTGTCTGCGATCACTCCAGTTGAGAGTCGTGGCGAGTGCGAAGAGTCTTTCAAGGACTGGGGTGTCTTCAGCGACATCAAGGTTCATGAGTTGTGCGAACTTGAGCCAAGTCCGTTGTACGGCATTGCGACAGATTATCTGGAGCATCCGAACGGCAAGACTGTTGGAGCAGGCATCGCGTTTACTCGTGAAGCACTGTGCAAGGATCCAAACGGTTTTGCATTGCAGCAGGTTCCGAAGATCGCTGACGCTCACAACCTGTACCGCGAAGAAAAGCTGGTCGACGCTCTGATCGGTTACAACGTGACTTACGATCGCAGCGGAACTCTGTACGACATCTTCTACGAAGATGGCGCGACAGGCACTCCGTTCGACGACGGTTCCGGTGGTCCATGGATCAACGCGGCCTCACTGACACTGACCTGCGGCGAAGACTTGCAGACTGTCAAGAACCTGTTCTATGACATGACGGACTTGGTTCACGGTCGACCAATGAGTGTCGATGTGACGAATCTGAATGTGTTCACCAGTCAGCGAACTCGAGACCGGATTCTTCCTTTGCTTAACGCGACCAGCGTTGAGAAGGATGCGACCTGTCCGGGATCTGGCAGCACTGTTCACTACTTCATGACACCAGAAGTCGCGAACGGGATGACATTCAGCCCGATGGAGTATCAGCGACTGATCTCAGCGATCATGGCACGATACAGTCTGACTCAGGCTCAGGCGAACGAGTGGATCTTCTTCGGCAAGATTCCTGAGTTCATGGCGTGGGTCTATCAGATTCGCCCAGCGGTGACTCGGCTGAACTTGAGCGAAGAAGCTCAGCGTCGTCGGATCGTGGCTCAGTACGACAGCATCAGCAAGGGATACGCCTACGTCAAGGAGCCACAGAAGGCTGTTTGGTTAACCGGCGATTCCAGTGCTTCAACATAGTCTGCGGTAAGCAGATGACGAATAGAAGAGCGGCGGCGAGTGATCGCCGCCGCTCTTTTTGTTTCCAGTTCTTGAAGGAAGGTGTACAATGGCAAGTAGCACGATGTGGGCTGTTCGTTGTCCTGGCGGACCAACGAAGGTTGTGAAGTCGAAGAAACCGATCTCTGAGAGTACGGTCAAGGAAGCATATCTTGAATCGTTCTCGAAGATCCGGACGGAAGTCGAGCGAGACAAAGAGTTGAAGTGGCCAGTTCTGAAGCCGATTGACGAGACGGAGTTCCAGAAGGAATTCGCACAGATTTGTGCGCCGTCGCCGAACAGTGGTCGAGAGTGGCGAATCGTTGAAGTCTGAGGAGATCTGCGGTGGCAAGCTGTCTTTCGTGTGAAGAGCTAGAGCAGAAGATCTGTGATCTTTCGGAAGAGATCACAGTAGCCTCCTGCACGGCTTCGATCACGAAAGAGGGCGACACTTCCGAGGACAGAACTCCGGGCTTGAAGGCGAAGATTGAAGTCCTGAAGACGTACACCGATTTGTACAAAGCGAAGAAGTGTGGTTCGTCCACTGACTTGTTCGAGTTTGTGCATGTGCCGTGTGTGACTCCGGTGAGTTGCATTGGCGATGTCTGCATTTCGACTCCGACAATTCGGAGGAATCGCAGGTATCGCCGATGAGCGTATCAGCTTCGGAATCGTGTTGTCTCGAGATCCCGTGTGGATGCACGAGTTGGTTGACGGCATTCTGTGACTACGTTCCGCTGACTTTCGAGTATTGCGGGGAGACGACGCAGTTTCTGTCGGCCAGATCGAAGGGCGTGAAGTTCGAGGCGGCGAACAATCACACGAACGTGCATATGAGCGATCGGGTTTTCCGGGTCTCGACTCAGGAGAACGCGGTCGAGGTGGGCGCGGGAGCGGTGATTACGGATGGGGACGGTGCTGAGTGGGTTGTTTACGCGACCGAGTATTTGGCATCGTTCTGCGTCTGGAAGTTGTGGGCTCGGTCGGTTGCGGCGTGTTTCCTGCTGACGGAGACGATCGATGTACTCGAAGAAGACTGTGAGGACTGCGACTGCAGTCAAGAAACGGTTTACCGGCGAGTTGCGAGAGTCAAGGGAAGCATCTACGCAGAGACAGGGCAGATTCAGTCGAGGAATGACGGACGAGATCTGGTGTACCAGTATTCCGGAGATCTGGTCAAGTGGCCTCTCAGTGACAAACCATCGGCCAGACATCGACTAAAGACGAAGACAGGTTCTTACAAGATCACGAGGGTGTCGGACCAGGGGAAGTTTGTCCCGTTCAAAGTTGGATTGGAGAAGGAAAGTGCTGACTGCTCGGTTCGAGGATCATAGCGATCGGGTGATCGAGATGATTGCAAAGCGAATGACTGTTGCCATTCGTGCTGCCTCCGAGACGTTGGCACAGGAATACAGAGACAAATTAATGAGACGGCAGGCTCCGCCGCATTCGAGGCCAGGGCAGATCCCGTATATGTTTTTCGGTCAAGAAGGTGGAATTCCGAATAACCGTCCTGAAACTGGATTTTCATCGGAACAGGAAAACTTTCTGGCCACTTATATTGATGGTGGTGCTGAATACGTTTTCGGAGATGTCGACGGTTATGTAGGATTCATGCCGAGCCACGTCACGAGCAGAGACAAGAATTACTTGCTGGAACACGACCAAGCGGGTCGGCCATGGGTAAGGCGAATCTTTGAATCGGCGCGAGGCGATATGATCCGAGTCTTCGAAACAAAACTGATGGAACTAAATCGATGAAGTACATTGTTTACGGCGCAGGATCTCCAATTGAGGTGGAAGCCTTGAGTCCGGAGATCGCTGAAGCCGTCGTGATCCGAGATCATGGAGTGGCACTTGAGGCTTTGGTTGTCGTGAGGAAGTCAGATGTCATGTTGCATCGAAGACGCAGTTCTTGAAACCCTCCGGGGTTTGAACTGCACGACCATCAAGAGCGAGAATCACTTTCTGAATGAGAAGCGATGTTCGGATTGTCTTCCGTATGTCGTGGTAAAGGTTGACACACAGTCTGGGCTGCGGACATCGTCCTCAGTCCAGAAGAGTCACACGGTGGACCTGAAGGCTTACTTTTCTGACACGATGCAGAAGAAGGCTCAGGAGTACAGGACGCTCGTTGAGGACTGGCTGTTCGCAGCCGGCTGCGTGAGTGTCGGAATCTGTGGATGTTTTTGCCAGCGAGGGAACGCAACTTCGTCGATTCGCAGTGGCACAGGTGGTGTGATCGTTTATAGTCTTGTTTTCCGTGGGACGTACAAGCAGTTGGGGTCGACTTCAGATTCCCTTTCCGCGTCTGTTTAATGGAGATTTGAAATGACTTTTTCTGCTGGTGAACTGTGTTGCCCATCGGAAGCCTGCGTCATGCTGGACACGACTGCTTCA
>Ga0315292_10001807_pt1 | contig 11707 bp, 12 predicted proteins | sample YL17G13_0_MG_FD_204029 | JGI IMG/M metagenome (GOLD analysis project Ga0315292, IMG submission 204029) | Sediment microbial communities from Yellowstone Lake, YNP, Wyoming, USA - YL17G13_0 | ecosystem: Environmental > Aquatic > Freshwater > Lake > Sediment | place: USA: Wyoming | collected... | reverse complement strand
CACACGAGCAATGTGGGGAAGTTCCAACCGCGCTCGATCCCCCAGGACAGGATCCCGGGTCCCGCTGGCGGCGAGGCTGGCGTTGATGACCCATCCGTACGGTTCGATCTGGGCCCGGCGCAGGTCCTCCTGGAGGCGCGCCGCTTCGAGGACGGGAGTCGACTCCGCCAGGGTGACGACGAGGATCCGGGTGTAGCTCTGGTCGCGGAGGCGGCCGAGCAGCAGGCGGACCGCCTCGGGGACCTGTCCGGTGCTGCGGGCGATTTCGCGATGGTAGCTCTGCGCCGCATCCAGCAGAAGAAGGGTGTGGCCGGTGGGTGCGGTGTCGAGCACCACGAACCCGTCCGCGGCTCCGGCCACCGTCCGGGCAAAGGCCCGGAACACGGCGATCTCCTCGGTGCACGGCGATCGGAGATCCTCCTCGAGGAGCTGCCGCTGTTCCTCGTCGAGCGGCTCGGCCGCCGCGAGGACTTCGTCGCTGTAGCGCCTGGTCTCGATGGCCGGATCGATCCTGCCCACCGTCAGCCCCTCGGGAATGTCGTTCCCCACCGCGTCGGAGACATGGGCTGCCGGGTCGGTCGTGCTGAGGTGGACCCGATGCCCCAGTCGCGCCAAGGCGCGAGCCAGCGTGACCGCGAGAGTCGTCTTGCCGACGCCACCCTTGCCCATGGTCATGATGACGCCGCGGCCAGGCCGCGCCAGCTCGCCGACGAGCGCGCCGAGGGGCGGGATATCGCGCAACGCCTGGCGGGGGTCCAGGTCTGGGGACGGGTCCGGGGCAGCCGGGCCGGGGCCCGACCCCCGGAGCGCCCGCAGGGCCTCGACCCCCATCAAGTCGGTGCGGACCAGCGGGACCGTGATCGTGGGGAGATGACGCAAGGTCGCTGGCAAATGGGCCAGGGCCTCTCGCTGGCGTCCGGCAAAGGCGGCCGCCACCGGATCATCCGGATCGGCGGCGGCGAGCAGGCCGTTGAGGACCAGTTCCTGGTTGGCGATACCAAGGGCCCGGAGCTCTTCGCCGGTACGGGCCGCCTCCCGGAGAGCGCTCGGTTCGGGCCGACTCACCAGCACGACGACGGTACGCGCCGGATCGGCGAGGGTGCGGACGGTGGTCGCGTACTGCTCGCGCTGATGCTCGAGTCCCGCCAGGGGACCGAGGCAACTCGCCCCGTGGCTCGACGTCTCGATGAACCCGCTCCATGCCGTGGGGAGACTCAGCAGTCGCAAGGTGTGTCCGGTCGGGGCGGTGTCGAAGATGACATGGTCGAAGCGGCGGGTAATGGCGGGATCGGCCAGCAATGAGGTGAACTCGTTGAAGGCGGCGATCTCCACCGTGCAGGCCCCGGAGAGCTGTTCCTCCATCCCCGCTACTACCGACGCGGGCAACTTCCCTCGATAGGGCCCCACCACTCGCTCCCGATAGGCGGCGGCCGCGGCCTCCGGATCGAGGTTCATGATCCAGAGGCCATCGGCTCCTGGTACGGCGGTCGGCTCGGTCCCTACGCTGATCCGGAAGACATCATCCAGGTTCGACGCCGGGTCGGTGCTGACGATCAGCACGTGGCGACCGTGGTCGGCCAGGTCGAGGGCGGTCGCGCTGGCGATGGAGGTCTTACCGACGCCGCCCTTGCCGGTGAAGAACAGGTAAGGCCGGTCGAGTCCCATTCAACAACAGCCGGAGCCAGGCGTGCAGGGAGACGACGTTGCGGTTGGCGCTGTCGCGGCCGCAAGGGCCTGAAGCAACTCTGACCGGCTGGGATAGCGTCCGTGCATGAGCACTTCCCCATTCACGAGCGTAGCGGGGAGGGCGCGGTCACCGTACGCCTGCAGCAAGCCCGCGACCCGGGGTTGCTGCAGGAAGACGTCCGGTTCCTGCGAGAGACCATGTCGCTCGACCGTGACGCCCCGGGCCTCGAGCCAGCGGAGATCTCGCGCCAGCTCCAGGAGTGCCGGGTCGACGCCGGGCCCGCACAGGCCGGTCGGGCAGCACATCGGGGGGTCGAAGATGGCGACCACTCCGCTCAGCGTGGCATCCGGAGTGGGGTTCGTGACGGGCAGGGAAGCACGAGACATCTGATGTTCCCACAAAGGGTTAGATGGGTTGACTCGGGGCATCCGCCTAAGCAGATTAAATCCGCCTACAAGGATCATAGCCGCTAACAAGGATTTGAGGAAGGTCCATGTCCACCACCGTTGCCATCCCGCTTGCCGACGCCGAGGGCCTGTTCAAAGGTCTGGCCGACCCGACCCGGATCAGGATCCTGAACCTGCTTGCTGCGGGCGAGCTCTGCGTCTGCGACATCGTGGCGATCCTCGCCCTGCCCCAGTCCACCGTCTCTCGACACCTCGGCTACCTGATGCGATCCGGCCTGATCGAGGTGTCGCGGGCGTGGAAATACTCGCACTACCGGCTGGCCGAGCCGACCAATGAGCTGCGCCGTCGGTTGCTGGCCTGTGTCCACTCCTGTTTCGACGACGTCGAGTCGCTGCCGGTGGAACGCGCGCTGGCCGAGTCACGGCGGGCCGAACGCGAACGGACTCCCTGCTGAGGCGATATGTCCACCAAACGTCTCGATTTCTTCGAGCGCTACCTCTCCGCCTGGGTCCTGGTCTGCATGGTCGTGGGGATCGGGCTGGGGAAGCTGTTCCCGGACGCCACGACCGCACTGGGCCGCTGGCAGTTCGGGCGCGACTCCCACGTCAACATTCCCATCGCGGTGCTGATCTGGCTGATGATCTATCCGATGATGCTGAAGATCGACTTCAAGGCAGTGGCGGGCGTCACCCGGCGGCCGAAAGGGTTGCTGGTCACCCTGTTCGTCAACTGGCTGGTAAAGCCGTTCAGCATGGCGCTGCTGGGCTGGTTCTTCCTGCAGAAGGTCTTTGCGGGGCTGATCGAGCCGGAGATGGCGAAGAGCTACACGGCGGGGCTGATCATCCTGGCGGCGGCCCCGTGCACGGCGATGGTGTTCGTGTGGAGCTACCTGACCGATGGCGATCCGGCCTACACCCTGGCGCAGGTGGCGGTCAACGACCTCCTCATGCTGGTCCTCTTCGCGCCGATCGTGATGCTGCTGCTGGGCGTGGCCAACGTGGTGGTGCCGACCACCGTACTGGTCTGGTCGGTGGTGGTGTTCATCGTGGTTCCGCTGGTGGCCGCGTGGCTCAGCCGGAGGGCGCTGATCGGTTCCCGCGGGCTGGAATGGTTCGAGTCGCAGTTTCTGCCCGTGTTCAAGCCGGTCACGGTCATGGCGCTGCTGGCCACGCTGATCCTGATCTTCGCTTTCCAGGCCGACAACATCCTGACCCACTGGTCCGCGGTGATCCTGATCGCGATCCCGATCCTGATCCAGGTCTACTTCAATTCGGGGCTGACCTACCTGCTGATGCGCGGGTTCAAGGTCCCGCACAACGTGGCCAGCCCGGGGGCGCTGATCGGGGCGAGCAACTTCTTCGAGCTGGCGGTGGCGGTGGCGCTGACCCTGTTCGGGCCGACCTCGGGCGCCGCGCTCGCCACCATCGTCGGCGTGCTGGTCGAGGTACCGGTAATGCTCTCGGTCTGCCGGATGTGCAACGCCAGCCGGCCGTGGTATGAACGGGCGCTTCCGGCGGGCCAGGGGGCCTGATGCGCTACGCCCTGATCTCGGACATCCACGCCAACCTGCCCGCCCTCGACGCCGTGCTGACCGATATCGCGGCCGGTGAGCCGGTCGGGGGCACCTGCCACCTCGGCGACCTGGTCGGCTACGCCCCGTGGCCGAACGAGACCGTGGCCCGGTTGCGGGCCGAGGCGATTCCCGGCGTGGCGGGAAACTACGACTCGACCGTGGCGACCGACTACAAGCACTGCGGCTGCCAATACGAAGACCCGGTGCAGGAGGCGCTGTCGCACGCCAGCTATGGGTGGACACGGGCGCAGGTTGTGCCGGAGACCAGGGCGTGGCTGGCGGCGTTGCCGTTCCGGCTGGATTTGCTGCCGCTGGGCGGCCACCGGGCCGGGCCGCGGGTGATCCTGGTGCATGGCACGCCCACCCTCAACACCCTCTATTGGACGGAAGACCGGCCCGACGATTTCTGCCGCAAGATGGCCGCGCACGCCGGCGCCAGGCCCGGCGACGTGATCGCCTTCGGGCACACGCACAAGCCCTGGCACCGGGTCGTGGATGGCGTCCATCTCGTGAACACAGGCAGTGTCGGGCGTCCGAAGGACGGCGATTGGCGGGCGGGCTACGTTGTCCTCGCCATCGGCGAGGACGCGGTCACGGTGGAGTTCCGCCGGGTGGAGTACGATCTGGCGCTGGTGATGCGGACCATCGAGGTGTCCGGGCTGCCGAAGGAGTTCGCGACGTATCTGGAAAGCGGGGGTACGCGGCTGAGCTGACCGTGGCGCGTTACGGCGCTCCGAGTTCAAGAACCACGATCGTATCCACGTCGTCCTTGCTGCTGGCCGGTAGCCCCTCGAGCAACACACCCCGGCCATTCTGACGGAATCGGATCGGCGCCCCGCTGTCCAACAGGCGCACGCCCGTGACCTTCCGCTCCAGCGGCAGCCAGAGATCGTCCGCCGCGGGCCATTCCAGCAGGTGGACGTAGACCCGGTTCCCCTTCTGGGTGGTTACGCCCCACGGCCTGGGTGCGAGCGGGCCGCCGCGGGTTCCGTAGATCGCCTCGCCGTGCCGCTCGAGCCAGGCCCCCATGCCTTCAAGCCGTTCAACGAACTCCGGCTGGATGCGGCCATCTGGCTGGGGACCGACGTTGAGCAGGAAGTTGGCGTCGTTGCCGGCGGCGTTGACGAGGTAACGGATCAGGTCGCGGCTGCTCTTGTAGCTGCGGTCGGTGATGTTGAAGCCCCACGAGGTCGCGATCGTCTCGCAGGTCTCGAGCGGCAACGCCCCGATCTCCGAGGTATTCCAGCCGGCGGTGTTCCGGCCGGGCAGGTCCTTCTCGAACATCTGGAAGTCTTCGCCCGGATAGGGGGCGTGGTGGTGGTTCGATCCGATCAGGGCTGCCGGCTGGAGACGGTGGATGAGCCGGTAGGTGTCGTCCAGCCGCCAGTCGGCGTCGGGGCGATCCCACATGCCGTCGAACCAGATGCCGCCGATCGGTCCGTAGTTGGTCAGCAGCTCGGTGAGCTGCGCGTTCATGAAGTCGAGGTAGCGGTTGAAGTCACCCTGCTCGGGGCGGCCGAGGCCTTCGCCGGTCTGGCCGCGGGGGAAGTAGTCCGGGCGTCGCCAGTCGAGCTGGCTGTAGTAGAAGAAGACTTTGATCCCTTCCTGGCGGGCCTCGTCCACCAGCAGGCGGATGACGTCGCGGCCGTACGGTGTCCGCTGGACGATGTTGTAGTCCGACGCTTTCGAGTCGAACATCGCGAAGCCGTCGTGGTGGCGAGTGGTGACGGTGATGTATTTCATCCCCGCGGCCTTGGCGAGGGCGACCCACGCTTTCGGGTCGTAGCCGATGGGGTTGAAGAACGACGGGAGCCGCTGATAGTCCTCGACCTGGATGTGCCGGTTGTACATGACCCACTCGCCGGCGCCGAGCAGGCTGTAGACGCCCCAGTGCACGAAGAGACCGAAGCGGGCCTCCTGGAACGAACGGCGGGCCTCGAGGTTCTCAGGGGTCGGGAGGTAGTCGGACTGGGCTCGGAGCGGCGGGGCCGAGCTGCAGGCCAGCAGGAACAGCAGGATCCGGCGCATCGCGGTTCCTCCTATCGGACGGATCCGAGCGGCAGCGCGCGGCCGGCCGTGGGCACCGCGGCCCGATAGTCGTAGCCCAGGAGCGCCGCCAGCGTGGCGGCGATCTGGCTCTGGGTACCGGCGGTTACGTCGTTCCGCAGGCCTCGCGCTGGGGTGTCCGGACCGATCACGCCAATCCAGATAAACTCCGCCTCGAGGACAGCCTTCCCGTGGTCGGTCCACGTGGGGCCATCGCCGCGCCCGTGGTCGGTCGCGATCACCAGCGACGTGCGGCCGCGGTACTGCGGCAGCGACTGGATCGTCTCCCAGAGGTCGCGGAGCATGGCGTCGGTGCGGTGCGCCATGTCGAGGTAGGTGTCGTACCGGCCGCTGTGGGCCCACTCGTCGGTGTCGCCGAACCCCAGGTAGAACACCGTAGGTTGCCGGGTGACGAGGTACTCCTTGGCGGCGAGCCAGGTGAGGGCGTCGTCGCGCTCCTCGTCCCAGATCCGGGTGCTGTAGTCCTGGAGTTGATTGAGCAGCCGGGCGGTGGGCGACGTTCCCTCGACGGGCATCCACCCCGCGTTCACCGGGAGGCCGCTTCGCGGCGCGTTGATGATGGCGGTGAAGGTGCTCCAGGCGCCGAAGGCCGCCACCCGGCCGGCGAGCGTCGGCTGCTGGTTGAGCCACTCCAGCACAGTGACGTTCGGGTTGGGCACCGGATCGTTGCTGTCGATCCGGTCGTCGGGGAACCCCGACAGGATCTCGTTATAGCCGGGGTAGCTGAAGCGCTTGCCGTTGGTGACCCGGATGGCGCCCCCCTGGTACCGGTTTCCGAAGAGCTGCCCGCCGGCGGCGACGGTGCTCCACAGCCAGGGCAGCAGCGCGGCGCGGCGGCCGACGGCATCGGGCCGCCAGAAGGCGGTACGGGTCTTTGCCTGGGCGAGGCTGTCGGCGATGGACCCGAGCAGGGTCGAATCCGCGCCGGCGAACAATTCCTGCCAGCGGAATCCGTCGAGAGTGACGAGGATGACGTTCTGGGTCTGGCGGGTGGTGTCCGCGGGGGACGCGGCCGGCGCAGGGACCAATCCGGCGAGGAGACAGAGCGCCGGGATCATGTCGCTTCGAGAGCCTTCTTGTGGCTGCTGTCGCAGAACGGCTTGTTGGCCGAGAGGCCGCATCCGCACAGCTTGATCAGTCCGGAGATCTTGGCTGGTGGAGGCGTGATGGAGTTGCCCTCATTGTCCACGAGGGTGACCGGGCCCTCGATGTGAATGGGGCCCGTCGGCTTGACGATGACCCTGACGGCGGTGTCGGACATTGGTAGCTCGAGGTTTGGGGACCGGCCGCGCCGGGTTCTATGCGGTGCGGATGCCGAGAGCAGCGTGCTCCGCGACTTCGAAGGCGTTGGCCGGGGCGCGGAGCGCCCGCGCGATGCCCTGGTTCATGACCAGCGCCTCGGCCATGCGGTGACCAAGGTAGTAGCCGCAGCGTTCGGGCACGACCTTGCCCTGGACCAGCCGCGAGGAGGCGCTGGCGCCGCCCATCAGGTAGCGGAGGCGGAGACCCAGGCCGGCCTGGTCGAGCTCATCATGCACGGCGCGACGCAGGAAGGCCTCGAGTTCGCGCATCCGGGTGTACTGCCGGCGGGGGTAGCCGAAGTAGTCCGCCGGGGCGAAGCCGGGGGCGACTTTCTGGGAGGCATGGACCGCCAGCCCTTCGTTGACGAGCAGCTCCCGCAGCGGCGTGCGGCTGCCCGTGACCCAGTAGTCGTAGTACCCGCCCTGTTCGGCCACGAGGCGGTGGATGTCGCTCTCGCTGCCGGGAGAGGTATAGCGGACCCCGTGGGCGATTTCGTGCGCGATCCAGAGCGGGATCAGCCCGGGCGCGAGGCCCATGCCGTAGGTGGACGGGTTGATCCGCCCGGTGAAGTGCTCGACGCAGATGAAGGCGATCGGCCGGCCCCCGACGACGAGCTCCCCGGCGTTGGCCGCGCCGACACCGACCATGAGGACGACGTCGACCGGCCGGTCCACCTCGAGAACTTCCTCGGCGCGGGCCATGGCTTCTTCGCTGAGGCGCACCAGATCGACTTCGTCGAGCAAGGCGTGCAGGTCGAGACGATCCGCCTGGAGCGCCGTGTCGATCACCTCTTCCGCGTGCGGACTGTCGAGATCGAGGACGTAGTTTCGCCAGTAGGCGGAGAGCAGCGAAGAGTGGGCGTCGAGATACTGCTGGTACGCCGACCGGGGATTGTCGGAGGAAAGGGCGGCGAGAAATTCGGGGACCAGATTGATGAGCACGCGTCACGATAAGAACGCGCCGCGAGATTCGCAAGCGGCCTTGACGCGCGAGCCGTTCGTCTCTTACGCCCGCCCGTGTCGTTTGCGCTCGGAGTATTCCCTCAGGAGCTGACGCTCCTCGGGCGTGAGGCTGTCGAGGCCCTGCGCGCTGATCTTGTCGAGCACGCGGTTGAGGCGCTCGGGATCGTCGGCGGGCAGGTCGGGGTGTGGCGTGGCAGCAGCAACCGCCTGCACCTCGGCCGCCTCGGCCTCGTGGCGGATCGGGGCCATGACGGGCCGGCGCATCGGGATCGAGAACGTCGTTTGGGGCGGATGCCGAATGGACCGGAGGCGAAAGAAGGCCCAGCCTGCCACCAATCCGCCGGCATGGGCGACCGAGAGACCGGGCTGGCGGGCCACCAGGCCGATCACCAGGACAGTCGCACCGAACACGGCCAGCAGCGCGGGCAGGCTCGCCCGCAGCGGGATCGGGTCGAGGGCGACCTCCCGATCCTTCGCGAAAACGGCGTAGGCGAAGACCAGGCCGAGTCCGGGGGCGAGCCCACCGGCCATCGGCGGCACCGGCATGAAGCCGGCAAGCACCATGGCGACCAGCGCCGCGCCGATGGTGCAGTAGAGGTAGTAGAGCAGGAAGCCGCGCCCACCCATGCGCCGCTCCACCATCGGGCCGACGCTGAGCAGCAGCAGGGTCACGGCGGCCAGGTGCAGCACGCTGTCGTGCACGAAGGGGTAGGTGACGACGCCCCAGGGGTGGTCGGCCAACGTGGCCGGATCGAACCTCAGGGCCGCGGGGACGCTGTTGGCTGTAAGGACCGTGCGCAACACCACCAGCACGGCGGCATTGGCGATTGCCAGGCGGCCGACCCAGGTCGTGGGAGTGGTGGCAGAAGCGTTCATCGGTCCCTACCTCACCGGCTGGGTGTAGCGATGCGACAGATCCGCTCGCAGAGGTCTCCGAACTCGAGGCCCGCCGCGCGGGCCGACTGCGGCAGCAGGCTGGTCGCCGTCATACCGGGCAAGGTATTCACCTCCAAACAGGAGAGATCCCCGGCGGCTGTCAAGCGGAAATCCACCCGTGAATACCCTCCGAGCTTGAGCGCCTGGTGGGCCTCGACTCCGAGCCGGCGGCACTCCGCGGTGATGGCGGCGGGGAGGTCCGCCGGAAAGATCTCGGTGGCCATTCCGGGCGAGTACTTGCACTCGTAGTCGAAAATCTCGTGCCGTGGGATGATCTCGCCAACCGCCAAGGCCTTCCCGTCCAGAATCCCGACAGTCAACTCCCGGCCGGGAACGAAGGCCTCGATCATCACTTCGTCGTCGTATTGAGCCGCAAGCTCCACAGCCGCACCGAATTCCGTCGGCGTCTTGACCAGGGTCAGCCCGACCGTGCTGCCCTGCTTGGACGGCTTCACGATCAGGGGCCAGCCGAGGGCACGCCCGGCCGCTTCGACCGTGACCGGAGCCATCAGCCAGTCAGGGGTGGGGATATCCGCAAGACGGAAGAGGCGCTTGGCGATGTCCTTGTCCATGGCGATGGCGCTGCCCAGCCGGCCGGAACCGGTGTACGGTACGCCGACCACATCGAGGACCGCCTGCAGCGTGCCGTCCTCGCCCCGGCCCCCGTGGAGGGCCAGGAAGAGAACCTCGGCGTCGCGGACGGCGGGGAGGGTGCCCAATCCCGACAGGAGCAGGCCGCGTTCGAGCGCGACCAGCGCCTGGTTGGACGGAGGCTCGGTGCCGACGGTCCCGGAGAGCAGCTTGATCTCGTCGGCTTCGGGGACGAACCCGCGGGCCGTGTCCACCACCAGCACGAGGTGGCCACGGTTCCTGAGGGCGGCGATCACCTGGACCGCGGAAGCAATGGCGACGTCGCGCTCCGACGAGGTGCCGCCGGTGAGAATCGTTACACGCATGGTGTTATCGGGTTCCGAGCAACTGTTCCAGCACATCGGACCGGCTCACGATCCCGACGAGCTTGCCGTCCTTCTTCACCAGGGCCGCGGGGGTCTCCCGCGTGAGCATGGGGCCCAGGCGGTCGGAGGGCATGGACGCCTCTACCACTGGCAGGGGCGCACTCATCAGCTCGCGGACCGGCCGGTCGAGAAGCGCCGGTTGGGCGAGCGCCTGGGCCATCAGCGGGCCGTCCATGAGTGTGCCCAGGCACTCGCCGTCGTCGATGACGGGAATCTGGCTCACCTCCCAGGTACGCATCAGGTTGAGCGCCTGGCGCACCTGTGCCGAGGGTACCACACTGACAATGGCCGGAGCCCGGCGCACCTGCCGATTGAGCAGGTCCTCGACGGTGTTCCGGGGAGCGTCGAGCATCTGGTTCTCCTGCATCCACTCGTCGTTGAAGAGCTTGGAGAGATATCGCTCGCCGGTGTCGCAGAGGATGGTGACGATGCAGGCCTCGGGATCGTCCACTTCCCGGGCCAGGTGCAGCGCCAGCGCTACGTTCAGGCCCGCCGAGGGCCCGACCAGAATGCCCTCCTCGCGCGCCAGCCGCCGCGCCATGGAGAACGACTCGCGGTCGGAAAGCTGACGGAAGTCGTCGATGTACTCCCAGAGAATCGAGGTCGGGATCTTGTCACCGCCGATCCCCTCGACCTTGTAGGGGCCACCCTCTCCCATGGTCCGGGTCTGGAAGAAGCCAGTGTACAGGGAGCCGATCGGGTCTCCGGCGATCACCTTGATTTTCGGGTTCTTCTCCTTGAGGAACTTGCCGGCGCCGCTGACGGTGCCACCAGTGCCGGCCGCCGCCACGAAATGAGTCACCCGGCCCCCGGTCTGTTCCCAGATCTCCGGGCCGGTGGTCTGGTAGTGGGCCTCGGGATTGGCCGGGTTGAAGTGTTGATTGGCCAGGATCGCACCGGGCGTCTCCTTCACGATCTGCTTCGCCTTCATGATGTAGTACTCGGGATGATCCGGCGGGACCGCCGTGGGCACGATCACGACTTCGGCACCGTAGGCCTTGAGAAGGCGGACTTTTTCCTGGGACATCTTGTCGGGCAGCGTGAAAATGCAACGGTATCCCTTGAGGGCCGCGGCAATGGCCAGCCCGACGCCGGTGTTGCCCGAGGTGCCCTCGACGATGGTGCCGCCCGGCTTGAGATCGCCGGCGCGCTCGGCCGCCTCGATCATGGCCAGGGCGATCCGGTCCTTGACCGAGCCGCCGGGGTTGGCATACTCCGCCTTGCCGTAGACCGGCGTCCGGACCCCTGCGCCGACCCGGCCCAGCCGGATGAGCGGGGTCCAGCCGATCGAGTCGAGGACGTTGGCATAGGGTCGGAGATGCTGGGGTGTGGGCGTCATGGGCTCGAATCCCCGCTGCCGGGGTAGCGGAAGTGGATGGGTTGGACGAACGGCATTGCGGCCGACTTTCCGTTCCGAAGCCCGGGTGTATAGCGGAGCCGCGGCGCTGCGGCGAACGCCGCGGAGTCCAGCGCCGGATATCCGCTCGACGCCTCGACCCGGGTGGAATCAGCGACCACGGCCCCGGTCGAATCGACAAACAGGCGCAACTGCACCGTCCCGCCCACGCCCTGCTCGAAGAGTCCCGGCGGATATTCCACCTGGGGCTCCCCGACCGGCATGGGTGGTTGCTCGGGAGGCGAGCAACTACAGGCCGCGAGCAGGATCGGGAGCAGCCATGGTCGCCGGGTCACGGTCTCAAGCTATCCCGAAAGGCCGTGCCCCGCGACCCGCCGCCCGCCGCTATTTCCGGGCCCG
>Ga0315292_10001803_pt1 | contig 11716 bp, 11 predicted proteins | sample YL17G13_0_MG_FD_204029 | JGI IMG/M metagenome (GOLD analysis project Ga0315292, IMG submission 204029) | Sediment microbial communities from Yellowstone Lake, YNP, Wyoming, USA - YL17G13_0 | ecosystem: Environmental > Aquatic > Freshwater > Lake > Sediment | place: USA: Wyoming | collected... | reverse complement strand
CTCGGAAGTGTGTGGAAGCGTCTAATAAATTATCCGATAGTGGTCCGGCAAAAAGCGCGGCGCAGGAAAAGGTCATTAAGGCGCCAAAAACACCGAAAGCCCCGCTAAATCAAAAGGGACTTGCAAACGCCGATAAGCTCCCGGATAAAACCTCATACTTCCCTTCTCAACCATCACAAAAAAGGGTTGCAGTATATTTATTTTGGGGTCAGGGATGCCCTCATTGTGCCGAGGAAAAGATCTTCCTCGATGAAATTAAAAAGAAATATTCCCTGACAATAAAAGACTTCGAGGTCTGGTACAATAACAACAATGCCGCCCTTTTGAAAAAAATGGCGGCCTCTTACAAATTAAAGGCTTCCGGAGTGCCGGCCACTTTTATAGGCGACCGCGCCTTCATCGGTTTTTCGGAGAATTCCAGGGAAGAACTGGAAAAGTCTATAAGCAGATGTTCAGAAGGTGAATGCATCGATCCCTGGCTTGTTGCTTCAGGAAAAATATCGATTGAAGACATGAAAACCCCGCAGGTTGCAGGCAAACAGTCTGAAGACCTTGAGTGCAAAGAAAAAGGCAAGACCGTTTTCATACCCTGGATAGGCAAGCTCGACGCTTCCGAACTCTCCCTTCCCTTTATTACGCTTGTCATTGCCGGATTGGACAGTTTCAACCCCTGCGCTTTTTTTGTCCTCTTCTCACTTTTAGGTCTTCTCATATACGCCCGGTCTCGCCGGAAGATGCTCCTCGTGGGAAGTATCTTCGTTTTCTTCTCAGGGTTTATTTATTTTATCTTCATGGCTGCGTGGTTAAACCTGTTTTTGTTTATGGGACAGGTCCAGATGATAACAAAAGTAGCCGGTCTGATCGCCGTATTGATCGCCGCAATCAATATCAAGGATTTCTTCCTGTTCAAAAAAGGGGTTTCATTGACCATACCGGACAACGCCAAACCGAAACTCTTCGACCGCATGAGAAAGCTCCTTACATCGACGTCTTTAACTTCAATCCTCATTGGAACAACCGCACTTGCAATAGCAGCAAATTCTTACGAGCTTCTCTGTACGGCAGGGTTTCCCATGGTCTTCACCAGAATACTCACGCTCAATAACCTGACAACGGCGGAATATTATGCATATCTTATTCTGTACAATGTTATATATGTCATTCCCCTTGCGATTATCGTGCTTATTTTCACGGTAACACTCGGCAAAAAGAAATTGACCGAATGGCAGGGTAGAATGCTGAAGCTTATTTCCGGTATCATGATGCTTGGCTTAGGCGTCGTATTGCTCTTTGATCCGACGCTCCTGAGTAATGCGCTTATCTCTTTTTTGATACTCTCGGGAGCGCTTGCCGTATCTTTTATTGTTATACTATTGACGAAGAGATTATCCGGATGAAAAAAGTCATGTTTCTCTGCACTGCCAATTCATGCAGAAGCCAGATGGCGGAGGGTTTTGCAAAGGAATTCGGCAAAGGAATCATCGAAGTTTACAGCGCCGGTATCTTTGCAGCCGGCGTCCATCAAAGGGCTGCCGCAGTCATGAAAGAGCTCGGCATCGATATAACACGGCAGAAATCAAAAGAGATCGATCCTTATCTGCTGTTAAAAATGGATATTCTCGTCACCCTTTGCAGCCACGCCGAAGAGTATTGTCCAAAGTTGCCGCCAGAGATAAACCGAATTCACTGGCCCATTAAAGACCCTGTGGGGACCGCCGGGACGGAGGAAGAGGTCATGAAAGACTTCAGACGCGCCAGGGAAGAGATAAAGGAAAAAGTCCGGGGATTAATAAAAGATATCTCCGATTCAAAAATATAATCCCTACTTGAAAAAGATCAAAAACAACGAAAAATAAAAGAACTTAGGAAAATCGGGATAACGACGGACTGTCAGGACGCGCTTTGCTCCGTACTTGTTGTTGTTTCGGATGCGGTTTCAGGTCCGGTTTCGCTATTTGTTATTTCCTCCGCCTGTCCGGGGTTCATGTCCTTCTGGGTTCGTCTCTGTCTCTTCTCTTCCTGCTTTTTCAGCCGCTTCACTTCCTTTTTTCTTTTTTCACTCTTAAACATTCCTGCATGCTTACCCAATTTTTTCTCCCTGTTTTTTAATTTTAAATAATTATACCACGGTAAGCTAAATGAATGTTAGTGGAGTTGTACCCCTTCAGTTACGTGTGTTTAAAATCCTCCCCTTCCCCTCCTTGCAAAGGAGGGGATTATTTGAACACCGCTACTGTAACTGAAGGATTACGAGGAGTTTTTTTACGCAAAATATTGACTTTTATATTTGATACATGCAATTATAGTTGTAAGATTTTAGAAGTTTTTGTAAGCACTCGAAAAGCCGCAAAGACTTTTAGCTTTGCGGCTTTTTTATTTCAGGCAGTTGCGAAATATTAATACGTAAAGAAGGAGACATTCGAAATGGCGCAAGGAAAAGTGAAGTGGTTCAACGAATCAAAAGGTTTTGGCTTTATCACAAGTGAAGACGGCGGCGATTATTTTGTGCACTATTCTTCCATCGAGGGCAACGGTTTTAAATCCCTTGCCGAGGGCGACTCGGTAAGCTTTGAGACTGAAACGAGTCCGAAAGGCCCGAGGGCCATCAACGTAGTTAAAAACTAAGAACTTCAACGGGTCTTGCCCCGCATTAATACGCGGCAGGACCCGTCTAAACCTCTCCGCATATTCTACTGCCTTTTTCTAACTTCCAGTTTATTCAATCCATTAATATAGGCCTTTGCAGAGGCGACAATGATATCCGTATCGGCGCCGTGGCCCCTTGCAGTTTTACCGTCCTCTTCAAGAGAGACGACTACTTCTCCGAGCGCGTCCGTGCCGCCCGTAATACTCTTTATCTCGAATTTCATCAGTTTACTCTTAGTGGCTGTAATTTCAGAAATAGCTTTATATATGGCGTCGACCGGACCGTCGCCCTGCTCCATTCTATGAATAATATCATCGCCGACCTTCAGCTTTACCGCCGCAGTCGGTTTCTGATTGATCCCGCTTACAATATACAAATCAACAAGGCTGTAAAACTCCGGCGCTTTTACCGCCCCTTCCGAAATCAGGGCCTCGATGTCCTCATCGTAAATATCCTTCTTTTGGTCTGCAAGCCTTTTAAAGCGCTCAAAGACTTTGTTCAGTTCTTCATCTTTGAGAACATAGCCAAGTTCCTTAAGCCTTGTCTTAAAGGCATGTCTTCCCGAGTGTTTGCCGAGCACAAGCTTTGCCGAATAGAGACCGATGCTCTCCGGCGTGATAATTTCATAGGTAGACTTTTCCTTCAGAAGTCCGTCCTGATGGATACCGGATTCATGGGCAAAGGCATTCGCTCCAACAATCGCTTTGTTCGGCTGCACTGAAATTCCCGTGATTTTGGTTACAAGCCTGCTGCTCCGCATAATCTCTTCGGTATTGATCTTCGTATCCGCCCGGAAAAGATCGCTTCTCGTTCTTATTGCCATGACAACTTCTTCCATAGAACAATTGCCGGCGCGCTCCCCGATGCCGTTGAGCGTACATTCGATCTGGCCCGCTCCGTTTAACACCGCTGCCAATGAATTCGCGGTTGCAAGTCCCAGATCATTATGACAGTGCACCGATATTACGGCTTTATCTATATTCTTAACTTTGTCGCAAAGGGTTTTAATCATTGCGCCGAATTCAACCGGGATACTATATCCGACCGTATCGGGAATGTTCACTGTCGAGGCGCCCGCCGCAATGACCGCTTCGACAACCTCACAGAGATAATTGACGTCGGTCCTGGTTGCATCCATAGGGGAAAACTCCACGTCATCCGTAAAACTCCTTGCGAGCGCCACCATATCAACGGACCGTTTCAGCGCCTCTTCCCTGCTTACGCGGAACTGATATTTCAAATGGATATCGGAAGTCGAATGGAATGTGTGTATCCTTCGCTTCGGAGCGTCCTTAAGCGCATCATAAGCGCATTTGATGTCCTCTTCCCTTGCCCTTGCAAGGCTGCAGATGATGGGTCCTTCAACCTCCCCGCCTATTGTCCTGATCGCCTCAAAATCACCCGGGGAACTGAAGGCAAACCCTGCTTCAATAATATCAACGCCAAGCTTGGCGAGTTGCTTCGCAAGCAGCACCTTCTCCCCGACATTCATAGACGCTCCCGGAGACTGCTCTCCGTCACGGAGCGTGGTATCAAATATCTTTATATTTCTCATAACGCGCTACCTTCCTTCTGTTTTACTCTGCGTCTTTTATAGAAAAGATAGATATTTTCAATTATACCGCCCAAGAGATAGATCATTGCAAAGAGAAAAAGCGAGATCGGCGGGTGCATAACGATTATCGTCAATCCCAGTACAAAGGCGACAAGTATCCAGAAGGGTTTCCTTTGCCTGAAATCTATTTCCTTGGCGCCATGGTACTTCAACGTGCTCACCATAAGAAATGCGAGCAGGACGGTCAACACAAGGATTAAGATATTCTTTGCCGGCGGAATATCCGACATTTCATGATAAAAGAGGACCAGTGATGCAATAATGGTTGCAGCGCCCGGAATCGGCATTCCGGTAAAGGATTTGGATTCGGTCGAACCCATTTGAACATTATACCTTGCAAGGCGCAAGGCGCCGCAGGCCATAAACCAGAAGGCCGCAGCCCACCCGATCCTTCCAAACGGAACAAGCGCCCATTTATACATCAAGACCGCAGGCGCTACGCCGAAGGACACCAGATCGGAAAGAGAGTCCAGTTCTATGCCGAACTTTGTCGTGCTGTTGGTAAGGCGCGCCACCCATCCGTCAAGTCCGTCGAATATCGTAGCAAAGAGTATCGCCCATGCGGCGTATACATAATTGCCTTTCAGCGTAGAAAGAATCGAATAGAACCCCAGAAGCATACTGCACAGGGTAAGGGTATTAGGAAGTAAATATATGCCTTTTCTCATAAAATAATTATACCCTAAAACCGGCAAAACATTGCATAAATAATGAGGTATAGACTATTTTCTATTTGCCTAAAACGGAATCTTTCTATAAACTAAACAGAATGCAAAACAATCAACAGAAAACTTCAAAAGCGACCGGAAAAGAATCCTGGAAGCAATCCGGGGTACTGCGCTTTGTCATAACTTATCTGCTTCTTATGGGCGCTTTCTTTCTTGCTACGACGCTGCAGCCCATTAAGAACATCGTTGATCTCAACGGCCTTTATACGCAGGCAGTAGTAATTATCAGCGCAAAGCTTGCAAATATATTGGGTATTCCGGCGCAGTATCACGGATCTATAATTATGCTGCCATCCGTATCTCTTGACGTCCAGTTCGGCTGTAACGGTCTCGAAGCGGTAATGATTTATTCGGTTGCGGTCCTGGCATACCCTTCGGACTGGGGGAAAAAGCTCCTTGGCATTATAGCCGGTTTCGTTATATTGCAAGCGGTAAATATTATACGAATAGTCTTTCTGATTTATTCATCAATGCATTTCAAAAAGCTATTTGAATTTATTCATATATACGTGGCGCAGGGCGTTATGATTGCACTTTCGCTCGGTATTTTCTTTTTATACCTCAACTATACAAAAAATGTTAAAAGCGCACTTTAACTTTAACAAAGCCTTAATCGCTAAAACCCTCGTCATATTTCTCATCTCATATATTGCCTTTGCAGCCCTATGGGTCCAGGTTAAAGACTCATACGGATATACGGTCACACTTATAGGATCAAAATTCGCCGCGGCCTTGAAAAACGCGCAATTGGAGGACATCGTAAAGGGGAACGACCTTATCCATACATCCTTCAGATCTTTGTCGAAAAAACAGGGCATGCTGATCCCCACCACTATTCCAACTTATGTTTACACGTCTAACGTGCCCATGACCTTCGCCGTTATGGCGTCCCTCTTTCTCTTCACCCGCAGAAAGATACGCGCCTGCACCGAAGCCCTGTTAATACTCTTCGCAATTCATTTACTCTACGTCTTTTCCTTTGAAACAATGCAGCTCACATATACATTCATGAAATACGGGATTGAAACGCCGGATAAATTCAAGTACACCTTCTATCAATTTCTCTGGGCGTTCACAGACTTCATGTTCGTCCGTTTCGGAGCTTTCTTTATCGGTATATATACATACCTGAGGTTCATAAGTCCTGCAGGTGAAAAGCTTTCCTGAAAAATCTTGCCGAAAACCAAAATATCAGCTCCAAAGAATAAAACTATCAGGTATACTATAAAGCAAAAAGGAATTCTCTTGATCCGTGGATACAAACCTTGGCCCGTTACATTAGATTTATCTTCATACTTTCATTTCTTCTTACGGCATGGTTGCCGCCGACAGAAGTAAAAGCGGAAGCCAAAAAAGAAACCGCCGCCGCTTTTAAGGCGCCTATTATCCTCTATCACCGCTTCGGCCCTGCTGTTGCAGACGGCATGACTATAACGACGGACGTCTTTGAATCCCACCTGAAATATCTAAGGGATAAAGGTTATACGGTAATACCGCTCAGGCAGCTCGTAAATTATTATCTGCGAAAAGGACCCCCGCCGCCGCCCCGTTCGGTTGTTATTGTTGTTGATGACGGCCATAAAACGGTATATACGGACATGCTGCCGCTGGTGAAAAAATACCGCATACCGATTACGCTCTTCCTGTATCCCTCGGCGATCTCCAACGCATCCTATGCGATGACGTGGGACCAGGTAAGGGCTTTGAAAAAAACCGGGCTCGACCTTCAGTCACACACTTACTGGCATCCCAATTTCAATAAAGAGAAGAAGAGATTAAAGCCTGCGGAATATGAAAAGTTCGTAGATATGCAGATGAAAAAGGCAAAAGAAAAGCTGGAGAAGGAGCTGGGCGCCGGAGTGGACATGCTGGCATGGCCCTTCGGTCTTTACAATGACGAGCTTGGGAAAAAGGCGGGAGAGGCGGGCTATATCGCCGCCTTTACTATTGTGCGGCGTCATACAAATCCATCCGATAATATAATGGCCCTGCCCCGGTATCTTCTGACCAATGCCGACAGGGGAATGCGTTTTGAAAGGTTGATCAATAATGAATAAAAAACTCGGGTACGTCCTTATTTCCTCTATCTTCATTATCGCCGTAGTTGTCTTTGTAATGTCGCGAGCTTCAGCCTCCGGATATATAACGGGAAAGGTCATTGATAATTCAACCCTGCAGCCGATCAAGGGCGCTATTGTCACGATTAACGACTATATTGTCGAAACCGACGAAAAAGGTATTTTCAAGATAAAGACGGCGGCGCAAAAAGTGTCCGTAAGGGCATACGGGTATTCAAGGACGGAGCAGCTTATAACCGAGCCTCCCCTCCTTATCTCGCCGTTTTATTCAACATCCCTCACGATAAAACTCGCGCCTTTCACACCGAAGGCCCTCTATCTCTCGTTTTACGGCGCAGGTTCAAAGACACTCAGGGAAGCTGCTCTCCGACTGATCGATACAACGGAGCTTAATGCGCTGGTTATAGACGTCAAGGGAGACAAGGGCATGATTCCTTATAAAAGCTCCGTCCTTATAGCCTCACAGATAGGCGCACAAAAAATAATAACCGTCAAAGATATAAAGGGGCTTCTAAAAACTTTCAAAGACAAAGGCATTTATACTATCGCAAGGATCGTCACATTTAAGGACAACCTCCTTGCAGAGGCAAGACCCGATCTTGCGATCAAAACGGCAGGCGGACAGATATGGCGGGACAAGGAAAGGCTTGCCTGGGTAGACCCTTCCCAAAAAGAGGTATGGGACTATAACCTCGGCATCGCCGTAGAGGCGGCCCAAAACGGTTTTGACGAGATACAGTTCGACTATGTGCGGTTTCCTGATACAAAGGGGCTGTCCTTTTCCGTTGAGAATACTGAGGGAAACAGGGTGAATGCGATTTCGGGATTTCTGACTGAAGCAAAGAAAAAACTGACGCCTTACAACGTTTTCCTCTCCGCAGACTTATTCGGTTACGTCACATGGAATCTCAATGACACCTTTATCGGACAGAAACTCGAAAACCTCGTTCCGATCCTCGATTATTTTTCTCCCATGCTTTATCCTTCAGGGTTCCAGTTCGGCATTCCAGGCTACAGAGTTCCGGTTTCACATTCCTATGAAATTATTTACCTCACGCTGAAAAGAGGCCAGGAACGAACCCGCCTGCAACCGGTGCGTTTTCGTCCGTGGCTTCAGGCATTTAAAGATTATGCCTTCGACAGAAGGCAGTTTACCGGAAAGGAAATCAAGGAGCAGATCGATGCGGCGGAGAAATTCGGTTCCCACGGCTGGATGCTCTGGAACCCGCGGAATATTTACACTGCGGACGGATTGAAAAAAGGCTGAAATTGAGGACCTGTTTTACAACGTTTAATCTGTTTACTTATCTTCTGATTTGTTCTTTCATAATGATACAGACATCGGCATTTGCAGCTCCCGTCTCAAAGGATATTTTGAAACCTGCCGAAAAAATCATCCGGAAGGAAATCCGCTCGGGACGGATTCCGGGCGCAGTGCTTATTATAGGCAGCTCCGACAAGGTCATTCTCAGAAAAGCCTACGGCAACCGTGCGATTAAGCCTAAAAAACAGCCTATGACTGTAGACACAATCTTTGATCTTGCTTCTCTCACAAAGGTCATTGCAACGACAACCGCGGTTATGAAACTGGCGGAGGACGGAAAACTAAACCTTGATAACCGTATATCACAATATTGGCCGGAGTTCGGATCAAACGGCAAGGAAGATATAACCGTCCGACATCTCCTGACCCATTATTCAGGACTCAGGGCGGACCTGCCGTTGGAACCGGATTGGTTCGGACATGAGACTGCCCTGAAAATGATTATCGACGAGAAGCCGGTTTCTCCACCCGGTTCCAAATTTCTTTACAGCGATATTAATTTTGAGATCCTCGGCGAACTTGTCAATAAAATTTCGGGTGGACCCCTTGACGCTTATTGCTCTGAAAATATCTTCCAGCCCCTCGGCATGAAGAATACCTTTTTCAAGCCAAAGAAGTCATTGCAAAGCTGTATAGCTCCTACCCAATACACTAACGGGAAGAAAGGCAGGATGCTATGCGGAGAAGTGCATGACCCGGCAGCCAACAGAATGGAAGGGGTAGCCGGTCATGCCGGTCTTTTCTCTACCGCCGGCGACCTCTCGATATTTGCAAAAATGCTCCTTGAGGGCGGGACCCTGAGCGGCGTCCGCATCCTGAATTCCTCTACGGTTGAAATGATGACACTGCCTCAGTCACCCCCTGATCAAAAACCCTTGCGCGGGCTCGGCTGGAGCATTGATGCGCCCTTGGCCGCCAACCGTGAAACATTGTTACCGGTCGGCTCATACAGTCACAAGGGATATACCGGCACGCTGATCTGGATCGACCCTGTTTCAAATACCTTTATCATCCTTCTGACAAACAGGGTGCATCCTTACGGAAAAGGCGATGCAGAGCCTGTCCGTAAACGGATTATAGATCTTGTTTCACGTTCTGCCGGAACTTTGTCAATAAATCAGGCGCTGACGCGCAGACCTTCTTTAGAATCGTTCTACAAACATGATAATAATAAAAGACAGGATAATACCGATATCAACAAGGTACAAACCGGAATCGATGTCTTAAAGAACGAAGGGTTTTCTCAGCTTTCAGGTCTTCAACTCGGCCTTATTACTAATCACTCCGGTATTGACAACTCCGGACAAAGCACCATCGACCTGCTGCGCAAAGCGCCGAATATCAATCTCAGGGCTATCTTCAGCCCGGAGCACGGACTGTCTGGAAAAGCGGACAGAAAATTGAAATCAACCATAGAGCCTTTGACGGGACTCCCCGTTCACAGCCTTTATGGAGCGGAGCTAAGACCGACCAAGAATATGCTCGACGGCATTGACGCGCTTGTATTTGATATACAGGATGCAGGCGTCCGTTTTTATACTTATATAACCACTATGGCTTATGCCATGGAAGCGGCAGCGCGAAAGGGTATCCCCTTTTATGTCCTTGACCGTCCCAACCCTCTGAATGCCTTAACAGTGCAGGGACCTGTGCTGGAAAAAGATATGACGTCCTTCACCGGCTATTTCCCGCTTCCGGTCAGGCACGGCATGACGGTGGGAGAATTGGCTGAATTGTTCAACGCTGAAAAGCACATCGGCGTGAAACTGCATGTAATCAAAATGGATGGATATAAAAGAGATCAATGGTTTGATGAAACCGGATTGAAATGGGTCAATCCCTCGCCTAACCTGCGTTCAATTAAAGAAGCCCTTCTCTATCCGGGTGTTGCATTGTCCGAAGGCGCAAATGTAAGCGTGGGACGCGGCACGCCGACGCCCTTTGAACTCGTCGGGGCCCCCTGGATCAGCGCCGAAGAACTTACGTCATATCTGAACGGACGTAATATCAAAGGCATCAGCTTTAAACCGGTATCGTTCACACCTGAAAGCGACATTTATAAAAAGCGCCGCTGTCATGGCGTTAAGATCATGCTGAGTGACCGGGACAAATTAGACCCGACTCTTCTTGGAGTTGAAATCATCAGCGCCCTGCATAAGCTATATCCCGAAGATTTTCAGATCAACAAAACCCTCGATTTAATCGGCTCCCGCGAGGTTCTGCAGGAAATCAAAAACGGCGAGAATCCCATTGCCATATCCATGAACTGGCAGAGTCATCTCAGAGAATTTGAAAACCTCAGAAGCAAATATCTTCTCTATTAATAAAAGGCATCTCTTCACCTAACCCGGATTATTCATAAAATCGGCACGGCAACCGAGGATAGAGTATTTGAGCGGTTTTTTTTGCCGATAGTCAAATACAGCATTTAAAAATAGAGAGGCAAAAGCCTCGCAGGGAGGAACGACCGAGAATGAGCTCAAATACTCTATCCTCGGTTCAATCCGAATAATATGTGAATAATCCTGGTTAAAGAACGGCCTTCTTGAACTCTTCGATGCCGATCCTCTCTATGAACCTCGGCATTCTCTCTCTTGAGTTGGCATTCCTGCCGTAGAAATCAAGACATTTGGAGAACAGTTCTATTACCTGATCTTCGGTAAGGTCCTTTGCGATTACGTCTCCGATCCTCGGCCTGCCGCCGGAATTTCCGCCGACTAATACATTCCAGCCTTTCGGAGTACAAAAAGCGCCCAGGTCTCTCACATAGCTCTCCGCACAATTCAGCATACATCCGGAAATGCCGAATTTCGTTTTTGCAGGGATGAAATCTTCCTTGCCTACAAACATCTTTTCTACTTTTGCAGCAAGACTGAGGGAATCTCCCTGACCGAATTTGCAGGTCTCGGTCCCCGGACACGCCTGCACATAATGGACGCATAAGCCCTCTGCAGGCCCGACTTCCATTTCAAGGTCTTTCCACGCAGGCCCGACATCTTCGGGATTCAAACCGACTAACGCGATACGCTGGCCGGATGTTATTTTGATTATCCGGACGTTATATCTTCTTGCAACTTTGGCAATCGATTCGAGTATCTCCGGAGTCAATACTCCCATCGGAATCCTCGGAACTATCGCATATGTTTTTTTATCCTTCTGTAATATCGCACCCCTTGGTCCTTCTTCCATAATTATTCCTCCATTTATATTGAAAGCGTAGTTTTTATATTATACGAAATTTATTTTAACAGAGGGAAGTCTGACTTCGATCCGAAACATGCACAGCGATGTCCTTCCTGTTACAAACACATCGTATGATCCCAA
>Ga0315292_10001796_pt1 | contig 11747 bp, 9 predicted proteins | sample YL17G13_0_MG_FD_204029 | JGI IMG/M metagenome (GOLD analysis project Ga0315292, IMG submission 204029) | Sediment microbial communities from Yellowstone Lake, YNP, Wyoming, USA - YL17G13_0 | ecosystem: Environmental > Aquatic > Freshwater > Lake > Sediment | place: USA: Wyoming | collected... | reverse complement strand
CCCGCGGGGACGCGATCCGGGCAGCCTGCCCTGCGCCGGTCTGGGGTTATGCCATTCAGAACCAGGCCGATCTCAAAGCGGAACGAGTGCGCCTCTCGCTTACCGGGACCACCTTTACTGCGGCGACTCCCGCAGGCACGTTTACCGTCGAGAGCCGATTGGTCGGAGAGCACAACGTCTACAACTTGCTGGGGGCGATTGGGGTGGCGTTGCACGACGGGGCGACGTCCGGTCAGATCTGCGAAGCGACCGCCCATATCACCAATGTCCCAGGTCGCTTCGAGCGGGTCTCTTCCGGGCAAGACTTTACCGTCGTCGTCGATTATGCCCATACCGAAGATGCACTCGTCCGGCTGCTCACGGCAGCCCAGGCATTAAAGACCGATCGGATCATTACGGTGTTCGGCTGCGGCGGTGATCGGGATCGAGGGAAGCGGCCCAAGATGGGTCGCGCCGCCGTGGAATACAGTGACGTGGTGGTCTTGACGTCCGATAACCCTCGAACCGAGGACCCGATGGCAATCCTCCGTGAGGTAGAGGTCGGCGTGCGCAATGCGCTAGAGCGCCGCGGTCATGTGCAGTATCACTTGGTGCCGGATCGCCGTGAGGCGATCTGCGCTGCCATCCGCGAGGCGCACCGCGGCGATATGGTGCTCATTGCCGGCAAAGGGCATGAAGATTATCAAATCATCGGCAACAAGAAGTTTCATTTTGACGATCGTGAGGTTGCTCGCGAGGCGATTCAGCAATTGCGGGATTGCGCGTGAAAATCCAGGCCACGGTCGGGATCGCGCAGGATGAGGAATCGATGGGACTCTTTACGGTCGAGGAGTTACGAGAAGTCATCAGCGTGAAAGTTCTCGCGGGTCAGGACTCGTTATCGGGGAAGCACCGGATCAGACAGATCAGCACGGATTCCCGATCGGTTCGCCGCGGTGATCTGTTTGTGGCACTCAGGGGCGATCGGTACGACGGGCATGAGTTTGTGCCGGCCGTACTCGCTCAGGGCGCAGTGGGAGCCATCGTTCACGATGAATACCGCCTTCCTCCAAGCTCCGCAGCGGTACGCCGGATCGACGTTCGACCTGCGCCCTTTCTCTTTGGAGTGCGTGACCCGCTGTTCGCCTACCAACAATTGGCGACCCATCATCGCAGTCGGTTCCATATCCCCGTCGTGGCGGTGACCGGGAGCAACGGCAAGACGACGACGAAAGATATGGTGGCGGCGGTGTTGGCCCAGCGGTGGCCGGTGTTGAAGACCGAGGGGAATTTCAACAATCGGATCGGCGTGCCGTATACCCTATTCCGGCTCACGGCACGCCATCAAGCGGCCGTCATTGAGATGGGGGTGGATCAGCAAGGGCAGACGACCAGGCTCTGTGAGATTGTTAGGCCCACGATCGGGTTGATTACCAATATTGGCCCCGATCATCTCGAGTTTTTCGGAAGCATGGAAGGATCGGCGCAGGCCAAGGCGGAATTGTTGGACATGCTTCCGGCCGATGGCACGGCGATTTTGAACGCCGACGATTCCTACTTTGACTACCTCGCCGCGCGCGCGCAATGCCGCGTCATGTCGTTCGGATTTTCGGAGATGGCCGATGTCTGCGCGAGCGGGGTCACGTCCGATGTTCGCCAAGGAACGACCTTTCGCTTGCACCTCCCTGGAAAGAGCCGCCCCACGATTGTTCGAATCAAGGTGCATGGTACCCACAATGTCACCAATGCGCTCGCCGCCGCGGCGGTGGGTGCTGCGTTGAACCTGTCCGGTTCGATGATTGCCCAAGGGCTGGGCCGATTCCGTCCTGCCGCGATGCGGTCGCAGGTGGTGACCCATCACGGCGTCCACATCATCAACGATTGCTACAACGCCAACCCTGCTTCGATGAAAGCGGCGCTTCAATTGCTGGCAGAGTGGAGTCCTGCACGCGAACGGATTGCCGTGTTGGGAGACATGTTAGAACTCGGCCCTGAGACCGGCCAGATGCACCGGGACGTTGGACAGTTTCTTGCCGCACAGGGGCTGTCGCGGCTGATCGTCTGTGGGACGTTGGGTCGGGACATTGCGGAAGGAGCCCGGCGGGGCGGGATGGCAGGTTCGCAAATCGACGAAGTAGTCGATGCGGCTGCCGCGGCTGATTTTCTCAAGGCGATCGTGCGGCAGGGTGACGTGGTGTTAGTGAAGGCCTCTCGCGGCATGAAAATGGAACAGGTTGTGCAAGCTCTGACGGGGATGAGGGCAGTCATCAAGCAGGCATCGTAAGGAGTTGGCGTCCATCCCACGCCCACGCAAGAGTCGGTCAGGCGGACAGGTTCATTTAAAGGCATAGACGGCATGCTCTACAACTGGCTGTATCCGTTTCATACGGAATATTCGTTCCTGAATGTCTTTCGGTATTTGAGCTTCCGGATCATCTATGCGGCCGTGACGGCGTTCTTGATCGCCTTTGTGCTGGCCCCGCGGGTGATCAGGAAGTTACAAGACATGAAGCTGGGTCAGCAGATTCGTGACGACGGTCCTAAACATCACCTGGCGAAGAGCGGTACGCCCACCATGGGCGGGATTCTCATCCTCTTCGCCGTGGTCCTCTCGACGCTCCTCTGGGCCGACATCGAGAAGCCTTACGTCTGGCTTGTGCTCGCCGCCACGTTGGGGTTCGGGGCGATTGGATTTGCCGACGATTATCTCAAGTTCATCAAGGCCAAATCGAAGGGGTTGTCGGTGGGGCAGAAATTCACGGCGCAAGTGGCGGTGGCCTTGGCGATTGCGCTGGTCCTCTATTTCCTGCCCGGCTATACGACCAAGCTCAGCATCCCGTTTTTCAAGAACATCGTTCCGGATCTCGGCTGGTTGTATATCGCCTTTGTTGTACTGGTCATTGTCGGGAGTTCCAATGCCGTGAATCTCACCGATGGCCTCGACGGATTGGCGATCGGGCCGGTCATGATCGCGGCGTTGGCCTATACGATCGTGGCCTATGTCGCCGGCCATCGACTCATGTCGGACTATCTTCTCATTCAGCACATCGAAGGTGCGGGTGAACTCGCGGTGTTCACGGCAGCCATCCTGGGGGCGAGTCTGGGATTTCTGTGGTTCAACACCTATCCGGCTTCTGTGTTCATGGGGGATGTGGGCTCGCTTCCGCTGGGTGCGGCTCTGGGCACGGTCGCGGTGATCAGCAAGCACGAGCTGCTGCTTCTGATGGTCGGTGGCGTGTTTGTGATTGAAGCGGTTTCGGTCATTTTTCAGGTGATCTCGTTCAAGTCGCGCGGGAAGCGTATTTTTCTCATGGCGCCCATCCATCATCACTTTGAGATGAAAGGATGGGAGGAGCCCAAGGTCGTGGTGCGCTTGTGGATCATCGCCATCCTGTTGGCCTTGTTGAGTCTGAGTACCTTAAAGCTTCGGTGATGGCATGGTGGGAGAAGCGGCTGTGGAAATTGCGGGAGCTCGTGTCACGGTGATGGGGCTTGCCAGGAGCGGCGTGGCGGCTTGCCGGTTGCTCCAGGCAGCGGGAGCACGTGTCACGGTGGCCGATCGCAAGGAACCGGCGGAACTGACGGCGGCCCTCGGCGCCATCGACCGCGATCACGTCGGCGTGACCGTCGGGACGAAGTACGAATCGTCGCTCGACGAGGCGGACCTGGTGGTGATCAGCCCCGGAGTGCCCTATCGGTTGGCCCCGCTTGAAACGGTGCGTCGGCGCGGGGTGAAGGTGATCAGTGAATTGGAGTTGGCCTCGCAGTTCCTCCGGAGCCCGCTCCTTGCGATTACCGGCACCAACGGCAAGAGCACCACCGTGACTTTGATCGGCAAGTTTCTCGCCGAGAGCGGTAAACGGGCGTTTGTTGGCGGCAATTTGGGCACCGCCTTGAGCGAAGCGGCGGTGGAAGACCTTCGCGCCAGCGAGGCAGGGAAGCCGTGTCCGTACGACTATCTCGTCGTGGAGGTCTCCAGCTTTCAGCTTGAAACGATCGATCGGTTCCATCCCTGGGTTGCCGCCTTGCTCAATGTGACGGTCGATCACCAGGACCGTTATGAGTCGCTGGATGAATACGTCGCGGCTAAACAGCGGATCTTCGAGAATCAAACCGCGTCTGATTTCGCCCTGTTCAACCTTGACGATGACCGTGTGGCTGCGCTGCGACATCGTGTCCGTGCGACACGCCTGGGGTTTACGACCGCGTCGACGATCGGCGCTGATTTGTCTGGGGGAACCTATCTCGAAGGCGACCGGATCGTGACGACGGTCACCGGTGTACGGCAGGAGATTTGTCGTCGAAGTGAGATCCGTATCATCGGCAACCACAACGTGGGCAACGTCATGGCGGCCGCGACCTATGCCGTGTTGTGCGGCTGTCCTCTCGACGCGATCCGTCGCGTCCTCGCGACGTTTCCCGGACTCGAACATGCCCTTGAGATCGTCCGCGAGCGTCGAGGGGTCCGGTTTGTGAACGATTCGAAGGGTACGAATGTCGATGCCACGCTCAAAGCGCTGGAGAGTATTGATCAACCGATTTGGCTCATTGCTGGCGGACGGGATAAGGGTGGCGACTTTTTGCGACTCGCCCGGGCGGTCAGCCAGCGGGTCACGCGCGTGATTCTGATCGGAGAAGCGGCGCCGCTTTTGCGACAGGCTTGGGAGGGTGTTGCCACGATGACCGAGGCGGCCACCTTGCGGGACGCCGTGGATCTTGCGGCGCAGGGGGCATCGCCGGGTGACGTTGTGTTGTTGTCCCCGGCCTGTGCCAGCTTCGACATGTTTGCGGACTATCAAGACCGTGGTCGTCAATTCAAGGCATTGGTTCATGCCTTACCGGCGTGACGTGCAAGGCGAGGGAGGGGCGGTTCTGAGCAATGGCGCATCGATCAGCGGGGACTCTGGCTCTCCCATGGTCACAGACCAGCCAACGATCGGGCAAGCAACGGGTGGCGGCGGACCACACGCTCCTGGCGGTCACCATGATCCTGGCGTTGGTGGGACTCGTCATGGTGTTCAGCGCGAGCGCCATCGTGGCGGGCAACCGGTTTCAGGATCCTGGGTTTTTTCTGAAGCGGCAGATCGCCTGGCTCGTGTTCGGCTTTCTGTTGATGCATCTCACATCGTGTATCGATTACACGCTTTGGAAGAAGCTCTCCATTCCGATGTTGGCCTGCATCTTGCTGTTGCTCGTCATGGTGCTGGTGCCGTCGCTTGGTGTGGCGGCCAAGGGGGCGCGGCGATGGTTACGGTTGGGGCCCCTCTCGGTTCAGCCGGCGGAAATGGTCAAGCTCGTGGCGGTCATCTATATGGCGGCGTATCTGACCAAAAAAGGGGACAAGATCACGTTGTTTCGCGATGGTCTTCTGCCGGCCCTGATCGTAATCGGACTGCTGAGCGGACTGGTGCTGCTGGAGCCGGATCTTGGGACGGTCGTGGTGCTCGGACTGGTGACGGTCGGGATGTGTTTTCTCGCTGGGGCGCGCATCTCCCATCTCGTGGCCTTAGGACTCTGCGCGATTCCGGTCGTGCTGGTGCTGGTCCTTGGTTCCAGTTATCGACGCCAACGGCTCATGACGTTTCTTGCTCCATGGAAGGATGCCTCGGACGCCGGGTTCCAAATCACGCAATCCTTCTTGTCCTTCGGCAGCGGCGGTCCGTTCGGGGTGGGATTGGGCGAGGGCAAACAGAAGCTCTACTTCCTTCCGGAGGCGCATACAGATTTTGTCCTGGCGCTGGTCGGCGAAGAACTGGGGCTCATCGGGACCGCCACCGTGACCTTGCTGTTTGCATTTTTTGTGTGGCGGGGGTTTCAGATCGCCGCGCGCGCGCGGGTGCCGTTCGGCCGTTATCTGGGCATGGGTATTACCTTGTTAATCGGCGGCCAGGCGTTGGTGAATGCGGCGGTGGTGACCGGGCTCTTGCCGACGAAAGGGCTCACCTTGCCGTTCGTCAGCTACGGAGGGTCGTCGCTGGTGGTCAGTCTGATCGGCGTGGGGATCTTGCTCAGTATTTCTCGCGACCGGCATGCCGGCGGGTCTCGAGGTGGACGTGGTGGGTCGGATCACGAATGACGATCGTCATGGCAGCAGGAGGAACCGGTGGCCATCTCTATCCGGCTGTGGCGTTGGCGCGAGAGTTTCTCCGGCGCGATCCCGCGACCAAGGTACTCTTCGTGGGGACGGCGCGTGGGCTTGAATCGAACGTGCTCGCCCACGAGGGATTCGAGCTGGCTTTGATCAGCGCCAAGCCGGTGATGGGCAGGGGGCTGTTCGGGGCGATGACAGGCTTGTGCGCCATGCCGGTCAGTGTGTGGCAGTGTCTGCGGATCCTGCGGACGAGACGGGCGGATCTGGTGATCGGGGTCGGCGGGTATACGAGTCCTATGATGCTTCTTGCTGCAGCATTGATCGGGGTGACGCGCGTGATTCTTGAGCCGAATGCGAATCCCGGCATGGCCAACAAAGCGGTCGGGCCGTTCGCCCAGCGCGTCTTTCTCGCATTCGAGTCGGCGGCTGACTCGTTCAATCGCTCCAAGGTGCGTGTGGTGGGGACCCCGATTCGCAAGGCGTTCCTGGAGGGTATTCAACAGAGCCGGGAAAAGTCAGGACCGTTCCATCTCCTGATTTTCGGCGGGAGCCAGGGGGCGAAGGCGATGAATGCAGCGGTGACGGAAGGGTTGTCCGAACTGATGACGCAACTGCCACATCTCACAGTGACCCATCAGACCGGCGAGTCCGACCATGCGCGGGTGGCCGAGGTCTATCGTCGCGCCGGCATCATCGCGCAGGTGACACCGTTTCTCTTCGATATGCCTGCGGCATTACGGAAGGCGGATCTGGTCGTGGCGAGGGCCGGTGCCATGACGGTGGCGGAGCTCACGGCGTGCGGAAAGCCAGCCATCCTCGTTCCGCTGCCGTCTGCCATCTACGACCACCAGACGCGGAATGCCAAGGTGATGGAAGCAGCCGGGGCCGCCGTGGTGCTCCCGCAATCCACGCTCACGGGACCCATGTTGGCTCGCACGGTGGCGACCATTCTCAGGGATCCGGAGCGATTGCGGGTGATGGGCGAGGCAAGTCTAGCGATGAGGCGAATCGATGCGGCCGAGGTGATTGTCCGCGAATGCTACGCACTCATGGGGGGCCATCATGATGTCAACCAGTCTGTCGGAGCGGCAGGAGTCTAATGGTATTGGGCAACGTGGAGAGGGATCACAGTTGTATCCGCCGGTTGGTGGAGTAAGGCGAGCGCCAATGTTTCGCAAGACGCAACAGATTCATCTAGTCGGAATCGGGGGATCAGGGATGAGCGGCATCGCCGAGGTGCTGTTGACGCTGGGATATAAAGTGACGGGCTCTGACTTGCAGGCGTCTGATACGACGCGGAGATTGGAAGAACTCGGCGGACGTATCTTTGTCGGCCATCAGGAATCGAATGTGGGGGAGGCGCAAGTGGTGGTCATCTCCTCCGCCGTGTCGGCACAGAACCCCGAGATCGTGGCGGCCAAGGCCAAGCAGATTCCCGTGATTCCTCGGGCCGAGATGTTAGCGGAGCTGATGCGGCTGAAATTCGGGGTCGCCATTGCCGGCGCTCACGGAAAAACCACGACGACATCGATGGTGGCCAACGTGCTGGCGCAAGGCGGGTTGGATCCGACGATGGTGATCGGGGGTAAAGTGAATGCGCTGGGGAGTCATGCCCGCCTTGGTCGAGGCGATCTCCTCGTGGCGGAAGCCGATGAGAGCGACGGGTCGTTTCTCCGTCTGTCTCCGACCATCGCCGCGGTCACGAATCTCGACCGGGAACATCTCGATCACTACGGCAGCATGGAGCGCATCAACGAGTGCTTCCTTGAGTTTATCAATAAGGTGCCGTTCTATGGGTTGGCCGTGTTGTGTGCGGACGATGATCGGCTTAGGGCGCTCTTTCCGAACATCGTGAAGCGCTATCAGACCTACGGGCTCTGTGAGCGTGATGGCGTCACGCCGGACTTCTTTGCGACAGAGATCAGCTTGAACCAATGGGGCGCCGAGTTTCGAGCGCAGTTCCGTGGGCGCAATCTGGGCCCGTTCCGTCTGGCGGTGCCCGGCCGACACAATGTCTCCAACGCGCTCGTGGCGATCGCGATCGGGATCGAATTGGATGTGCCGGTGGACCTCATCAGGAAAGCTCTGGCGGCCTATACCGGGGTTGAGCGTCGATTCCATCTGCGAGGGGAAGCCAATGGGATCATGGTCGTAGACGATTACGGGCATCATCCGACTGAGATCAAGGCCACCCTGGCCGCAGCGAAGCAAGGCTGGGGGGATCGGCGGTTGGTGGTGCTGTTTCAGCCGCATCGTTATACCAGGACGCGAGATTTGCTGGAGGATTTTGCGAAGGCATTCGACCAATCGGACGTGTTGTTCTTGACGGAAATCTATGCGGCAGGCGAGCAGCCGATTTCCGGGGTGTCCGGGGCCAAGTTGGCCGACATCGTTCGTGCGGCCGGCCATCCGTCTGTGACCTTTGTGGAACAGAAGGACACATTGGTGGATCAAGTGCTGCCTCATCTGAAATCGGGGGATCTCGTCATCACATTAGGGGCGGGGGATATTTGGAAGACGGGGCTTGGACTGTTGGCCCGATTGACCCCCACCGCATGATGCCATGAAGCGAGGTGGTCGGCGTGTCACGACAGTAGCGAGAGTTTATGCGCGATTTACGCAGGCAGATGTGCGGGCTGCGGTGGCAGGTCTCCGGGGATCCGCGTCCTTCCAGGCTCCGTTGCGAGAGTATACCTCGTTCAAGATCGGAGGGCCGGCGGATGTCGTGGTTGAACCGGCTGATATTGAGGATGTCTGTCTGGTGGTCCAGCAGGCGTGCGCCCGCAAGATTCCGTTGTTCGTCCTGGGTGGGACGAATCTGCTCATCCGGGATGGGGGAATCCGCGGCATCGTGGTCAGTCTGGTGCGGTTGCGGGCGATCAAAGAAGAACCGGGGTTCGTCCTCTATGCCGAAGGGGGAGTCGGGATGCCGACGTTGATCGGGTATGCCATCCGCCACTCCCTTACGGGATTGGAATGGGCGGCGGGAATTCCCGGGACTGTGGCTGGTTGTGTGGTGATGAACGCCGGTACGAAGCTCGGGGAAATGAAGGATTCGGTCAAGGCCGTTCGTATGGTGAATATGAAAGGCCAGGTCGTGGACGTGGAGGCGGCCCAGGTGAGGTTCGAGTATCGCCGGGCCTTGCTGCCACGCGGCATCGTCGTGGGGGTGTGGGTTCAGTTGAAGCAAGGAGTCCGGTCGGAGATTGAGCGAGTGGTCAAGGACTACCTCCACTATAGGAGGGACACACAGCCGCTCGCGATGCCAAGCGCGGGTTGTGTGTTCAAGAACCCTCCGAACGATTCTGCTGGCCGACTGATCGAGGCGGCCGGCCTCAAGGGGGCACGCGTCGGCGATGCGGAAGTATCGATGAAGCATGCCAACTTCATGGTGAACCGGGGGCAGGCGCGTGCGGCGGACGTGATTGCGCTGATTGGGAAGGTCCGCAGCACCATTCGCCGTCGGACGGATGTGCGGTTAGACCTTGAACTCAAAATCGTAGGAGAGGCGTAGCGGTATGAGCGAGCCTCGTCTGACAGAGCGATCTCTTCTGACCCGTGCCCGCATCGGGGTGCTGATGGGTGGGCGATCGGCCGAGCGCGATGTGTCGCTCCGGACGGGCGCCGCGGTGCATCGGTCGCTGGTCCGTCGTGGCTACGACGCGGTGGCCATCGATGTCGGACCGACGCTCTATCAGGATTTGCACGACCAGAAGATCGACCTGGTGTTTCTCGCGTTGCACGGACCAGGCGGTGAAGATGGCGCGATTCAAGGATTCCTGGAAACCATGGGAATCCCCTACACCGGATCCGGCATCCAAGCCAGTGCGATCGGCATGCATAAAGTCACCACGAAAACTCTCTTGGTCTCAGCGCGCATTCCTGTACCGGCCGGCACGGTCGTGAAGCGCGGGGAGAAGGTCTCACGCGCTACCGTGATGCGGGCGGCGAAATTGCGCTGGCCTGTCGTGGTGAAGCCTGCGTCGCAAGGATCCACGATCGGCGTCACCATCGTGCGGAAACCGGCGCAATGGCGCGACGCCCTGGACTTGGCCCATCGCTACGACGTGGATGCGATGGTCGAGACCTACATTCCGGGGCATGAGGTCACGGTGTCGATCATTGGGAGGCACCATTCTTCTCCATTGGCGCTCCCTGCCGTGGAAATTGTTGCGCCGGGCGGCTTTTATGATTTTGCGGCGAAGTATGAAAAGGGGAAAACGCAGTATCTCTGTCCTGCGCCCTTGACCGCGGCGGTGACCCTGCAGATTCGGACGTTGGCGCTGCGCACCTATGAGGTGCTGGGCTGTGAAGGTGCGGCCCGGGTCGATTTCCGTATCACCCCGCGTGGCCGTCCTGTTGTGTTGGAGATTAATACAGTGCCGGGCATGACCGAAACGAGTTTGCTGCCGATGGCGGCGGCGCGGGCCGAGATTGACTATGACGAGCTGACTGAACGGATTCTCGAGTCCGCACTCGTTCGCGCAGCCCGCCTCGACCGTCCATCAGGGGAAGGGAGCATGCCATGAAGGTGTTTTTGCGGAAGCGAGCGGTGAGTGCAATCGGCCCTCGGGTGAACCAATGGAAGGGCGCGCGTGCCAGCCAGGTCGCAGATCAGCGGCAACAGGCGCGTCGAGAGATACTCTACTCGCGGGGACGACGTACGCTGCGCGTGGGGCAATGGATCGTCGGTCTTGCGGCGTTGGCTTGGGGGCTGACCATAGTCACGCGAGAGATGGGGCCAGTTTTTCAGGGCTGGCTGGAAATCCGCGAGGTAGAGATTGAGGGCATTCACCACGTGACGAAGCCGGAAGTATTGGAGCTGCTCGTCTTGAAGCCCGGCATAGGGCTCCATCAAGTCAGCACATCGCTTCTTGCCGAGCGAGTGCAGACGCATGCCTGGATCAAGGAGGCGACGGTCGAACGCAGGCCACCGCATCTGCTGCATGTCACCGTGTTGGAACGCACGCCGGTTGCCATTATTCGGACGGGCGCGGACCATTGGTTGAGCGATGAGAGCGGATACCTTCTTGCCAAGTTGGGCAGGCAGGATGACCAGACGCTGCCATTGTTGACCGGGCTGGAGCCTCAGTCCCTTCAGCGCGGCGAGGCACGTGTCCGCAACGCGGTTCAGTCCGGGGTCGTGCTGGCCAAGCTCATCGCCAATACTTTTGGCGGGCGGGTTGAAGTCGATCTCGCGAATCCATTGAATGTGGTGGCGTCAGCCAATGGGGTGCGATTCAAGTTTGGTGACGATTCCCTGGTTGATCAGTGGGAGCGGTTCCGGAAAGTGAAACCGTCATTCAAATCTGCCTCATTCGATGGTCGGAAGCGCGAGGTGAGCGAGATCGATCTGCGTTACGACAACCGTGTCATTGTGCGGGAAAGGGTGTGAGGGCTGTGCCGAAGCGCGATCAGATTCTTGTGGGGTTGGACATCGGGACTACGAAGATCTGCGCCATAGTTTCGGAAGTCACCGATGAGGGGGCGCTCAACATCATCGGGGTCGGATCCAGCCCGTCTCGAGGGCTCCGCAAAGGCGTTGTGGTTGATATCGAGAGTACGGTGGAATCGATCAAGAAGGCGGTCGAGGAAGCCGAGCTGATGGCGGCGGTCCAGATCAATTCCGTCTATACCGGCATCGCCGGCAGCCACATCTCCGCGGAGAACTGCAAGG
>Ga0315292_10001795_pt1 | contig 11751 bp, 17 predicted proteins | sample YL17G13_0_MG_FD_204029 | JGI IMG/M metagenome (GOLD analysis project Ga0315292, IMG submission 204029) | Sediment microbial communities from Yellowstone Lake, YNP, Wyoming, USA - YL17G13_0 | ecosystem: Environmental > Aquatic > Freshwater > Lake > Sediment | place: USA: Wyoming | collected... | reverse complement strand
GGCCACCGGCGCCGTCTCTACGGGCGGTGGGCTCTCGGCGGCGATCCTCTGGAGGATGGTCTGATCGATCTCGCGCGGGGCAACCTCGGCCACCTCATGGCGGGCCAGTATCTCGACCACGCGCCAGCGCTTCTCCCGCGATAGGGGGCGGCTCTCCCGGATGCGCACGGTGTCGCCCAGGGCGCAGAGACCTTTTTCGTCGTGCGCCTTGTAGCGCTTGGTGCGGCGCATGCTCTTCTTGTAGAGGGGGTGGCGCTTGTGCTTCTCGACGGCGACGATGACAGTCTTCTGCATCTTGTTGCCGACGACCACGCCTACTTGGGCCCTACGACGGGTGTACATAGTCTAGCTTCCCTCTGCCTTGGCTGCTTCCCAGGCCGCTGCCAGCTCCCTCTCCCGTTGAACGGTCTTGATCCGCGCTATCTGGTGTTTGACCTTGGGCAGCTCTCTATGGTTGGCGAGCTGTCGCGTTGAAAGCTTGAGGCGCAGGGAGAAAAGCTGACGATAGGTCTCCTCCAGATTTTGCGCGAGGTCATGGTCGGAGAGGACCCGCAACACCTCGACTGCTGTCTTCTTCTTGCGACGAGCCATCGCTCTACGCCCCTTCGTGCTCTCTGGCTACAAAGCGCGTTTCGAGGGGCAGCTTGTGCGAGGCGAGGCGCATCGCTTCTTGGGCCACCTCGCGCTGCACACCGGCCAACTCGAAGAGCATCCGTCCCGGCTTAACGACCGCCACCCAGTGGTCGGGGTTTCCCTTGCCGCTACCCATACGGGTCTCGGCGGGCTTGGCGGTAACCGACTTGTCGGGGAAGATGCGGATCCAGACCTTGCCGCCACGGCGGACGTAGTGGGTAATGGCGCGACGGGCGGCCTCTATCTGGCGGGCTTCCACCCAGGCCCGACCGACGGCCTGGAGGCCGTATTCGCCAAAGCTGACCTGGTTGCCGCCGCTGGCCATGCCGCGCATCTTGCCGCGGTGCACTTTCCGGTGCTTGACCCGCTTGGGTTGAAGCATTTTCTACTCCGAAACCTTCTCTTCCCGGGGGACGGCGGCCTCCTCGACAGGGGGCGCCACCGCCTCTGTCTCTACCCCTGTCTCTTCCTCTTTCTCTGTCCCCGTATCTTCAACGGGTTCTTCCTCCACCGGCGCCGGCGGCGCTGCCGCCTTCAGCTCGGGGAGGATCTCTCCCTTGTATATCCAGACCTTGACGCCGATGCGACCGAAGTTGGTGCGGGCCTCCGCCGTCCCGTAGTCGATGTCGGCGCGCAGGGTGTGGAGGGGCACCTGGCCGGACTTTTCTGTCTCCCGACGGGACATCTCGGCGCCACCCAGGCGCCCACCGACGATTATCTTTATCCCCAGGGCCCCCCGCTGCATGGTGCGCGTTACCGCCTGCTTCATGGCGCGGCGGTGGGAGACCCGCCTCCCAAGCTGCTCGGCTATGGCTTGGGCGACGAGGCGGGCATCGAGCTCCGGCTGGCGGATCTCGACGATGTTGACTCGGACCCGCCGTCCGGTGAGGCTCTCGAGCTGCTGTCTGAACTCGTCGACTCTCTTGCCGGCGCGACCGATGACTATGCCGGGGCGGGCGGTGTGCACGGTGACGGAGACCATGTTGGCATTGCGGTCGATCTCGACGCGGGAGACGCCGGCGTCGGGCAGCTCCTTGGTGATGCTGCGCCGGATGGCCAGGTCCTCGTGGAGGAGGTCTCTGTAGTGCCGGTCGGCATACCATTTGCTCTGCCAGCCGTAGATGATACCCAGGCGGAACCCTACGGGGTGCACCTTATGACCCACTCTGTCCCTCCTCTTCGACCACGACGGTGATGTGGCTGGCCCGACGCAGTATGGGGCTTGCCCTCCCCCGCGCCCGGGCGCGATGGCGCTTGGTGCTGCGTCCCTCGTCGGCATAGGCGGCTTTGATCCGCAGGTTCGCGGGGGAAAGCTGGTAGTTGTTCTCAGCGTTGGCGGCGGCCGATTTCACGACCTTGGCAACGACACGAGCGCTGGGCACGGGCAGGAAACGTAGCAGGGTGAGCGCCTCGTCAATCCGCTTGCCGGGGAGGTGCTCGAGTACAAGGCGCACTTTGCGCGCCGAGACCCCTATATTCTTCGCTCTGGCACTAACTTCCACGAATATCCCTCACTATAAGACCGCGCCGCGATCACTTCCTGCGCACCTGGGTGCGCACCTGGGTGGTCTGCGCGGTGCGACCGCCGTGACCGCGGAAGAGGCGCGTCATGGCGAACTCACCCAGTTTGTGCCCTACCATGTTCTCGGTGATGAAAATGGGCACGTGGCGCCGGCCATCGTGGACGCCGATGGTCATACCGACCATCTCCGGCATGACGGTGGAGGCCCGCGACCAGGTGCGGATGATCGCCCGCTGGCCGGAGCGTCGAACCGCCTCCACCTTCTTCAGGAGCTTGGGGTCGATGAACGGTCCCTTCTTGGTAGAACGCGACACAGGATTCTCCTAGGCGTTATGCCGGCTTCTGACGATGTACTTGTCGCTGTCATGCCGCCGGCGGGTACGATAGCCTCGGGCCGGCTTCCCCCAAGGGGTCTTGGGCCCGGGCATGCCCACAGGCGCCTTCCCCTCCCCGCCACCGTGGGGGTGGTCGCGCGGGTTCATGGCCGAGCCGCGAACCGTCGGACGACGCCCCTTCCAGCGAGAGCGTCCGGCTTTGCCCAGCTTTATCATGCTGTTCTCGACGTTGCTCACTTGTCCGATGGTGGCGGTGCAGTTGGCCGGGACTCGCCGCAGCTCGCCGGAGGGGAGCCGCACGAGGGCGAACTCGCCCTCCTTGGCCATGAGCTGGGCGGTGGAGCCGGCGCTGCGAACGATCTGGCCACCTCTGCCCGGGTTGAGTTCGATGTTGTGAATGGCGGTGCCCGTGGGTATGTCCTTCAGCGCCAAGGCATTGCCCGGCCGGATGTCGGCGCTGGGCCCCGCCTCTATCATGTCATCCACTTTAAGGCCGACCGGCGCCAGTATGTATCTCTTGTCCCCGTCTCGATAATGGATGAGGGCGATGCGGGCGGTGCGATTGGGGTCGTACTCGATGCTGGCGACCCTGCCCGGCACACCGAGCTTGTCCCGCTTGAAATCGATTATGCGCAGACGTCTGCCGGCGCCACCGCCGCGGTGCCGCACGGTGATCCGACCCTGGTTGTTGCGCCCGGCTTTGCGCCGGAGAGGCCTGAGCAGGGACTTCTCGGGCTTCTTCTTCGTTATTTCGTCGAAGGTGAAGCCACTCATTCCCCGCCGCCCCGGCGATGTCGGCTTGTACTGCTTGACCGGCACTTAGGTTAGACTCCTTCGATAAGTTCTATCTTGTGCCCCTCGGACAGGGTGACTATGGCCTTCTTCCAGGAGGGGGCAGCGGCGGGCCCGTGGCCAAAGCGTCGCACTCTGCCGCGCACGTTCATGACGTTCACTGCCTTTACGTGGACGCTGAAGGCAAGCTCCACGGCCTGCTTTATCTGCATCTTGTTGGCGGCCCTCGCGACCTCGAAGACGTATTGGTTCTGGCCGGCGAGGATGGTGCTCTTCTCGGTGACCAGGGGCCTCAGGAGGACGGTGTAGGGGTGGATCTCTTTAGGCATCCGCGCTCTCCTCAACGACGGCCTCGGGAGGGGAGATCGTAGCACGGCGCCGCCGCGCCCGCGGCGCGGGCTGAGCCTCCGCCGGCGGCGGAGGCTCAAGCGCCGGAATCGGCGCCCGGCGGCGCAAAGCCCTCGCGCCACCCCAAAGCTGCTCCGCCTTTCGCACCGCCCCCACGGTCATAAGCAGATGCTGATGCGAAAGCATGTCCACTACATTCAGATAAGGCGCCGACAGAACCTTGACCTTGCTCAGATTGCGGGCGCTGGTAAGGATATTCTTGTCCGCCTCTTCAGTGACGAGGAGGGTCGAGCGCTCCAGCCCTAGATTGCCCAGCAACGCCACGATCTCCTTCGTCCTCGGCTTCTCCAGGCTCAGCTTGTTCACCACCTGGAGAGAGCCATCGGCAGCCTTGGCCGAGAGGACGGAGCGGATGGCAAGACGGCGCATCCGCTTGGGGAGGCGCTGGCTAAAGCTCCGCGGCTTGGGACCAAAGACGATCCCGCCGTGACGCATAAGGGGCGAACGTATGCTGCCCAAGCGGGCCTGTCCTGTCCCCTTTTGACGGCGAACCTTCGCCGTGCTCCCCGCTACCTCGCCGCGCGTCTTGGTGCTTCCCGATCCCGCCCGGCGATTGGCCAGCTGAGCCAGGAGCGTCTGATGCACGACGGCCAAATGGGGCTTTAGGCCGAAGACTAGGTCATCGGCCGTGATCGGCTTAGCTTGCTTACCATCAGGATCGCGAACCGCGAGTTCCATTCTTCCTTTCCCGCAGACTACCCTTCGGCGGGCGCTGCCTCTTCCTCAACAGGGTTCTCCTGGTCGGCAGGCGACGCTTTCTCCTCAGTTGCCACAAGCCCTATCCCAGGGATGCTTTCGGGCGCCTTCTTCGACCGGCGAATGCGCAGGAGTCCGTTCTTCCCGCCGGGGACAGCCCCTTCAATAAGCAGCACCGCGCGCGCCGGGTCGCTCTCCAGCACCAGCAGGTTGCGCACCGTGACGCGGGCGTTTCCCATGTGCCCCGCCATGTGCAGCCCCTTGAAGACCCGTCCCGGGGAGGATCCGGGGCCGATGGAGCCGGGGGCGCGCTGGCGGTCGGACTGGCCGTGGGTCTTGGGGCCACCGCGGAATCCATAGCGCTTCACTCCCCCGGCGAAGCCCTTGCCCTTAGATATCCCGGTAACATCCACGAAATCGCCGGGACCGAAGAGCTCGGCGCCTACCTTCTGGCCCACCTTCCACTGCGATGCGTCATCGACGGCGAACTCGCGCAGATGGCGGAAGTCGCCCAGCCCCTTCAAATGACCCTTCAGGGGCTGATTCAACCGCTTGGCCACCCCAAAACCGAGCTGGACAGCGCTGTAGCCGTCCTTCTCCGGGCTCTTGACCTGGATAACCGTGCAGGGACCGGCCTCGACCACGGTAACGGGGTGAACCACACCCTTGCGGTCGAAGACCTGCGCCATGCCGATCTTCCTGCCGAGCAGGCCCCTGATACTCATTGCAGTTTGATCTCAATATCCACGCCCGCCGGCAACTGCAGCCTCATCAGCGTGTCTACCGTCTTTGACGTCGGTTCGAGGATATCGATAAGCCGTTTATGAGTGCGGATCTCGAACTGCTCTCGCGAGTCTTTGTCGATGAACGGCGAGCGGATGACGCAGAACTTCCTGATCACGGTGGGCAGGGGAATGGGCCCCGCCACCGCCGCTCCCGTCCGCTCTGCGGCCTCCACGATCTGGGTCGCCGATTGGTCGAGCAGGCGGTGATCGTAACCCTTTAGCCTAATCCGGATCTTCTGCTTTGTCGTCATCTTTCCAACAGGGTGTCAGCTACGCGTTCGCCGGTCTTCCTGGTCTTAGGTGCGAACCGGACGTTTGACCTTGATGCCCAGCTTGTCGACCACGCCGGGCGGCACCTCTTGATAGTGATCGAACTCTATGTTGTGGGTGGCGCGCCCCTGGGTCAGCGACCGCAGCTCTGTGGTGTAGCCGAAGGTCTCCGCCAGCGGCACCAGGGCGCGCACGGCCTGGACGTCACCACGAGCATCGACGCCGATCACACGCCCCCGGCGAGAGTTCACATCCGCCAAGACATCGCCGAAGAACTCCTCGGGGGTAAGGGCCTCCATCCTCATGATGGGCTCCAAGAGAACAGGGTCGCCGCGCTCGAGGGCCTTCCGCGCCGCCATTGAGGCCGCCATCCGGAAGGCCAGCTCCGAGGAGTCTACCTCGTGATAGCTGCCGTCGACCAAGGCGACCTTGATATCGATAACGGGGTAGCCCGCCAGGATGCCGCTCTCCAACGCCTCCTTCACCCCTGCCTCCACCGGACGGATGTACTCCCGCGGGATAACCCCACCCGTCGTCTCATCGCTGAACTCGAAGCCCGCGCCTCGTTCGCGGGGCTCCACCTCCAGCCACACATCGCCGTACTGTCCGTGACCACCGCTCTGGCGGATGAAGCGACCCTCGACGCGGCTGGGCGAGGTGATCGTTTCTTTGTAGGCGACCTCCGGCCGGCCCACGTTCGCGTCCACGCGGAACTCTCTCAGCATCCGGTCGACGATGACCTCAAGGTGGAGCTCGCCCATCCCCGAGATGATCGTCTGGTTAGTTTCCTGGTCGTAGCGAGTGCGGAAGGTCGGATCCTCCTCGGCCAGACGGGCCAGGGTCTCACCCATCCGGTCCTGATCGTCCTTCGTCTTCGGTTCGATGGCGACGGAGATCACAGGTTCAGGGAAGGAGATTGTCTCCAGAATTATGGGGTGCGCCTTGTCGCAGAGGGTGTCTCCCGTGAAGGTGTTCTTGAGGCCGACGGCGGCGACAATATCGCCGGCAGCGACCTCCTCGACATCCTCGCGGTGGTTGGCGTGCATGCGCAACAGGCGGCCCAGCCTCTCCCTCTCGTCCCGCGTGGCGTTGTAGATGGTCGCCCCCGCTCGCACATGACCGCTGTAGACGCGGAAGTAGGCGACCCGCCCCACAAAGGGGTCGGCGACGATCTTGAAGGCAAGGGCGGTGAAGGGCTCGTTATCATCGGCGGCCCGCGGTACGGGCTGGTTGGTCCTGGGATTGACGCCGGTGATGGGAGGGACGTCGGGGGGGGCGGGCAGGTAGTCGACGATGGCGTTGAGGAGTGGCTGTACCCCTTTGTTGCGAAGGGCGGAGCCACACATGACGGGGGTGATGGAACCGGCGAGGGTCGCCCTGCGCAACGCCTTCTTCAGCTCGGTGGGGCTTACGGCGTGCCCCTCGACATAGCTGATCATCGTCTGGTTGTCCGCTTCCCCCAGTCTCTCTATCAGCTCCTCGCGGTAGCGGCTGCAGAGCTCGGCGAACTGCTCGGGCACGGGTCTCAGTTCCGGGCTCTCGTGACTCTCGGCGGGGAAGTACCAGGCCGTCTCCTCCACGAGGTCGATCACTCCTTCAAATGCGGATTCCCCACCCATGGGTATCTGTATCGCAATAGGGCGGCCGTTTAGCCGTCCCCTGATCGCCTCTATGGTGCGCCAGAAGTCGGCGCCCACCCGGTCCATCTTGTTCACGAAGCAGATGCGGGGGACGCCGTAGTGGTCGGCCTGACGCCAGACCGTCTCCGATTGGGGTTCGACGCCGGCGACGGCATCGAACACGACCACGCCGCCGTCGAGAACGCGGAGGCTGCGCTCGACCTCCACCGTGAAGTCCACATGGCCGGGGGTGTCGATGATGTTGATCCGGTGACCGAGCCACTCGCAGGTGGTGGCGGCGGCGGTGATCGTTATGCCCCGCTCGCGCTCCTGGGCCATCCAGTCCATGACGGCGGTCCCCTCGTGGACCTCACCCATCTTGTAGGTGCGGCCGGTGTAGAAGAGGATCCGCTCGGTGACGGTGGTCTTGCCGGCATCGATATGGGCAATAATGCCGATGTTGCGGACGCGCTCGATAGGAAATTCCCTATCCATGACATCGATCCCGCGAGAAACGGGCCTGGCCTCTACAATTACTGCTCCCAATGACTACCAATCACAAATCTAGCTCGGCCCGCTGAGGGGAACGGAGCAATACCAACTCTTACCAGCGATAGTGGACGAAGGCGCGGTTGGCCTCGGCCATACGGTGGGTATCCTCTTTCTTCTTGACGGTGGCGCCCTGTCCGGAGGCGGCGTCCATCAGCTCCGCCGCCAGCTTCTCCGCCATCGTCTTCCCCTTACGGGCACGGGCGGAGTTGATGAGCCAGCGGACAGCGAGGGCGCTGCGGCGCTCGGGGCGTATGTCGACGGGCACCTGATAGGTGGCGCCACCGACCCGCCGCGGCTTCACCTCGACTACGGGCGTGGCATTGCGGAGGGCCTGCTCGAACGTGTCGAGGGGGCTGCGATGCGTCTGGGCCTCGAGGAGGTCCAGCGCCTTGTAGGTGAGATGTTCCGCCACGCTCTTCTTGCCGCCGCGCATGACCTTGTTGATGAACATGGTCAGGCCCTGGCTCTGGTACTTGGCGTCAGGCGGCACTTCCCGTCTAATGACCCTTGCCCGCCTCGGCATTCTCTTCCTCCAACAATGACTCGCTAGCCCGACTTCGCCTCTTTGCGAGTGCCGTACTTGCTGCGACCGCGGTTGCGACCAGGGACCCCTTGGGCGTCAAGGGCGCCGCGGATCACGTGATAGCGCACGCCCGGCAGGTCCTTGACACGGCCGCCCCGGATGAGCACAACGGAGTGCTCCTGCAGGGTGTGGCCCTCGCCGGGGATGTAGGCGGTTACCTCGATGCCGTTAGTAAGACGAATCCGCGCGATCTTGCGAAGGGCGGAGTTCGGCTTCTTGGGGGTCATCGTGCGCACCTGGGTGCAGACGCCCCGCTTCTGGGGCGAGCCCTCACCCCGGTCGGTGCGGTTCTTGAGGGCATTATAGGTGAAGCGCAGGGCGGGGGCCTTGGTCTTCTTTATGAGCTTCTTCCGGCCCTTCCTCACGAGTTGGCTTATCGTAGGCAACCTGTTTATCCCCCTTGTGCTGAACCTGCCCTGAACCGGCTTTTAGACAATGCAAAAGGTCGAAAACCCTATTACTGAGCCAGTACGGCGTGGCGGCGCTGTCGGCGCCCCCACTATTGCCGACCGTAGTCACTTTAAGGTCTTTCGACCCATTGCAGCGCTGGCTAGGGATCGCGCAGCGCCAAACAGTAACTTTACCGGAAATTGCGCGCGGATGTCAAGCTTTATGGCGAGTAGATCTTCGTTCGCCTGCCTGGGGGCGCGCCGCCCGACAACCAGACGTCAGGATGAAGGGGTCTCGGCGAGGAGCTCGCGGACGACGGCGCTGATCTCGCTGCCCTCGGCGCGGCCGGCGAGCTGCTTCACGAGCACGGGCATGACCTTGCCCACGTCCCGCGGCCCCTGGGCGCCGACCTCGGCGATCACCTTGCGGGCCGCCGCCGCTATCTCCTCCCGCGACATCGCCGCCGGCAGATACGCTTGCAGGACGGCCTCTTCCGCCTCTTCTCGTTCTACGAGGTCCTGGCGTCCTCCTTTGCGGAACTCTTCGGCGCTCTCGCGGCGCTGCTTCGCCTGCTTGGCGATGACGGCGAGGACGCCGCTATCGTCCAAGGGCCCGCCCTTCTCGATCTCGGCGTTGTGGACGGCGGCGAGGAGAAGGCGGAGGGTGCGCTTGCGGACATCGTCGCTCTCTCTCAGCGCCTGCTTGAGGTCGTCAGATATCTTGTCTTTGAGAGACACAAAAAGCCTCCATAGCTTCCGGGACGGAGGGCCGCAGGCGGTATCTAGTGGCCGCTCTTGCGCCGCTTGGCGGCCGCCTTCCTCTTGCGCCTTACGCTGGGCTTCTCGTAGCGCTCACGGCGCCGGGCCTCGGAGAGGATGCCGTACTGCTGCACCTTCCGGTTGGAGCGCTTCAGCGCCGCTTCGAAGCTCTCGTTCTGGCTAACGACTACCTCTACCACGTCGGATGTGCCCCTTCACCTGAGGTTCGTCGCAAAGAGCTTGGGTTGGGCTTGCTCGGCGATTATAGTTAAGTGGCGAGATTGGTGTCAAGAAGATGTATTGGGAATCAAGGGGACACCCCTTGAACCCCGGCAGAGGGGGTCTCTCCCTCTGCACTCCCCCTTCCTAGCAGCGGAGAAGGGCGAGCAGGCGCGGTCTGAAAGAGGGGCCGTCCAAGGCGGGGAAGGGGGCTAGGGCGCGGTGGGGCGCTTGGGGATGCGGCGGCGGCGCATGCGGGCGAGGCCGCGCAGGTCTTCGGAGACGGTGGACTTGATGTGGACACGGGTATCGGGGTCTTCGACCCAGCGGACGGGTATCTCCTTGATCCGGTAGCCGCCCTTGTCAGCCAGGATCAGGAGCTCGGTGTCGAAGAACCACTCCTGGTTCTCGATGAGAGGGACGAGCTCTTGGGCGGCCCGGCGGCTGATGGCCTTGAACCCGCACTGGGCATCGACGAAGCGGGTGAAGAAGAGGGCGCGGATAAGGACGTTGTAGCAGCGGGAGATGAACTCGCGGCGGAAGGAGCGGCTGGTCTGCGCGCCCTTCTTGAGGCGCGAGCCGATCGCCACGTCGTACCCCTCGTCGGCGATGGCGGCGACGAGGGGGGGGAAGTAGGCCAGGTCGGTGGAGAGGTCGACATCCATGTAGGTAAGGACGTCGGCCTCGCTGCCCAGCCAAGCAGCGCGGAGGGCACGCCCCCGTCCTTTCTGAGGGATATGCAGGGGAGACACGTCCCCGTGCTCCTCGGCGAGCCGCTGGGCGACGGCGAGTGTCCCGTCGGTGGAGGCGTTGTCAGCGACGACGATGCGCCAGGAGTGGGGGAGGTTGGCGGCGAGGAACTCGCGCAGCTTCTGCACGCTCTCCGCCAGGACGTGCTCCTCGTTGTAGACCGGGATCACTACGTCAACGCTGGCCATGGCATGCCCTCACCTTCGCTGGAGTTATGCGCCCAGAGTATCCCGCAACCGGCGCGCCAGTCGCAAGGGGTCGGCGGCGATTACGCTCGCGCCGTACAGCTCCATCGCGCCGATGTCGCTGGTGCGGCTGGCGGGGTCGCCGCGGTCCACCAAGTAGGCGATGACAGGAAAGCCGCTCCAATCCTCTTCGACAGGCGCAAGCGGCGGCATGTGAAGGGCCAGGTTGAAGGAGGAGACGCCGAGGCGGTCGCGGAAGCAGGCGAGGAGGTCGTAGAGCGCGTCCTTCAGCGGCGGCCCGACCTGAGGGGCCAGGAGGAGCACCTCGTTCTCTTTGACCGGCGTCAGGCTGGCGAGGAGCTTCACCCCTCCCCTCTCAAAGCCGCAGCCCACCGCGGCATGGGCTTGATAGAGGTCGTCGAAGTAGCTGCCGCCGTGCTGGGCGCGATAGGAGAGGGCGAGACGGCGGAGCTGCTCCACCGCCGGATAGTGTGTCCCCCGTCCGAGCAGCGCCTGGGCGTGGCCGTGGACGAGGGAGGCGCCCGCCCGCCAGAGGCAGTTCCACATGAAGAGGAAGTACTTGGCGGAGGGGTCGATGCGATGGGCCGCCTCCGCCCAGCGGAAGGCGGTGTCGATGTAATCGTGGAGCATCTCGCGGGTGAAGCGTAGGGGGTTCCGCTCTTTGAAGACGACGACGGCATGGAGACCGTCGGCCTTGGCGATGTTGGCGGCGGTGACGCAGTAGCGGCCCTCCACGCGCCCGAAGGTGTCTTCGGGAGTGCCGGAGTAGGGGTCGGCGAGGGGGTCGTCCGCCGTGGGGCCGAACTCCGCATCGAGGTCGACGGCCGCGCCGACTCTGTTGCCCCCTTGAGGGCGTTGGGAGCGCAGGGGGTTGAAGAGGGCGCCGCGACCGGTCACCAGGTTGGTGACCCGCACCACCGTCTGGTCAAGCGTCGCCTCGACGCTGTCGAAGTAGCGCTCGATCCAGGGTCGCATGGAGTCGGGGGGGACGAGAGACCCCTCGGCCACATCGACGCGGAGGATGCGCTCGAAGAGGTCCTTTTCGGGCGCAGGGAGCCGCTCCACAATGTGGGGCAGGTCTGCGATCCCTTGGTCTTCAGTTGAAGGCATGGCGGGAAAGGCTGTGGTATGGGAACACGATCATGCCTAGTGTTTGAAGTGCCGCATGCCGGTAAAGACCATCGCCATGCCGTGGGCGTCGGCGGCCGCGATCGCTTGCTCGTCGCGGATGGA
>Ga0315292_10001793_pt1 | contig 11755 bp, 11 predicted proteins | sample YL17G13_0_MG_FD_204029 | JGI IMG/M metagenome (GOLD analysis project Ga0315292, IMG submission 204029) | Sediment microbial communities from Yellowstone Lake, YNP, Wyoming, USA - YL17G13_0 | ecosystem: Environmental > Aquatic > Freshwater > Lake > Sediment | place: USA: Wyoming | collected... | reverse complement strand
CCCGTCCTCGGCCTCGAGTACGTAGCCGTACGCCGCCGGGCCTGGGTTCCCACGCGAGCCGCCGTCCGTGAAGAGCTTCGCCTTCACGCGTGCAGCAGCGGGTAGACGTCGTACGCGGGCTCCTCGTATGGGTGAGCGGCGCGGAGCGCGGCGACAACATCCGCCAGCAGGTGAGCCGAGACGACCGTCTCGACGCGGAACTCGGGTACGCGCTCCTCTCTCCCCCGCTCCCCGATCGTCGGGTCCGACCCTTCACCACCGACGAACGTCCCGGTGCCGGCCGCGCACCAGGAGCAACGCTCGTACTCTCCGATCGTGCCGGCGCCTGCTTCGAAGACGGCTGTTCGGGTCACGTCGAGGGCGTCTTCGGGAGCGAACCAGACGAGCTTGAACCGCTCGCTCACTCGACGTTGTCGATCTGAGCCCGCTGCAGCGTCCCCGAGTAGTCGACGTACACCGACTTCCACTCCGTAAACACGTCGAGCGCGGCCTGCCCCGCCTCCCGGTGTCCGTTCCCGGTGTCCTTCGTGCCGCCGAAGGGAAGATGGACTTCGGCACCGATCGTGCCCGCATTGATGTACGTGATCCCGGCTTCCAGGTCGCGCATCGCGCGGAAGGCTCGATTCACGTCACGGGTGAAGATCGATGACGAGAGCCCGAACGCGATCCCGTTCGAGATGCGAACTGCCTGTGCCTCGTCCTTGAAGCGAATGAGCGAAAGCGTCGGCCCGAAGATCTCCTCCTGGGCGATCCGCATCTCCGGCTCGACGTCGCCGAAGATCGTCGGCCGGTAGTAGAAACCCTTCGCAAGGTTTCCTTCGCTCGCGATCTCGCCGCCGGTCAGCAGCTTCGCGCCGTCATCTCGTCCAACCTGGGTGTACGAGTGGATCTTCTCGAGCGCAGCGCCGTTGATGACGGGGCCGACGTCGGTGTCGTCCTCCCAGCCCGGCCCGAGACGCAGCGCCTCCGCCCTCTCCACGAGCCGTCCGGAGAGCACGTCGTACAGGCTCTCGTGAACGATGACGCGGCTGGTCGCAGTGCAGCGCTGTCCCGAGGTGCCGAAGGCAGACCAGACGATTCCGTCGACCGCGAGGTCGAGATCGGCGTCGTCCATCACGATGATCGCGTTCTTGCCGCCGAGCTCGAGGTGGATGTGCTTGAGGTGATCGGCGGCGTTGCGCATCACCGTGACCCCGGTCTCGCGCGAGCCCGTGAGCGTGATCACCGGGACGTCCGGGTGTCGAACGAGCCGATCGCCGACGGCACCGCCTCCGCCGTGAACGATGTTGACGACGCCCTTCGGAACACCGGCCTCGTCGAGCAGCTCGACGAAGCGCTGACCGAGTGCGGGCGTATCGGACGCCGGCTTGAAGACGACGGTGTTCCCGGCGATGAGCGCAGGGGCGATCTTCCAGGACGGGATGGCGATCGGGAAGTTCCACGGCGTGATGACGCCGATGACGCCGATCGGCATGCGAACCGACATCTGGAACTTGTCACGGAGCTCCGAGGGCGTGGTCTGGCCAAAGAGCCGCCTGCCCTCACCGCCCATGTAGTAGCTCATGTCGATCGCTTCCTGGACGTCACCGCCGGCCTCCGCTGAGACCTTCCCCATCTCGTGGGTCATGAGGTCAGTGAGCTCGGCTTTGTGCTCGATGAGAAGCTGCGCGAAGCGGAAGAGGATCTCACCACGCCTAGGCGCGGGGACGAGCCGCCAGTCCGCGAATGCCTCTTTGGCCGCCGTGACCGCAAGGTCGACATCGTCGGCGCCAGACCTTGGGAAGGTCCCGATCAGCTCGCCGTCAGCCGGGCTCGTGGAGTCGAAGGTGTCGCCGGATGCGGCATCCACCCACTCGCCGCCGATGAAGTTCTGGTGCGTGCGCGTCTTTGTAGTTGCCATGCCGCCAGCCTATCGCCAGACTCCACGCGCGTGAGTGCGAGCAACCTGGAGCAGATCGCCGAGCAACTCGCTGACCGGGATCGCGAGTACGTCGCGGGGCTCCACCCCGAGGAACGCGACGTCGTGCTCTCGGCGATGGGGCGCCACATGCGGTTGGGGGGTGTCGAGGTCGGCGAGCCCGTGCCTGCGCTCGCGCTCTCCCGGCTCGAGGACGGAGCGCCCGTCCGCCTCGACGCGCTCGTCGCGGATCGACCGCTCGTTCTCGTCTTCGGCAGCTTCACCTGACCGCCCTTCCGTCGCCGGTCGGGCGATGTCCAGGCGCTCTACGAACGGTTCCGCGATCGCGCCTCGATGGTCTTCGTCTACATCGCCGAGGCGCACGCGACGGACGAGTGGCAGATGCAGTCGAACCTCGACGACGGCGTGCTGATCGCCCAGCACACGGTGATCGAAGAACGATTCGCGGCCGCCCGCACCGGCGTGGCTCGCCTCGAGCTCACGATGCCGGTGCTCGTCGACGGGATGGACGACGCCGTGAGTGAGGCGTTCGCAGCGTGGCCCGAGCGCATCTACGTCGTCGGAGGCGACGGACGTATCGCATTCCAAGGCGGCCCCGGCCCGTGGGAGTTCGACCCCGACGCGGCGGGGCAGGCCCTCGGCGCGCTTGTTCGGGCTGAGGGTTGATGTGAAACGCGGGCGCGGCGGACGAGAAGCGGCCGCCTTCAGGGATCTTCGCGCGAGCGGAGTCCGCGCGAGCGGAGTCCGGTCTTGCGCATGTACTACCTAGCGCGTGGCGTTCGGGACAACGCGGCCGCTCTCGTCGAGTTCAGCGTTCCAGTCGATGAACGCGGCCTCGATCTCGGAGACGTCGGCGCCGCGGTCGGCGAGCCGAATCGGCTGGCCCGCCTCGGGTAGCACGCGGTACTGGTACCAGGTGATCTCCCAGGCGAACGTGAGCACGAGCTCGCTGTTGACACCCGAGAGGGGGACGATCGAGACGAGCGGCGCGCCGAGCGCGCGCGTGACGCCCTCAACCGTGCGGCGGAAGAGGCTCGCGTTGAAGAGATCGGCCGCCTCGACGAGCGCCGCCTCGGAGTCGGACAGTCGCCGGAGAACGGGCTCGGTCATGACGGGCTGCGAATCTCCGTTCCCAACGCCGAGGAACTGCGCCCAACGTGGCCGCTTCTTGCGTGCGTGCGGTGAGAGCGCGGGCGACATGGGTCCGCCTTCTCGCACCCAGCCGTAGTCGAGCGCGTCGTCCTGGCACAGAGGGCAAACGTCGACGAACTCGACGCCATTCGGGGAGAAGCGCACCGTGTGCTCCCCCTGGAGCAGCGTCCGCTCGCAGACAGCGCACGCGCGCCGGACGCTTGCCTTCGTCACGCGCATGAAGAGGACCCTAGCAGGGAAGTTCGCGGGTTATCCACAGGGGTCAGGCCCCACGCACTACGCCTTCGCGGCCTCCCGCTCGCGGCGCGTCTCCTCGATCACCTTCTGCGCCACGTGTGACGGCACATCCTCGTAGCGAAGGAAGTGCATCGAGTAGTCGCCGCGACCGCCGGTCATCGAGGTCAGGGACTGAGCGTAGGTGAGAAGCTCCGCCATCGGCACCTCGGCGCGGATCGTTGTCATCCCGCTCACCGGCTCCATCCCCTGGAGACGCCCGCGACGTGAGTTGAGGTCGCCATTCACCGCGCCCACGGCGTCGTCGGGAACGGTCACCTCGAGCTCCATGATCGGCTCGAGGAGTACCGGGTCGGCGTTCATGTACGCGTCCTTCCACGCCATCGAGCCGGCGATCTTGAACGCCATCTCCGAGGAGTCGACGGTGTGGTACGAGCCGTCGACGAGCTCCACCTTCACGCCCTGTACGGGCGCTCCGGCGAGCTCTCCGTGGTGCATCGCCTCCTGGATTCCCTTGTTCACCGCGGGTCTGAAGCTCTGTGGAATCACCCCACCGACGATCTTGTCCACGAACTCGTACTCCCCGTCGCTGGGCGAGACGACGATGTGGCAGTCGCCGAACTGCCCGCGGCCACCCGTCTGCTTCTTGTAGCGACCATGTGCGCGCGCCTCGCGCCGAATCGTTTCGCGGTACGGAACGCGCGGCTGGTGCAGCTCAATGTCGACGCCGAACCGCCGCTTCGCTCGATCGAGGGCTACCTCGACATGCATCTGGCTCATCCCGGAGAGGATCTCCTCGCCCGTCTGCCGGTCACGGCGCAGGTGCAGCGTTTGATCCTCTTCCGCGAGGCGTCGGATCGCGGATGCGACCTTCTCCTCCTCGCCCTTCGACTTCGGCGTGATCGCAAAGCTCATGACCGGCTCAGGGAAGCCGAACTCCGGTACCTCGATCACGACCTCCCTGTCGACGAGGAGGTCGCCCGTCTGCGCTTCCTTGAGCTTGGCAACGGCCCCGATGTCGCCCTCACCAAAGTCGAGCGCGGGCTTGTGCTCCTTTCCCTGGAGCTCGAGGAGCGAGCCAAGCCGCTCCTTCCCCTTGCCGCGGAGGTGCACGAGCGTCGTCTCGTGTGTGATCGTGCCCTTGAGGACACGGAAGAGGTTGATCCGGCCCGCGAACGGGTCGGCGACGGTCTTGAACACGAGCAGGGCGGTCGCAGCGCCATCGACGTCGATCGGTGAGCCCTTCTTCGCCGGAGAGGGCACACCCTCGACGAGCAGGTCGAGAAGCGCATGCGTACCGAGGTTCTTCGTGGCCACACCGCAAGCGACCGGGAACACCTCGCCCTTCGTAACCGCCGTCTTCAGCGCAGCGGCAACCTCCTCTGCGCCGAGCTCCTGTCCGTCGAGGTACCGCTCCATGAGCCCCTCGTCGGTCTCGACGACGGAGTCGAGGAGCTTCTCCCGGTACTCCGCGGCCAGCTCGGCCATGTCGTCCGGGATCGAGTCGGGCTCGCCTTCCTTCCCGCCTTCGGGGCTCGTGTAGGCGCACATGTGGAGGACATCCACGATCCCGGTCAGCTCGTGCTCGGAGCCGATCGGGATGTGCACCGCGACGCACTTCGGTGAGAGCTGGGAGCGGAGTTGCTCGAGCGTGCGGAAGAAGTCGGCGCGCTCGCGATCGAGCATGTTCACGAAGACGACGCGCGCGAGGTCGAGCTCGGAGGCGAGCCTCCATGCCCGCGACGTCCCCACCTCGACACCCATCACGCCCGACACCGTTACGAGCGCACCCTCGACGACGCGCGCGGCGGTTCGCAACTCGCCCTGGAAGCTGGGGTCGCCGGGTACGTCGATCAGGTTGAGTCTGCGCTCCTGCCAGGTCGCATGCTCGAGGGACATCGCGATCGAGAGCTGGCGCTTGTGCTCGTCCTCGTCGGAATCCGAGACCGTCGTCCCCGCCTCGACGGTGCCGAGCCGGTTGATCGCACCCGACTGGAACAGGATCGCCTCGACCAGTGACGTCTTCCCCGTCCCGCGGTGGCCGACGACAGCGACGTTACGGATCTTGGCGGGCTCGGGCATGGGCTGACGCTCCTCCTCGGGTGGGTTCGGACGACAGCTTAGTCAGCGGCAGAAACGCCGCAGCGACCTACGTCTCGGCCGGTTCGCGTTGCACACCCGAGAGGTGTGCCTTCAGGCGCAGGATCGCCTTCGTGTGAAGCTGCGAGACGCGCGACTCGGTGACGCCGAGCACCTCTCCGATTTCACGCAAGGTCAGCTCCTCGTAGTAGTAGAGCGTGACGACGAGCTTCTCGCGCTCGGGAAGGTCGGAGATCGCCTCGGCGAGCGCCTCCTTCACCTCGGTCAGCTCGAGGGAGGCCTCGGGGTCCGGCCCGGACTCGTCCTCGATCGTGTCGATGAGTGCGACCTGGTCGCCCGTTCCCGAAGGCGACCAGAGCTCGTCGAGCGCGGCCATCGACGTACGCGAGATCTCGTGCAGGCTGTCCTCGAGTTCGTTGCTCGTCACGCCGAGCTTCTTCGCAATCTCCTCGTCTGTCGGCGCGCGCATGAGCTCCTTCTCGAGCGCGGCGATCGCGCGCTCGATCTGACGGGCGCGCGTCCTCACCGAGCGGGGCACCCAGTCGAGCGAGCGCAACTCGTCGATGATCGCGCCGCGAATACGCGCCATCGCGAAGGTCTCGAACTTGATCTCCCGACCAGGATCGAACCGCTCGATCGCGCCAATCAGCCCAAGCAGGCCGTAGGACACGAGATCCTGTTCGTCGACGTGGGAGGGCAGGTTGGCTCCGACGCGCCCGGCGACGAACTTCACGAGCGGCGCATAGGTCAGGATGAGCCGGTCGCGGAGCGCTTGATCTCCCGACTTGCAGAACTCCAGCCAGAGCGCCTGAGTCTCGTCCACCGCAGCCACGGAAAGAGAATACGCCGTACGGAGCCGGACTCCTCAGGGACGCGGGCGCATGAGTGCGCGCCGGGCGAGGTCGCCCATCCAGAAAGCGAGTGCCCCGGCGGCGAGCGCTATCACCCACGCACCTCCACCCTCGAGCGCCGAGAACACGGCGATCAGGCCGAGGCCCACCGCAAGCACCGCGAAGAGAAACCCGAGCGCGCGCCGGTGCACTGCCTGATCATGCCAAGCAATAGTCCGTTACTTGGTGCCGCGGTACCATTCGCCCCCGCAACCCAGGGGCGTAGCTCAGTTGGTAGAGCGGCGGTCTCCAAAACCGTAGGTCGCAGGTTCGAGTCCTGTCGCCCCTGCTTCTAAGAGCACGAGCCGGATCGGTCCGGCCCCGCGGGACTCCGCGACGCTAGTCGTCGTCTTCGTGGTCGTCTTCGGGCTCGTCGTCGTCGGCTGCGCCCGAAGCATCGTCGTCGTCGTCATCGTGATCCACCTGGGCCGAGCTGTCGTCGTCGTCATCGTCGACCGCGGCGTGTTCGGACTCGCCCTGGTCATCGTCGTCTGCCTCCTCGTTCTCCGCCGAGGAATCGTCGTCCTTCGCTTCCGGGCGATCATTATCCGCCGCCTCGGACTCCTGGGCTTCCGACTGCTCGTCGTCGGCCTCGAGGTTGTCGCTCACCTTCAGCGGTGTTGCAGAGCTCGAGCGGACGTGGGACTCCTTGACCTTCGCGGTCTGAGCCGAGCGCACCTTCTTGTGGAGCGCCGAAGCGGGATGTGCGGCTCGGACGCGCTGCTGCTTCGGCGTGTGCGAGCTCGTCGCCTGAGCAATCGCGGAGCCGGCGAGGACGACGGCCGCCAGCATGACTACGCCAACAACGATCTTGGCGCGCCGGGTCATTGCGACAGTCCTCGTTCGAGCACGTCCCGAGACTGCTTCAACTCATGCGCGAAGTCAACCCCCGACCGGGGGGTGCGGGGATACTTCTCATCCGCGCTCGGGGGCTCTAGTCGCAGCTCGAGCTCCTCGCGCAGCGGGATGCCGAACTCACCGACGGCTCCGATCTGCGGCTTCAAGCGTGCGCGCGCGCTCATAGCGCGAGCACCTCGATGAGCTCACCTCGTCGCGCTTGCAGGGCACCTCCGGACTCATCCTCGATCACCGCTTCGGCCCAGGGTCAGTCTTCCTCTCGATACGCGCGGATCACGATCGGCACGCTACCGAGGCTTGGCATACGGTTGAACGCGCCGCTACCTGCCGCGTTCACTACGTTCTGGTCATGCGGCATCGCCGGTCGGACAAACTCACGGCGCAGAGCCCCGCAAGACCGCTCGGACACGATCGAACCGCTCCCGAGCATCCCATCGACGACGTCCTACCGGGCGAAGCGCGGGTTCTCGCCGCTGCCCAGGAGTCCCTCGCCGGCAGGCGGCGCGGTCCCCGCGGGCTCTGGCCGTTCATGGGCCCGGCGTTCATCGCTGCGGTCGCTTACGTCGATCCGGGGAACTTCGCAACGAACATGGCCGCGGGGGCGAGCTTCGGCTACCTGCTGCTGTGGGTCGTGCTCGCCGCGAACCTGATGGCGATGCTCGTTCAGTCGATGAGCGCCAAGCTCGGAATCGCAACACGCAAGAACCTGCCGGAGGTCTGTCGCGAGCGATTCTCCCGCCGCACCAGCATCGCCCTCTGGATCCAGGCCGAGATCATCGCCATGGCGACGGATATCGCCGAGTTCGTCGGCGCGGCGATCGGCCTCAACCTCCTCTTCGGGATCGCCCTCTTTCCAGCCGCGGTACTGACCGGCGGAGCGGCGATGGTCATACTCGGCCTGCAGTCCCGAGGGTTTCGTCGACTCGAGGCCGTCATCGCAGGTCTGATCGGCGTCATCGTTGGGGCCTTTGCGTTCCAGGTCCTCCTGGCCGATCCGTCGCCGTCGGCGGTCGCTGAGGGTTTCGTCCCGGGGTTCAGCGGAACCGAGAGCGTTCTGCTCGCCGTGGGGATCATCGGGGCGACAGTGATGCCCCATGTGATCTACCTGCACTCGGCGCTGACCCAGCATCGCGTGGTCGGGGTGACGGAGGCGGAGAAGCGGCGAATCTTCCACTTCGAGCTCGTGGACGTCGTGATCGCGATGACCATCGCCGGCGTCATCAACATGAGCATGCTCATCATCGCCGCCTCGACGTTCTACGAGCAGGGCCTCGTTGACGTCGGCGGCGACCTCACGCAGGTCTACGAGGCGCTCGGGACGTACCTCGACCCCAACGCCGATGTGCTCTTCGGCGTCGCACTGCTCGCCTCGGGTCTTTCGTCCTCGAGCATCGGAACCATGGCCGGACAGGTCGTGATGCAGGGCTTCATCGGTCGCCAGATCCCCCTCTTCCTCCGGCGCTTGGTGACGATGCTCCCGGCACTTGTCGTCGTCGGGGTCGGCGTCGACCCCTCACGGGCGCTCGTCCTGAGCCAGGTAGTGCTCTCGTTCGGGATCCCGTTCGCTCTGATCCCGCTCATCCTTTTTTGCCGCAACCGGGAGCTCATGGGCTCACTCGTGAACCGGCGCTCCACGACGATCGCGGGGGTTCTCGTCGCGACCGTGATCATCGCACTCAACATCTTCCTCATCGCCGGAACCCTTGGAATCGTGGACGCCTGACGGCGCCGGCTAGACGGCGACGGCCGGGAGCCCGGCGAGCGCCATCGCGACCTCTTCCTCCGAGTACGCGTGATCCTCGAGCCTCCCGGCGAAGTAGTCGATGTACGCGCCCATATCGAAGTGGCCGTGCCCGCAAAGGTTGAAGAGGATCGCCTGCGAGACGCCCTCGTCGCGGCAGCGGATGGCCTCGTCGATCGCCGCCTTCACGGCATGGTTCGCCTCCGGCGCGGGGAGGATTCCCTCCACTCGTGCAAACTCGACGCCGGCCGCAAAGACCTCGGTCTGGGTGTAGGCGCGCGCTTCGATAAGCCCGAACTCGTGGAGATGGCTCACCAGAGGCGCCATCCCGTGATAGCGCAAGCCGCCAGCGTGGAACGGCGGCGGGATGTACGTCGATCCGAGCGTGTGCATCTTCGTGAGTGGAGTCAGATGTGCGGTGTCGCCGAAGTCGTAGGCGTAGAGCCCCTTCGTCAGGCTCGGGCAGGCAGCCGGCTCGACCGCGATCACGCGAATCGTCGCCTCCTCGCGGAGCGCGCGGCCGATGAACGGGAACGACAGGCCGGAGAAGTTCGACCCGCCGCCGGTGCAGCCGATGATGACGTCCGGGTAATCCCCGGTTTCGTCCATCTGCATCTGCGCCTCTTCACCGATCACGGTCTGGTGCATGAGGACGTGGTTGAGCACCGAGCCGAGCGAGTACTTCGTATCCCCCCGCGGCGCGGCGGCCTCGACGGCCTCGGAGATCGCGATGCCGAGGCTGCCGGGGGAGTCCGGATGCTCGGCGAGGATCGTGCGGCCTGCATTCGTCTCCTCGGACGGGCTCGCAACGACGCGGCCCCCGAACGCCTCGATCAGCCCGCGCCGGTACGGCTTCTGGTCGTAGGAGACCCTGACCATGTAGACGTCGACCTCGAGGCCGAAGATCCCACCCGCGAAAGCGAGCGCCGAGCCCCACTGGCCGGCACCCGTCTCGGTGGTGAGGCGGGTGACGCCCTCCTGCTTGTTGTAGTAGGCCTGCGCGACCGCCGTGTTCGGCTTGTGCGAGCCGGTCGGGGAGACGCCCTCGTACTTGTAATAGATGCGCGCCGGTGTCCCGAGCGCGGCCTCGAGGCGTCGCGCTCGGTAGAGCGGCGTCGGCCTCCACTGCCGGTAGATCGACCGTACTTCTTCGGGGATCGTGATGAAACGGTCGGTGGAGACCTCTTGCCGGATGATCTCCATCGGGAAGAGCGGAGCGAGGTCTTCCGGCCCGATCGGCTGCCCCGTTCCCGGATGAAGCACGGGGGGTAGCGGCGCCGGGAGATCGGCCGCGATGTTGTACCAGGCCTCCGGCAGACGGCTCTCGTCGAGGACGTACTTGACCTGCTCGCCCATGGTGCTCTCCCTTTCTCCGACGGCGGTCTCGACAGTCTCGCCGACACCGCCCAACGGGGCAAGCGGTAGGCTCACCCGCCGATGGGGGTGCTTACGACGCAGGTCGTCCGCGACGAGGCGTTCGACGCGCGCCGCGAGCTGATGGAGGGGCTCGTCGCCGAGTTGCGCGATCGCACGGCGCGCATCGCTCGCGGCGGCGGCGAGAAGGCAGTCGAGCGACACCGGTCGCGCGGGAAGATGACCGCACGTGAACGAATCGACCGGCTCGTCGACCCGGGCACGGCGTTCCTCGAGCTGAACGCACTCGCGGCCTGGGAGCTCTACGACGGAGACGCGCCGTCCGCGGGGATCGTGACCGGGATCGGTGTCGTCGAGGGCCGCCAGTGCGTCGTGGTCGCGAACGACGCAACCGTGAAGGGCGGCTCGTACTACCCGCTGACCGTGAAGAAGCACCTTCGCGCGCAGGAGATCGCCCGTCAGAATTGCCTGCCGTGCCTCTACCTCGTCGACTCGGGCGGCGCTTTCTTGCCGCTCCAGGCCGAGGTCTTTCCCGACCGTGACCACTTCGGGCGGATCTTCTTCAACCAGGCTCGCCTGTCGGCGCTCGGGATCCCGCAGATCGCAGTCGTCATGGGTTCGTGCACCGCCGGTGGCGCGTACGTGCCGGCGATGTCGGACGAGACGGTGATCGTCTCCGGTACCGGCACGATCTTCATCGGCGGCCCGCCGCTCGTGAAGGCCGCAACCGGACAGGACGTGACCGCAGAGGAGCTCGGAGGCGCAGACGTGCACGCGCGGCGCTCAGGTGTCGCCGACCACTACGCGACCTCCGACGAGCACGCGCTGGCGATTGCGCGCGAGATCGTCCGCCACCTCGATCCCCCCATTTCCTCGCCCTGGGAGCTCGCTTCGACAGAGCTCCCGGAACTCGACCCTGGCGATCTGTACGGCCTCGTCCCCGAGGACTTCAAGCACGAGCTGGACGCACGCGAGGTGATCGGCCGGATCGTCGACGGCTCGCGCTTCCAGGAGTTCAAGGAGCTCTATGGCGAGACGCTCGTCTGCGGCTTCGCCCGCATCGAGGGTTACCCGGTGGCGATCCTCGCGAACCAGGGGATCCTCTTCGCCGAGTCGTCCCAGAAGGGAGCGCACTTCATCGAGCTCGCCTGCAAGCGCAAGATCCCGCTCGTCTTCCTCCAGAACATCACCGGCTTCATGGTCGGCAAGGAGTACGAGGAGGGTGGGATCGCCCGAGACGGCGCCAAGCTCGTGATGGCCGTCGCTTGCGCGGAGGTGCCGAAGTTCACCGTCGTGATCGGTGGATCGTTCGGAGCCGGCAACTACGCGATGTGCGGACGAGCCTACGAGCCGAGGCAGCTCTGGATGTGGCCGAACGCGAGGATCTCTGTGATGGGCGGCGAGCAGGCGGCGACGGTGCTGACGATGGTCGGCGACGCGGATCCCGACGAGATCCGGGCCACATACGAGGCCGAGGGCAACCCCTAC
>Ga0315292_10001792_pt1 | contig 11756 bp, 11 predicted proteins | sample YL17G13_0_MG_FD_204029 | JGI IMG/M metagenome (GOLD analysis project Ga0315292, IMG submission 204029) | Sediment microbial communities from Yellowstone Lake, YNP, Wyoming, USA - YL17G13_0 | ecosystem: Environmental > Aquatic > Freshwater > Lake > Sediment | place: USA: Wyoming | collected... | reverse complement strand
CTTTCGGAGTATTCTTGGGGGCCACAAGGCAGCGCCAAACCCCGAAAACGAAATCGATCCCACCCTCTTTAAATGTGGGTACATCTGGGAATAGCGCATCGCGCTTATTGGAAGCAATCGCCAATATACGGAGTTTTCCCCCCCTTACCAGCGTCCCCACCTCCGCTGGGCTTGCGGTGGTAGCCTCTACGTGGCCTCCGGCTACGGCTACGGCAGCCGGGTTGGCACCCCCATAAGGAACATGGGTGAACTGAACCCCGGTCTTGCTTCCCAATAAAGCAGCGGCTACGTGCCAAATCGCCCCGGGGCCTGAATTGGATATACGCATTTTGCCAGGGTTCGCTTTGGCGAAATCCAAGGCCTCTTTTAATACCTTCCAAGGGGAATCTATGTTGACCGTAAATCCAGCGGGATCATAGTTGAATAAACCGATCGGGGCGAATACCCTCCAATCCACAAAGCTCGACGCCGAATATTTCTGCAATATCTGGGAATTGGTCGTCACCCCCACCGTGTAACCATCCGCTTTGGCGGCGGCGATTTGATTGAAGCCCACCAAGCCACCTCCGCCAGGCTTATTGACCACCACGACCGGCTTTCCCAGATCTTTCTCCATTAAATCCCCCATGAAGCGGGCGATTAAATCCGTACCGCCTCCCGCGGCCCAAGGGACAATAATGGTGATCTCTTTTTCTGGATATTCCGCCAGGGCCAGTGGCGTGCCCACCGTCAGGGAAAAGCCAATCGCCCAAAAAAGAATCATGAGGGATCGGACGAAGTGAGTTGGGGACTGGCCTTTTTTTCTCTGGATCATTTTCCACCTCCTCTATTGGGTTCGATCATCTTTTGCAAGGGGTTTCTTTCTTCTGATAAACGCCGGCAGCAGGGAAAGGAATAACAATAGAATCGCCAACCCCAGGAATATGGCCGATATCGGTCTTTCAAAAAATATGCGAAAGGACCCAAAAGATAGAACCAAGGACCGCCGAAAATGCTCTTCAAACATTGGGCCCAAGATGAAGGCCAGGATTAGAGGAGTGGATTCATACGAATATTTTCTCATCAGAAAACCAACGATTCCGAAAAAGATCATGACCCCAATATCAAAAACCGTGGTGCCGATGCTATAACTGCCCAATAAGCAAAATAAGAAGATAATGGGGAAAAAGTAGGCATAGGGTATTTTTAATACTTGGACCCAAAACCCAACGAGAGGGAGGTTCAGGGCTAAAAGCATCATATTCCCGATATACATGCTCGCGATCACGCTCCAGAAGATATCCGGATGTTGATTGATCAAGAAGGGGCCGGGGGAAACGCCGTGAATCATCAGGGAGGCTAATAGTAAGGCCATCGTTGCGTTCGTCGGGATTCCCAAGGACAGAAGGGGAATAAAGGACCCCGAGGGACCGGCATTATTCGCGGATTCAGGCGCGGCCACACCCTCGATGACTCCCGTGCCGAATTTTTCAGGGTGTCTCGAGATCTTTTTTTCCAGGGCATAAGCCATCGTGCTGGAGATGACCGTATTCCCCCCCGGGATGATTCCGACAAAGAATCCGAGCAATGTTCCCCGAACGATGGGCCAGGCCGAATCGACCCAATCTTTTAAGGTGGGAAATAGATTTTTGATCTTCTCCGTCAGGATACCACGAAACTCCTCTTCTTCCAAATTGCTGAGAATTTCCGAAATCCCAAAAAGGCCCATGATCACCGGGATCAATCCCACCCCATCCATCAAATAAGGAATCCCGAAGGAAAAGCGTTCCATCCCTTCTATGGGATCGGTGCCGACGGTCCCTAATAATAGACCAAACGTTCCCATCATAAAGGCCTTGAGCCTGGATCCGGCCCCCAAAAAACTCACCAGGATTAAGCCGCAGATGATGAGAGATACATATTCGGGTGAAGAAAATTTCAGGGCAAAATTTGCAAAAGGAGGGGCCAGGAACATTAATCCGAACAAGCTAATCGTCCCGGCAATAAAAGAAGCGATGGCCGCCATTCCCAAAGCCGGGCCGGCGCGCCCTTTGCGGGCCATTTGATAGCCATCTAAACAGGTGACGACACTCGCAGCCTCGCCCGGAATGTTGATGAGGATGGAGGTCGTCGAGCCACCGTACATGGCTCCATAGTAAATCCCGGAGAGCATGATGATGGCCGTGGAAGGAGGAAGGGCAAAAGTGACCGGCAAAAGCAATGCTAAGGCGCCACTGGGACCCAAGCCCGGCAATACCCCAACCAGAGTTCCGACAAAGCAACCCACAAAACAGAAGAATAAATTTTGAGGTTGAAAGGCAATGCCTAATCCATAAAATAAGCCGGTTAAGGATTCCATTCCATGGCCGCTCTAAATCATACCCTTTCTATGCCGCCTAGATTTTGATCAACCCTTTCGGGAGGGAGACTCCCAGGCCGGTTTTAAAAACGGCATAGCTTGCCCAAGATACAAGCAGGGCGATCAAAATCGAGGAACCCCATCTCCTTTTACCCACGAATTTCAGTAAGAAGAGGATAAAGAGAAACGTGGTGATTCGGTATCCCAAATAATCTAAAGAAATTAGATAAAAAACCAAGGAAAGCAGGGAGAGTAAAACTTTTCTCCAGCTTTTCTTCTCTTTCCAAAAACTTCTTTCCTCCGACGGCTGGCCCTTGGCCAGGAAGGTGGTTATAAATAAGGCCATCGACAATAAAGAAAAGACGCCTCCAATAAGGGCAGGGAAAAAACCAGGGCCTGGGGCGTTCAGTGGGCCAATCCCCATTCTTAGCCCTCCCGCGATGAACCCCAGGCCGACTAAAAGCCAAACCAGGCTGCTCCTTGAATCGCTGTTGCGCACGCACGCACTCCTTGACCCAAAAACGGCCTGTCCAGCCAGGATTTAGAGATCCCCACCGGAATGGAGTTCAGTGGTATTTTTCTCTTCCTTTTGGGGTTGTTTCAGGGTTGTTCTCTGAATCGGTCCGCAACAGGCTTACCAGCTCGGACACACTCTTTAATTCTTCCAGTTTGCACCGCCTTGACCATCAACCCCAGAGCTTCCTCGACGGCCTGCGCCGCCTCAAGATCCCCGCACATTATTTACCCCTTTTCACAATATTAGTTCCTCTAAAGATGGATGGAACTAATAGAACAAGGGGATCTGGACGACCAGAAAAAAGCCCTTTTGGGCAAACCGGGGTCCCTGGACGGCGGAGATGACGGCGAAATAGAAAACCCGGTGCGAACTAGCCCGGATTGAAATGAAAGACATAACCATAATGGCCAGAATGACCGCGAAAATAGCGGGGATCGGGGCCACGCGCTTCGTAAAGCCTTTTCCCTTCAACTCGTACAGCTCTTCGGGGTTCGGAAGTTCGACTCCGGATATCACCGGAGTCCTCCGGCAAATTTTTATAACCGTCTTCTCTTTTTTTCTGTCGAGGTTTCATGGGACAAAGAATCCGCTCTGGGCCGGTGGTAGGCGATGAAATGGCTCAAGGCGCGAGCGGCCCGGTCCAATGTTTTAAAGACCGGAAATCCGGCAGCCTGGTAGTTATCCCTCTCGCGGCGCCATTCGATTTCTAGGTCTATCATGCAGGTATCCGTGGTGATGTCCGGCAGGACCAAAATGATGGCCTTACCATATTTCTCCCTGACCTCCTGGCAGGCCGTAAGCAGTTCTGGCTGGGAGCTGAATTGGGAGAGCGGCCGGTTATCCATCCCCAGCCGATGGCGTACCTGGAAGAGGATATAGTAGAGAATCTGAATGATGATGAGGGTGTCAATTCCTCGGTCTTCCCCGGCGGCTTCCATTACCTTTCCTAACAGGGAGGGGGGGATCATGGGATTCCCCAAGTCTATCGGATTTTTCAGGCTGTTGCCCACCGGAGGAAAGGAAGGCCTAAGTTTCTCCAGAATGGTCGGGGAAAAGACGGGAACAGAGAGGCCCAGACGCTCCAGCGAATCGGAGGCGGCGACGCTGATGGCGCCCCCCCCTCCCATAACGCCCACTCTCGGGCCGGCCCCGGAAGGCAAATAGAGAAAGGCGTAGATCGCGTCGAATAACTCCTCGGCGCTATGAACCTGGATTACTCCCGCCTGCTTGAAAGCTGCATTCCAAACCGCACTCGACCCGCCCAGTGATCCCGTGTGGCTCATCACCGCGCGGCTTCCGGTGGTGGTTAGCCCCGCCTTCCATAGGATTACGGGTTTTTTCCCTCTATTTTCTTCGAGAACCCGCAGGAACCTGGGCCCATCCTCCAGCCCTTCCACGTAGCCGGCGATGATTGAGGCCTTCTCATCGGCCATGAAATATTCTAAAAGATCGCAGGCGGCTACATCGCAGCCATTGCCGTAGCTGACCATTTTACTGAAACGAATGCCCAGTCCTTTGGCGGTCTGGCCGAGGTCGGCGCAAAGGCCCCCGCTCTGGGAGAGAAAGCCCACCGGCCCGGTTTCCCGGGAAAAGTTTTGCCCGGGAAGGATGGTCAACCCGCTTTCCGGACAATAAATTCCGAAGCAATTAGGGCCCAGAATACGGAGCCCCCGCCTCGCGATCTGCGATAGCTCTTGCTCCATCTGGATTCCCTCCGGAGATCCGGTTTCTTTGAAGCCGGAGGTCAGGATCTCGACCCCTTTGACTCCTTTCCGGAGGCATTCTTCCAACGCGCCGCGGACGGAAGGGGCAGGGATAGTCAATATGGCCAAATCTATATCTCCGGGGATCTCCTGTAGAGAACCATAAACCTTCAACCCATTGATCACTCCACCCTCCGGGTTGACGGGATAAATCTTTTCCCTGTATCCGATCTCCATGATCGCGCTGAGAATGATATTGCCGAACTTGGCGGGGTCGGCCGAAGCGCCAATGATGGCCAGGGATTTGGGATAAAAAAGAGGCTCAAAGGCCTCCACGATAGACCGGCTCACAGCTCATCCTTTCTCCTAAGTACCTTCATCAATCCCCCCCACCCTGCGCCCTCCCCCTCGAGGGGGGAGGGTAGGGAGGGGGTGAAGGGCAAGTTTCTTCCACAGATGACGTGGCAGCGCAGCAGGGAGGTCAATTGCTCCTAAGGAAAACTTGGAGCAGAGCTTTTGGTTGAATCGCACACTTGGCCCGAAGCCGGTTACCCGCCCTTTAAAACCCGGCGCAAAATCTTTCCTGAGAAATTCTTGGGGATCTCGGGGATGAAGGCCACATCGCGAATTTTTTTGTAGGGGGCTACCCGGTCGGCGACGAAAGCCATTAACTCGGCGGGCCCTGCGGTCATTCCCTCGCGGAGAACGATGAAGGCTTTCGGAATCTCCCCAGAATCCTGATCGGGCATCCCGACGACCGCACAATCCTGCACGGCCGGGTGCTCCATAAGAATGGCCTCCAGCTCGGCTGGGGCAATCTGATATCCCCGGTATTTGATCATCTCTTTTTTGCGGTCTAATATGTAAACATAACCGTCCTCATCCATCCGGGCGATGTCTCCGGTATATAACCAGCCATCCCGGAGGGCCAGTTTGGTATCCTCCGGATGTTTCCAGTATCCCCGGAAGATATTGGGCCCGCGAACCGCCAGCTCACCGGGCTCTCCCACAAGCATTTTTGTCCTGCCGGTTTCCCAGTCCATGATCCGATCTTGGCAATCGCTGACGGCAATGCCTACGGAACCTTCTTTGATCCTCGCTAGAGGGTTTGCATGAGTGGTCGGGGAAGCTTCGGTTAACCCATAATGCCGGGCCAGAGGCACACGGAACTTCTCCTGGACCGCCCGGGAGATCGCCGGAGCCAGGGGGGCCGCCCCTACCCAGATCACCCGCAAGGAAGAGAGATCGTATTGGTCCGCCCGGGAAAGGTTCAGGAAAGCCAGGAGCGCTGGCTGGACGCAGAAGAGCACGGTGACCCGGTATTTCTCGATTAGCCGCAGACATTCCTCGGCATCGAAGCGCGCCATGATGACCTGACTGGCTCCGAGGTAGATGGCCCCGCAGAGGAAGTAGGTCAGCCCATAAATGTGATTGAAAGGAAGAAAGCTGATGAAGACGTCGTCCTCACGGGCCTCTGCGGCGTGCATCGATTGCAGGGTATTGCACACCAGGTTGAAGTGGGAGATCATTACCCCTTTGTTTAAACCCGCTGTGCCCGACGAATAGGGGAGAGCGGCCAAGTCCTCTTTGGCGTCGATGAGGGGCAAAGAGAAAGAAGGTTGTCCTGAGGTTTTTCCCAAAAGATCGGTAAGAGCGAATACCTTTCCTTCCCCCGTCACACCTCCCCGGGTAATGATAATCTTCTCGAGGGTCGGAAGTTCTTGAAGGATTCCCTCCACCCCGGCATAAAGATGCGATTGGACGATGAGGATTCTGCTTTCAGCATCGTTGACTTGGTGCTTGACCTCCCGTTCGCGGTAGGTCGGATTCATGGGGGAGACAATCGCCCCGACTTTCATGGCGGCGTAGAACGCCACGAAATATTCCCATCCATTGGGCATGAAAAAAGAGATCCGGTCCCCCTTTTTAACTCCCCATTGGAGAAAGATTTCGGCGAGAATATCGCTGTCCTGGTTGACTTGGGCGAAAGTGAGTTCCCGGCTTCCCGGCGGGTCGATGATCGCCACTTTTCCAGGGATTCGCCCGCTGGTCTTCCTCAGGAAATCAAAGACCGGGGTTGTAGGGTACTGCAGCGAAGGGCGCTTACGTTTCTTTGCGTTCATTGCTCTCGAGGCAATTTTCTTCGGGAGTCCAATCTGTCAGCTTTGAAGTTTAGCCAACTTTTCAAAGGGCTAAACGGTTACCCACTTTTTCATTTGGCCGGATTATGGCGAGAAAGAATCTGGCCCGAATGCTTTCAAGTCCCCGAGTACGGCGAAGGGGTATTCGGGAGTGAACCGGATGGAACCGCACCAGATGGGCCAAAGCGCTCGGTGGTCCGCCTTGCGAATGGCCAATTGACCCACGGGGGTGCGGAAAGTTAAGCCTTCCAGGATTCCGATGACTCGGTCGGGGTCCGATGATCCGGACTTTTTCATGGCCGCAAGGAGAGCCTGGATGCTCACGTAACCGCTCAGGGCGTCCAATCCTGGATAGGCGTTGGTCTTTTCCTTATATTTGACCACAAATTCCCGGGTTTCCTTCCAGCCTAAAGCCCAGAAGGGGAAAGCACTTACCCCCCAAACTCCTTCGGGAGCATCTTTCTTTAGGGCGACCAGAGATTCCAGACTTCCCCCTTCCACCTCGAAATGAATGATTTGCCTGAAGTAGCCCTGCCTTTTGGCAAGTCTGGCGAATCGCGGCCACTCCATTCCCCCGAGATGGCTTATACATACTTCTGTTTTCGCCGAAAGAATCGTCTGGATATATGGACCGTAATCAGCCACCTTCTCGGGAAGAAAAAGTTCCCCCACGGGCTGGGCGTCTGGTTTCAGCCTTTTTAGTTCCTCCCAGAAATATTTTGCCCAGCTTCGGCCAACGCTCGAATTCCTGGCGAGGAGAAAAAAGCGTTTCTTGGGGAATTGGGCTGCCGTTCGGACAGTCGCCCGCTGAAACGCTTCTGGAGAGGGGCTGATCCAAAAGAGACCGGTCGGCTCTTCACCGGTTGAGGCCGCCTCGATAAATTCGGTGGGGAAAACTAAGAACGGTAATCTCTGTTGCTGAACCATTCTCGAGATCTGAGGAATGTCCTCCTTCCGCATCTCCCCCATTAGAAAGTGTAATCTTTCTTCGACAATTAGCTCCCGCAGCCAATTGAGGTTTTCCCCTTGGATATGATGTTCCCCCCGAAGAACGAGCAAAAGTTGTTGTCCTTCTTTGCCTTCCCGGGCATTGGCCTCAGCCACGGCCATCTCGGCACCGCGGAGGTAGGCTTCCCCCGGGTTAAAGCCCAATTCTTGCCGGGGGGTCAGTAGGCCAATTTTAACGGTTTCTCCCCCATATGCCGGCGAAGGGAAAAAAGAGGTATAATAAAAAAGAGTGGATAATAAAAATGCCAGGATGGATATGCGCTTGCTCCATCCGGACAAATAAAAAGCTTGCATTTCTGTTCCTTGATCTATCCCTTCCCGCAGAAGGTCGCTGGCTTTAATGGGGTTCGTGAGGAAGAAGAATCCAACTTTTTTAGAACCATATATTAGCAGGGTAGGAATGGAAAGGGAATTAAAAAATGAACGAGGATTCAGGGAAGGCGATTCATCGGTGAAGCACCCGAAGGCCAACCGGACCCCTAACCAGGAGCAGATCCTTGATGACGATCTGCTCCGCAAACTCATGGATCTTCTATCGCTCTACCAGGGGATGATCCGGATCACCATCCGCTGTCTGCCCCTGCAGTTCTCCCCTAAGGCCAGGGAGCAGAGAATGGGCCGTCTGCTGCACAATCCTCGCTTGGGAGAGATAATTGACTTTCACTATCGCTTCTGATATATTCCCCAAAAATATTTCTTATCCAATTAGATAAGGACTCCACTTTACCAAATCGAAACTGTGCCAACAGGACACCAATCACCTAGAGTTATGAGACGCTTAAGAGAAAAAAAGGGCAGGGAGAGGGTTGCCTCGAAGAAAGGACGGAAAATATTCTTTCTTCTGCCCGCCCTTCTGGTGCTTCTGGCTATGTCCGCCTGCTCCTCGAAACCTACGGCCAGTATTCTGCTGCGTGACCCCAACTCCCCGATCAAGGTTGTCGAAGAGACTTTTGCCAACGAAGGGAAAAGTGACTACTTTCTCCTGAATGACGAAGGATATTCCTTCCGCTTGATATATCTTTGCGAAAATCGGGTCTACAATTTCGTGGAAGAACCCAAGAACAACCCCGTTTTGGTGAGCCTTCAGCCTATTCTCGATACGTCGGTAGAGAAAAAGCTTCAACCAGATGATCGAAGGAGAATATGGGCTTGCCTGGAGCGAAAAGTTCGAGAACAGCGGGCAAGAATTGAAGAAATCAAAAGGCAACTGATTGGAGAAAGGATTCGTCTCGAAAGGGAAATAAGTTCAACACGGGTTGAGGGGGATCGTATTGTCGCGGAGATAGATAAGAGGAGAAGGCTCGAAGCCCAAAGACAGCGCCGGATGGAAGAGGAGAGGCGAAGGGCAGAGGAAGAACGGGTTAGAAAGCTCGAAGAGGAGCAACAAAGAAAAGCAGACGAAGAACGAAAGGTTAGGGCTTACAGAGCTGGAGAAAGAGAGGATTTTCCAACTCCTCCTCCCCCCCCTCCTAAGGTTACGGAAAGCGGCACTTTCTTGGTAATGAAAGAGGCGAAGGTACGCGAGGAGCCGAAAGAGGCTTCAAAAACCCTGGCTGAGTCCCAAAAATATGATATTTTCGAGGTGATTAACTCCAAGAGAAATGAACTCGGAATCCTCTGGTATCAATTTATCATATCGGAGCGCGTTATTTCCGAAAAGGGTAAACGGTATGCCTGGTCGCCCGAGGAACGTTCCTTTTGGTTGAAGAATAAATTGTCAGTCTGGGTTTATCCAGGGGACCTCGCCAGGGTCTAAACCGCCAAACCCCTAAAACTAAATGTGGAAGATGTACAATTCACCGGAAAAAAAGCTTCTATCCCCCCAAAGAATACCTTCTACGAAGTTACCTATGAGGTGAATATTGAATTTCCGGAAAAAATTCTGGGGTGGATAGATGAAAAAAGCGGGATACGCCGGGGCAACAAGAACAGAGAAGAAATGATCAAGCTCTTGCAAGACCTTTCCAGAACTCTCTGGCCATTGCGGATTCAGAATGATATTCTGGCGGGAAACATCGGCACCGGCTTCACTCCCGAACAGGTTGTGCTTTCGTGGGGAAAACCCGACCACATCAATACCACCAGGACTCTGGTCGGAGTTCATGAACAATGGGTCTACGGAGAGAGTCCTTTCCCGAACTCTTATGTATACTTCGAGAACGGATCGGTCAAAAGCTGGGAATTCTTGAAGAGGAGTGGAAAATAATATTCGCCCGTACCGGAACCACAGAGGTCGAAGACAAATACTCTGTGCCCTCCGAAAAAGTTTCCTTTCAAAAAGATAACCGAAAGAATTATATCATGTGCTCTCGAAATACATTCCACGCTAGGGCCGGATTTATTGGAGAGTGTCTATACGAAACCCAGGGATTGACCTATTTAACTTCTTGAAAATAGATAATTTCTCTGGGTTCTCTGTGGTTAGATTTTGACAATAGCAATGTTAAAAGCAGGAGGAAACTATGGGACTCTATGATTACACCATCTACGATTTTATTTGTCGCAATGCCCAGCTCTACCCCAATCGGGAATCGATCATCTTCAAAGACGCTCGGCTCAGCCACAAACAATACAAAGAGAAATGTGATCAGCTTGCCTCCGGATTGGTCCGCGCAGGAATAGAAAAAGGGGACCGGCTCGGTGTGGTAGCCCAAAATTGCTTAGAATTTATACTTATTTATGGGGCTGCCGCAAAAATCGGCGCCATCATCCTGCCCGTGAACTGGCGTTTTCAGCCGGACGAGGTTAAATATGTCATCAACGACTGTACCCCCAAGTTTGTTTTTGCTGGACCCGATTACCGCAAGATCGTCGCCGAGGCGGCGCGGGAATTTACGTACATCGAAAAGTGTTACACAATCGGCGGAGGAGAAACTCCCGAAGGGTTCTTCCCTTTCGATGAGTTGTATTCGAAGGAGGGAGCTGACCAAGAAATTGATGTTCCGGCTGATTCTGGCTACGTGATTATTCACACGGCTGCGGTGGAAGGGCGGCCCCGTGGGGCCCTTTTGAGCCAGGCCAATGTTGTTTATGCAAACATGGCGTATATGCGCCAATACGTATTAAGTACAGAAGATTGTCACCTGTGCTTCCTCCCTCTCTATCATGCTGCGGGGGTTTTCATGGCCCTGGCCGCGATGCACGCAGGGGGTAAGAACGTTATCTTCGAGAGGTTTGACCCGGATTTAGTCCTCCAGATGATCGAAAAAGAAAAAGGCACGATTTTCTTTAACTTCGCCCCCATTTTGAAGATGATCATGGACAAATATGCCGAGCATCCCCGCGACATCTCGAGCCTCAGAGTCGTTCCAGGGCTTGACACCCGGGAAAATGTCCAGCGATTCTTGAAACTCGCGCCCCGGGCCAGGTATTGGACTGGCTTTGGGCAGACGGAATGTATGGGTGTATCCGGCTGTCCCTACGACGAGAAACCCGGCAGCGCTGGAACGCCTTCCCCATTCGCCCGTGTGGCCCTCTTTGATGATTATGATAATGAAGTTCCTGCCGGCACCCCGGGCGAGATCTGCGTCCGCTCCCCCATGGTTTTCCTTGGATACTGGGGTCGGGAAAAAGATAATGAATACACTTTTAGAAATGGCTGGCACCATACCGGGGACGTCGGGCGTTTCGATGAAGAAGGATATCTTTGGTATGTAAAGCGGAAAGCCGAAAAGGAACTCATCAAGCCTGGCGGAGAAAATGTCTATCCTGCGGAGGTCGAGAAAGTCATCCTCCAAAATCCCGCTGTAGCTGAAGTATCTGTAATCGGCGTCCGAGACCCGGAATGGGGAGAGGCCATCAAGGCAGTTTGTGTGCTGAAGCCGGGCAGTTCCCTTTCTGAACAAGAATTAATTGACTTTGTTGCTTCCCGGATCGCCCGTTACAAGAAGCCCAAATATGTTGATTTCGTCCCAGCTTTACCCAAGACCCAGGATGGGTCCATTGACCGGGAAAAGGTCAAAGCGGATTTTGGAAAAGGAAGATAACGCTCAAATCCAGCCTGGCCCTTTTTCTCCAAAACTATCCGGATCGTCTCCGCCATCTCCCGC
>Ga0315292_10001790_pt1 | contig 11759 bp, 10 predicted proteins | sample YL17G13_0_MG_FD_204029 | JGI IMG/M metagenome (GOLD analysis project Ga0315292, IMG submission 204029) | Sediment microbial communities from Yellowstone Lake, YNP, Wyoming, USA - YL17G13_0 | ecosystem: Environmental > Aquatic > Freshwater > Lake > Sediment | place: USA: Wyoming | collected... | reverse complement strand
GAAATTGAAACCCGCGAGGACTATTTCGCGGTGAGATTATTGACGACGAGGTTGTCGATCTTGCCGAGCAGCGGCTTTTGCTCGAGCCCGAACGACTTCCGCGCTGCGGTGCGCACCGCGTCGGCCGTATAGACGTAGAGCTCGACCGTATCGATCCGCTTGTCGCCATTGCCGAGCGGCGCCTGGTCGGCTCTGCCGGCCAAGCCCTCGATCAGATAGCGAGTGAAGAGGCCGATGCCGTATTCCGGGTCCTTGATCGTCTTCTGATCGCGGTCTGACGCCTTGAACACGGCGAGCCCCGGCACCGGATTGACCGGCATGGCCTCGACCTCGAGCTCCGGCAAATTCGGCGGATTGATCAGCTCATCGAGGTTCTTGGCGAAATTCGCCTCAAGCATGAGCATGATCGTCCGCGCCCCGGTCTTCCCGAGATTCTCGTAAAGCTCCTGCATGCCATAGGCGGTCTTGTCGAGATCATCGAGCTTGGCGTCGACCGGGAGCAAATAGACCTGCTTACCGTCGTCCTCCTTCACCATGCCGTGGCTCGCGACATAGATGAAGACGTCGCCGGGATCCTTCTTGTCGATGCGCTTGGCGATCTCGCCGCCCGGGTCGTTTGCAGAGCCGAACACGCGCTCGAAATCGGCGAGTGTGGCGTCGCGGAGATCGATGATGTTCTCCTGCTTGTAGCCCAGTTGGTCGATCAGAAGCGCGATGACCGCATCGGCATCGGAGGAGCCGTCGGGGTTGTCGGGCAGGTCGCCTTGATAGTCATGATTACCGACCACGACCGCGAGATTGCCTTCGTTCTTGACCCCCGCCGGCAGGTCTTTGAAGATCGTGCGGATCTCGGTCACCTGCTCGCCACCCGCGCCGCCGCCGATCGCGCCGGGCAGCCGGCACATGTCGGGATTGACGCAGATAGTGACGTTGGCGGCCCGCTCGAGCTGCAAAATAGCGCCGAGCGGCATGTAACCCCCAACCTGCAAGCAGTTCTCGCACCAATTGATGCCGCTCTTGGTTGCCGCGGCGTCGAGCTCGGCCGGCGTGAAGGATGCGGGCTTCGGCAGACAGGCGGCCGGGCACGGGTTCAGGCCGGGGCGCTTGCCATAGGTCTCCTCCAACAAATCGTAGAGATCCTGGGGCAGACAGCGGATAGAAGCGGGCTCGACCTTGGCCACGGACTGCGGCTCTTCCCGCGGTCTTGGCGGCGTGGCAGGGCCGGCCTCTTGCGGGGGCGTAGGCGTGAAATGCGGTGGCCCTTCGGGCCCTGGCCCTGGGGGTGGGCCCTCTGGACCATGCCCAGGTCCGGCAGGCCCCCGATAGGGCGGCTCGATGACGACGATCGGCGGCTTGAAACAACCGCCATTGCGATAGTCAAATCCGGGAGCGCACCCGCAGCCATGGCCGGTCTTGACCATCGGCCACTGACAGGACGCCTCTTCGGGTCCTTCGTGCCTCACGCAGCCATGATCCCTCGGCGAGTAGGAGAACGGCGGCTCGCATTTGGTGACCTCGGGCTCGTGATCTGGCTTCGGCCTGACGCAGCCTTTGCCCTTGCGGTACTGCATCGGGGGCTCGCATTTGGCGACCTCGGGCTCATGATCCGGTTTTGGCCCGACGCAGCCTTTGCCCTTGCGGTACTGCATCGGCGGCTCGCATTTTGTGACCTCGGGCTCGTGATCTGGCTTCGGCCTGACGCAGCCTTTGCCCTTGCGGTACTGCATCGGGGGCTCGCATTTGGCGACCTCGGGCCCCTTGTCCTTGCCGGGCTTCACGCAACCGTGCCTGCGCGAAGGCACAAGTCCCTGCGGGCATCCGGCGGGCTCGGCTCCTTCGCTCTGCTGCGACCGGCGAATGGCTTCGTTGAGGAGAATGCTGCCGACGCCGATCCCGACGCCGACGCCGACCCCGCCTCCCCCTCCGTGGCCACCGCCACCGTGATGGCCGTATTCACTAGCCAAAGCGGGGCTGGGGGCAGCCAGAACCCGCGTCATGAGCAGCGCTGCTCCCACGATACAAATCTGCGTCCAGAACGATATTGGCGAGTGCATTGCCCGTCTCCCACAGGCTCGACACCCGCGAAATATAGCACGCTCGCGTGACCGTATGCCGCAGTTTCTCGAATTGGCCGGCAACGGGGGCGGCGGGTACGGCGTCGCAGGCCACACGGTTTTGCCCCGTGGGGCGCCGCCGCAGTAGGGCCAAGGTTTGCTCGCTTGCTTTAAGGGTGAAGCACGGCACCTGCTCAGGCCAGAACAAAGGCGGTAATTGTATCCGGCGGAGGCGTCACGTCAGCGTGGCGCCTTGTCTTTTAGGCGTCTATCAGGGCACATCGTCGCCACGACATAACGCCCTCGGCGTTCCGCCGCAGGGTCGCTGATGCGCTTCGCAAACGGTCGAGCCATGATGCGGACGCTGACTGTAGCCGGGCTGTTGCTGCTCGCGGGGGCGAGCCTCGAGTTTGGAGCGGGGGCCGGTAGCACAGAAGCTGAGCCGGATGCCAATGCGCTCGGCGAGGGCCTCGGGCTGCTGCGGGAGGCGGCGGCGGCCGACGATTTACTCTACCGCATGATCGGCCAGATGATCATGGTCGGCTTCGCAGGCGACGACGAGCGCGATCAGAGCGTCAAGGCGGTGCGCATCCAACTTGCGCAAGGCGCAATCGGCGGCGTGGTGCTGTACCCGGACAATATCCGTTCGGCGCCCGAGCTCCGCCTGCTCACCGCCTTCCTTGCCAACGCGAAATCGGAGCTCGTGCCACTGATCGCCGTCGATCAGGAAGGAGGCGTGGTGCAGCGGCTCACGCGGCGGAAGGGCTGGGTCTATTTCCCCTCGGCGCGAGACGTGGGGCGAGACCCAAAGCTGAATACGCCCGACGGCGCACGTCGGCTTTATGGCCGCATGGCGCAGGAGACCGCGCGGGCGGGCATCAATCTCAATTTCGGGCCGGTGGTCGATCTTAGCGTGAACGCCGGCAACACCGTCATCGTGCGCCGCAAACGGAGCTTCGGCTCTGACCCAACGACCGTGGCGGCGCTCGCCGGCGCTTTCATCATGGCGCATCGCGACGCCAACATCCTCACCGCCGCCAAGCACTTTCCGGGCCACGGCTCAAGCTGGAGCGACAGCCACAAGGCGCTTCCCGATGTGTCGCTAAGCTGGCGGGAGAGCGAGCTTGAGCCTTACCGGAGGCTGGCGCGGGATGGCCTGCTCGACATGGTGATGGTCGGCCATCTCTATCATCCGCGCTTCAGCGACGGGGAGAGGCTGCCAGCCTCGCTGTCGGCCCGCGCCATCGCTGCGCTCCGGGCGGACGGCTATATCGGCTTCAAGGGCGTTGTCGTCAGCGACGACTTGGAGATGGGCGCGGTGCGCGAGAGCTATTCGCTCGCCGACCGCGTGATCATGGCGGTCAATGCCGGCACCGATCTCCTCGTCTTCTCCAACGTCACGTCGCGCGATCCCGAGCTCGGGGTGACGATTCATGCCATCATCGCCGAGGCGGTGCGCGACGGCCGCATCCCTCGCGCGCGCATCGAGGAGGCCTACGGGCGGATCCTTTTGCTCAAGCGCCGCCTGATGCAGCACGACCTTGCCGGGAGGTGGTGAGGGTGGTTGCAAGCCGCGGACTGACTTCCTATGCGAGCGTAATCTCGGTCAGCGCAGCGAGGTCGCTGACGGGTTGCCCAACTCGAAAATGCCATCGAAGAAGGCGCTCAACGATCCAATCTCTGCCTGAGCATTGAGGATGTTGTGATCGGAAAGACCCGGAACCGCGATGTGGTTAAACGGCAAGATGGCCGAGAGTCGGGATGGCGTCCCGCGCCGAATCGCGGTGCAGGGTAATGATGTCCATTTGAGCCATTCCCCGCACCCCTTGAGGCCCTTTGAGCTTACGGTCGCTTGGGCGGTCCAGAAAACGAGACAAACGAGCCGATCCCGCCGGAGAAACGGCCATCGCGGGGGCGGAAATATCAATGATAGCCCACGTGCCCGGTCGCGTCCCAAAACACGTAATAGGAATAGGCGGTGTAGCCCAAGATGATCGGCAGGATGGGGATCGCGCCATAGAGCATGAAGAGTTGGGATTCCGGCGCCGCAGCCGCCTGCCAGAGCGTGATCCCCGGCGGAATGATGTAGGGGAACAGGCTCACGGCGAGCCCCGTATAGCAGAGCAGGAAGATCACGGCGGCGAGCACGAAGGGCGCGTAGCGCATACGGCGCTTGAGCGCGAGCCAAAGGGCCGCGAGCGTGCCGAGGGTGGCGAGCGGCACCGGGCTCAGCATCACCATGTTGCCAGGCGTGAACCAGCGCGCCGCGATCTGCGGGTGGAGGAGCGGCGTCCACAGGCTGAAGATGAGGATGAAAGCCCCGACGGCGATCAGGGCAAAGCGGGCGATCCCATAGGCCCATTCGCGCAAGGCCTCGTCGCCCTTCATGATCAGCCATCCCGCCGACAACAGCACATAGCCCGCGACCACCGCGAAGGCGGTGACCACGGCGAACGGCGTCAGCCAATCGAAGGCGCCGCCCGCATATTTGTTGTCGACCACGTGAAAGCCTTGCACGAAGGCTCCGATGACCAGCCCCTGCATCAGCGCGGCGAGGATCGAGCCCAGCGTGAAGGCGAGGTCCCACATCCAGCGGTGGCGCTCGGCCTTGAAGCGGAACTCGAAGGCGATGCCGCGCAGGATCAGCCCGATCAGCATGAGGATGATCGGGAGATAAAGTGCCGGCAGCATGACCGAATAAGCGAGCGGGAAGGCGGCCAGCAGGCCCCCGCCGCCCATCACCAGCCACGTCTCGTTGCCGTCCCAGAAGGGCGACACCGAGCCCATCATGGCGTCGCGGTCCGCATGCGTGGGCGCCAACGGGAAGAGCACGCCGAGGCCGAGATCGTAACCGCCAAGCAGCACGTAGAGGAACACGGCGAGCGCCAGGATGGCGCCCCAAATCAGCGGCAAGAGGATCGGGAGGATGTCTGGCGTCATGGATTGCCCGCCGCTGCAATGGGTCGGTGCGAAAGATCCGCCTCGTCCCCGTCCGGCGCTGCCGGCGTCTCGTCGGGTCCGCGGCGCACGAGCTTCGCAATGTAATAGAGCCCCGCACCGAAGACGATGCCGTAGACGAGCACGAACAGGATGAGTGAGGTGAGCACGCTGCCGCCCGGCACGGGCGAAACCGCATCGGCGGTGCGCAAGACGCCATAGACCACCCAAGGCTGGCGTCCGACCTCGGCGGTGAACCACCCGGCGAGCACGGCGACGAAGCCGAGCGGCGACGCCCATAGCAGGGCTTGCAAGAACCAGCGGCTCGAATAAAGCCGCCCCATCAGCCACAGCACGGCGCCGATGCTGGACAGCACGATCATGATTAGCCCAATGCCGACCATGATGCGGAAGGCGAAGAACGGGATGATGGGATTGGGCCGGTCTTCCGGCGGGAAGGATTTCAGTCCTTGGACTTCGCCGTTCCAATCATGGGTGAGGATCAGGCTGCCGAGCTTCGGCACGGCGAGCTCGTAATCGTTGGTCTCGGCCTTTGGGTTGGGGACCGCGAACAGGATCAGCGGCACCTCGCGGCCGGTCTCCCAATGCGCTTCGAGCGCGGCGACCTTGGCCGGCTGGTATTTCAAGGTATTCAGCCCATGCAGATCGCCGATGACGACCTGCAGCGGCGCGAGCCACACAAGCAGACTTAGCGCCATGCCGAGCATGATGCGGCCATGGGCGACGCTCCGCTCGCGCAAGATATACCAGGCGCCGATGCCGCCCACGATGAAGGCCGTGGTGAGGTAGGCGGCGACCACCATATGCGTGAAGCGGTAGGGGAAGGAGGGATTGAGGATGACCTGCCACCAATCGGTCGCGTGCAGGACGCCGTCGGCGGCGACGCTGTAGCCCGTGGGCGTCTGCATCCAGCTATTGGCCGAAAGAATCCAGAAAGCAGAGATCGCCGTGCCGAGCGCGACCATGGCGGTGGCGAAGACATGCACCGCCTTTGGCACGCGCGTCGCGCCGAACAGCATAATGCCGAGGAAGCCAGCTTCGAGGAAGAAGGCGGTCAAGACCTCATAGGACATCAACGGTCCGATGACGTTGCCACCCCGGCGCGACAGCTCGCTCCAATTGGTGCCGAACTCGTAGGACAGCACCACGCCGGACACCACGCCCATGCCGAAGGACACGGCGAAGATCTTGGTCCAATGCCGCGCGATGTCGAAATAGATGGCTTTGCCTGTCTTCAGCCACAGCACCTCAAGCACGAGCAGCCACGCCGCCAGCCCCACGGTGAAGGACGGAAACAGGATGTGGAACGAGATGGTGAAGGCGAATTGGAGACGCGAGAGCAGTAAGGGATCGAGCTCTGGCATCCTTTCGGTCTCACTCTCCAAGGCGCTCGCGAGCGCCTTGGAGCCTAGGCGACTCGCGGCTTCGTTTGGGAGCTTAACGCTACAGCTTGCGTGACGCAAAGCCGCGGCAAAGCCGCAAGAGCGGCCAGCGCTAGCCGCATGCGTTCAAGCCGGCAGGAGAAGCTGAGTTGGGGTTAGGCGGCGTGGGCCGCGAGGCGCCGGAAATGGGCAGCGGTAAGATCGTCCTCGACATGCGCCCGCTCCTCGACCGTCTCGGCCAGCAGGTGGATATGCACCTCATTGGCGCCGAGCTTGGCGCCCTGATGGCGAAGATGGGCAAGGTTGAGGGAGACGGCGTCATCCTTGGTCTGGCCGAGCAGGAGCGGCGACCGCGTGCCGTCGTCATGGCGGCGGACAAGGATGTAGTTGGCCCGGGGCAAAGCGGGGCAGCCGACCAGCGTGTAGACGCTATGCAGATAGCGGCGGCCCGACGCGCCGCGCCAATAATGGAACGCCCGCGCGAAGGACGCCTCGGCGCAAACCAGCGCCGGCTCGTCTGCAGGCCCCCAAGGGGCGTTCTCGGTGGCTTCTGTTTGGCGCATCCACATGGCTTCCATTCCGCTCTAACGGGAATTTACCCGTCAAATGGGTTGACTGATGACGAATTCAAGTCAGGCTTCAGGCGAATCAGGAACAAAGCTAGAACATAACCTTTGTCGGGGAGAAGTTAACAAAGAGTTAACGGCTCCTACCGTAGATGGTTCTTGCTCTCCGCCTCTGCAAGGAGACGGTTCGAGGCGCCTTCGATCGCTGCCTCCAGGCGGTGCAGGAACTCGGCTTTGCCGAGACCGGGTGGAATTGGATCGAGGAATTCCACGACGATGGTGCCGGGGCGGCGGAGCAGGCTTCGTCTTGGCCAAAACAGGCCTGAATTGAGCGCCACCGGAACGCAAGGAACGCCGAGGGCTGCGTATAGCAGCACCACGCCTGTCTTATAGTCGGGCGGCGCGCCGGGCGGCCGCCTCGTGCCTTCGGGGAAGATGATGATCTCGCGTCCGGCCTCGACGCGCTTCTTCGCCTCGCGGAGCATGCGGCGAAGCGCGGTCGGCCCCTTGTCCCGGTCGACCTGGATCATCTCGAATTTGCGGGAGAACCAGCCGTGGAATGGGATCCAGAACAACTCGCGCTTCATCAACAGCGCCGGGTCCCGGAACAGCGGTATCAGGGCAAAGGTCTCCCAGGCCGATTGATGCTTCGAAGCGACGAGACAGGGACCGTCTGGCAGCTTCTCGAGCCCACGGACCTCAAGCTTCGTCCCCACGATGAGCCGCAACAGGCAGATCTCGAACCTCGCATGCAGCGCGAGCGCCGCCATGGCCCAGCGCCTCGGCGCCAACAGCAACGGGCTGCCGAGCACGACGAACAGCGTGGTGGTCACGTAGAAGAGAACGTTGAAGAGAAGGGAGCGCGCCATATCAAGGCCAGCCGTCACGGCTCGGAGGCATCCTCAACCGCAATCGTGGTTTTGCCGGAGAGCATTTTGCTCACGGCTCGGGTGGTCCCGAGCCGCCCGAGCGCCGGCAGATATTTCAAATATTCGGTCATCAACAGCTTGGTGGTGCCGGGATAGACCCACCACCGCTCAAGATGCACGTTGCTGTCGACCACCGCATAGGGGACCAAGGTGACGCCCGGCATGACGCGGCCGAGCTCGGCCAGCGCGCGGGGCATGTGATAGTTCGCGGTCACCACGATGATCGTATGATAGCCATGCTGCGCCACCCATTGGCTCGTCTCGGTGGCGTTATCGATGGTGTTGCGCGCTTCCTTGTCGATATCGACGCAGCAAGCGAAGAGCTGATCGCCTTGGCTTGCGAGCTCCTTCAGCGCCTCCGTCGAGGTGGTGCGGTTGACGCCGGTGATCAAGAGCCGCTTCGCCTTCTGATGGGTGAGCAGCTTCATGGCTTCGTTGATACGCGCCGGGCCGCCGGTCAGGACGGTAATGCCGTCGGTCGCGCGCTCCGGCTCCTGCTGGCTGCGCTCGATGCCGCTGGCAAAAATTAGGAAGCCAATGGTGAGGAGCGCGAGCACCAGCACCAGCGAATCGAAAATGAGTCTTACCCCGGCCACGAAGACGCGAAATCTGCTCGGCGATTTCGGCTCTTCCTCACTCACCTCTGACTCCAACGCTACCCCGCGGGCGCAAGAATAGGCGCAATCAACTCAATATGAAATTGGCTTCGGGAGACCAAAAGCGTCTGCATTTTTGTGGGTCAGGCGTAAGATTTGAGCACGCGGATCACGCCGAGCCGGGAGGTGAGCATGCAGAGCGAAGCCACGACAAAAACCACGAGCACACAGAGCAGATAGCCGGGCAAATCGAGCTCGCCGGAGCCCACCAGCCGGCTCATCTCGGTGGCCGTGACGCTGCCGCCTCCCAGCATGTGCGTCACCACCGGCAAGAGCAGGAACACGATGCTCGCAGCGACGGCGCCGACTAGCCCTGCGCGGACGCCAAGGCCAAGGAAATGGCGCTCGAATTCGCGGCTGATGAAGCGCTCATTGGCGCCCACGTAATGCAGCACCTCGATGATCTCACGGTTCGAGGCCATGGCGCTACGGGTGGCGGAAACGATGACGGCGATGGTCGCCGCGGCGACGAGCGCCAGCACCGCGAGGCCGCCGAGCGCGGCGGACCGGGTCAAGGTGCGGATCTCGGCCTGCCAGCGGCGGTGATCGTCCAGCGTGACGCCTTCGAAGTTCTGCGACAGCGCCTCGCTGATGGTCTTGATGTCGGGCGGGTTGGAGCGGTCGATCTCCACCGCGATGAGGCGGGGAATGGGCAAGGCCGAGAGCGCGTCACTATGGCCGAGCCAGGGCTCGAGCAGCTTGGCGGAATCTTCCGCCGTCAACGGCTTCACCCGGTTGATGCCGACCTGCTTGGCGAGGAACAGGGAGACGAGCGTCATCTTCTTCTCGATATCGGCGGTGTTGACCGGATCGAGCTCGACGGTGATCTCGCTCGCAATGTCGTTGACCCAGGCTTGGGCGGATTGATTGACCATGTAAACGGCCCCGGCGGTGAGGCAGGCGAGAAAGGACATGATGGCGATGACCACGGTCAAGGCATTGCCGGCGATGGAGGCCGAAGGGACGATTTGCGCCGGCTTGGCCTGAAAGCGGGCGGGCAACAGCCCAGCGAGAAGACTGCGCCACGGGTACTCGCGGATGTCGGCGACGAGGTGCATGGGGTTCATCGGAGTTCCAAATGGCCTTCGTGGAGGACGAGACGCGGGGCGTCGAGCCGGTCCATAAGGGCATAGTCATGGGTGGCGATGATGACCGAGGTGCCGAGACGGTTGAGTTCGACGAAGAGCCGCAACAAGCGGTCGGCGATCACCGGATCGACGTTGCCGGTGGGCTCGTCGGCGAGCAAGAGCTCGGGCCGGCCGATGACGGCGCGGGCGATCGCGGCTCGCTGCTTCTCGCCACCCGACAAAACTTCGGGATAGGCGTCGGTCCGGTCGCCCAATCCAACCCAGCGCAGGAGATCGGTGACATCGTCCTTGTAGTCGGCCTCCTTCTTGCCCGTGACCCGCAAGGGAAGGGCCACGTTCTCCCACGTGGTGAGGTGGTCGAGCAGCCGGAAGTCCTGGAACACGATGCCGATGCGCCGCCGGAGCTCGGCGCGGCCGGCCGCATTGATCTTGGAGGCATTCTCGCCGAAGACGAAGATCAGGCCCCTTGTCGGCCGGATCGACATGAACAACAGCCGCAAAAGGGTCGTTTTGCCCGCGCCCGAAGGCCCAGTCAGGAAGTGAAACGATCCCGGAAGCACATGGAAATTGACGTCGCGCAGGATCTCGGGGCCGGTGCCGTAACGGAGCCCGACATTTTCAAAGCGGATCACGCGGCGGTCCTCGATCCTCTTAACATTCGACCCAACTTGCGTCTTTATGCTGAACTCGCTGTCCGGTATCAATGGATTTGGGCAAAGGCATGTGCCGCTTCGCGAAATGTAGACCAACCCGGCCACGGTGGTTCTAGTCATGTCGACAGTCATTATCTGCCCTGCATGCAGCACCCGCTACGAGATCGCAGCGGTGATTCCGTCCGAGGGGCGCAAGGTTCGCTGTAGCAAATGCAGTCACGTTTGGCAGGCGATCGCGGTGATCGAGGCCGCCAAGCCTCCCGTCGCTGTGGTCCCGCGAGCCCTGGCCACGGCGCCGCGCGCTAAGCCGGTGCAGCCGCGCCCTGCTCCTGTCGAGCCGCGTCCGGCGCCGCCGGCGGCTAAGACCGCGAGCGGATTCACCGGAGTCTCGCAGATGCAGCCGAGCCGGACTGCCCCGAGCGGCAATCCGCCCCAAGGCGCGGCGAGAGAGACTTCATTCGACGACCAAGACGAGTTCCAAGCCGATGTCCCGGGTGCCGCGGCCGGCGCGCCAGCTTGGTCCGACGCGCCGGCGCCCGCTCAGACCCATGAGCCCGCTCAGGATTTCGGCAGCTACAATGCCGGCACGCTGGTCAATCCCGACGCCGACCTGGCCCAAGCGAACGTCGCCATCGGCGGCGAGCGCAAGAAGCCGAAGGTCCGCCCCGTCGTGGCCATCGGCTGGGGTGCCCTTGCGCTCCTGCTCGTGATTCTTGCCGCCCTGCTCGCGCTCGCACCGAAGACCGTCGTATCGGTCTTGCCGGGCGCCGCCCGCCTCTACGCCATGTTGGGCAAGCCGGTGAGCCTTGGCGGTCTTGCCATCCAGGATGTTCACACCGCCTGGAACGATGCCGGCGGGGCCCCGGTGCTGACGGTCGAGGGCACTATCGTCAACCTCACCTCCGGCACTCTAGACATCCCGCCCCTGGTCATCGCCCTTGAGGACGAAAGCGGCAAGCAGATCGCTGAGTTTACGGCCAACGTGGCGCCGCTTGACGCCGGCGCCCGCGCGCCCTTTACGGCACAGATTCCCTCCCCGCCGAACACGGTCAGCAGTCTCAAGGTTCGCTTCGCCAAGGCGAGCTGACGGACATGGATGCGCCTCCGGACGGCGCCATCAAGCCGCTGTTCAGCGCCGAGGCGATCGCGCTCAGGGTCGATCAACTCGCCCGCGACATCGCTCACGCCGGGCTCGACAATCCGATCATCGTCGCCGTGCTCAAGGGGAGCTTCATCTTCGCCGCCGACCTCGTCAGGGCGCTGCACCGCGCCGGGCTTAGGGCCGAGATCGATTTCATCTCGCTGGCGAGCTATGACGGGGCACCTACCTCGAACGGCGAGGTCAGGGTGCTGCGCGACGTGGAGAGCGACCTTGCGGCCCGCGACGTCGTGATCGTCGACGACATCCTCGATTCGGGCCGGACGCTCGTCTTTGCCAAAGCTCTGCTGTCGGCGCGGGGGCCAAAGCGTGTG
>Ga0315292_10001788_pt1 | contig 11764 bp, 14 predicted proteins | sample YL17G13_0_MG_FD_204029 | JGI IMG/M metagenome (GOLD analysis project Ga0315292, IMG submission 204029) | Sediment microbial communities from Yellowstone Lake, YNP, Wyoming, USA - YL17G13_0 | ecosystem: Environmental > Aquatic > Freshwater > Lake > Sediment | place: USA: Wyoming | collected... | reverse complement strand
ATCATGCATCATCTCGATGATATTCTCTGGTTTTCGTCCCCAACGATTGACAATTTCATCGGATTTTTGTTGAACGTTATATTCCATGAAGATTCTCCTTAATTACTTATGAAAAACTTTCTGTATTTTCTTTTATATACTGCCGAACAAACAAAATTACACTTGTTGAATTTATGTTAATTCCTTTTATTTTTTCTTTAACTTCTTTCGTATCAAAAATAAATCTATGCTCATCCCGCTCATATTTATAAATTATATTCATACTGGGATTGGCAACAATGAGCGCAACAATAGTGTCTGCCATATTTCCTAACGGTTGTCGATCGATGTGGCTAAGCTGAAATGTAGCACACATATAGGTTCCTTTGCCAAACTCAGATGAAACTTCTATATTACCATTTGCCGACTGTGCTGCCTGCTTGAGTAGCGGAAGACCCAAACCAACTCTGCGTGTTGTTCGGTTTGTAAAGAATGGATCAGTTGCTCTATTTATCTCTTCTTCACTCATTCCTTTTCCGTCATCGATAATTTCAATTTTTAACAAATCCGTCTCTTTATTTTCTGTAATTTTAATCTCGATATTTTTAGCGCCAGCGGTTATCGAGTTTTCTGCTATGTCTAAAATATGTAACGATAACTCTTCCAAAATAGATTTTAAATTCCAGGTTTTGGATTTTGGATTCTTCGATTATTTTCATTCTTTAGTGCCATCTTAATTTCGATGATCGTCGGTTCTGCGATTTGATATCCAGTAACGCATTTTCCGACGTCATCGATGAAGTGTGCATCTGAATTTTGAATAAATTGGTAATTCTCATATTCGCTGAATCTTTTCCGTGCTTCTTCGATGCTAATATTCGACGATACTTCCAGTGCATCAAATTTCAAAGTCTCGGGAATAAAACCTAACTGACCAATAACACTGTAACTTTCTCTATCTATATGCGAGGCGATTGCAATTCCATTAAGTTTATGGATTCTATCGACAACTTCTTCTATCGACATATCAACAGCACCGATTAACAGTCTTTCATTGAAACCGAGTACTTCATCGAATTCATTTCCAATCACTTGCATTCCAAAAACTTCGGGGTCATTGATGCCTTGAAGCTTATCATATACTTTCGCTTGCATCTCGGATGCGGCTTCAATATTTTCAAAAAGCGCAAGCATATGAATTTCTTCTTTAGTGCACACTTCCATTCCTGATATTATTGTGATATTTTTTCCTTCTGCAACTTTTGCTACCGCGGAAACATTTTCGGTAGAATTATGGTCGCAGATTGCAATGATATTGAGTTTTTTATTAACTGCTTGTTGAACAATCTTTTGCGGTGTCATTTTCAGATCGCCGCAGGGCGAGAGGCACGTATGAATGTGCAAATCTGCCCTGAATTGTTTTAACATGCTATGGTTTTTTTCCGATTCCTATTTCGTATAACTTTCCAACCATTTCAAACGTGGAAAGTTTGCTTAACAAAATCGGTACGTTTTCTTCCTTTGCTTTCTGGATCGTATCATCAGCCGGTTCTCTTCCTTGTACAATTATGATAGCTGCTAATTCTTTTAACACTGAAACAGCAACGATGTTCGCATGAACCTGGATTGTTACCCACACATCACCTTTTTTACTGTATGCTATGACGTTACTAAGCATATCACTGGCACAACCACCAGTTACATTTCTGTCTAAGTTGTTCTCACCGTATCGTACCGATAATTCTAGCTTTTTAACGATTTCTTTTAATTTCATAATTCACATTGCCTCACGTTGTCTGTACCTTAAGACTATGTTTTAAAATAATATCATGCAGATTTCCTGTCAAGGTTTCAAATTTTTTCATTGCTATAAACACACATTCATCCGCGTTAACACTATCCTTAATGACATCCTCTGCGAAGTCTAAGCAACTTGGTGCACCACACGCTCCACAGTCGATCTTTGGTAGTTGCTCATAAAATTCCTGTTTCTGCCTCATCTTATTAATCGCTTTTGAAACATCACTATCAAGAGGTTTAATCGGGCTTGGGGCAATTTTTCCAATAAGCGAAAAAAAGTTCTTCTGGTACAAGTCCCTAATTTTTTCACGCTCCTGACATGGAACAGATCCATACAATTTTATTGTGCCGAGGACTTTCCCGCGCGCAAGATATGGATTCTCAACTGTTAGTGAACCACCGACGCAAGCGGTTGGACAAGAGTGACATTCTAAATATTGAATATCTTTTAGCTTGCCAATCTCGACTTCTTCAAAAATTCTGATAACATCGTCTAATCCGCCGATGGAGATACAATCTTCTGCTTTGAGACACGAAACTTGTCCGCCAACAATGGGCCAGCCCAAACCGAGTCCGCGGACATCAGGTCTATTTCCATTATTTTCATTTTGAGAGAGCAATTGCAACAGTGTTGGATAAATTTCGGAAATAGCAATTGTTCCATCTATAAATGAGTGTTTCTTTCTTGGCGGATATTTTATTGCTATTGTTTTCGCAGGGCATGGTGTAATATAGATAACACCAATTTCCTTTTCTTTCAGCCCAAGCTCTTTCATCTTAAGATGCTTAGCTTCACGGGCTGCTATCTCCATTGGTGATTCTATCGGAATAAGATGATCAAGAAGATTTGGATATCTAACTTGAATAAGGCGCACAATCGATGGGCAGAACGGCGAAATAAGTGGACGCGGACCCTTATTCGTATCAAGATACTCTTGAATTGCAATACTAACTGATTCTGATGCGCAGGCTACATCATAAGAGTCGTTAAAGCCAATTTGCTTTAAACAGTTAAGCAGAATCGATGGTGAGACATCTTTACCAAATTGTGAGTAAAAGACCGGAGAAGGTAGAGCAATGGTATATTTAAATTTCGAAAAATCACTCAGCGAATTCGTCATCGGAACGATTGCATGGTTAGTGCATACCCGGACACATTCACCACAATCAATACAACGATCAGTTAATAGCGAAGCGTGGCCATCACGTACACGAATTGCCTGCGTGGGACAAACCCTCATACATGCCATGCGCCCTTCGCATTTTTCTGTGTCAATCCTTATGGAGCGAAAGTCATTCCGCATGAGTTAGTTTATGTTTATTTTAATTTCCAATTTTATACCTTTACTGACGATAGATTCTATCTTAAAAGAATCTGAATTTCTTTTGATGTTCGGCAAACCCATTCCGGCGCCGAAGCCCATCTCTCGCATCTCCGGTGTCGCTGTTGAATATCCTTCTTGCATCGCCAGCGAAACATCCGGAATACCAGGTCCTTCATCCTCAACTATGATGTTGATTTGCTTCGGTGTTACTTCGAACGTCATAGTAGCGTGTTTTGCATACATAACCACATTCATTTCTGCTTCATATGCAGCAATTGCAACCCGCCGTATAACAGCCGCATTAATTCCAAGTTGTTTTAAAATCGTTTTAATCCCAGTTGATGCTTTACCTGCATCATAGATATTTCCACCTTGTATTTTGAACGATTGTGAAAACGCTTTATCCATCTTATGCTTTGCATGGAATACATGCCATCGTTGGAACGAGACCATTTTTATAGAGCAATCCACATGCCTCATACATCGAATACTGTGTTCCGAAGAGTGGAATTTTTTTCTCTTGTGCCAGAAGAATCACTTCCCGACTCGGTTTCTTTCCTCTTACGAATACAATAGCTTTTATTTCCGCGATGTATGCAGTTTGAACTGTTTGATTATTCACTAATCCTGTCAGAAGAAGTGCACCAGCCTGAGAAAATGCCAATACATCGCTCATCAAATCGGATGCACATCCGAACTCAACTCTCATATGCAATTGATCATTACCTGTAAACACTTCACAATAGAGAGATTCTACTATTTCCGACAGTGTCATAGTTATCTTAATTGTATTATTCCTGTGGTTTTGTTGATATCTGATTCACAAGTTTATCATCTATATAGATAGCTCTGCCGGCAGGGATGCGTGTTCCAGGGCAATGGCTCCAACATTGTCCACAGCCCGTGCATTTATCAGTGTCAACGTAACGTGCTTTCTTACGAACCTTTATTTTAAAATTTCCCATATAACCGCTAACGTTTTCCACTTCAGAATATGTCATCATCGTGATGTCTTTTCGGTGACCAACAGAAACCATCTTGGGTGTTAAAATACAGGCAGCGCAATCAAGTGTGGGGAATGTTTTATCGAACTGCCCCATTTTTCCACCGATTGTCGGTTCTTTCTCGACCAGGTACACATGATAACCTGCATTTGCAATTTCGAGTGCTGCTTGAATGCCTGCAATACCGGCACCAACGATCAGTGTATTCTTATTCATGGGGGCATAGGTAATTTCGAGCGGTTGATGAAGAGCAACACGTCTCACTGCCGCATTAACCAATGCAATTGCTTTTTGAGTTGCTTCATCAACGTTGTCGTGAATCCACGAGCAGTGTTCACGTATGTTTGCAATCTGTACAAGGTAACGGTTCAGCCCGGCTGATTCTGCTGCCAAGCGGAAGGTCAACTCATGCATAAGCGGTGAACAAGCTGCTACCACAACTCTATTCACTCCAAGGTTTTTAATATCTTGCTTGATTAAATCCTGCCCGGGATCGGAACACATAAATTTGTAATCACGTGCGATGACAACATTCGGCTGCTTGGCAATGAAGTCTCGAACCTCGGCAACTCTCACAGTTGCGGAAATGTTAACACCGCAGTGACAAATGTACATTCCAATTTTTACTTGTCCGTTTTTTTCTTCCATATTAATTTTCTCCTAATGATTCTGCTAAGAGTTCTACTACATCTCGAACTATCATTTTGTTTTCATATCCCATGACTTTCAGTGCGTCTTCAAAGCGTGAAATTTCATAAGGGCAAGAAACAACAAGAACATCAGCTCCGGTTGTTACTGCCTCTTTTATTCGTTTTTCTGAAAGTCTTTCCATATTTTTTGCTTTAAAATAAGTGTCAAGCCACATCCCTCCGCCGCCACCGCCGCAACACTGTGCAGTAATTTGAGTATGATACATTTCTTTAAGCTTAATCCCTGGAATTGCTCGAAGAAGATTACGTGGATCGTCGTAAATACCATTGTGCCGACCAAGACAACATGAATCGTGGTAAGTGGCAAGGTAATTTAATTTCTTTGTTAATTTTGGTTTTAACTCATTCAATCGTTTCGCAAAGAATGGTGTTGTATGTTCTAATGGATAGTTAAAACCATGACAGGGATATAGATATTTAAATGCATCATAAGCATGAGCGCCTCCTGTTACAATTTGGTTGAATTTATATTTGCGAAATAAATTCATGTTCCGTTGCCGTAGTGTATCAAATAATCCCGTTTCCCCTACCAAGCGCGCACATTCTCCGGCGCAATATTCATCATTGCCCAGTATAGCGAAGTCTACACTAAGAGCGTGAAATAATTTTGCAACCGCCCGACTATTATCCTGGCCACGCGGATGGAAAGATGTGTAACATTCAACAAACCAGAGAACATCCGTTGGCTTGGGATCAGTGGGAAGAATGCGAATTGGAACACCAGCGGTTTTAACCCAATCAGCTCGCTTCCTTGGTGATATTCCTTGAGGATTTCCATAACGCAGAGTGTTCTGCAGTGCTGTCTGTAATTCGGCTGGAACCTGAGGAAGTTTTACAAACATTTCTTCTTTCATCAATGGAAGAAGAACTTCAGTCAAAGCTATGCCTCTTGGGCATTGCGCCATACAGGAATAACAAGCAACACAATTAAGGAGACTTTCTGAATTAAAGACTTCTTCAAGTTCCCCGAGACGGAGCAATGCGATGATTCGCCTTGGAGGATAATCCATATGATCACCGTAGGGACATGTACCCGCACAAGTGCCACATTGAATGCAAGTTAATACCAGTCTTCCCTCAGGAGTCTTAGTTAAATTCTCCAAGGTGATATCACAAATAGCAGTAATGCGTTCTTCTGTGAGTGGCATTATTTCAATCCTTTTTTATTTTAATCAATGGCTTCATAGACCAAATCCGATATATCTTTAATACCAATTTTACCTTCATTACCAGTTGTTTTTAATGCATCTTGGAACATAACGATATCTTTAGGACACGCTACAACAAGCGCTTGAACTCCGGGTAGTGAAACTGCTTCTCGCACTCGACTCTCTGATGGGCGTTCTTTTATACCCGGCTCATCTTCCATCCAGATTCTACCGCCTCCCGCACCACAACAGTAACTCTTCGCTCGGTTCCTTGGCATCTCTATCAATTTTGCGCCGATAGCATCAAGGACTCTTCTTGGTGCATCGTAGATACCATTATATCTTCCGAGATAACAGGGATCATGATAGGTAATTGTTGAATTTATTTTTTTATTAATTTTTAATTGTCCACTGCGAATTAATTGATCATACAGTTCAGTATAATGTATGATATGTCCATTACCGTTCGTTCCACTATTCAAAACGTATTCATTCTTCAACGTATTATATGTATGCGGATCTGTTGTAATGATTTTTTTATATTTTGATTGTCCAATCGCCTGCAGATTTTTTTCTTTGAGAATATCGAATAAACCCTCTTCACCAACTCGGCGAATATCGTTTCCGGAGTTTCTTTCTCCTTCATAAAGAATTCCAAAATTTAATCCTGCCTTCTGGAATACTTTGGCTGTTCTTCTTGTAATATCCTGAATTCGTGAATCATAAGAAGCATAGTCGCCGACAAACCAGAGATATTCAACAGACTCTTTTCGGGCATCCGTAATTTTAAAATCTAATCCTTGTGTCCACTTAGCGCGCATTCGATCCGATTGGCCCATAGAATTTCCATACCGGCCCATCTTCGTAAGGACGTCCTGCAAGGTGTTATCAATAGTACCTTGACTTACCAAGTACCGACGCATATTAACAATTAGAGGAATATGCTCATTGAGCACCGGGCATCGCTCCATGCAAGATAAGCAAGTAGTACATGCCCAAAGTTCTTTTTCAGATACGATTCCTCCAATTAATGGACGGATTCTATTATCTCCAGACACTTTATTGCCATTACTACTGAAACCTGCTTCAAGGATGTGTTCCTTAAGGTGATGAATAATCTCTCTTGGCGACAATTTAAAACCTGATGTCAACGCAGGACAAACACGGTCACACCTTCCACACTCCGCACAGGCAAAGCTGTTTAACAACTGTCGCCACGTAAATTCATTCCATTGCGAAGCACCAGCTGATGTTTCTTCTTTCGAGCCTGAAATATCTAAACTGTTTAGCTGATCCGTATTTGCAAAGAAAACACCAAATGGTGATGCAAGAAGGTGCAGATGTTTAGAATAAGGCAGATAAGCAAGAAATCCGAGCACAACTAATTGGTGCATCCACATCATAAAAAGGAACAATCCGCTTGCTGAGTTTTTTGAGGTACCAGAGAAGACAGAGAATAGAAGATTATCCGCAGGATTCAAACTTGCTTCCTCGTGTCCCACAGCAACTGCACGAAATCCTAATCCCAAAAGTGTAGTAAGCACAACTAAAGAAATCATGGTAATGATGATGTAGGCATCCATTGTCTTCTGGAGATGCGCGGGTGGGAAAAATATTCGTCGTATAGTAGCTACTGCTAAACTTAGAAAAACTAAGATAGAGAATATCACGAAAAATATTCTGATAATTCCTACCTCATCGGCATAAGGATAAGGTAAAAATGGAAACAACCACTTAAGAAGGTTCCAGCCAAATGTTCCAGCGAATAATAAGAATCCCCAGAAGATTAAAAAATGTGCAACTCCTATAACATACTCGTGGAGAAGACGTTTCTGACCAAGCACGAAAGTAAACAAGGATAAAATTCGTTTTCCTAGATTATCGAACCGGTTTTCTGGTTTTGCGCGCATTAAGAGCTTGATAAGTTTAGTAATTCGCTTCCCAAATAATCCAAAAGCAATAAGTGTAATTACCCAAAAAAGGATAAGTCCGGGAATACCTATAATATTTATTTGTATTGGATCCATTTCAATGTTTGTCAACTCATTAAGTTTTGAGTTTCTCAATAAGGGGCGGAATTATATCAAAAAGATCAGCACATATTCCGTAATGCGCTACGCTAAAAATCGGGGCATTCGGATCGGTATTAATAGCAAGGATGAGTCCCGAATCTTTCATACCTTCTGCGTGTTCAGGAGCACCGCTAACCCCCAAAGCGAAATATAGTTTTGGTTTCACCGTCATTCCGGATTTTCCGACTTGACGACTTAATGGCAGCCATCCTTGATCTATCACAGGACGCGAGGCACATACCGCACCACCAAGGGCAGTAGCTAACTCTTCTGCCATTGCAATATTATCTGCATTAGAGATGCCTCTACCAACGGAAACTAAAACATCCTGCTTTGTAATATCTACATCGCCCGCTTCTGGTTCAATATATTGTTTGAATACAACCTTGGTTTCTTCAACGGGAAGACTTAGCATTTCTATAGGAGGCTTTTTATCACTCTTCCCCGCATTACTTGGAAAAGAACCAGGGTAGATACTAATTATCCCACGATTGCCGGGTAAACTGATGTCCGATAGAATCTTTCCTCCAAAAAGCTGGCTTGTAAAACCAAACGTCACATCCTTCACCCAAATATTCCTACAGAAATTTACGAAGGGTAAACCACTACGGATTGATAGTTTTGGTCCGATACCGGTAGAAACATTCGTTCCTCCGATGAGCACAAGAGAATAAGCTTTCTGCTCGATGAGATTCTTAAGTATATTACTGGCTACATCGGGTGATGGGATATCCATTTGAGGATTATTTAAAACAAATACTGAATCCGAAACTCCCAAATGTGTGGCGATGGATTCGGCGTCTTTTCCAAACACTATAGAATGCAGAGGAACCTTCAACTCGTCGGCAAGTTTCCGACCAATGCCTAACATTTCATAAGTAATATCAGCAATTTCCCCTTTTAAGTGTTCAGCTAATATAAGAATAGGTCCTGACATTGTTTTATCTCCTTAAAATTCCACATTCTTTTAGTAATTCGATTACCCGAGAAGATATCTGTTCGGGTGGTCCCTCTATCATCTTCGCTTTACCGCCAGCTTCAGGTATAAACATTTTATCAACCGATACGGCTGATGTAATTTCAGGTGCTGTGATATCAACGGTTTCGATCTTAGCAGTTTTCATAATCGAACGAACCTTTGCAACCGGAACATACCGTGGGGGTTTTTCTGCTGCCTGTATTCCGATCACAGCTGGTAGAGACAACTCGAATTCACCTCGAAGCCCACCTGCAAATTCTTTGATTACATTAATTTTTTTCTTTCCCGCGTCCAGACTAATTCCAGTAATTACTCCGATGTAGGGTGCACCGAGGATTTCTGATAAATAAGGAGCAACTTCTCCCTCCAAATCGTCGATGGCTTGAGAACCTAAAAGTACTAACGTTTCCGGACCAAGCTGGCGATTTGCCGAAGAAAAATAGGAAGCAAGTAGCTTTGCAATTCCGGGTGCCTGAATACCCGTCCAATCTCCGGGTATTTTCACGATACGGTCGGCGCCCTTTGCTAAAGCGGTAAACAGTACCTCATCAACTTCAGGAGCTTCCATCGCTACCACAGTGACGGTTCCTCCATACTTCTCTTTTAATATGAGTGCTTCCTCTAACGAATAGTCGTCAGGATCATTAAGCTTCATCCTCAAGAATTGAGTGTCAAGAGACTTGCCAGTGTCTCCTATTACTAATTCTTCGACGACATCTGGCACCATTTTAAGAAAAACGACTATGTCCATAAATTGCTTCCTTGTTGAAGTTTATCTCGCTTGTTTTATTTTTCAGCATAGGATAATACTGGACGTGTTGAAACCAATTCAGTTCCAACTCCTAAGTTCTTGGGAGGAATCCCAAAAGCCAATCCGATAAGCTGGGTAAAATACATAATTGGTATAGATAACTCCGTACCGAATTCTTGGTTGACCTGCTTCTGATAGCATTCAAGATTGACCTGACAAAGCGGGCAGGCAGTTGCAATTACATTTGCACCAGAATTGATTGCATTCTGAAGCAGATTACGCACCATACTTAATGCAGATGTGCGGCTTGTAATAATTAATGCACCGCCACAACAGCGAAGTTTTAGCGGGAAATCTACAGGTGTTGCTCCTGTGGAGGATATCAAGTCCTCGAAAAATCGTGGTTGTTCCACATCTTCATCATCTTTTTTGGGTCTTAATATTTGACACCCATAGTATGGAGCTACACGAAGATCGCGAAGGGGCTGTGTAACTTTTGCTTTTATCTCATTCAGCCCGATATCATTAACGAAAACCTCAATGAGGTGTTGAACTTTGACGTTACCTGAATAATGTAAGTTATCCTCTTGCAGAGCAATATTTATGTGTTCGGCCAAATCGGGATCTTTTTTAAGATGTGCACTTGCAAAATACAAATTTTTGTAACAACCGCTGCATGGCGCTACCAGATCTAATTTTTCTTTTTCGGCAATTGCCAAGTTCCGGGCACATAATGTATGTGCGAGTAGTTCATCGACATGGAAATATGCTGTTGCACCGCAACAATTCCAGTCCTCCAACTCTTTGAGTTCTACTCCTAATTTACGCGTGGTTTCAAGTGTGGAAAGGTGATAACTCATCGCCATTTTCTCAAGAGAGCATCCGGGGAAATATGCATACTTTTTCATGACGGTTCTCCAAGTGGTATAATTTTTCTTATCACCCGCCTAAAGTTCTCAAGTCTTTTAATCCTTGGTGGAAGAACAGGAAGTCTACCTTTCAGCATAAGGCTCGTAGCTGTTTGTGCTTCCAATAACATATCCTGAAGTCCAAATGTAAAAAAGTAAGAGGTTGCCAAAACAGGTTCATACGATCGTCCGCTTTTTAAAATCGTTTTCACAAAAGTTTCTGAGAATACGGGACCCACCAATCCATCCTTGTATTGGTTCTTCCATATTGAATAGCGCTTCAGGGCATACATTAATTCTGCTATGTCGATTCCCCTTGGGCACCTAACAGTACAATAGTAACAAGAGGCGCAATACCAGTAGGTGTTGCAATTAAGTATTCGATCTTTAAGACCTGCGTTGATCATAGCAATTATTTTCCGCGGTGAATGATCCATGAATTTTGCCACTGGGCAACTGCCAGAGCAAGTTCCGCACTGGATACAAGTCTTTATTGCATTAGCATGTGTAGCGTGCAAGAGACCGGCAATCTCTTCACTAAAAGATGGTCTAGTCACCATAATAATTCCTATTTTTTAGTTTGGGCTTTTCTTACCTCTGCAGTTTTCAGTAAAGTGCTGACCTTCTCCAGAAGTAACTTTGGTTCTACGGGTTTTTCAAGTAATTCATCCACAGGTAAAAGGTGAGGATGTACGGCTTGCCCTGGGAAGAGAAAAGCCATTTGTTCTCTGATGCCAGTTATAATTAATACTGGAATTTCTCTTAATTTTGGATCCTTATTTATTTTTCGTGCAAGCATGATTCCTTCTGCACCTCTTCCCATCATAACATCGAGCAATAATAAATCATAACACTTGCTCTGTAATGCTTGGAATCCATCCTTGGGATTGTAAGCAGCATCAACACTATAGTTAGCAGTTTTTAAAATTGATTTAAGACCATCGACAAAATCCGGATCATCATCAATTATTAATAAATTTTTTTGTTGACTCATTGATTAACTCCTTTGGGGTTTTTCGTATGTTTAGTTGGAATTAAGTAATCAACGCCTACTTCCAAGAAATCGAAAGTAGCAGGCGATTCTCTTG
>Ga0315292_10001780_pt1 | contig 11798 bp, 11 predicted proteins | sample YL17G13_0_MG_FD_204029 | JGI IMG/M metagenome (GOLD analysis project Ga0315292, IMG submission 204029) | Sediment microbial communities from Yellowstone Lake, YNP, Wyoming, USA - YL17G13_0 | ecosystem: Environmental > Aquatic > Freshwater > Lake > Sediment | place: USA: Wyoming | collected... | reverse complement strand
GCTCACGCGCGCGTTCGCCGGCGCCGTGCTGGCCAAGGTGGATGAGCCGACACTGGCGACGCACGTCCACGACGAACTCGACCGGCGCCTCGTGCGCCTGCTGGAGGTGGCCACATGAGCGCCGTCCCCGCCTCGCGGCATGCCGTGGGCACGCTGGATGTCGCCGCGATCCGGCGCGACTTCCCGGTGCTCGAGCGCATGGTGCGCGGCCGCCCGCTGTCGTACCTGGACAACGCCGCGTCGAGCCAGCGTCCCCATGCCGTCATTGACGCAATGTCGAGTTACTACGAGACCTCGCACGCGAACGTGCATCGCGGCGTGCACACGCTGAGCCAGGAGGCAACCGACCTGTTCGAAGGCGCGCGCGAGAAGGTGCGCCGCTTCATCAACGCACGCTCGACCCGGGAGATCGTCTTCGTGCGCGGCACGACGGAGGCCATCAACCTGGTCGCGCAGTCGTACGGGCGCCCGAGGTTCGGGCCCGGCGACGAGATCCTGGTGTCGTGGCTCGAGCACCACGCCAACATCGTGCCGTGGCAGATGCTGTGCGAGCAGACCGGCGCCACGCTCAAGGTCGCGCCGATCACGCGCACGGGCGAGGTGGACTTCGAAGCGTTCGCCGCCCTGCTCTCCCCGCGCACGAAACTCGTCGCGCTCGCGCACGTCTCGAACGCGCTCGGCACGGTGATCCCCGTGCACAGGTTCATCGCCGCCGCGCGCACGCATGGCGTCCCGGTGCTGCTGGATGGCGCGCAGGCCGTGCCGCACCTCAAGGTGGACGTGCAGGCGCTCGACTGCGACTTCTACGCGTTCTCAGGTCACAAGATGTGCGGCCCGACCGGGATCGGCGTGTTGTACGGCCGCGAGGCCCTGCTGAACGCCATGCCGCCGTGGCAAGGCGGCGGCGACATGATCCTCGCCGTCTCGTTCGACAAGACCGTCTACAACGTGTTGCCGTACAAGTTCGAGGCGGGCACGCCCGACATCGCGGGCGCCATCGGCCTCGGCGCGGCGATCGACTATCTCGAGACGCTCGGCATGGACCGCATCGCGGCGGCTGAGCACGAGCTGCTGGTCTACGCCAACGAAAAGCTCGCTGCGATTCCAGGGCTGCACTTCGTCGGCACCGCGCCCGAAAAGGCGGCAGTCGTGTCGTTCACGATCGACAAGGTGCACCCGCACGACCTGGGCACCATCCTCGACCACGAGGGCGTGGCGATCCGCACCGGCCATCACTGCGCCATGCCGGTCATGGAATTCTTCGGCCTGCCCGCCACGGCCCGCGCTTCATTCGCTTTCTACAACACGCGGGCCGAGATCGACCGGCTGGTCGACGCCCTGCACACGGCCCGGGAGATGCTCGGCTGATGGACCTCAAGGACCTCTACCGCGACGTCATCGTCGACCACAACCGGCATCCGCGGAATTTCCGCGAGATCCCGGATGCCGACCGCCGCGCCGACGGCTTCAACCCGCTCTGCGGCGACAAGCTCACCGTGTACGTGAAGCTCGACGGCGACCGCATCGCTGACGTCTCGTTCAATGGCAGTGGCTGCGCGATCTCGGTCGCGTCTGCGTCGCTGCTGACGGAGAGCGTGAAGGGCAAGAGCATCGCCGAGGCCGAGGGCCTGTTTTCCCAGATGCACCGGCTGCTGACGCGTGACGACGCCGACGTCGACGTGCCGGGGCTCGGCAAGCTGGCCGCGCTGTCCGGCGTGCGCGAGTTCCCGGCGCGCGTGAAGTGCGCCAGCCTGTGCTGGCACACGCTCGACGCGGCGCTGCACAGCCAGGACCAGGTCTCGACGGAATAATCGACAGGAGCCCGCCTTGTACCGAGCCGACAACGAGCCCGTGAACTTCACCCGCGACGTGGACGCGGTGATCGTGCCTGCGGGCGTCAACGTCAAGCTGCGCCAGGGCCAGCAGGGCTACATCACGCAGGCGCTGGGCGGCAGTTTTACCGTCTACGTCGAAGGCAACCTCTTCCGCATCGCCGGCAAGGACGCCGACGCGCTCGGCAAGGAGCGGGACGAGGCGCCCGAGCTGCCGCCCGACGCGAGCGACGACGACGTTCGCACGCTGGCATGGGAGCGGATGAAGGGCTGCTACGACCCGGAGATCCCGATCAACATCGTCGACCTCGGCCTCGTCTATGAATGCGACGTCGTGCCCGAGGGCGACGGCCGCGTGATCTCGGTGAAGATGACGCTGACTGCGCCGGGCTGCGGCATGGGCGACGTGCTCGTCGCCGACGTGAAGGAAAAGGTCGAGGTGATCCCGACCGTGAAGAGAGCCGACGTCGAGCTCGTGTTCGACCCGCCCTGGGACCAGTCGATGATGTCCGAGGCAGCGCGGCTGCAGACGGGGATGATGTGAGGCTGTTCACGCGCAAGTTCCACGGCGGCGCCAAGGCATCCGGCCGGGAACCGGCACGCCGGGACGCCGTAAACCCGTCCCTGGGGGCTCTGGGCTCGGCGTCCATGCCTCGCACAGCCCGGCGAACCGGTTCCCGGCCGGATACCCGGCGCCGCGCGGGTGCCGCTCGCGGCACCTCGATCGTTGCGCTGTCTGTGCTTCGCTCTCACCTGCCCATCTGGTCCACGCGCAACCAACTATCGCACTCCCATGCCTGACTGGATCCGCGTCGCGCCCGCCGCCGACATCGCGCCCGGTGACTACGCCTCGGCGGAAATCGACGGTGTCTTCGTCGCCGTCTACCACATCGGCGACGAGTACTTCGCGATCGACGACGTCTGCACGCACGACGGCGGCGGGCTCGCCGGCGGCGAAGTCCAGGATCACCAGGTCATCTGCCCCAGGCATGGCGCGCGCTTCTGCCTGCGCACCGGCAAGGCGCTGACGCCGCCGGCCTATGAACCCGTGCGCAGCTACGCCACGCGGGTCGTTGACGGATTCGTGGAGGTCGCAGGCGGACCATGAGCCTTGGAAAACTGAGCAAGAGCAAGGTGCAGGGCCTCGAGGCCAGCCGCAAGGCTGCCGCCCGACTGCATCGCCTGACGCTGGTCCGGCATGCAAAGTCCGACTGGTCCCTGCCCGACCAGCAGGACTGGGACCGCGTTCTCAACAAGCGCGGGCAGCAGGATGCGCCCGAGATGGCGCGGCGACTGCGTGCCAGAAAGCTGAAGCCGGACCTGGTCCTGGCCAGCCCGGCCGTGCGCGCCCTGACCACGGCCAGCATCATGGCCCGTGAACTCAAGGTATCCGCGGAACGTATTGCGCAGGACGAGCGGCTGTACCTCGCGGACCCGAAGTCGATCCTCGAGGTCATCCACGAACTCGGCGGCGATGCGCGCCACGTCATGGTGTTCGGGCACAACCCGGGCATCACCGACTGCGCCAACAAGCTTTCAGCCGGCGAACAGATCGACACGATGCCGACCTGCGCCGTGTTCACGGCGTGCTTCGCGCTCGAGGACTGGTCGCAGCTCGACTGGAAAAGCGGGCTCGAAGCCGAATTCGACTACCCGCGCAACCCGGCCTAGTCAGCCGCGGCCGAACACCGGAATCGACGCGCCGGTCACGGCACCGGCAGCGTCCGATGCCAGGAACAGGATGACTTTCGCGATCGCCTCCGGACTCACCCAGCGTGTGAAGTCCGCCTTGGGCATGTCGAGCCGGTTGCGGGGGGTGTCGATGATGCCCGGCAGGATCGCGTTGACCGTGACGTTGCGGTCCTTGAGTTCTTCGGCGAGCGCTTCCGTGAGGCGCTGCACACCGGCTTTCGATGCCGCGTAGGCCCCCATCCCCAGACCGGCCCTGGCTGCCGCGCCCGCCCCGATGTTGACGATGCGACCGCCACCGCGCTCGAGCATCGCCGGCAACGCACATTTGCAGCTGACCACGGCCGAGCGCAGGTTCATCGCGTACAGCGAATCCCAGGTTTCGACGGCGCCGTCGGCGACTTTCTCCCAGCGGAACCCACCGGCGATGTTCACGAGGACGTCGATGCCGCCGAAGCGCATGGCGATCGCCGCCATGGCCTTGCGAGTCGCCTCGAGGTCGGCGAGATCGGCACCGCCCAGCAGCATCTTTCCCGCACCGCCGAACTCCGCCTGCAGTTCCGCCGACGGGTGCGAGACGTCGATCAGCGCGAGCTTCGCGCCGGTCTGCGCGAATGCCCGCGAGACCGCGGAACCCAGCGCGCCGAAGGCGCCGGTGACCACGACGACAGCATCACCAGGCTCCATGTGCCGCTCCGCTGTAGTGACGGGCAACGCGTCTGTTACTCAGCATTCCGGGACGTTCACGGCCAGCCCGCCCTGGCTCGTTTCCTTGTAGATCGTCGACATGTCGTGACCCGTCTGGCGCATCGTCGCGATGACCTGGTCCAGCGACACCTTGTGCGTGCCGTCGCCGCGCATCGACAGCCGCGCGGCGTTGATCGCCTTGACGGCACCCATCGCATTGCGCTCGATGCAGGGAATCTGCACCAGGCCCGCGATCGGATCGCAGGTCAGGCCGAGGTTGTGTTCCATGCCGATTTCGGCCGCGTTCTCGATCTGCTCGTTGGTGCCGTTCTGCGCGGCCACCAGCCCTGCCGCCGCCATCGAGCAGGCCACGCCGACTTCGCCCTGGCAGCCCATTTCCGCGCCGGAAATCGAGGCATTGCGCTTGTAGAGCATGCCGATGGCGCCCGCGACCAGCAGGAAGCGCACGACGCCGTTCTCGCTCGCGCCCGGCTCGAACTTGAGGTAGTACGCGAGCACCGCGGGCACGATGCCCGCCGCACCGTTCGTGGGTGCGGTCACGACGCGGCCGCCGGCAGCGTTTTCCTCGTTGACCGACAGCGCGAAGGCGTTGACCCATTCCAGCGCGTCGAGCGGCCGGTGCTGCGAGGACGATTCGATCAGCACGCGCTGCATGCGCGAGGCGCGCCGGCGCACCTTGAGCACGCCGGGGAGCAGGCCATTGGCCTGGAAGCCGCGCTCGATGCACCCGTTCATCACCGACCAGACGTGCAGCAGCGCCATGCGGGTCTGCTCGTCCGTGCGGAAGGCGCGTTCGTTCTCGAGCATCAACTCGTGCAGCTCGAGTCCGCGACCACGCGCCATCTCGAGCAGCTCGTGCCCCGACGTGAACGGATGGGGCACCTCGACCTGCACCACACCCTCGGGCGTCTTGCCGAATTCACCGGCACGCACGATGAACCCGCCGCCCGTGGAAAAGAACTCCTCGCGGTGCAGGACGTTCCCCGCCGCATCGAGTGCGGTGAAGCGCATGCCGTTCGGGTGCTGGGGCAGCGTCTGGTCGCGGTGAAACAGCAGGTCCAGCGGCTCGTCGAATGCCACCTCGCGGCTGCCGGCCAGCCGGATGCGGCCCGTGGCGCGGATACGCTCGAGCGTCGGGTCCATCGCGGCGGGGTCGAGCGTGGACGGCTGGTTGCCTTCGAGGCCGAGCAGGATCGCGCGGTCCGTGCAGTGGCCCAGGCCGGTGAGCGCCAGCGAGCCGTAGACCTGCGCCGCGACCTTGTCCACGCGCGCCAGCAGCGATCTTGCTTCGAGGTCGTGCACGAATGCGCAGGCGGCATTCATCGGCCCCATCGTGTGGGAGCTCGAGGGGCCGACGCCGACCTTGAAGATGTCGAGGACGCTTAAGTTCATGGACTCCTTGCGCGGGACCTCCCGCTCACTCCATCGCCAGCAGCGAAGCGTTGCCGCCGACCGCCGAGGTGTTGATCGTCAGGGTGCGCTCGTGCGCATAGCGATGCAGGTAGTACGGGCCGCCCGCCTTCGGGCCAGTCCCCGAGAGCCCGGACCCGCCGAACGGCTGCGTGCCGACCACGGCGCCGATGATGTTCCGGTTCACGTACACGTTGCCGGCCGCCACGCGGCTCGCCACACGGCGCACCGTGCCGTCGATGCGGCTGTGGATGCCGAACGTCAGGCCGAATCCGGTTGCATTGATGGCGTCGACCAGGGCTTCGAGATCACGGGCCCGGTACGGCAGGATGTGCATGATCGGACCGAACCATTCGCGATCGAGTACCGACAGGGAGTCGATCTCGACCGCCAGCGGCGCAACGAACGTGCCCGCGCGCGCGCCAGCGCCGAGCTGGATCCGGTGATGCCACTTCGCATTGCGCATGATGTTGCCGGCATGGCCCTCCAGCATGGCGCGTGCCGCTTCGTCGATGACCGGGCCGACGTCGGTTTCGAGATACGCCGGGTTGCCGACCACCAGTTCCTCCATGTAGCCGGACAACAGGCGCTTCACCTTCGGCGCGATGTCCTCCTGCACGCACAGCACGCGCAACGCGGAACAGCGCTGGCCGGCGCTGTTGAACGCGGACTGCACGGCGTCGATGACCACCTGCTCCGGCAAGGCGGAGCTGTCGACGATCATCGCGTTCTGACCGCCGGTTTCGGCGATCAGCGTGCCGATCGGCCCGTCGCGGCCCGCCAGTGTGCGATGGATGATCCTGGCCGTCTCCGTGGAGCCCGTGAAGGCGACGCCGGCCACCCGCGGATCGGCCACGGCCGCGGCACCGACGACGGCGCCGTCGCCCGGCAGGAAGTGCAGGACATCGGCCGGCACGCCCGCCTGCAGCATGAGGCGCACCGCGTGCGCCGCCACCAGCGGCGTCTGCTCGGCGGGCTTTGCCAGGACCGCATTGCCGGCCGCCAGCGCTGCGGCGACCTGCCCGGCGAAGATCGCCAGCGGGAAGTTCCACGGACTGATGCAGGTGAACACGCCACGGCCGTGCAGGCTCAATTCGTTGCTTTCGCCCGTCGGGCCCGGCAGGCGCTGCGGGCCGGCGAATTCGTGCCGGGCGCGCGCCGCGTAATAACGCAGGAAATCGACGGCCTCGCGCACCTCGGCAATGCCGTCCGGGACAGACTTGCCGGCCTCGCGCACGCACATGGCGACGAACTCGGGCAGGTTCTCCTCGAACAGTTCGGCAGTCCTGTCGAGCACGTCTGCGCGCACCGCAGCCGGCGTGCCATCCCAGTCCGGCTGCGCCCTGACGGCGATCTCAACCGCTGCGCGCACGTCATCCGCCGAGGCACTGATGACGGCACCGACGTGATCGTCGTGGTCGGCCGGGTTGCGGATCGCGGCACTGGTCCCGCCGCGCTCGGAGCCTCCGATCAGGGGCGTGGCCACCCAGGGCCGGCGCGAAACATGTTCCATGCGCGCGGCCATGTCGTGCAGCACCGCGCCGTTCGCGAGGTGTACGCCCAGCGAGTTGCGCCGCTCGGGCTGGTAGATGTCGAGCGGCTGCGGAATGCGCGGATGCGCGACCTTGTCGAGCGCGTCGACCGTCCGCACGGGATCGGCAATGATCGCCTCGACCGGTTCGTTCTCGTTGACGATGCGGTTGACGAACGAAGTGTTCGAACCGTTCTCCAGCAGGCGGCGCACGAGATACGGCAGCAGGTCTTCGTGTTCACCGACCGGCGCGTACACGCGACAGGGAACTCCCAGCCCGTCCGCGCTGGTGACGTGCGAGTACAGTTCCTCGCCCATTCCGTGCAGGCGCTGGAATTCGAACTCGATGCCGGCCTTGCGCGCCATGCTGGCCACGGCGGCCACGGTGTGCGCGTTGTGGGTCGCGAATTGCGGGTACAGCAGTCCCTTGCCCTGCTCGAACACGTAGCGCGCACAGGCCAGGTAGGAGACGTCGGTATTGGGCTTGCGCGTGTACACCGGGTAGCCCGGCAAGCCGCGCTCCTGGCCACGCTTGATCTCGGCGTCCCAGTACGCGCCCTTGACCAGGCGCACGTGCAGGATGCGGCTCGTTTCCCGCGCCAGGCCGACGATGTAGCGCAGCATCGGCAGCGCGCGTTTCTGGTAGGTCTGCACCGCGATGCCGAATCCCGACCACCCGGCGAGCGACGGGTCGCGGCACGCGGCCGCGAGCAGTTCCATCGTGAGCTCGAGCCGCTCGGATTCCTCGGTGTCGAGCGTGAGCGCAATGCCTGCATCGCGCGCGAGCCGGCACAATTCGACCAGTCGCGGGGTCAGTTCGCGCAGGATGCGTTGCCGGTGGGAGCGCTCGAAGCGCGGGTGCATCGCGGAGAGCTTCACGGAAATGCTCGGTCGCGATTCGAAATCCGGGTACTCGTTGACCCGCGCCGCAAGCGCGCCGATCGCGGTCCGGTAGGCATCGAAATAGCGCGTGGCATCCGCCGTGGTCAGCGCCGCCTCGCCGAGCATGTCGAACGTATAGCGGTAGCGCCGGTTGGAGCCGCTCAGTGAATTGTCGAGCGCCTCCTTCATCGTGCGGCCCATGACGAACTGGTGGCCCATGATGCGCATGGCCTGGCGCATGGCCGTGCGCACGACGGGCTCACCCATGCGGCCCACGACCCGGCTCATGACGCCCTCGGGCGCGATCACGTCGTTCGGATCGAGTCGCACGATGCGGCCCGTCAGCATCAGCCCCCAGGTCGAGGCGTTGACGAACAGTGACTGGCTGTCACCCAGGTGGCTGGCCCAGTCGCCGGCGCGCAACTTGTCGGCGATCAGCCGGTCGGCAGTCTCATCGTCCGGAATGCGCAGCAGCGCCTCGGCGAGGCACATCAGGATGACACCTTCCTGCGACGACAGGTCGTACTGGCGCAGGAATGCATCGAGCCCGGTCTTGGCGGCGGGCGCCTTGCGCACGGCCTCGACGAGCTTGCGGGCCGTCGCCTGCACTTCGTCGTGCTGCGCGGGATCGAGCCGCGCCATGTCTGCGAGCGAGCGGACCAGCGTCTCTTCGTCGCCGAGGAAATCCGCGTTGATCGCCTGGCCCAGCGGGGTCAGGAAGTCCGCAGCGTCGGCATACAGGAAGCGCGACAACGGCGCCTCGCGATTCGGACCAGCCATGGGGGATTCGCCTGCAAAAATGATCCGGCGATTCTAGCGAAAACGCCGCAGGCCCGCGGGGGATCGACCGCCGCGGGCCCTGTTGCAGTGCGGTACGAACGCCTTACTTCGTTTCGTAGAGCAAGCCGACCGTCGTGAGCGTGTCGGTTTTCTCGACGCCGGGCAGCACGTCGGTGTTGTGACGAACCTGGTAGGCGACGCGCAGGCCGAGCGCACCCGAGATCGTTACCTCGAGGCCGAGGTCGTTCTGGACGTAGGTGTTGTCCGAACCGGCTTCGACGAGCAAGCGGTCGACGATCTTGGTCGTGTCGGTGAGCTGGTGCTCGAAGCCCAGGTCGCCGCGGAAGATGACGCCGTCCTCGGACTCGCCCGTCTCGAGGATTTCGGCATAGCGATAGCCGGGACCGCCCTGCACCCACAGTTTCGTGCGCTCGCTGTCGATGATCCGGTAGCCGAGACCGCCGGCGATCGAGGCCTGGTAGTCGTACTGGCTGAACTTGTCGTCGTCGTAGCGGCCGGCCCCGAAGGCGTACGCGCGATCGGTGAGGGCGTACTGGGTCTGGCCGCGGACTTCCCAGCGCTGGGCAGTGGTGGTGCCGCTGTCGCTGCCGTAGTTGCCGGCGAAGCCGAGTGTGTGCTGCCACTTGTCGACCGTGTTCTTCAGTTCGAGGCCGGCGCTGGCCGCCTGGTTCTCGCTGTTGCCGGTCGCGAACGACGCGCCGACGACGCCCTTGCCGGTCCAGTCGGCCAGGGCGGGCGTTGCGCAGCTGCAGAGTGCCAGCGCAATGCAGAGGCGGGAAGTGCGGATCGTCGACATCGGATGCTCCTTGGCCAGTCAGTTGGCGGGGGGAAAAATGGCGCAGGAGTATAGCGGCTCGGCGGGTGACGCCAAATCATGATTTCCAGCGCCAGGCACGCTTGCATCGACCGCGCATCCGCGAAAAACTTCGCACTGAGCAAGTCAAGGGGCACGAAATGACGGAAGGTGCGCGCAAGATCGAAGCCACGGCCGGAAACTTCATGGCCGAGGTCGTCGAGGCCTCGGCGACGACGCCCGTGCTGGTGGATTTCTGGGCGCCCTGGTGCGGCCCGTGCCGCACGCTCATGCCGCTGCTCGACCGGATCGCCGACGAGTACGCGGGACGCTTCGTCCTGGCCAAGGTCAACACGGAGGAACAGGCGCAACTGGCGACGCATTTCCAGATCCGCAGCATTCCCACGGTGCTGCTGATCCACCACGGCGAAGTGGTCGATCAGTTCGTGGGTCTGCAGCCCGAGTCTGCGATCAAGGCCCTGCTCGACCGGTACGTTGCGCCGGAGCGTGGCGTGACGGAGACCCCGGATGCGGCTCCGGCATCTATGTCGGACCGGCCGGAGGACGTGGCCAGCAGGCTGTTGGACCAGCGCGATGCCGCCGGCGCGGCCGAGGCCATCGCCGCGCTGCAGGCCACCCAGGCCGACCATCCGCGGCTCGAGTCGTTGCGGGCGCGGCTCGCGTTCGTCGAGGCAGCCAATGCCCAGCCGGACGTCATGCGCCTGCGCACAACCGTCGAGGCGAACCCGGCCGACGCAGCCGCACGGCATGCCCTGGCGGCGCACCACGCGCTCGCTGGCGATTTCGGCACGGCGCTGGCGGAATGGCTCGAATTGATGCGCCGCGACAGGACGTACGGCGACGACGCGGGCCGACGCAGCCTGCTGCAGGCATTCGCGGTGCTGGGCGAGCAGGACCCGCTGGTGACACAGTACCGGCGAAAGATGGCGAGCTTATTGCACTGAGGGTCGTGGAAAAGTCACCTTGCCGGCTCGCCGCGACCCAAGTATAAAAACGCGGACCTTGCCCCGGGGTTCTTCGATGCACGAGAAGCCGGAGTCAGCGGAAGAGTTCGAGGACGAAGACAGTGAGGAAGTCGTCGGTGGCGATGAAGCCCTCGACGTCGATCGCCTCATGCAGGACCTCGACAAACGCAAGCGCGGTGCGCCGAAGGGTGCAGAACCCGCGTGGCGCAAGCTTGAGCGGATGCTGGAACAGAAGCGCACCTCGGAACTGCTCAGTGACTTCGAAGATTACGATTTAGATGGCTCCGTTCCGGGCGGCGGCCGCAGTCGCGCCAGGCGCGGCTAGGAGCCCTCACCCGACCCTGTGGTCGACCTCTCCCGCAGCAGCGGGAGAGCTGAAGAACGAATCGTGAAAGCGCTAGTGAAAATTGCGCGCTGCTGAACGCAAGCGCCCCAGCCAGCGGCTCAGGTCGACCAGCCGATGCGCGATCACGTGCATGACCTCCCCCTCCAGCTGCAGCTTGCCGGCAACGCCCAGCAGCCGTGAGCCGATCAGTGCCTGGCGCTGGCGCTCGGCCACGTCGCGCCAGACGATCAGGTTGACCGAGCCGGACTCGTCCTCGAGCGTCACGAACGTGACCCCCTCGGCGCTGCCGGGCCGCTGCCGGGTGATGACCAGGCCTGCCGTCCGGACCGTGGAGCCGTCCGGCATCGCGCGCAACTGTGCGGAATCGATGCAACCGCGGGCCGCCAGTTGCTCGCGCAGCACCGCAATCGGATGTCGCCGCAGCGTCAGCCCGGTGTGGGCGTAGTCAGCGATGATGTCCTCGCCTTCCCGCGGCGAGCGCAACAGGGGAATGCCTTCGGCAATGCGCACTTCCGGCAGCACGGGCAGCGGGGTTTCGAGCCCGGCCACCTGCCACGCCGCCCGGTGCCGGTGCCCGCCGAGTCCCGCGAGTGCGCCCGCCGCCGCAAGACGACCCAGCACGCGACGGTCCAGCTGCGCCTGCTCTGCCAGTTGCTGCGCGCTGTCGAACGCGGCTCCGTCCCGGCGCCTGCGCGCCTCGACCAGCCTCTGTGCCGCCTCCGCTGCCAGGCCCTTTACCAGGCGCAGGCCAAGCCGCAGCGCGGGATCCGGCGCGCCATCGTCACGCCGCTCGAGCGTGCAATCCCAGTCGCTCCAGCGC
>Ga0315292_10001778_pt1 | contig 11801 bp, 6 predicted proteins | sample YL17G13_0_MG_FD_204029 | JGI IMG/M metagenome (GOLD analysis project Ga0315292, IMG submission 204029) | Sediment microbial communities from Yellowstone Lake, YNP, Wyoming, USA - YL17G13_0 | ecosystem: Environmental > Aquatic > Freshwater > Lake > Sediment | place: USA: Wyoming | collected... | reverse complement strand
CCACCGGCACCCCCGGCTCACGCCGTACCTCCTGCTCGCGCCGGGAATCGCCTGGCTTGCGGTCTTCTTTCTCGTCCCGCTCGCGTTCCTTGGCTACCAGTCGCTGCAGTCGGGGATCTACCCGAACTTCGAGTTCACCTGGGAGTTCTCGAACTTCACCGACGCGTTCTCGGACTATCGAGCGCAGTTCTACCGCTCGTTCCTCTACGCCGGCCTCGCGACGATCGCCTGCCTGCTGCTCGCGTATCCGCTCGTGTACTGGATCGCCTTCAGGTCGGGCCCGTGGCGGAACCTCTTCCTCCTCTTCATCGTCGCGCCGTTCTTCGTCACCTACCTGGTCAGGACGCTCGCGTGGCTGAACATCCTCGCGAGCCAAGGGCCGGTGGTCGGCTTCCTCCGCGACATCCACGTCCTCGGTCCGAACGAGGGCCTCCTCTACTCGACGTTCGCCGTGATCTCGGGGATCACCTACAACTTCTTCCCGTTCATGGCTCTGCCGCTGTACGTCTCGCTCGAGCAGATCGACCCGCGCCTCCTCGAGGCGGCGAAGGATCTCTATGCCAGTTCGACCCAGGCATTCCTTCGGGTGACGCTTCCTCTGTCCGCGCCGGGGATCGTGGCCGGGACGCTGCTGACATTCATTCCCGCCGCAGGAGACTTCATCAACGCCGCCCTCCTCGGCACTCCCAAGCAGACCATGATCGGAAACGTCATTCAGGCGAAGTTCCTCGAGTCGCTCGACTATCCGGCCGCGGCGTCGCTCTCGTTCATTCTGATGGGCACGATCCTCGTAGCACTGCTCGTCTACGCCCGGCTCGTCGGCTCGGAGAGGCTGACCGGATGACCACGGTCGCCGCTGAATCTCCTCGGGCGCGAATCGGCCTGGCGTCGCGAGCATGGAGCTTCGCCAAGCGCCATGCGCTCACTGTCTACGCATTCCTTGCAGTCGGCTACCTGATGCTGCCGATCGCGGTCGTGATCCTCTTCTCGTTCAACGCGCCGAAGGGCCGATTCAACTACGTGTGGCAGGGTTTCACGCTCGACTACTGGATCAACTGGGATTCCGTCCGCGGCATTCGTGAAGCCGTGATCACGTCGATCGAGGTCGGGCTGCTGGCGACGGTCGTCGCCACGGCCTTGGGCACGCTGATCGCGCTTGCCATCGTGCGCCACGAGTTCGTCGGCCGCTCGGGCACGAACCTCCTCATCTTCCTCCCGATGGCGACGCCGGAGATCGTCCTCGGCGCCTCGCTGCTGACACTCTTCCTGAATACGACCGCCGTCTTCCAGCTCGGCTTCTGGACGATCTTCATCGCGCACGTCATGTTCATCGTCAGCTTCATCGTCGTGACGGTGAAGGCACGTCTGATCGGATTCGACCGGCACCTCGAGGAAGCGGCGATGGACCTCGGCGCGAACGAGCTCACAACCTTCCGCAAGGTGACACTCCCGTTGATCGCGCCCGCCATGCTCGCCGCCGCGCTGCTGGGCTTCGCCCTCTCCATCGACGACTTCGTGATCACGTACCTGAATGCCGGAGGCACGCAGACGTTCCCCGTGTTCGTCTGGGGTGCCGCTCGCGTGTCGGTTCCGCCGCAGGTGAACGTCGTCGCGAGCGCCATCTTCATCGTCGCGATCACTCTTGCCCTTGGTAACGTCATTTGGCAGTACCGAGGCGCCAAACGAACCCAAGGAGTCACATGACCACCACGACACCGATCCCGATCGACCTCCAGAAAGCCGCCAAGGATCACCTCTGGATGCACTTCACCCGCATGGGGGGATTCGCAGCCGCGGACGTCCCGATCATCGTCCGTGGAGAAGGCTGCTACGTCGAGGACTCGCACGGCAAGCGCTACCTGGACGCGCTCGCAGGCCTCTTCTCGGTCAACATCGGCTACTCGTTCGGCGAGGAGATCGGCCAGGCGGCGCTCGAGCAGATGCGCGAGCTGCCCTTCTATACGAACTGGACGTACGCACATCCGCGCGCGATCGAGCTCGCTGCCGAGATTGCCTCTCTGGCGCCCGGTGACCTGAACCGCGTCTTCTTCTGCTCCGGCGGCTCCGAAGCCGTCGAGTCAGCGTGGAAGCTCGCCCGGCAGTACTACCTGGCGCGCAGCCAGCGGAAGATGCAGACGGTTCTGGCTGAGCCCGAGACGCGGCACGACGAGCTTGTCGCGATGATGCACACGCCACCCAGGCGCTACAAGGCGATCGGGCGACACCTCGCCTACCACGGGACGACGATGGGGGCGCTCTCGATCAACGGAATCCCCGGGCTCCGCGCGCCGTTCGAGCCGCTCATCCCAGAGGTGCGGCACGTCAGCAACACGAACTCCTACCACCGACCTCCGGACGAGACCGAGACGGAGTTCACGCGATTCCTCCTCAACGATCTCGAGGCGGCGATCTTGGCGATGGGGCCGGAGACCGTCTGTCTCGTGCACATGGAGCCGGTGCAGAACGCGGGCGGCTCCTTCACCCCGCCCGAGGGCTATTGGCGAGGCGTGCGCGAGATCTGCGACCGCTACGACATCCTGCTCTCGGCAGACGAGGTGATCACCGGCTTCGGGCGGCTCGGCTACTGGTTCGGCTCCGAGCGGTACGACATCCGCCCGGACATCATCACGTCGGCGAAGGGGCTTTCCTCGTCGTACGCCGCGATCGGCGGTGTGATCGCGACGGACAAGGTCATGGAGCCGTTCCTCGGCGCGACGTCCATGTTCTCGCACGGCATCACGTTTGGCGGACACCCGGTCATGTGCGCAATCGCCCTCAAGAACATCGAGATCATGAAGCGGGAGCAGATCGTCGAACACGTAAGGGAAAATGAGCACGCGTTTCGTGCGACTCTCGCCCAGCTCCTCGACCTTCCGATCGTCGGTGACCTGCGCGGGGCCGGCTACTTCTACGCGCTCGAGCTCGTCAAGGACAAAGACACACGGGAGACCTTCTCCAGCGACGAGTGCGAGAAGCTCCTGCGCGGCTACCTGTCGAACGCGCTCTTCGACGCGGGCCTGATCTGCCGCGCTGATGATCGCGGCGACCCTGTGCTGCAGATCTCGCCGCCGCTCGTAGCCGGCCAAGCCGAGTTCGACGAGATGGTCGGGATCCTCGGCGAGGTGCTCACCGAGGCTTCGGCTCTGATGCGCTAACTCGCATCAACGGCCGGGGCCGGCATCAATGACGGCGTGAACGTTCCATTCGCCCGGCACGCCCTTCAGTACGTGGGTTCCACGATCGGCAAAGTCGATCCCCGAACCCACGACGAGATCCTTGACCGTGCTGGAGGCCAGCACCTCGCCCGCTCCGGCGAGCGCCGCTACGCGGGCGCCGATGTGGACAGCGATGCCTTCGACCCCGGTTTGAGCAAGCTCGATCTCGCCCGTGTGCAACCCGGCGCGGATCTCGATCCCGAGCTCGCGAACGGCATCCCGGATCGCACACGCACACCTGACCGCCCTGGCCGGTCCGTCGAACGTGGCCAGGAACCCGTCGCCGGCGATTCGAACCTCCTTGCCCCGAGAGCGCTCGAGCTCTGCTCTCACGAGCCGGTGGTGGTCGTCGAGCAATTGCTTCCAGCGCCGGTCGCCGAGTTCGGCAGCGCGCTCGGTCGAGCCGACGATGTCGGTGAAGAGCACGGTCGCCAACACGCGGTCCGGCTCTCGGACGCGTCGTGAGCCCGTGAGGAACTCCTCGATCTCGTCGAGCATCGCGTCGCTGTCGCCGGCGAATGGATAGTGATCGACGCCAGGCAACTCGACGAACTTCGCATCCGGGATGTGCTCGGCCAGATAGCGGCCCGCCTGGACTGGGACGACGCGGTCGCCCGAGCGATGCAGGACGAGCGTCGGAACCCGGATGGCCGGCAGGACGTCGCGGACGTCGATCTCCATCGTGATGTGGAACCAGGCCCGAGCCGACGCCGGTGTGCCTGCGAAGCGGCAGGCCTGCGCATTCCACTTCCTGAACCGCTCGTCCTCGGCGAGTGACGGCGCGACGGTACGGACCGCGAAGCCGTCCGTGCCCCACTTGGTCTCGTATGCAGCGAGTATTCGCTCCTGCGCTTGCTCGTCGAGGCCCCAAGGATAGTCCGGTGCCCACTTGCGTCTCGGGTACGAGGCACCGAGGACGAGCGCAGACGTCCTCTCGGGGAACGTCGCGGCGAAGAGGGCGCACATGGGGCCGCCTTCAGCACCGCCGAAGAGTGCTGTTCGTTCAGACGAAACGGCATCGAGCACCGCTCGCATATCGTCCAGCAGCTCCTCGAAGGAACCGAGCTCCAGGATGCGATCGGAGAGCCCAGTACCGCGGCGGTCGAACACGATGAGGCGCGAGAATGAGGCCATTCTCTCGAGGAAGTCCGCGTACGCCGGCCACCACCAGTTCTGCTCGATGTGCGACATGTAGCCGGGCGCCCACAGGAGATCGACCGGTCCGTCGCCGACGACCTGGTAGGCGATCCAAAGCTCTCCACTCTTCGCATACCTCGTCTCGCCCGGCACCTCGTAAGTCTCACACGTTGCTCGCGTCGAAGAGCGCGTGGACTCAGACGTGAGAGCCGCAGGGCGTTCGGTCGCTCGCGGCGCTACGCGTCCCGGGTGCAGCGAAAGCCGGCGAAGATCTGGCGCTGGTGCGGGTAGTCCCAGTTGCGGAACGACGTGCGCGCGACGAGGGCGTCGGTTGCCCAGGAGCCGCCGCGAAGGACTCGGTACTCCTCGCCGAAGAAGACCTCCGAGTGCTCCGGATACGGGAAGGCCAGGAATCCGGGGTACGGCTGGAAGTGGGACGACGTCCACTCCCACACGTCGCCGCCCATCTGGACGCAACCGACCGGGCTCACGCCGCCGCCATACGAACCGGCGGGCGCGGGTGAGAAGCGGCGGTGATCGAGGCTGGCCTCGAATCCCATCCACGCCTGACCCCACGGGTAGCGGAAATTTCCTTCGCGCTCGTTCCAGCCAGCCGCGCGCTCCCACTCGGTCTCCGTCGGTAGTCGCTTGCCCGCCCAGCGCGCGAACGCGTCGGCCTCGTACCAGGAGACGTGCTGCACCGGCTCGTTCGGCGGCACGGGCTCGCGACGGCCGAAGCGGATGCGCTCCCAGCCATCCTTGCCCTGCTCCCAGTAGAGCGGCGCGCTAATACCTTCGCGCTCGCGCCACTCCCAACCCCCCGGTGCCCACAGTCTCTTCGACCGGTACCCCTTGTCCTTGACGAACCGCGCGAACTGACCGTTCGTCACCGGCGCTCGGTCGATCCAGAACGGTCGTAGCTCGACCTCGTGCGCGACGAGCTCGTTGTCGTAAGCCCACGGCTCGTCGACGGCACCGAGCACGAACGAGCCGGCCGGCACGTGGATCTCGGCAGGCCCGGTGGGCGCCCGATCCGGAGCCGACGCTTCGGGCACCGGATACTCGAGCCCGGTCCTCAGCTGCAGGGTCTGGAGCATTGTTTCCTGGTGCCTGAGCTCGTTCTGGATCACGAGGCCGAACACGAAGCCTCTGCGCAGGAGGGCGTTCGGCGCGTCGAGGTCGAGGTGCTCGAGCGCGTCGAGGACACGTGTACGGACGTCCTCAGCGTACGCTCGCGCGGCCGCGGGCCGCAGGCTTGGAGGCCCCGACCGTCCGCTTCGCTCGTGCCGGAATGCGTCGTACACCTGATCGTGGAGGTGGGAGATCGGCGGGTCTCCCTTGACGTTACGAAGCAGCCAGAGCTCCTCGAAGAACGCGATGTGGGCGTAGTCCCATACGAGGGGAGATTGGGTCGGCGACGCTTGCGCGACGAGCTCGTCATTCGGGATCGGTTCGAGCAGTGCGTCGGTCGCGGCCCGTGCGCGCTCGAGGCTCGCGCGAATCTCGGGTCGCGTCTCCACACCCGAACTCTGCCTTATCGGCGTGCATGCGCAAGTAGCCAATCGGGGGACGTCCGATAGCCTGTGCCGCTCAGAACCGAGAGAGGAGCCGGGAGGAATGAGCGAAAGCCAGAATGGGGCGGTCATCGTCGCGCGCGACGTAACCCGCCGATATGGAGAAGGTGAGACGGCCGTCGACGCGCTGCGAGGGGTCTCGGTGGACATCGCACCAGGGGAGGCAACGGCCGTGATGGGCCCGTCGGGCTCGGGGAAGTCGACGTTGATGCACATCCTGGCCGGCCTCGACAAGCCGACGTCGGGCGACGTCGCCGTCGCCGGAACCGAGATCACGACGCTCGGCGACAACGACTTGACGAAGCTCCGGCGCGAGCACATCGGCTTCGTCTTCCAGTTCTTCAACCTGCTGCCGATGCTGGACGCCAAGGAGAACATCCTCCTTCCACTCACGATCGCCGGTGTGAAGCCGGAGGACGGCTGGTTCGAGCAGCTCGTCGCCGATGTAGGGCTCACGGATCGGCTCTCGCATCGTCCGGCCGAGCTGTCGGGTGGGCAGCAGCAGCGCGTGGCGATTGCCCGTGCACTCGTCTCCAAGCCGACCGTCCTCTTCGCGGACGAGCCCACCGGGAACCTCGACTCGTCGACGAGCCACGAGATCCTGGAGCTGCTGCGCAGCTCGGTCGACGAGTACGGCCAGACGATCGTGATGGTCACGCACGACGCACGCGCGGCTGCGATGGCTCATCGAGTGCTCTTCCTTGCCGACGGAGAAGTCGTGCGCGAGCTCGGCGAGTCCAACCAGCACGAGATCCTCTCCGTGATGGAGGAAGTCTCCGCAGCGTGATCAAGGTCGCCCTCCGCGGTCTTGCTGGCCGCAAGCTTCGTGCGGCACTAACTGGCATCGCGATCGTCCTCGGCGTCGCGATGATCAGCGGTACCTACATCCTCACGGACACGGTCGAAAGCGCGTTCACGAACCTGTTCACTGAGTCCTACGCGGGAACGGACGCCATCGTCTCTGGCCGGGGACCGGACATCTCGATCGACGGCGAGAAGCCGCCCGACCCGCCGGTCGACGCATCGTTGCTCGACGTGGTGCGCGGTGCCGACGGCGTCGCGCTCGCGACCGGGAGCGTGGCGGACGAGAGCAGCACCAAGCTCCTCACGTCCGAGGGCGAGGCCGTTAGCTCGGAGGGTTGGCCCACGCTCGGATTCGGTATCGACACCGCCCCTGCCTTTGCGCAGTTCAACCCGCTGAACCTCTACGAGGGAAGATGGCCTGCAGCGGCGGATGACGTCGTGATCGACGCGGGAACCGTGGACAAGCAAGGGTGGGAGATCGGCGACACCGTCCAGATCTCCACGCTGCAGCCAAAGCGCGCGTTCACACTCGTCGGCGTCGCCCAGTACGGCGACGTGGACAGCCTCGGTGGCCTCAGCTTCACCGTGTTCACGATCCCCACCGCCCAGGAGCTCCTGGGCCGAGAGGGGCAATACGACGCTATCTCCGTCGCCGCAACCGAGGGTGTCACCGAGGACGAGCTCGTCGCGGCGATCAAGCCGGTTCTTCCGCAGGACGCCCAGGTCGTGAGTGCGACCGCCGAGGCCCAGGAGCAGACGGACGAGGTGGGCGAGTTCACGAAGTTCTTCCGCTACTTCCTGCTCGCCTTCGCCGGGATCGCGCTCTTCGTCGGCGCATTCGTCATCTTCAACACCTTCTCGATCACCGTCGCCCAGCGAACGCGTGAGTTCGCGACGCTGCGGACGATCGGCGCATCGCGTCGGCAGGTGCTCGGGTCCGTGATCCTCGAGTCGCTCGTCATCGGGCTCGTCGCCTCGCTCGTCGGGCTTGGGCTCGGCGTGCTGCTCGCGGAAGGGATCCAGGCTCTGTTCAAGAGGCTCGGTGCCGACTTCCCCACGGCGGATCGCGTCTTCGCGACCCGCACGGTGGTCGTCTCGCTCATCGTCGGGGTCGGCATCACGCTCCTCGCCGGCCTGTTCCCCGCGATCCGAGCGACGCGCGTGCCCCCGATCGCCGCCGTGCGCGAGGGTGCGACGCTCCCCCAGTCTCGATTCCACCGCTTCACGCCCTGGATCGCGGGGGTCTTCGTGGTTGTTGCGTTGCTCGCGCTCGCCCGCGCGATGTTCACGGACGAGCTCGGCACCGGTGACCGTCTGCTCTCGATCGCGGGCGGGGTGCTCCTACTCTTCCTCGGGGTGGCGATGATCTCATCGCATCTCGTCAAGCCAATCGCGAGGGTGGTCGGGCTCCCCGCGCGAAGTGCAGGAGGAGTAGCCGGCCGGCTCGCGAGTGGAAACGCCGTGCGCAACCCCAGTCGGACGGCGGCGACCGCGGCCGCACTCATGATCGGGATTGCGCTCGTCTCCTTCATCGCGACGCTCACCAATGGGATGAAGACGTCGAACCGCGCGGCGATCGAGGAACAAGTCATCGCGGACTACGTCGTGACGTCGCAAGACGGGTACACGCCGTTTGTCGCTGCGGCCAGCGATGCGCTCGCCGCGTCCTCGGTACCCGAGCTTGTCACCAGCGTCCGCTCGGATGGAGGTCTGGTGGACGGCGACAGCATCGGGATAGGCGGTATCGAACCCGAGACGATCGCGGCTGCCTACGTCTTCGACTGGCGCGACGGCGACGACGGCGTGCTGGCGACTCTCGGCACGAAGAACGCGGTGGTCAGCAGCAACTACGCCGAGGACCACGACATCGGAGTCGGCAGCGTGCTCACGCTTCGCTCGACTGCCGATCGCACCGCCAAGGTCACCGTCGTAGGAACGTTCGAGCCTCCGCCGTTCTACCCCCTTCTCGGGAGCGTCAACGTCTCCTCGGAGCTCTTCGACTCGCTCTACGACCGGCCACGCAACCGCTGGACGTGGGCAAACGCCGCCGGCGAATCGACGGACGAAGCCCGGGCTCAGATGGAGGCGGCAATCGCGGGCTATCCCGACACACAGCTCGAGACCCGCGAGGAGTGGATCGACCGTGAGGAGGCGGACTTCAACGAGTTCATCACGTTCCTCTACGTCATGCTTACGCTGGCGGTGTTCGTCAGCGTCTTCGGGATGATCAATACGCTCGTCCTCTCGGTGTACGAGCGAACGAGGGAGATCGGGATGCTCCGCGCGATCGGGATGACGCGTCGCCAGGTACGCCGGATGATCCGGCAGGAGAGCATCATCACGGCGCTCATCGGCGCCGCACTCGGGCTGCCGCTCGGCATCTTCCTCGCCGCGCTCGTCAACCGGGCGCTAGGCCAGTTCGACGTGCGCTTCTCGATCCCGTGGGTGCAGCTCATCGTGCTGACGGTCGTCGCGATCGTCATCGGGATCCTGGCCGCGATCATGCCCGCCCGGCGGGCGGCAAAGCTGAACCCGCTCGAGGCAATCGCGTACGAGTAGGACGTCATGACTCGCTTCGCCATCCGTGGACTTCTCAGTCGCAAGCTCCGAACGGCGCTGACTGCGGTCGCGATCGTCCTCGGCGTGGCCATGATCAGCGGCACCTACGTCCTCACGGACTCGATCGACCAGGCGTTCGACAAGATCTTCACGGACATCCGCAAGGGCTCGAGTGCGGTCATCACCGGGCGGTCGGCGTTCGATCTCTCCGACGGGAGCGGCGTGACCGATCCGACGCTGGACGAGAGCCTGCTCGGCGAGGTGCGCGAGCTCCCGAGCGTCGCGCAAGCGGAGGGGAGCGTCGACTCCGACGCTACACAGCTCATCGGCGACGACGGGAAGGCGATCGTGTCAGGCGGTGCGCCGAACCTCGGATTCTCGATTGCGAGCGGTGACTCGGACTTCAACCCGCTGACCCTCGTCCAGGGAGCGTGGCCCGGCCCGGAAGAGGTCGTCGTGGACAAGGAGACTGCCGCTGATCAGGACTTCGAAGTGGGGGAGACGATCGAGGTTCAGGCTGAAGGCCCGGTCGAGCGCGTACGAGTCTCCGGAGTCGTGGAGTTCGGCTCCGGCCTCACGATCGGCGGAGCGACGTTGGCCGGCTTCGATCTGCCAACCGCACAGCGCCTGTTCAAGAAGGTCGGGCGGCTCGACGAGATCGCCATCGCGGCGAAGCCCGACGTGCCCGACGCCGAGCTCGTGAGCCAGATCGAGGAGATCCTGCCGCCCGGGGCGCAAGTGAAGACCGGCAACGAGCAGGCCCAGTCGGACGCGGCGGATACCAGCGAGTTCATCTCCTTCCTTCAGACCTTCCTCCTCGCGTTCGGCGGCATAGCCCTGTTCGTCGGCTCCTTCGTGATCGCCAACTCCCTCTCGATCACGATCGCGCAGAGGACGCGGGAGTTCGCCACCCTGCGCACGATCGGCGCCACGAATCGCCAAGTTCTCGGGTCGGTGATGGTCGAGGCGCTCGTTGTGGGCACGATCGCGTCCATCGTCGGGCTCTTCCTCGGGCTTCTACTCGCCAAGGGCCTCTTCCAACTCTTCGACGCCGTCGGCTTCACACTCCCGAACTCGGGTCTCGTCTTCGAGCCGCGGACGATCGTGGTGGCGCTCGCGGCCGGGATTCTCGTGACGTTCCTCGCGAGTGTGTATCCAGGCTTCCGCGCGACCATGGTCCCGCCGATCGCAGCCGTTCGCGAAGGCGCGATCCTGACCGACGAGCCGCTCGATCGCATCAGAAGCACACAGGCAGGCGTGCTCGTGACCGGTGTCGGAGCGATCGTCGGCGTCTTCGCCATCGCCACGACGCCCGGCAATGGATTCGTCAGCGCATTACTGGCGGTTCTCGGCCTGATTCTGACCCTCTTCGGCTGTGCTCTGTTCCCGTCGCGCACGTTGGGGGCGCTCGTGTCGTGCGGGCTCGGATTTGCGGCGCTCGTCTACGGGCTTTTCGTGCCGGGTCTCGGGACGACGAGCGTGCTGCTCTGGATGGGCGTCGGCGTGCTCCTCGTGTTCTTCGGCGTCGCTCGCGTCACGACTCGGCTCATCCCGAGGCTGGCTGCATTCATGTCGCCGATTGCGCGCTGGTCGATCTTCGCTCTGCTCGTGCTCTTCTGGCCGTTCTTCACGCTTCCGTACTGGCTCCTTCGCTACGGCGCTTGGGGGCCGGGACCCGGCGCCAAGCGCGTGCTCGCCTTCGTCGGCGGTGCGCTCCTCAACCCGGTGATTCTCGGGATCGTCCTGGCGATGTGGCTGCGAAGGGCGGTCAGTCGCTGGGAGCCGGAGTGGCCGGCCGAATTCCCCGGTGTGATCCCGGACCGGTCGACGACCCGGATCGGCAGCGAGAACGCCCGGCGCAATCCGCAGCGGACGGCATCGACTGCGGCAGCACTCATGATCGGGCTCGCGCTCGTCACGCTCGTCGCCACGCTGGCGGCCGGGATCATCGCGTCGTTCGAAGGGTCGGTGAACGACCTCTGGAAGAACTCCGACTCCGATTACGCGATCACGGCACAGAACAACTTCTCGCCCATACCGGTCGACGCTGCGGACGCGGCGGCGCAGGCGCCGGGGGTCGTCGCGGTGATGAACGTCCGCACCGGCGAGCTGCGGGCCTTCGACGAGACGATCTTCGCGACGGCGGTCGACCCGACGGCCCGCGACCTGATCGCGCTCAAGTGGAAGGACGGCTCGCAGGACGTGATGGCGAACCTCGGCGCCGACGGCGTGTTCGTCGACGACGGATATGCCGACTCGAACGACCTCGCGGTGGGGTCGGAGATCGAGTTGACCTTCCCCAACGGGATGACGGAGACCTACGTGGTCGAGGGGATCTTCGATCCGCCCACGGGAGGCTCACCGTTCGGCAACGTCACTCTCTCGACGGAAGCCTGGGACGCCAAGGTCGAGAACCCGCGCAACCTCTACACGTTCATCGCCATGGACGGAGACGTGAGTGACGCGAACACGCGCGCGCTCGAGGCCGCGCTGGCCGACTTCCCGAACGCGA
>Ga0315292_10001777_pt1 | contig 11807 bp, 7 predicted proteins | sample YL17G13_0_MG_FD_204029 | JGI IMG/M metagenome (GOLD analysis project Ga0315292, IMG submission 204029) | Sediment microbial communities from Yellowstone Lake, YNP, Wyoming, USA - YL17G13_0 | ecosystem: Environmental > Aquatic > Freshwater > Lake > Sediment | place: USA: Wyoming | collected... | reverse complement strand
CGGTACTTGCTTAAGGCCTGACGGAAGCGGGAAGGCACGCGTCTGATTTCAGGGGGAGTAAAAGGGCTGGGGGGATTCATGAGGCCACCCCTTTTCCCAGGGAGGCAAAGACCTCCGCCTCCAGGTCTTCAAAAAACATGGCCCGGCCCATTTCGCCCCGCAGGCGGCGGGCTTCCCGTATTCCCATGGCCCCCATGATTTCCAGCAACTGGTTATGCCAGCCGGCCATTAAATTTCTGATCCGGGCTTCTCCCCGGGGCGGGTAAATCTGATCGATGGTCACCGGGCAGGGGATGCCGGCGGCGCAGCGGCGGCAGACCCGGCATTCCAGGGCGATCAACAGCGGGATATCCACGGCCACGGCATCGGCCCCGCAGAGGATCAGTTTGGCCAGGTGTTCCGCCATGGCGATTCCGCCTCCGGCAATCAGGGTAATCTGGTCCCGGACGCCGAAGCGAACCAGGTGGAGGTGGATTTCCTTGATCCGGTCTTTGATATACCAGGGATCCTCTCCCTGTTCCCGGCCCAGTTCGTTGGCCGTAAAATGGAGGATTTCAATTCCATCCTGGGTCAGTTCCAGTGCCCGTTCGCTGGAACGGGCCGACAGGGGCAACCGTACCGCGATGACCACCTCGGCGTTGATCGCCTTCAGTTTCTGGAAGCGCTCCAGGACCCGGGGGCCGTCGGGGATCTCGACCAGGCGCAACTTTTTGATCAATTCCGGGTCCACGGTTTCCACCGCTTGATTGATATAGAGCAGCACCTGGTCCAGGTATTGCTTCAGGCTGGGCTCCCATTCCTGCTGGGAGATCACCGCAAAGGACCCGATACCCCGGGCCCCCCGAAGCAGGGTATGGTTGATACGGTCCCGGGGGGGCGACCAGGGCAGGAGATCGAAAATAATCGGCAAGGGAATTTCTACCAGGGACTGGGCCGGCGAAAGCAAGTTTCCCCGGTCATCAAACTCGAGGGACATCCATTTGCGTCCCAAATCCACCTGGGTGCTGATGTACTCCCGACCGTGAATCCCATCCCGGGTCGGGCGGACAATCTCCGACATGTCCGTCCACATGGCGTCAAAACCCGGACCGGAAAAAGGTCCCCCATAGCCGGCCCCGGAAACGGGAATCCTTCCGGTTTCAGCCTGGAACCAGAGTTTGGAGATGATCTCGGGGGTCCAATAGTCGTCCCCCAAATTCTTATATTCCGGGTTCAAGGACTTGTGAATCAACCGGTTGGGGCAGTTCTGGACACAGCGGAAGCAGTCCTTACAGAGGCTGTCCAGCGAGTCCACCATCTGGCGGGCATCCAGGTTCTTTTTGTCATAAACGCCGTAGATGCATTCCCGCTTCACGCAGCGGGGGCATTTAAGGCAGCCCTCTTCCCAGGCGATCACCCCGGAGCGGGTGATGGTCGGGTAGCGGTTGGGGACATTAGCTGTTTCGATATGATATTTCGGAGGCATAACCAATTCCTTTAAAGGTTCGGTCGCGGCAGAAGGCCGGCCCCTTCCACGATTTGGGGGACGATCTCCTCCCACTCGATAGCCATGATATGGACCCCGTGAACCCCCTTCATTTCTTTCAAGGCCTGGATGGTTTCGATACTGATTTTCAGGCCCTCCTGACGTTGTTCCTTGGCCGGAACGGCTTTCATCCGGCGGATGATTTCTTCGGGGATATCCATGCCGGCTACCCGGCTACTCATATGCTCAGCCATCTTGGCCGATTTCAGGGGGGTGATCCCGCCTAAAATATACACCTCCCGGTCCAGATTGCGATCCCGCACTTTATCCATCCAGTCGGAAAAACGGTCCAGGTTATAGATGCACTGGGTTTGGATGAACTCGGCCCCGGCCTTGACCTTTTTGGCCAGCCGCAGGACCCGGTATAAAAAGGGATCGGCAAAGGGATTGGCCGCCGCTCCGATAAATAGGTCCGGGGCCTCGCTCAGGGGATCTCCTCCCAAGATCTGGCCTTGGTCCCGCATCTGCCGGGCGGCGCTGATCAACTGGAGGGAGTCCAAATCGAAGACTCCTCTGGCCTGGGGCTGGTTGCCGAAGGATTGATGGTCCCCGCTCAGGCAGAGGACATTGCGAATCCCCAGGGCCGAGGCCCCCAGGAGGTCCGACTGCAGGGCGATTCGATTCCGGTCCCGGGTGACCATCTGCAGCACCGGGTCCAGCCCGGCCTGGCGAAGCAGGGCGCAGGCCGCCAGACTGCTGAGGCGCACCACCCCGGTCTGGTTATCGGTGACGTTGATGCTGTCCGCGTATCCTTTAAGCAGTTTCCCCTTTTTAAGGACGGCCTCGGGGTCGGCGCCTTTAGGAGGCCCGCACTCGGCGGTTACGGCGAAATGGTCGGCGGCTAAGACTTTTTTTAACTGGCTTTCCGTTTTCAATTCCTTTGGTCCTCCCTGATGATTTTTCTGGGACCGGTTCCCTGTTGTCGCGACCAGTCCGCGGGGGGGTAAACCGTTTCCAGTTGCGAAAGCCGCCCCGATTTTTCCAGGCGGTCCACAATGAGCTGCCAGGCGCAGGGAATTTCAGGGTCCACTTCGCATTGGCCGTTCTTTGAGCCCCCGCAAGGTCCGTTGAATAATTGCTTGGCGCAGCGGGTGATGGGGCAGATATCCCCGAAAAGGTGTACCCGGCAGTGGCCGCAGCCGCGGCAATTCTCCAGCCAGAGTCCCGGCTCCTTGGTCTGGCCTAAAAAGGTGGTGTTCAGGGCCGGCAGAATAGGGATTTGGGGAAAGACTTCGGCTACGGCTTGGACCCCGGCCCCGCAGGCCAGGGACAGGACGGCCTCGTACTGATCCACCAGGCCGGTCAGTTGATCGATGAACTCGTAAACGCACTGGCGTTCCAGGGTCATCTCCCGGGTTTCCAGTTCCCGGCTGGTCATGCGGGCTTCCATGCGCAGGGCGGAGGACAACAACCCGGTTTCCCGCTCGCCGCCGGCGGCGCATTCGGCCACGCAACTACCGCAGCCGACCACTAAGATTTTCCGGTAGGGGGAAATCATGGCAATGATTTCTTCCAGGGGTTTTCGTTCGGCGGTAATCATGCTTGGACTCCAATCAACAAAAAAAGAAATTTTGAAAAAAAACTACAACCGGCGCAGGAGCGAATGCCCCTTCACCGGGATCCGGGTCAGGAGTTCCCGGGTGAGTCGATCGATGGCTTGGGGCAGGGGGGGGCGGGCCATTACCAAAACCAGTCGCTCGGGATCTATTCCGATTTCCTGAATCAAATCTTGTGCGTAGTGAATCCGCTTCCGGGCGCGGGTGTTGCCTTGCTGGTAGCGGCAGGCTTTTTCCGGGCAGGTAACCAGAAAGACCAGATCCGCCCCCGACTCCAGGGCCCGCAGGAAATGAAGCGGTTCAATGCGCCCGCTGCAGGGTAGTGGGAAAAATTTGATTCGCGGACCCAGTTCTTTTTCGATCACCCGGCGGTTAAGGTCCTGGGCCGGATCGATCTGCTGGCAGAAAAAAATATCGATATTCATATCGGACGGATGAGTACCCATAGGTAAACCCTATAAAATGGGAAGGTATTTTTCGAGCTCATAGCGGCTGACGTGGGTCCGGTAGCGGTCCCACTCAATCTCTTTATTCGCGATGAATTTTTCAAAAATATGGTCTCCCAGGGCCTCCCGGACCAGGCTGCTTTTCTTCACCTCCTGCAGGGCCTCATAGAGGTTTCCGGGAAGTGACTGGATTCCCCGGGACTCCCGTTCTTTCTGGTTCATCTCATAGATATCTTCTTCAATGGGATCCGGGATGGGATACTTCCCCTCGATGCCGGCCAGCCCGGCGGCCAATTGGACGGCAAAGGACAGGTAGGGGTTGCAGGCCGGATCGGGCGACCGGAATTCCACCCGGGTGGCCTGTTCCTTGCCCGGTTTATACATGGGGACCCGGATCATGGTCGACCGGTTGCGCCGGGCCCAGGAAACATAGACCGGGGCCTCGTAGCCCGGGACCAGCCGCTTATAGGAGTTGACCCATTGGTTGTTGATGGCCGTCATCTCCCGGGCATGGCGCATCAGCCCGGCGATATAGCTCTTGGCGATCTCTGAAAGATGAAAAGGATCCGCCGGATTAAAAAAGGCATTTTTAGCCCCCAGAAACAAGGACTGATGGGTGTGCATGCCGCTGCCGTTGATCCCGAATACGGGCTTGGGCATGAAAGTGGCGTACACCCCCCGGCTGCGGGCGATCTCCTTGACTACGATCCGGTAGGTCATGGTCATGTCGGCCATCTTCAGTCCTTCGGCGTAGCGGAGATCGATTTCGTGCTGGCTGGGAGCGACCTCGTGGTGGCTGTATTCCACCCGGATGTCCATGGATTGGAGCGCGAAGATGGTTTCTCGACGCAGATCGCCTCCCAGGTCTATGGGCCGGGAGTCAAAGTAGCCGCCCGTGTCCAGAAACCGCGGTTCCCCGTTGTCGGCGAAATAAAAATATTCCAATTCCGGACCCACATAAAGGGTGTAACCTTTTTCCTTAGCCCGGGCCAACAGGCGTTTAAAGGCGAAGCGGGTATCTCCCGGGTAGGGAGTACCATCGGGCTGCAGAATATCACAGAACAGTCGGGCCACGGGCCGTTCCCCCTGACGCCAGGGGACCAGTTGAAAGGTGGTCGGATCGGGTTTGGCAATCATGTCCGACTCTTCGATGCGGGCGAAACCCTCGATCGAAGAGCCGTCAAATCCCATTCCCTCGATCATCCCCTCCTCCAATTCCGAGGGGGTGACGGCAAAACTTTTCAAGAGGCCCAGGATATCGGTAAACCAGAACTGAATGAAACTGATATTCTTGTCCCGAACCAGTCGGAGCACATCCTCAGGGGTTTGGCAAGGCATGCGGTATTCCTCCTTAGAGACTATTTCTTCCCGATGAGGGGATCATCTTAACCCACCGCTAACCGAGGATCTACTCTTTTTGTGGTTCGGATTGAAAAATTTCTGGAAATGGCCGCGAACCGTGTGGGTAACCTTCTGATAATGGCCGAAAAGGTCCCAGGAGATCGGCGCCTGAGGCGCTTGGCCTAAACCCATTAAATCCAGTTTTTCCAGACGCTTGATCTCTCCCGGGAGGTAGGTGCGTGGCTCTTCCCGCCGGTCCAGGAGGAGCTGTAATCCATGATCCAGGGAACACAGAAACTGATGGCCGTCCCGCAGGATCAGGTAGGCCTCTTCCGGCAGGACCCCTGCATCCCGCAGGGCTCTTAAGACCTGCAGGGTATTGCTCTGGCGGACCTCGGGCACCTGAATCCCGTGGAGCCGTTGCAGATATTGGGCGATGAATTCAATATCCGTCAAGCCCCCATAGCCCAACTTGGGGTTGACCCGTTCCTTCCCTTCCCCGGACCGCTCCACTTCCATCCGTTTGCGAAAATACGCCATTTCTTCCTGAATCTCCGCAGGGGAAGGCGTTTGATAAAGGAGCAACTGAATTTCTTCACGGATTTGCTGGGCCAGGAGTTCCGGCCCGGCGATCACCCGGGCCTTGAGTAGCATTTGCAGTTCCCAATTCTGGGCCTGATGACGGTAATATTCCCGAAAAGATTCTATGGAAACGACCAAGGGTCCAAAGGTCCCGGAAGGCCTTAACCGGGTATCCACGCCATAGCCAGGCCCTTCCTTGAGGGGCAGAGAGATATACGAAATCAACCGCTGGGCCAAACGGACCAGATATTCACTCCAGGTAATCCAGGGCCGAGACTCTTTAAGCCGCGCGGCCCGCGAAGCGGGTTGGGTCTCATCGGGAAAGACCGTCTTTAAGGAGTAAACGAACATCAGGTCCAGATCGGAGGCATAGCCCATTTCCTGACCACCCAATTTTCCCAACCCCAGAATGCAAAAAGGAGCCGGCGGGCGGGCCTGGGAAGCTCGGGGAAAGATGGGATGAATCACTTCCCGGCATAGGGTATCTTCGGCGACCCGGGCGGTTTCTGCAATCACTTGGTCAGCTAATTTAGACAACCGTTCGGAGGCCTCGGAGGCCTTCAGTCTCCCGGCCATCTCCTCCAGGGCGATTTCCAGAAAATGCTCGTTTTTCCATTGGCGCAGCCGGGAGAGATTTTCTTCCAGGTCCGGGTGCGCCGGGCGTTTAACCGGCAAGGGGCTGGGCCAGTCGGAAAAAAAGGAAAAACCGCTTTCCCGGCGCAGGGCCAGGCGATCAACCAGTTCCGGATTCTGGATAAAGAAGCGGGCCAGCAGAGTGCTTCGGGCAAATAAATGGAGAATTTCCGTTAACAGGGCGGTCCGTTCCAGGAGCATGGATAATATCCCGATCCGGCCGCCGAGGTTCCTTAAAAAAAGGTCCAAAAAATAAAGGGCCTGATCCGGATCAGGGGTCTGAATAACCCCGCTGAGCAGGGCGGGAACTATTCGGATCAACAGTTCTTTTTCTCTCTGGGCCCGTTGGGAAGAGGCAATGCGTTTTTTCCAAAAGGCGATAATCTCCTGAGCGGCGGGCCATTGCTGAAATCCCAGGGCCAGGAGCGAGGTCCTCCAATCTTCGGGTTCCTCCGGCTCAAAAAGACGCGAAACCTCTTTGGGAGAACCCGAGACCTGCGCCAGTAGGAGGTGGGCAAAGGTCTGCTGAACCCCTTCCCGGATCTGGGCCAGTTCGCGAAGCCAGCCTTCCAGGCCAAGGGATTCCATTGATTTCCGTTGCGGCATGGACCGGGCCACTTGGGTCAAGGGTTCGATTTCCCTGGGCAGGCTGTGGGTTTGTCGTTGGTGCCGCATTTGGAGACGATGTTCTAAATTTCGCAAAAAACTATACGCCCGAACCAAGAGGCGATATTCCTCCTTAGGGAGAAGGCGGGACTGATGCAGTTGGCGCAGGGCCCTCAACGTATTCCTTTCTCTGATCGCCGGAAGGCGGCCCCCGAAAACCAGTTGCAGAGCCTGGACGATGAATTCGATTTCCCGGATCCCCCCAGGGCCGAGTTTGATATTGTCTTCGGCCAGCAGATGGGTGCGGGCTTCCTGGAGTATTCGATCCTTAAGCCCCCGGATATCCTCCAGGACACTGTAATCCATAAAACGCCGATAAACGACCGGTTGGATGGCCTCCATAAAACGCCGGCCCAAGTCCTGGTTCCCGGCCACCACCCGGGCCTTGATCAGGGCCATCCGTTCCCAGGTCTTGGCCTCCGACTGGTAATATTCGATGGCACTTTCCAGGCTGAGGGCCAACTCGGAATCCTTTCCCCCCGGGCGGAGGTTTAAATCCACCCGAAAAACCTGATCGCCGTTCATCAGGGCGGCCATGGACTGAGTAATACGCCGGGCCAAGTGTTGGTAGAATTCCCTTTGCTCACCAAAAGAAAAGGGGAGATCCGCCAGAGGCTGATAAAGGAAAATCAGATCGATGTCGGAACTGAAGTTCAGTTCCTCACCCCCGAATTTTCCCAGACCCAGAACCACCAGTCCTTTTTGTTCCAATAAAATCGGGTTCCAGTTTTTTTCTTTGACCAATTCCCGGTAACAGTAAGCCGTGGCCGTTTCCAGGCAAACCTGGGCCAGGTTGGTCAACTCTTGGACACAGTCCTTTAAGGAAATCCGGCCCCCCAGGTCACGGGCGGCAATACGCAGGATCTCCTCCTGCTTGAAGCGCCGCAAGGACAGACCGAAGGACTGGAAATCCTCCCGGCCGTCCAGTTGCTTCCGCAGTTTCTGGACCAACTGGTTTCGGGATAAACGGGTATAGTATCCTTCCCGGAGGAAGATTTCCTCGGCCAAAGAAGGTTGCTGCTGAAGGACCTGGCTCAGGTAAGGGGAAAAAAGCCGTATTTTTTCTAACAGGGACTGGCCATCGGCGGACATGGTTTTTAATCAGCGGTTTCTATTAAATATTTTTTGTTAAGGGTTAACGCCGAGGGCGGTGGGTGACGAGTCCTCATAAGCGCTAAGTTGTTTTGTAAACTTTCAAAGGTCACATTTGTGGCGTACAGGGGTGTTTCGAAAGATGAACGTCGAACAGGGAACATCGAACGTCCAACCTCTAAACATTCGATGTTGGACGTTCGATGTTCGACGTTCATCTTTTTCAGGGCCGCTTAAATATCGTAATAGAGCATGAATTCATGGGGATGGGGACGGAGCCGCACCGGGTTCACTTCCCCCTCGGTCTTGTACTCGATCCATTTTTCGATCACGTCCGGGGTGAAGACGTCGCCGCGCAGCAGGAATTCATGATCTTCCTTCAGGGCGTTCAGGGATTCTTCCAAAGATCCGGGAGCCGAAGGCACATTGGCCAATTCCTCCGGGCTGAGACCGTAAATATCCTTGTCCAGCGGTTCTCCGGGGTCGAGGCGGTTTTCGATGCCGTCGATCACGGCCATCAGAATGGCCGAAAAGGCCAGATAGCCGTTGCAGGAAGGATCGGGGGTCCGGAATTCGAGCCGCTTGGCCTTGGGGGAGGGGGAATACATGGGGATGCGGATGGCGGCGCTGCGGTTCCGACTGGAATAAGCCAGATTGACCGGGGCTTCAAAACCGGGGACCAGACGTTTATAGGAATTGGTGGTCGGGTTGGTGAAGGCGCACAGGGCCCGGGCATGCTTTAAAATCCCGCCGGCGGCATACAAGGCCTGCTGGCTGAGCCCGGCGTATTTGTCTCCGGCGAAAAGGGGATTGCCGCCCTTCCACAGACTCACATGGGTGTGCATGCCGGACCCGTTATCGGCGAAAAGGGGTTTGGGCATAAAAGTGACGGTCTTGTTGTTTCTTTTGGCCACGTTCTTGATGACATACTTGAACCACATGAGCTGGTCGCCCATCTTGACCAGAGGCTGGAACTTCATGTCGATTTCCGCCTGTCCGGCCGTAGCCACCTCGTGATGCTGACATTCGATTTCCATACCGATCTGTTCCAGGACCAGGACCATTTCCGTGCGCAGGTCCTGCTGGCTGTCCGTGGGCGAAACCGGGAAATAGCCTTCTTTGTGGCGGGGCTTATAGCCCAGGTTGGGATTTTCTTCCCGGCCGGAGTTCCAGACCCCTTCCACCGAATCGATCCGATAAAAGGCGAAGTTGGACCCGCTGTCGTAGCGGATGTCATCGAAGATAAAAAATTCGGCTTCCGGACCAAAGAAGGCCGTATCGGCCAGGCCGGTAAACTTCAGGTAATTTTCCGCTTTGTGGGCGATATTGCGCGGGTCCCGGCTATAGGCTTCTTTGGTTATGGGATCGGCTATGTTGCAGATCAGGCTCATGGTGGGGGCGGCCATAAAGGGGTCCATGACGGCCGTATCCGGATCCGGGATAACCAGCATGTCGCTGGCGTGAATAGGCTGCCAGCCCCGGATGCTCGAACCGTCAAAACCGAAGCCTCCCTCAAAGGAACTTTCGTCCAGTTCATGGAGTGGGACGCTGAAGTGCTGCCAGATGCCGGGGAAATCCAGGAACTTTAAATCCACCATCTTGGTCTTGTTTTTTTGGGCGAAGGCCAAAACTTCTTTCGGGGTCATTTTTTTAATCCTCCTTAGATTTAGGTTAGGGGTAAAGGGTTATGGTTATTGTTCCAGGGCAAAGAGAATGGCTTTCTTGATCTCCTCGATCTGCTCTTCATCCCTTATCTTTTGTCCATCCAGATCGGTCACATAAAAAACATCCACCACCTGGTCCACCTTGGTGGAGATCTTGGCAAAATGAATGTTGAGTTCCGCTTCGAAAAGGGCCTTGGAGATATTGTAGAGCAGACCCAACCGGTCCTGGGAAAAAATCTCCAGGATGGTGAAAAAATCCGAGCCCTGGTTATCAACCACAACGTGGCTTTCGGAGTGAATGCCCGGTCCGGAAGCCAGCAGCGGACTGGGTTTTTTCTGGGCCAGGCGATAATCCAGGGCCAGTTTCCCCTGGACGGCCTTGAGCAGTTGATCGTGCACCTTTTCCCAGGTTTCTTCCTCAAAAAGCGGGTCCAGGGGCGGCTGGACCTGAAAAATGTCCAGGGCGATCTTATCGGTGCGAGTGAAAATTTGAGCGCCCAGGATATTAATATTGTTGATGCTTAAGACCCCGGTGAGTCGGGAGAAGAGCCCCGGTCGGTCCGAACAGCAGATGAACAGTTCGACTATCCCATCCTGTTTTTTCACGGACCAGGCCAAAGGGCTTCCTTCCAGTTGCCGGAGCAGCTTGAGATGATGGACCACTTTTTCCGGGGGGACGGAAAGTAGGTACGTGGCCGGCAGGCCCTCCAAAAGTGCCCGGGCTTCCTGGGCGGTCATCTCTGACCCGATCAAGCGCAGGATTTCGAGTCGGGCGGACTTGAGGGTTTCCCGGGCCTGGCCGGTAGCCATTTCTCCCTGCTCCAGCACCCGCAGGAGTTTAAAAAACAACTCCCGGATCAGCATGGATTTCCAGTTGTTCCAAGCGCGAAAACCCGTGGCCAGCGAGTCGGCATAGGTCAACAAGTAAAGCATCTTCAGCCGGCCGGGGTCCTGAATAATCTGCGCGCAGCGGATAATCAATTCTTCGTCATTCAGATCGCGGCGCAAGGCCGTATCGGCCAGCAGCAGGTGATGCTCGACTAAAAAACGAATGGTTTCCGAGGTGGCGGCGGATAAGTGTAACCGTTCGGCGATTTGAGGAATCAGCAAGGCCCCCTGGCGGGCATGATTTTTACCGACTCCCTTGCCGATATCGTGGAGTAAGGCTGCCAGGAATAAGGCCGGGAAGTCCGGGATTTCCCCCCAGAGGCCGTAAAGGAGCGGTTCCTCTTTCAGATAAACGCCCGCGCCGATTTTTTTCATTTCTGTCAGGGTCAGGAGGAGGTGAATATCTACCGTATAGACATGATAGGTGTCAAATTGGGTGTGGCAGCGGATTGATTCCAGCTCGGGGATATAGCGGGTCAAAAGGCCGGTTTGCAGCAGAACTTCCAGCAAAGAACGTGAAGTCTTAAGGTCGCTGACCAAATCCAAAAAAATCTGAGACACTTCCGGGGAACGCTGGAAGGATTCGTCGACCAAAAAAAGGCATTGTTTGATCAGGCGGATGGTCTCCTGGCTTAAGAAAACGTTTTCCTCTGCCGCCCACCGGAAAAGTTTCATCAGCATGGTCGGGCGGTCGATGAGTACCCGGGCGGATTCGACGTACAGGCGGTCCCCTTCCAAATAGAGGCCGGGCTCCAGGACCCGACGAGGCCGGACGCCGCCCGTTTGCAGTTCGGCCAGGCGTTCGAAAAAGTTCTGATGGATGGTGTGGACATTCTGGAGGTGCTGGTAAACCTCGCGCATGAATATTTCCACGGGCAGGGTATTGCCCTGACCGGCAACCCCCCGCCATTCCGCCAGGGTTTCCTGGGTTTCAAAGGACAGGCGGTCGTTCTTGCGACCGGTCTGATAATGGAGCTGATGTCGGAGGCGCAACAAGAAATTCTGTGCGGCCGCCAGGATACGCCGGTCATCCCAGGTTAAAAGACCGATCTTCTCCAAGGAGAAAAAGTCCGGGGCGTCAAAGAGGGCCTTGCCGATCCAGAGCAGGAGATGAAGATCCCGGAGACCTCCCAGTCCCTCTTTTAGATGCGGTTCCAGGAAAAAGGCCGAATCGCCGTAGCGCAAATGCCGCTTCTCCCTCTCGGCGATCACCCATTCCTGCCACTTCCGCCCCAGGTCTTGTTTGAGGAGGGCCTTAATATGAGTTTTTAGTGTTTGGGCCAGTGGTGGATTGCCGGTTATGCGGCGTAGATCCAGCAGAGCGGTCAGAAAAGAGAGGTCCGAACCGGCCATTTCCAGGCATTCGTCCAGGGACTGGACGGTATATCCCACTTCATAACCCACATCCCAAAAC
>Ga0315292_10001776_pt1 | contig 11807 bp, 10 predicted proteins | sample YL17G13_0_MG_FD_204029 | JGI IMG/M metagenome (GOLD analysis project Ga0315292, IMG submission 204029) | Sediment microbial communities from Yellowstone Lake, YNP, Wyoming, USA - YL17G13_0 | ecosystem: Environmental > Aquatic > Freshwater > Lake > Sediment | place: USA: Wyoming | collected... | reverse complement strand
GGCTAAAGCCGCTCGAGCGCATCCAGCACAGGCCTGGTCGCTGGCCGCACGCCGTGCCACAGCCGGTAGGATTCGGCCGCCTGCTCGACCAGCATGCCCCAGCCCTTGTAGGAGCGCGATGAACCGCGTTCCGCGGCCCAGCGCATGAATGCTGTGTCGCCGCGCCCATAGGCCATGTCATAGCAGACGGTGTCGCGCCCGATGGCGCGCGGCGGCAGCGCCGGCACCTCGCCCGCGAGACTCGCAGCAGTCGCGTTGATGACTATGTCCCAAGGCTGGTCATCGACATCGTCGAAGCTCGAGGCCGAAACCTCGCCGAGATCGGAAAATTCGTCGCGCAGTCGGATCGCGCGCTCGGATGTGCGGTTCGCGATGCGGATCTCGCGCGGCTCCTGCTCGAGCAGTGGCGCCAGCACGCCACGCACGGCGCCGCCCGCACCGAGGACCAGCAGACGCGACCCGCTGAGGGTGACGCCGAGATTGCTGACGAGATCGGTCACCAGTCCGGTGCCGTCGGTGTTGTCGCCGAGGAGGTCCGTCGGGCTCCTGCGGATGATCGTGTTGACGGCGCGGGCACGCTCGGCGCGCGCCGAGAGTTCGTTGACGATCTCGGCCGCTGCAAGCTTGTGCGGCAGCGTGACATTGGCGCCGCTGCCGCCCTCGACAAAGAAATCAATGACGGCGCCCCGGAACGTCGTGGAATCAACATCGCACAGCTTGTAGTCCACGACGCGATCGAACTGCCGCGCGAACAGGCCGTGGATGAATGGCGACCAGCTATGGCTGACCGGATGACCGAACAGCGCGTAGCGGCTAGGGCCCTCGTGTGCGTCCATGCCGTCAGTCCCCGCGCAGCCAGCCAGCGGCGCGGCCGGCGTAGTAGCTCAGGATGCCGTCGGCGCCGGCGCGCTTGATGCAAGTCAGACTCTCGAGCACCGCCGCGCGCTCCTCGAGCCAGCCATTTGCGATCGCGGCCGCGAGCATCGCGTACTCGCCGCTGACCTGGTAAACGAATGTCGGCACGCCGAATTCGTCCTTCACGCGCCGCACGATGTCGAGATAGGGCAGCCCCGGCTTGATCATCACGATGTCCGCGCCTTCCGAGATGTCGAGCGCTACCTCGCGCAGCGCCTCGTCGCTGTTGGCCGGGTCCATCTGGTAGGTCGATTTGTCGGCCTTGCCGAGGGCGGTCGCAGAACCGACGGCATCGCGGAATGGTCCGTAGAAGCAGGAAGCGTACTTCGCGGAATAAGCGAGAATCCGTGTATTGTGATGACCGTCCTGCTCCAGCGCCGAGCGGATCGCGCCGATTCGTCCGTCCATCATGTCCGAGGGTGCCACCATATCGGCGCCCGAATTCGCATGGGAGCACGCTTGTCTCACAAGTGCGGCAACCGTCACGTCATTCAGCACGAACCCGGCATCGTCGATGATCCCGTCCTGGCCATGCGTCGTGTATGGATCGAGCGCGACGTCGGTGATCACGCCGAGACCGGGCACGATCCGCTTGAGTTCGCGTACCGCGCGCTGTGCAAGACCATCGGGATTCCAGGCCTCGCGGCCGTCCTCCGTCTTGGACGAAGGATCGGGGACCGGAAACAGCGCGAGGGCGGGAATGCCGAGACCAGCGAGGCGCCCGGCCTCCGCGACCAGGAGATCGATGCTCAGGCGTTCGATGCCGGGCATCGAGGCAATGGGTTCGCGCCGCTTGCTACCCTCGATGACGAACAGAGGCTGGATCAGGTCATCGGCCGTGACCCGGGATTCCCGGGCGAGCCGGCGGGAAAACAGGTCGCGGCGCATGCGCCTCGGCCTCGTCTTAGGATAACTCCCGGTGACACGCTGGCCCATGAGGCTCCTGGCCCGGCTACGGCTGCGGTAAAGTCGCCCACTCGGGGCCTGAAATAAAACCCTTCTATGGCCGGTCTTTATACATGAACCGCGACGACCGCGGGACGGACAAGCGGCAGCGTTTCGCGACATTATGCGAAACCTTGCGCCCAGACCTGCTGCGTTTTGCGTTCTGGCTCGGCCGGGACCGGCAGCTCGCCGAGGACGTCGTGCAGGAGGCGCTATTACGGGCCTGGAAGTCGTTTGACGCGCTCGCCGAGGAGGGTAAAGCGAAATCCTGGCTGCTGACGATCGTGCGCCGGGAATTCGCCCGCTCCTTCGAGCGCAAGCGTCTCGACGTCACCGATCTCGACGCGCTGGTGGCCGCGGAGGCGGACGTGCTCGCGGCCGAGGACGATGCCGGCCTCGCGGAGATGCGCGAAGCATTGTTTCGTCTCAGTGACGAATACCGCGAGCCGCTGGTGCTGCAGGTGATGATGGGTTACACGACACAGGAAATCGCCGATCAGATGGGTCTTCAGCAGGGCGCCGTGCTGACTCGGCTGTTCCGCGCCCGCGCGCGTCTGCGCCAGGAACTCGGCATCGCCGCGGAGCCTTCACCGTGATGAACTGCCTGGAGTTTCGCCGCCGCGTCGGTGCCGCGCCCTCCGTCTCCGGCGACGAGATTGAAGCTCACCGCAGGGAATGCCCGGCCTGCTCGCGCTACCAGGACGAGTTGCGGGCCATGGACTCGCTGATCGGGCGCGCGCTCGCCGTCGATATGGCGCGCATCCGGAGCATCAGGGCACGACGCCCGCGCTGGCTGGCACTGGCCGCCAGTATCGTGATCGGATTGTCGGTCGGGCTCGCGTTATGGATCAGCTTGCCGCGTCCGTCGCTGGCGCGCGAGGTCTTCGATCACGTCGCGCACGAGCCGGACGCGATGAGCGGGACCGCTCCGGTCGCGCCGGTGGCGCTCGCCGGCGTGCTGGATCCCTACGGCACCCGGCTACGGCCAGGGTTCGGCGACGTGACCTACGCGAGACGCTGCATTTTCGAATGGCGTGTCGTGCCGCACCTGGTGGTCCAGACGCCGCAGGGCCCGGTCACGGTGCTGCTGCTCAGGCACCGGAATGTCAGCGAACCGGTCCGGCTTGCGGAGCAGGGATACGCCGGCATTGTCCTGCCAGCGCCGCGCGGAAGCATTGCGATCGTCGGCCAGCAGAAGGATCTGGACAGCATCGCAAGGCAGATTTTTGAAGCGGTGGACTGGGGCAACTGATGCCGCCGGCACTCTCATTCCCCCGCGAGCCAGTCTACGCGCCAGCGTCCGCTACCGTCGGGCGCGAGGATCGCGTGTAGCGCAGGCAGGCCTGCGCGCAGGTCGCCGTCGGACTTCCAGGGTGGATTGACCAGCAGCACTCCTGAGCCATTCAGCCCGGCGCGCGAATCGTCGGGATGCACGCAGAGTTCCACCGCGAGCACGCGCCGCAGGCCTGCGTCGAGCAGGCGACGGTGGAAGCGCGCGATTACCGAGGCGAGCTTGATCGGATACCAGGCGGCAAGCACACCCTGCGGCCAGCGTTCTGCGGTGTCCACCAATGCATCGGCGACACGTTCCAGATCGGTCTGCTGCTCCTCGTAGGGCGGATCGATCAGTACCAGCCCGCGCTTCTCGCGCGGTGGCAGCAAAGCTGCCAGTGCCTCGAAGCCGTCCCGGCAGTGAACGCCAAAGCGCCGGTCGCCGTGAAACTCGCGAGCGAGCAATTGCGCTTCGCCGGGCTCGATGTCGCAGAAAGCGGCGTGGTCGTCCGGTCGCAGCAGGGCCGCGGCGATGCAGGGCGAGCCGGGATAGATGCGTGGTACGGTTTCGTTGCCGGCATTGAAAGTGCGCACGAGTTCCAGATAGCGGCGCAGCGGGGAGGGCATGCCCTTCGGGTCCGCGGCGGCGAGTCGCAGGATGCCGCGCGCCGCTTCCGCGGCACTGTCACGCGAGCCGAGATCGTAGCGGGCGCGGCCCGCGTGGGTGTCGAGGTAGAAGAGCGGGCGCGCTTTCTCTACCAGGCGCGTGAGCACCGCGACCAGCACGACGTGCTTGACGACGTCGGCGAAGTTGCCCGCGTGGCAGGCGTGGCGGTACTTCAAGGACCAGAGCCGGCGAGCCAGTCGCGCGGATGCAGGAAATCGCGGCTGAGTAGTTCCTCGGCCGAGCCGGGCTCGGCCTGCCAGCCGTATTCCCAGCGCGCGAGTGGCGGCAGTGACATCAGGATGGACTCGGTGCGCCCACCGGACTGCAGCCCGAACAGGGTGCCGCGGTCGTGGATCAGGTTGAATTCCGCGTAGCGGCCACGCCGATAGAGCTGGAACTGCCGCTCGCGCTCGCCAAAGGTGACATCACGCCGCCGTTCGGCGATCGGCAGGTAGCCGGCAACGAAGGCGGCGCCGACACGGCGCAGGAAGGCGAAGCAGGCTTCGAATCCCCATTCATTGAGGTCGTCGAAGAACAATCCGCCCACGCCCCGCGTCTCGCCGCGGTGCGGCAGGTAGAAATAGCGGTCGCACCACTCCTTGAAGCGCTCGTAGGTACCGGGCGGACAGTCCTCGCAGGTCGAACGCGCGACGCGGTGCCAGTGCCTCACGTCCTCTTCTTCCGGATAGTACGGAGTCAGGTCGAAACCGCCGCCGAACCACCACGCGATTTCGCCGCCGGCGGGTTCGGCGATGAACAGGCGCACATTCATGTGCGTGGTGGGGACAAAGGGGTTATGCGGATGCAGCACGAGCGACACGCCCATCGCCTCGAATGGCGCACCCGCGAGTGCCGGGCGCTCTGCGCTCGCCGAGGCCGGCAGGCGCACGCCGTGAACCCGCGAGAAATTGATGCCTGCCTGCTCGAATAGCGCGCCGTCCTTCAGTACGCGCGTTTCGCCGCCGCCGCCCTCGGGCCGCTGCCAGGCGTCACGGCGAAACCGTGCGCCGCCATCGGCCTGCTCGAGCGCCTGAGTGATGCGCTCCTGCAACTCGAGCAGCCATGCGCTCACGGCGGCGCGATCGAGCATCGCTTACTCCTGGACGGGACGAGCCTTGCCACCGGCGGCGCGCGGCGCGGATTTCTTCTTCGCGGGGGCCTTGCGCGCGCCCCTGGCCTTCACCGGTGGGGCTGCTGCTGCGGCCGCGGGTGGCGCAGTTGTTGCAGCGGGCTTCTTCGCGCCGCGGCGACCGAAGCGACCCTTGCCGCGTTCGGGCGCCACGGCCAGGAGCGCAATGCACTCCTCGAGCGTGACCGAGGCGGCGTCGCGATCCTTCGGGATCCGGGCATTGCGCTTGCGATCGGTGATGTAGGGACCATAGCGGCCTTTCAGCACCTGAATGCCGGCATCGGGAAAATCGAGGATCGTGCGCTCGCGGTCGGACTGCTGCTTGGCGGCGACGATTTCGAGCGCCCGCTCGAGCGTCACCGCGAACGGGTCGTCCTCCTTGATCGACGCGAACTTCGCGCCGTACTTGACGTAGGGCCCGTACTGGCCGCGGCCAACGCTGATCGGCGTGCCATCCGGTCCATGCCCAAGCGCGCGTGGCAGGGATAGCAGCCTCAGCGCGTCTCTGAGGGTGACATCGTCCATGTGCTGGCCCGGCATCAAGCTCGCGAATTTCGGCTTGTCGGGATCGTTGCGGGTGCCGCATTGCACGAATGGCCCGTACGCGCCCATGCGTACGGTGATCGGCTTGCCACTTACGGGGTCACGTCCGATCTCGCGCGACTCGGCGACCTCCTCGCGGGTGACGGTCTTGCCGATGTGCTCGACGAGCTTTGAGAATGGCTTCCAGAATCGCGCGAGCTCGGGGCGCCATGGCTTCTCGCCATTCGAGATCTCGTCGAGCACATCTTCCATGGCCGCCGTGAAGCCGTAATCCACGTAGGTCTCGAAGTACTTGACGAGGAATCGGCTGACGATCTTGCCGATGTCGGTCGGCTGGAAGGCGCGGCCGAGCATCTCGACATACTTGCGGTAGCGCAGTGTCTCGATGATCGAGGCATAGGTCGATGGCCGCCCGATGCCGTGGCTCTCGAGCGACTTGACGAGACTCGCCTCCGTATAACGCGGCGGCGGCTGCGTGAAATGCTGCTCGGGCCGCAGGGTCTCGAGCGCCACCTGCTCGCCGGGCTCGAGCGCGGGCAGTCGCTGCTCGTCCTCGCTCTCGACGTCGGTTTCGTCCTCGTCGTGGTCCTCGTGATAGGCGGCGAGGAATCCCGGCTCCAGCAGCGTCTGGCCATTCGCGCGGAACACGTGGCGATTCGCGCCGCTTGCGCCGCGATTGCCGGCGACCAGATCCACTGCGACGGTGTCGAATACCGCGGGCGCCATCTGGCAGGCGATGGCGCGCTTCCAGATCAATGCATAGAGCCGCCGCTGGTCTTCGTCGTGGACATCCGCCTCGGCCTGCTGTGGCGCGAGGGCCGCCGAGGTCGGGCGAATCGCCTCGTGGGCTTCCTGGGCATTCTTCGACTTGGTCTTGTAGACGTTGACGCCGTCTGAGAGCGCCTTTTCGCCGAAGGTCGCGCGAATCGTGTCGCGCATCTCGGTGACCGCGTCCTGCGACAACGTGACCGAGTCGGTGCGCATGTAGGTGATATGACCCGACTCGTAGAGCCGCTGCGCGGTCTGCATCGTGCGCCGCGCGGTGAAACCGAGCTTGCGCGCGGATTCCTGCTGCAGTGTCGAGGTCGTGAATGGCGGCGCCGGATTGCGGCGCTTTGGCTTGCGCTCGACGCCATCCACCGTCAGTACACCGCCCGCAGCTGCGATGATGGTGCGTTCGGCCTCGCGGGCCTGGGTCTCGCCGGTGATCGTGAAGCGGCCCTTTTGCGTGTCGGCCTCGACCTTCTCGCCACGGTACTCGACGAGCCGTGCCGGGAATCGCGCCTTGTCCTTGGATGCATCGGCCTCGATGGTCCAGTACTCCAGGCGGATGAAGCGCGAGATCTCCGCTTCGCGCTCGCAGATCAACCGCAATGCGACGCTCTGTACGCGGCCGGCCGATAGCCCCGGCTTGATCTTCTTCCACAGCAGCGGCGAAAGATTGAAGCCGACCAGGTAGTCGAGTGCGCGGCGTGCCTGCTGCGCATTGACGAGGTCGTCGTTGAGTCCCTCGGACTGGGCGATCGCCGCGCGCACGGCGTTCTTCGTGATCTCGTAGAAGCGCACGCGGCGCAGTTCCTTGCCATCGAGCACGCCGCGCTCGCGCAGGATCTCGGAAAGGTGCCAGGAAATGGCTTCGCCTTCACGGTCGGGGTCGGTCGCGAGATAGAGCGCGCTCGCCTTGCGCATCGCGCGCTCGATCGCATCCACCTTGGTGCGGTTCTTCTCGATGAGCTGGTACTTCATCTCGAAGTCCCGCTCGGGGTCGACTGCGCCTTCCTTCTGGATCAGATCGCGGACATGGCCATACGAGGCCAGCACCTCGAAATCCGGGCCGAGGTACTTCTTGATGGTCTTCGCCTTGGCGGGCGATTCCACAATGACCAGATTTGTGCTCATACTCTATTTCGTCTCACGTCCCCAAAGACGCCAAAGCCGCGGGCCCGGCCGCGGCTCACTGGCCGACCCATGTCGCGGGCGTTCAGTGCATCGCCTGCCGCTCGTCGTACACCAGGTCTTCCATGCGCTGGTAGGCATTTTCCTGGCCGGGCTGGCTGAACAGCACCATCAGGACCACCCACTTCAGCTGCTCGATGTCGATGTCGTCGGCCTCGAGCGCCAACAGCCTGTCGATGACGACCTCACGTTGCGCGGCGGACAGGATGCCGAGATTTTCCAGGTGCAGCAAATAACCGCGCACATCCGTGTCGAGACGCACCTGCTCGTGGCCGCTGAACACGCGCACCGCGCGCGCGGTGCCCTCGTTCATGGCCCGGTCCGGATCGGCGGCCAGGCTCTCGAGCCAGGCCAGTGCGCGCTCGATGTCCGCTTCCGGGTAACCAGCCTGCTCCAGCTCCTGCTTCAAGGCATTCCGGCTCGGCGCGCTGTCGTCATCGGCGTCCAGGAAATTCTCGAACAGGTGGATCAGGATGTCGAGAACGCTTTCCTTCATCGGGCCTGCCTCGGTGGAGTCCGGCTGTAACGCCCGCCGGCTAGCGACTCGATCCGACCTTCCAGTTCGAGCAATTGCAGCATAGAGGCGACGGCATGGGCCGGAAAGCCCGTTCTTTCGACCAGTTTATCGACATCCGTCGGCTCGAAACCGAGCGCATTCAACAGCATTTCTTCCGCGCTGTCCAACCCGTCGCGGAAATTGCGAACCCCGCCCGAGGTTTGCGCGCGCGCAACGGCCGCTGCCGAGCGGTCCCTGAAGCCGATCGTGGCGAGCACGTCCTCAGGTGATTCGACGAGTGCCGCACCGTCCTTGATCAGGCGATGGCATCCGCGCGCGAGCGCGTTATGTATGGAGCCCGGCACGGCCATGACGTCCCGTCCCTGCTCGCCGGCGAGCCGCGCCGTGATCAGCGAGCCCGAGCGCGCCGCCGCCTCGATGACCAGCACGCCGCGCGCGAGCCCGGAGAGCAGGCGGTTGCGGCGCGGGAAGTTCGCCGCGCGTGGTGCCGTGCCCATGGAGAATTCCGAGACCAGCGCGCCTTGCGTTGCGATCGCGGCGGCGAGCGCAGCGTGCTCCGCGGGGTAGACCTGATCGAGCCCGGTGCCACAGACCGCGATCGTCTTGCCGCCCGCGGCAAGCGCACCACGATGCGCGGCGGCGTCGATGCCGGTGGCGAGACCGCTCGTGATTGCGAGACCGGCGGTGGACAGGCGTCCGGCGAAGTCGAAAGCGGTCTCGCGTCCCGCGGCCGTGGCGGAGCGGCTGCCGACGATCGCGAGTTGCGGCAGGGACAGCGCGGACGGCTCGCCTTGGACAAAAAGTGCAACCGGCGCACCCGCCGTGGCCGCGAGCTGCGGCGGGTAAGCCGGGTCGTCGGCCGTGAGCAGGCAGTGTCCCCGGGCTTCGAGCCATCGCAGGTCGCGCTCGAGCGCAGCTTCGTCCGGTTTCGCAAGCGCGAGCAAACCGGCGCGCGCGACGCCCGCGCGGGCGAGTTCCGTTGCTGACGCCGCGAGCAGTGCCTCGGGTCCGCCAAAGCGCTCGAGCAGGGACCTGGCGGTAGCGACGTCCAAGCCGGGCACGCGAGCGAGACGCAGCCAGGCGCTGTGCGCCGCGGTTTGGGCACCCCTCGTCACCGGACCATGATCCGGAATCGGGGGCTCGCGGGGCCTGGTGATTTGGGCTGTGAAATGGCAGAAATAGCTGGGTGGCGTGGCCCCTAGTCATTGATTTTGCGCAAGATTCTCTATTAGATTGATTCCAACCGACGGCAACTGCCGATGGCAGCGCCGGGGTCGCAGCCATTGTGGAACTCCTGATTTGCCCCAGCTGCACGGCGAGCCTGGTGATCGGGTCCGCCTTGATTGACTGCGCAGGTTGTTGAGCGCGCTTGAGCGCTATCTGCCGCGGCGCCCCCGGGAGCCACCTGCACCGCGGGGAGACCGATATGCACTCGGTTATTGCCCGCCTGCGAGCACCGCGTAGTCCAGGGAATGGCGACAGTCGATCGGCCGGCCCGCCGGCGGCATCGGGTACTTGAGGCCGGTCGCGCAATTGAAGAGAAGCGCCCGCTCGTCGCGGCCGACCTGGCCGCTCGCAATCGCCGCGCGCCAGGCGGCATAGGTCGCAGCACCCTCGGGGCACAGCAGCAGCCCCTCGACGCGCGCCATCTCGTCCTGCGCATCCGTGATCGCCGCGTCTTCGACCGCGATCGCGAAACCGCCGCTCTCGCGGACGGCACGCAGGATCAGGAAATCGCCGATCGCGCCCGGCACGCGGATGCCGGACGCCAGGGTATGGGCGTTCTTCCAGGGTTCGGCGTGCTCGCGGCCTTCCTGCCAGGCCTTCACGATCGGCGCGCAGCCGGCGGCCTGGACGGCGACCATGCGCGGACGCCGCGAGCCGATGAAGCCGATGGCCTCGAGTTCGGCAAAGGCCTTCCACATGCCGATCAATCCGGTGCCGCCGCCGGTCGGGTAGAAGATTGCATCGGGCAGCTGCCAGTCGAGTTGCTCGGCAAGCTCGATGCCCATCGTCTTTTTGCCCTCGATCCGGTAGGGCTCCTTGAGCGTGGACACGTCGAACCAGCCAATCCTCGTCTTGCCCTCGTTGACCAGGCGCCCGCAATCGTTGATGAGCCCGTTGACGAGGAAAACCCGTGCGCCCTGCAATGCGATCTCGCGCACATTGACCTCGGGCGTGTCGTCCGGGCAGAACACCCAGGATTCGATGCCTGCGCGGGTCGCATAGGCCGCGAGCGCGGCGCCAGCGTTGCCATTGGTCGGCATGGCCATGCGCCTGATGCCGAACTCCTTCGCCATCGACACCGCGAGTGCGAGACCGCGCGCCTTGAACGATCCGGTTGGCAGGCGGCCTTCGTCCTTGACCAGCAGCGTGTGCGCACCGTGCAGGCGCGCGACTGTGGGCGCCGCGATGAGCGGCGTTACGACTTCGCCGAGGCTCACGACGTTGTCGCTCTTGCGCACCGGCAGGAATTCGCGGTAGCGCCAGAAACCGCCTTCCGCGCGCCTCGCCAGCTCATCCTTGCTGATGGCGCGCCGCAGGGCCTCGAGGTCGTAGCGCACCAGGAGCGGCTTGCCGGCTTCCGAGAGCCCGTGCAACGCGTCGGCAGGGTAGTGCGCGCCAGTCGCGCTGCACTCGAGGTGGGTCGTAAAGGTCTTGAATTCCCGCATGGGGCATTTTGCTGGATCGGCACGGAATAGTAGAACCCCCGCAGGAGCAGCGCTGCCCCGTGCGGGGGTCCTTGACCCGCTGGCGGTTGTCGGCGTTGTCCTCGACGCCCGATGCATGCGCTTGCCAGCGCTTCAGCGGGCCTGCCGGCAATCTTCCCCTCGTCGGACGGGTCCGACTCAGGCGCCCCGACTGCGGGGCCTACATTGTGTCCAGCGACCTCACAACGCATGCGGCAGGGTCGAATTCCCACCGCACCGCCTTTCGGCACTATCGTGCGGAAAAGCACCCATTCACGCAATCCCCGTCCCGTGAATGCGATGACACCATCGCGAAATTCCGCGGTGCGCGCAATACGCATTTGTACTTACGCTGGCGCTGTGGAAATGAAAAAGCGCCGGCCACGTGGCCGGCGCTTCGGGTCGAAAAATGGATCGGGTCTAGGGGGAGTGGACGAGGTCGCCGGCCCGGACTTCGCGGCTTGCCTTCAGAGTGAGGGCGAAGCTCAGGCGATCATACGTCCCGAAGACCATGCACAGGCCGATGCGCTCGTCGGGCAGCCGCACCTGGCGACCGACCGCGTTGTCGCTCTTGTCCATGACTTCCTCTCCGGTCTCCCAGATCGCGAGCACATGCCCGGGCACAAGACCGTCGCGCGAGCCGCGATTGATGACCACGACGTCGTACAGCCCCGAGATCGTGCGCTGGTGATCGACGGTGACTGACAGGATCGTGCCGTCGAGCGCGGCCGGTGGCGCGTGCGGAATGAAAGCCGGCTTCTCCTCGAAAGTGGAAGGCAGCAGGATGTCGCCCTCGGTCGTTTCGCCGGCGGACTTGACGATCAGCAATGTGGCGGGATCCCCCGCTTGCCTGAAATCGGCCTGACCTGTGAACAAGCCCTCATAGCCCAGCAGGTCGCCGTCATCCGGATCCCTCAACTCCTCGCCGACGCGATAGATGTTGTAGCGGCCGCCGGGCGTCGAATCATTGAACCGTCGAACATAGATTTCATGGCCTTCGGCCGCCATCAGGCGCTGATCGCGCCCGCGCACGACGTAGGGCGCGCCCTTGACCTGTTCCGCGCCCAGTACATTGGGTCGCGCCATGAAGGCCGAGACCTTGTCGTAGGGAATGGCGTAGATCGCCTCCGACAGCGGATTTTCGCGGACGCGCGGCGACAGGCGCACGGGTCC
>Ga0315292_10001775_pt1 | contig 11815 bp, 8 predicted proteins | sample YL17G13_0_MG_FD_204029 | JGI IMG/M metagenome (GOLD analysis project Ga0315292, IMG submission 204029) | Sediment microbial communities from Yellowstone Lake, YNP, Wyoming, USA - YL17G13_0 | ecosystem: Environmental > Aquatic > Freshwater > Lake > Sediment | place: USA: Wyoming | collected... | reverse complement strand
TCCTTCAAAGCTCACTCCTGATGAACAATACACTCACATCAGTTTGTGGTCACTTCTCGCTTCCCCGCTCCTCATTGGCTGTGACATGAGCAGACTGGATCAGTTCACATTGAGTCTGCTCACAAACGACGAAGTCATCGAAATTAATCAGGATCCTCTCGGCAAACAGGCTTCCCGCCTGTCTAATGATGATGGTATACAGATATGGGCAAAGGAGATGGAAGATGGGTCGATGGCTGTCGGATTGTTCTATACCGGTTCCGGTGAAAAGAATCCGTCCGAATATTTTCAATGGGAATTGCAGCCGAAGAAATCTACGATTGTCCTGAAAGGAAAGGATATTGGTATCAAGGGAAAATTCATGGTACGAGATGTGTGGCGTCAGAAAGATATTGGTACATTCGAGAATCAATTTGAAGCAGACGTGCCCTATCACGGTGTAATGCTTATAAAAGTTACTGAGGAAAAATAATTTATTAGCTTTATAATCGCAAAGTGGCAGTGTGCCCAGAGAGTTGTAAGTGTTTCTTTGCGTTTAATTCTTGTGAAAGGTTTTTTACAAGATTAAGTTAAAGCGTTCACGAGTGAATAATAATTAATCGAGGATTCACAATGAAAAGAACAATTGTACACTCTTTAATCTTTATATTACTGGCAACAACAGCCGTTCTCGGACAGGAATATCGCTGGTACAGAGGGAACACTCATACACATACGACGAATTCGGACGGTGATGAATTGCCTCGCCGTGTTGTGCGGTGGTATCTTGACCATGAATACAATTTCCTCGTCATCTCCGACCATGATTATGTCACCGATATCAAATACCTTGATACAGATAAAAATGATGATTTCATCCTCATCCCCGGTGAAGAAGTCACCGATCGGGCGGAGAACAAACCTATCCACCTGAATGCTATCGGAATAAAACAGCTTGTAAAGCCACAGCATGGAAAAACGATCATCGAGACACTCCAGAATAACATCGATGCGATCAATGCAGCCGGTGGTATCGCGCAGATCAATCATCCCAATTGGCATTTTTCATTCAATGATGAGGTATTGTCGCGCGTAAAAAATTGCCCGCTCGTGGAAATCTACAATATCTGCAAGGAGTCTAATAATTACACGGCCGGCGGTGTCCCGGGCATGGAAGAAATATGGGATAAAATCCTGACGAACGGAAACCTACTCTACGGGATCATCTCGGATGATACGCATGATTACATCGGAGAGTTTTCGAACGATAAATCAATTCCCGGACGCGGATGGATAATGGTGCGTGCTGCCGAGTTGACACCGCAGGCGATTATTTCGTCACTGCAGAAGGGTGATTTCTATGCGACAATCGGAGTTGTTTTGAAGGATATCACCATCACAGGGACGGAATATTCCGTTGAGATTTTACCGAATGGCGATGCAAAGTACACAACCTTGTTCATCGGTAAAGGCGGAACAATACTTCATGAAGATTATTCACTAAAATCGACATACCAGTTTAAAGGCGATGAAGGATACGTCCGTGCAAAGGTTATCAGCTCCACAGGTGATTTTGCCATCATGCAACCGGTGCTTATACGGCGATAATAAAAAGTACAATAATATGTATATAACAAGGTAATCGATGCAGAAAATCGGATTCGATAACGAGAAATACCTGGCTGAGCAGACTTCAGCTATCCTCGATCGCGTAAAGAAATTTGATAATAAACTTTATTTAGAGTTTGGCGGGAAACTCCTCTATGACTACCATGCAGCGCGTGTACTTCCCGGTTTCGATCCAAATGTGAAGATACGATTGTTGCAGGAACTTGCCGATAAATCTGAAGTTGTTTTATGTATTTATGCAGGTGATATCGAGCGTCGTAAGGTTCGTGCCGATTTTGGTATCACGTACGATGCCGATGCCCTGAAGCTGATCGATGATCTGCGGGATCTGGGTATACACTTCGCGGCCATAGTCATAACACGCTTCAACGGCGAACCCTCGGCAACGGCCTTCAAGAACAAGCTCGAGCGAAGGGGCATTGCTGCCTACACCCACCGGTTCACCAAAGGATATCCGACTGACATCGATCTGATCGTTAGTGATGAAGGGTATGGAGCGAATCTATTCATTGAAACGAAAAAACCGATTGTTGTCGTAACCGGACCCGGACCAAATAGCGGGAAGCTCGCCACGTGTCTTTCACAGGTATATCATGAATATCGCCGTGGTGTACATGCCGGTTATGCAAAGTTCGAAACATTTCCCATATGGAATCTTCCGCTAAAACATCCCATTAATATTGCGTACGAGGCGGCTACTGCCGACATCCGGGATTACAATGTCATCGATCCGTTTCACCTTGAAGCATACAACGAAAAGACTATCAATTACAACCGCGATGTCGACGCATTCCCGCTTCTCCGTAGGATCATCGAAAAAATCACGACAACTGCGTCTTTTTATAAATCTCCCACAGATATGGGTGTCAACCGGGCGGGTTATGGAATTATTGACGACGCCGTTGTTCATGAAGCTGCTATACAGGAAATTATACGCCGTTACTTCCGCTACGCCTGTGAATATGCAATCGGTTTTGCCGAAATAGAAACCACCCAGCGTGTGGAACTGCTCCTCGAAGAGTTGAGTGCAAAACCGGAGGATAGAAAAGTCGTCATTCCTGCCCGACAGGCCGCCTGCAGTGCAGAGAAAAATGGCAAAGGGAGTGAAGGATTTTTTTGCGGCGCGGCTTTGGAGTTGCCTGACGGGTCGATCGTAACGGGGAAAAATTCACCTTTGATGCACGCTGCATCTGCCATGGTTTTGAATTCAATAAAAAGACTCGCAAATTTTCCTGATTCGATGCATCTTCTTCCTCCGAACATCATGGAGTCGATCGGCCGCTTTAAAAAGGATGTACTCAAGGGTAAAATCCTGAGTCTTGATCTCGAAGAAACGCTCATCGCTCTGAGTATCAGTGCGACAGTGAATCCCGCAGCACAGATTGCAGTCGAAAAATTGAAGGACCTTCGCGGATGCGATGCACATCTAACTCATATCCCGACACCTGGCGATGAAGCGGGATTGAGAAAATTAGGTATAAATTTAACAAGCGATCCGCATTTTGCCTCCAACAGACTTTTTGTTGATTAACAAGAAGCAAGAGACAAAAAGCAAGAACAGAGAACCAAGTACCAACAACAAATGACCAATGACGTCCTTTCTCCCAAATGACAAGTGACCGCTGACAAATGACCACATCATGACCGGCACTATTTTTAATATTCAGCGTTTTTCCATCAACGACGGACCCGGCATCCGGACAACGGTGTTCCTTAAAGGGTGCCCGCTCCGTTGCCGATGGTGTCATAATCCCGAATCAATATCAGAGGAGAAAGAAATTGTTCTCCGCGGGGAACGCTGTATCCGCTGCGGTGCCTGCCTCGAGGTTTGCATGAACCGTGCAGTTCATTGGGAGGGTGATTCTATAGTCACGGAACGGGAACATTGCGTGAGGTGCGGAAAGTGCATAGAAGTTTGCCGTACTGAGGCACGTAGTTTTGCAGGCCGGGAGGTAACTACAGAATTTGTACTGGATGAAGTTCTCAAGGATGTTGTCTTTTACGATCAGTCGGGGGGAGGCGTGACATTTTCGGGCGGTGAACCTTTCCTCCAGCATGAATTTCTTATCTCTATGCTACAAGGTTGCAAAGATCGAAACATCCATACAGCTGTCGATACTTCCGGATTTACATCACCAGATATTCTCCGGCAAGCAAGTACCTACACCGACCTGTTTCTCTACGATATAAAAATCCTGGATAGTGTCAAACATGAAAATTTTACAGGCGTACCGCCTGAGCTCATACACCAAAACTTGCGAAAACTTGCCGAGTGGGGAATGAAAATCATCGTTCGCGTGCCGCTTATTCCGGGTTTGAACGATGATATCGATGCAATCCGGGCGATCGGTAAATTTGTTGCTTCAATGAGAATTATCAATGAGATTCATATATTACCGTACCATACGGCCGGTATTTCAAAATACGACCGATTGGGAGTAAAATATATAATGGGCGATGTACAAGCGCTGCCGAGGGAACGGTTGGAGAGATTCGCAGAAGAATTACTGAATTTTGCACAGAATGTGGAAGTTGAAAAATCGTGAAAAAAGTAAAACGTATTGAGATGTCCATATAAATATACAAACGGTAACGTACCATAACAAACTTTTGTAGATAAGAATATATAAAAAATGCGAGGATGACGATGACAGAACGAGTCCGAATTTTGCGTGAACAGAGTATCAGTGCAGTCCCTTACATCTCTGCCGAACGCGCTGCATTGGTGACAGATGCATACAAACAAACGGATTTCCTCTCCGCACCGATGAGACGTGCACTGGTATTTAAGACGATAATGGAAAACAAGGCAATCTGCATCAACGATGGGGAGCTGATTGTAGGGGAACGCGGTCCGGCGCCGAAAGCAACGTATACGTATCCGGAAATTTGCTGTCACAGTTTGAATGATTTGGAAATATTGCACAATCGCGAAAGAACTTCGTTCAAGGTTAATGATGATACGCGAAAGCTCTATGAAAAGGATTTTATTCCTTTCTGGCAAGGAAGGACGATGCGTGATAAGGTTTTCAGCGAAATGACGGATGCATGGAAAGATACGTACGAAGCCGGGATTTTTACAGAGTTCATGGAACAACGGGCGCCCGGACATACGGTGCTCGATGGTAAGATTTACAAAAAAGGAATGCTAGATTTTAAAAAGGAAATTAAAACTGCGTTGGAATCCCTCGATTACTTCAACGATTCAAACGCACATGTGAAGCAAGAAGAGTTGAAAGCAATGAGCATATGCGTCGATGCCATTATAACATTAGGCCGTCGGTATGCTGAAACAGCTCATAAACTTGCAGAAATTGAAAAAGATCCGGTAAGGAAAAAAGAGTTATCCCAAATCGAACAGATATGCAAGCGTGTACCTGCACATGCCCCCCAGACATTCTGGGAAGCTTTGCAGTATTACTGGTTCATACACCTTGGCGTTATCACAGAACTTAACCCGTGGGACGCATTCAATCCGGGACGGCTTGATCAGCACCTCGTGCCGTTTTATAAGCAGGGGTTGAACGAAGGTACACTCACGCGTGATCAGGCGCGAGAGCTGCTGCAGTGCTTCTGGATAAAATTTAATAACCAGCCCGCGCCGCCCAAGGTTGGCGTTACTGCAGCCGAAAGCTCGACATATACCGATTTCGCTACAATCAATACCGGGGGCTTGTGTGCCGATGGCAGTGACGGTGTTAATGAGGTCACCCACCTTATCCTCGATGTTATCGATGAAATGCGGCTCGTTCAGCCAAGTTCAAATATACAGCTGAGCCGTAAAAATCCTGATGAGTTTCTGAAGCATGCATGCAGGATTATCAGGGAGGGATGGGGTCAACCCTCGGTCTTCAACGCTGACGTCGTTGTGGAAGAATTGCTCAGGCAAGGGAAATCAGTTGAAGATGCACGCAACGGCGGGACGAGCGGTTGTGTTGAAACCGGTGCATTTGGTAAGGAAAGCTACATACTCACCGGATATTTTAACATGCCGAAGGTTTTTGAAATCACACTCAATAACGGTGTCGATCCGAGGACCGGGAAAACGATCGGCGTCAGGACCGGTGATCCGCGAGAGTTCAAAGTATTCGATGAAGTGTTGAATGCATTCGGGATTCAACTGAAGCATTTCATCGACATAAAGATGCGGGGAAATAACATTATTGAAAGGCTCTATGCCGAGTATATGCCCGTACCCTTCCTTTCTGTACTCATTGACGATTGCATTGCGAAAGGGAAGGATTACAACAACGGCGGTGCGAGGTACAACACGAACTACATTCAGGGTGTCGGACTGGGAACGATTACCGACTGTCTGACCGCGGTTAAGTACCAGGTATTCGACACGAAAGCTATCAGCATGGCGGATATGCTGACTGTGCTTAAAACAAACTTCGAAGGGCATGAAAATACCCGCATGCTTCTCCTCAATAAGACACCGAAGTACGGTAACGACGATCAGTATGCTGATACGATAATGCAGCAGGTTTTCGAGATTTACTACAACGCAGTGAACGGGCGGCCGAATACAAAAGGGGGAGTATACCGGATTAATCTGCTGCCGACCACGTGTCATGTTTACTTCGGTTCGGTCACAGGTGCTACGCCCGACGGACGGAAAGCATGGACGCCGCTCTCCGAGGGAATTTCACCTGTTCAGGGCGCTGATCGGAAAGGACCTACTGCCGTGCTGAAGTCTGCCGGAAAAATTGATCACGTGAGAACCGGCGGAACACTACTCAATCAAAAGTTTTCCCCCTCCTTGTTTAAGAGCGACAAAGGAATCGATACCCTCGCGCATCTCGTCCGATCGTACTTCACACTCGGCGGGCATCATATACAGTTTAATGTCGTCACTGCAGAGACTCTCCGGAATGCCCAGGCTCATCCTGAACAGTACAGGGATTTAATAGTGCGGGTTGCAGGATACAGCGATTATTTTTCGGATTTAAGTAAAACACTCCAGGATGAGATTATCTCGAGGACGGAACAGCAAGGATTCTGATGCGTAACTCAGAACAAATCCAGGAGAGGGGAGAGGGTAAAACATGTAAGAATTAATTATTATATATGAGTAAGACTCTGCAGCCCGATATCAACGCACATACAGCATAACTATACTACTAATTCAGATATCGATTCATAACTGAGGAGAACAGAAAATGGATTACGCATTCATCACGACAATACAAGTAATCTTCGCGGTAGGCTGTGTGTTTGCCGGAGAGAAGAGAGACGGAAATCCGCTTTCATGGTTTATACTTGGTATTCTTTTTGGTCCGTTGGCTTTCATTGTTGCAATTACAGGTGGAAAACGTTGCCAACATTGTCTTTCGATGATCCCTAAAGATGCGAAAGCATGTAGATATTGCAGCAAGGAATTATAGCCGATTCTAGCCACTGACAAACTAATTATCGTCGGTTATAATATTATAATCTCATTACCCTCATCCCACAATGATCAGAATAATTAAAATATTAATCATCGATCTTTTTCTTATCTCAAACGTCGTCCTTTGTATGGAAACAAAAATATCGATTATCCCCAAACCAATAAGTATAAAACCGGGCGAGGGCTCGTGCCTGCTCAACGATAGTACGAAAATCGTTATTGCGAATAATCCCCGCCTGCTAAAACCGATCGCTGAACACCTTGCAGATCGGTTAAGAACGATCACCGTCTTTCCGTTTGAGATTGTAACCTCATCGAAAAGAAAAAGCAATTCAATCATATTGATGCTGGATGAAAAACTCAAACGTCTCGGAAAGGAAGGTTACCAGATCCTAGTCGCTGAGAATAAGGTCACAATAAAAGCATTCTCACATAATGGGATTTTCTACGGTGTCCAGTCGCTCTATCAATTATTCCCGCCGGAAATTGATGAAAATAAACAAGTTGCGGGAGTCGTCTGGTCTTTGCCGTTCGTAACAATCGAAGATAAACCGCGCTTTTCGTGGCGCGGAATGCACCTCGATGTCGGCAGACACTTCTTCCCGGTTGATTTTATTAAGAAGTACATCGATCTCCTTGCATCATATAAGATGAATACTTTTCACTGGCACCTCACAGAAGACCAGGGCTGGCGGATTGAGATCAAGAAGTACCCGCGTCTGACGGAAATAGGATCGAATAGAAAAGAAACAGCGGGTGATAGTACTCCTCACGGCGGTTACTATACACAGGAGCAGATACGTGAGGTTGTTAAGTATGCGAAAGAGAAATTCGTTACAATCGTTCCGGAAATTGAGATGCCTGGGCATTCGCTCGCTGCACTTACGGCGTACCCTGAACTATCCTGCACCGGTGGACCGTTTGAAGTCGGTACGAGGTGGGGAGTCTTTGAGGATGTCTACTGTGCAGGAAACGAAAAAACATTTACATTTTTAAAAGACGTACTTGGTGAAATACTTGCATTGTTTCCCGGTAAATACATTCACATCGGCGGGGACGAATGCCCGAAAACGCGCTGGAAAAATTGTCCGAAGTGTCAGAGGCGCATGAAGGTGAACCACCTCAAGAACGAGCAGGAACTTCAAAGTTACTTCATCCGGAAGATCGATAAATTCCTCCGGTCGAAGGGTCGCCGGCTCGTCGGATGGGATGAAATATTGGAGGGCGGCTTGACAAGCGGCGCTACGGTCATGTCGTGGCGCGGTACCGAGGGTGGAATTGCAGCGGCAAAAGCAAGCCATGATGTTGTCATGACGCCAACTTCGCATTGCTACTTTGATTACTACCAGGGATCTGCCGAAAGTGAACCGAAAGCAATCGGCGGCTACCTTCCGCTCGATACCGTTTACGCATATGAGCCAGTACCGCCTGAACTCCCGGCAAGACGGGTAAAGTATATACTCGGAGCACAGGGAAATGTATGGACGGAGTACATGCCAAATGAAAAACATGTGGAGTATATGGTGCTTCCACGCCTGCTCGCGATGAGCGAAGTTGTCTGGTCGGAAAAACGATATCGAAATTTTGAAGATTTCACTAAACGACTCGAGACGCACTACGACCGTCTTGCAAAGCGGGGTTATAATTACAGAAGACCTGACAAGAAAACCGATATTGAAAGTAAAACCAATTAAAGGATCACCAATGAAGAAGTGGATTGCATTAATTATTTTTACCTGGATTCAGGCGCCCGCTCAACCGGTTTCCGTACCCGCTATATCTTTCTCACCTTCGTCGTATGTATGCTACAAGACGAACGAGTTGATCTCTATTGATGGAAAAATCGATGAAGCAAGCTGGACACAGACAGAATGGACAGATGATTTCGTTGATATTGAAGGTCCATCGAAACCGGCCCCTCGTTTCCGAACGCGCGTGAAAATGCTTTGGGACACTTTGTATTTATATATTGCGGCCGAAGTCGAGGAACCGGATGTGTGGGCAACTCTGACTGAGCATGACGCCGTCATATTCTATGATAATGATTTTGAAATGTTCATTGATCCCGATGGCGACACACACCAGTATTATGAAATTGAAATGAATGCCTTGAACACCGTGTGGGAATTACTCCTCATCCAACCGTATCGCGATGGTGGTCCCGCAGTGAACGGCTGGGATATCCCCGGATTGAAAAATGCTGTAAATGTCCGGGGAACTCTTAACAAACCGGGTGACCGGGATGAGGGATGGTCTGTGGAGCTTGCGATCCCATGGAGGACTCTTAGAGAATGTGCTCATCGGAATGCACCGCCGAAGGATGGAGATCAATGGCGTATCAACTTCTCACGAGTGGAGTGGAAAATTGAGATTGCGGATGGGATGTATCACAAGGTAAAAAATCCGGAAACGGGGAAGCCCTTCCCCGAAGATAACTGGGTTTGGTCGCCGCAAGGACTTATCAATATGCACTATCCTGAGATGTGGGGTTTTGTACAATTCTCGGATAATATCGTCGGGACAAGCAGCGAAACATTTTCCTTCCGTACTGAAGAAAATGTGAAGTGGCTGTTACGACAGATATATTATGCGGAAAAAAAATATTACAGCGAGAACGGGAAATATACACATGATACCGGGCTCTTAACAATTCCCAAAGTTTCGCTCGACGGATTTTTACCAGATCCGCGTATCGTTCATACACCAAATCTCTTTGAAGCAATCATCATGAGTCAGGATGGAAAAACGGCATGGCACATCAATCAGAGCGGCCGAACGTGGCATTAATATTAAAGCGGAACATTAACATTCATCAGCAGGATTTCATATGAAAATGACGCTGTACGACTGGCTTATCGTGTTTGCAAGTCTCAGCTTCCTCATACTCTTCGTTCGAATAAGCCGGAAGTATGTTCAGAGCGTTGCCGACTTCCTTTCAGCGGGTCGTACCGCCGGAAGGTACATGATCTGCGTCTCTCAGGGAATGGCAATGCTCGGTTCGGTGACCATTGCCGGATACTGGGAGATTAATTATGTCGCGGGATTTTCCTTACGCTGGTGGGAGTTCACCATGGGAGTCGTTCTTCTCCTCATAACAGTGTCAGGGTGGGTCATCTACCGCTTCCGCCAGACGCGCGCCATGACGATGGCACAGTTTTTTGAGATCAGGTACAGCCGCAGGTTCCGGATTTTCGCTGGTTTACTCGCCTTTATCTCCGGTATCCTCAATTTTGGCATATTCCCTGCAATTGGAGGCAGATTTTTCATCTACTTCTGCGGCCTCCCGGAAAGTTTTTCACTTTTTGGATTGGATATTTCAACATTTCCTGTTGTCATGCTTTCGTTTCTATCAATATCGCTGTACTTTGTCTTCGCCGGCGGACAAATCGCTGTCATCATCACTGAATTTCTCCAGGGGATATTCGTCAATGCGGTGTTCATTTTCCTCATCATTTTCCTTTTCATGATCGTGAGCTGGGACCAGATCCTTGAAGCTCTCTCTGCGGCGCCGACAGATGCATCCCTCCTGAATCCGTACCATACGAGCAAGGTAAAAGATTTCAACCTGGAATATTTTCTAATCGGGATGGTGGGTGTGATCTACGGAAAGCTCTCGTGGCAGGGCACTCAAGCTTACAATTCCTCAGCGAAGAGCGCCCACGAAGCAAAAATGGGAGATGTGCTCAGTAATCTGCGTGATATTCCGAAGTGGCTTGTGTTTGTGGTGGTTCCAGTTGTGGCGTACACCATTATGCACCACCCTGACTTTACGGGAGAAGCGAACAACCTCCGTAATATTCTTGACGGCATGCCATCGAAGGAGATACAGAGTCAGCTCACAGTTCCGATGGTGCTCAACCAGGTACTGCCCGTCGGTTTCATGGGTGCGCTCGCTGCGGTGATGCTCCTGGCAACGATCGGAACACACAACAGCTACATGCATTCGTGGGGAAGTATCTTTATACAGGATGTCATCATGCCATTCCGCCGGAAACCGTTTAGTCCCGAACAACATATGAAAGTCCTCCGGTATTCCATTGTCGGTGTTTGCATATTCATCTTTTTCTACAGTTTGATTTTCCCGCAAAGTGTTCCGATATTCCTTTACTTTGCGATAACGGCTGCAATCTTCGTCGGGGGATCCGGAGCCATCATCATTGGCGGACTTTACTGGAAGCGCGGTACCACACGGGCCGCATACAGCGCCTTGATTACAGGCGGACTTATATCAATCGCCGGTATCATCATCCGCCAAAACGATCCTGAGTTCTTCATCAACGAACAGGAATTCTGGGGTATCGCGATTGCTCTGTCGTCGTTAGTTTACATAGCTGTTTCTCTCCTCGGGAAGCGCAGTGTTTTTGATATGGACAAAATGCTGCATCGCGGCAAGTACGCAATTACCGGTGAGGTAAAGGTTGTCGAAGAGGTCCCGGTCAAGGGATGGAAAATGCTTGGCATGGGTAAAGAGTTCACCCGGGGAGATAAAGTAATATATTTAACGGCATATGCATGGACGGCTGTCTGGTCAATCGCGTTCATAGTCGGGACATATTTCAATCTCACCGGTGAAGTATCGGATGCGTCGTGGATGAGTTTCTGGCGGATATTTATTATCGTGAACATCACTGCATCCGTAATTATTCTCGTCTGGTTTTCCATCGGCGGATTCAGGGATCTGAAAGATATGCTCAAACGCCTCCGGACAATGAAACGGGATTTCCATGATGACGGATTTGTTGTAAAAAACATAAATTAGGAATTGAAATAATTTGCCTTTCGCTTCACATATCATAAAGTCGACGGTTAATTCGT
>Ga0315292_10001773_pt1 | contig 11818 bp, 9 predicted proteins | sample YL17G13_0_MG_FD_204029 | JGI IMG/M metagenome (GOLD analysis project Ga0315292, IMG submission 204029) | Sediment microbial communities from Yellowstone Lake, YNP, Wyoming, USA - YL17G13_0 | ecosystem: Environmental > Aquatic > Freshwater > Lake > Sediment | place: USA: Wyoming | collected... | reverse complement strand
CGCTCGGCGTCTTCCTCTGGTGGGACGCGCGACGGGCCACGGAGGCGGAAGGGGCCGGGCCGGAGATCTCGATGTGAGCCCAAAACGCCCCATTAGGGTGTAATCGTTGTATCCGGTCCGTGATCCTCGTCATATTCGCCGGGCGTATCCTACCCGCCCCCACGAGGTCCTACATGCCACATGCAAAAGCGCTTGCAGCCGGCCTGTTGCTGCTGGTTGCGTCCGCCGCACTTGCGGTCGAGAAGACACACCCGAACGTGACGATCATCCGGGACGAGTACGGCGTGCCTCACGTGTACGCCGACACCCTCGCGCCCCTCTTCTACGGCGTCGGTTGGGCGCAGGGGCAGGATCGCCTCTGGCAGGCGGAGACGCTGCGCAGGGCCGGGACCGGGACGCTCGCGGAGTGGTTCGGCCCCGGATCGGTCGCGAGCGACGTCCAGGCGCGAACCATGTTCGGGCCGGAAAGCCGCCGGGCCGCGATGTTCGCCTCGGCCAGCCCCAACGTGAAGATCATCTTCGAGTCGTTCGCCGCGGGCATGAACGCCTGGATCGCGAAGGCGACGGCGACCGGCAAGCTGCCCTCCGAGTACACCGCGTTCGGTGTCGCCCCCCGCACCTGGACCGTGGACGATTCGCTGTCGGTCTACATGCTGCTGGGGAGCCGCTTCGGGTGGTTCGGGTCCGACGAGCTCGAGAACGCGATGGCCTACGGCGAGCTCGTCGCCCGCCTGGGACCGGAGGAGGGCGCCAACGTCTTCGCCGACACCCACTGGCTCGAGGACCCGAGCGCCGTCACGACGGATCCGGCCGGCGGACGCCGCGGCCACCATCATCACGATCGACAGTCCGAGGCGCGCCACTCCGACGACGCGGCCAGGGCCGCGCGTCATGTGCGCGAGCGCGAGGAGGAGGCCGAGAAGGCCCTCTCCCAGATCGGACTCCGCAGGACGCACATGTCGAACGCCATCGTCCTCGGCCCGAAGATGTCGGCGGACGGGAAGGCGCTGCTCCTGGGCGGTCCGCAGATGGGCTACGGCGCGCCCCAGATCAACCACGAGATGGGGCTCCACGGCGCCGGCTTCGAGGTCACCGGCATGGAGATCGCCGGGTGGCCGCTCATCCCGATCGGCGTCGGACGCGGCTACGCCTGGTCGCTCACCTCGGGCGGGTCGGACAACTCGGACATCTTCGAGCTGGAGATGAACCCCGCCAACCCCGGCCAGTACCGGTACCAGGGCGCCTGGCGGAACCTCGACTGCCGCGTCGAGGCGATTCCGGTTGCGGGCGCGGCGGCAGTGAACCAGACCCTGTGCAGGTCGGTCCAGGGTCCGGTGATCGCCGTTGCCGGCGGAAAAGCTTACGCCTTCGCGAACACCACCTTCGGCAACGAGATCTCGAGCTTCGAGGCCTGGAGCTCGCTCGGCCGGGTCCGCAACTTCAAGGAATTCCGCAAGCAGGTCTCCCAGGTCGCTTACAACTTCAACGTGATGTACGCGGACGCGGAGGGGAACATCGCCCACTTCCACGCCGGCAAGATCCCGGTGCGCGCACCGGGATCGAACCTCTTCTTCCCCCAGCCCGGGGACGGCAGCTCCGACTGGCGGGGGACGATCCCCTTCGACGAGATGCCCCAGTCTGTGAATCCGCCGGCGGGCTGGCTGGCGAGCTGGAACAACAAGCCCGGCCCGAACTGGCCGAACTCGTCGGCGGGATTCTGGGACTGGGGTCCGGTGCACCGCGTGAACACGCTGCGCCGGATCCTCGAGAAGGTCCCCCCGCACTCCGCGACGCTCGACACGCTCGCCGCCGTCAACCGCCGCGCCGGATTCACCACCGACTCGCCGTCGGGCAGCGCCGACACGGTCGTCGTCTCCACGATGCTCGGCCAGATGCTCGACGCCGTGGATGCCTCGGCTGATCCGCGCCTCCCGGATGCGATCGCGCTGCTCCGGGGCTGGAACTGGCTCCAGGAGGACGCGGACGGCGACAAGCACTACGACAGCCCGGCCGTGGCGGTGTTCAACACCTGGTGGGAGAAGGTCGTCGAGTCGGTCCTCCTGCCCAAGGTCGGGCCGGCCGCGGACTCGACCGTGAACGGCAACCTCGTGTACCGGCTCCTCCAGGGGCACCATGCCGCACTGCCCGTGAAGGCCGATTACCTGGGCTCGCGGACCATCGGCCAGGCGCTCACGACCGGCCTGAAGGACGCGCTCGACGCGCTGACCACGCAGTACGGCACGGCCTCCACGTCGGCGTGGCTCCAGAAGCAGGCCGAGATCTTCTGGGTCCCGGGCGGGATCGGATCGGTCGACAACACGATCTGGATGAACCGCGGGACCTACGGCCAGCTCGTGCACCTCGGCGAGAAGGGTGACCTCCGCGCGATGAACGTCATCGCCCCGGGACAGAGCGGCGACTTCCGCAGCCCGCACTTCGACGACCAGCTCGACCTCTACGCGACCTGGAAGTACAAGCCGATGCGGCTCACGAAGAAGTCGCAGCTCCAGCACGCCGAGTCGATCACCAAGCTAACGGCGCCGTAGGCAGGCCTTCAGGCGCGGCGCAGCCCCCGGGGCGCGCCGCGCCCGCCGGTCGACCTAGCCGAAGTCCTTCTCCTCCAGCCGGTCGGCCGAGATGGCGTCCGCCTCGTGGTCGCGGGTGCGCGCCCCGGCCTTCGCCTTGCGGTACTCCCGGTACCACTCGCTGGCGACGATGACCGACATCACCTCGTTGGTGCCGGTCCAGATGGAGGCGAGCCGCAGGTCGCGCACGATGCGCTCGATGGGGAAGACGTCGGTGTAACCGATGCCGCCCATGACCTGCATCGCGTTGTGGGCGGCCTTCTGGCAGGCCTCGGTGACGAACTTCTTGGTCTCCGAGACCAGGCGCCGGATGGTGGCCTGGTCGGCGCCGGCATCGACCGCGCGGCTGGTCGCGTACACCATGGCGCGCGCCGCGTCGAGCAGGATGGCCGCCTCCGCGATCTGGAAGCTCACCCCCTGGAACTCGTGAATGGGTTGGCCGAAGGCCTTGCGCTTCAGCGTGTAGCCGGTGGCGATCTCCAGCGCGGGGCGCGCCGCCCCGATGGTCATCGCCGCGGTGCCGAGCCGCTCCGGGATCATCATGGTGTCGAAGACCGCGGCCCCGCCGTGGAGCCGTCCGACCACGTTTTCCTCGGGCACCACCACGTCGCGGAAGACCATCCGGCCGGCGCCGCCCCCGCGGCAGCCCATGAGGCCGTAGAGGTACTTGGTCTCCACGCCGGGGCCGCGGTCCACGATGAAGCAGCTGATCCCCTCGTGAGGTTTCGCTGCCAGGTCGGTCCGGGCGTAGACCAGGAAGTAGTCGGCCGCCTCGGCGCCCACGATGAAGCGCTTCTGCCCGTTGAGGATGAAGTGGTCACCCCGATGTTCGGCGACGGTCGTGGTCCCGAAGAAGTCGGAGCCGCCCCGGGGCTCGGTGAGGCACTCGGCGGCGAATATCTCGCCCCGCAGCAGGGGCTTCACGTACTTCTCGCGCTGGGCGTCGGTGCCGTGGAGAACGATGGCGTCGCAGACCAGCTCCGCCCCGATCCCGAAGACGCAGGCGAAGATGTAGCCCAGCGTCCCCACCTCCTCCATCACCATGGAGGTGGTGACCCAGTCCATGCCCCGCCCTCCCCAGCGGCGCGGGTAGCGAACCCCCATGACGCCGCGCCGGCCCGCCTCCCGCAGGAACTCCGTGGGGAAGAGGACCTTGTCCTGGTCCATGTCCAGGATCATCTTGCGGGGGACCCAGCGAACGAGGTCCCGCACCTCCTCGCGCAAGGCCTTCTGCTCATCGGTCAGCAGGAAGTCGAACATGGTGTCCCCTGGTTCCGGCCCAGCAATCAGCGCGCTTCGCCGCGCCCCGCGCCGCTCGTGAGGTAGACGGCGAACGTCCCCAGCCAGTGCCCGCCCTCGTAGTGCTCGCCGGTGACGGCGGGCAGCGCTGCCGCCGCGTGCGCCTGGGCAGCTGCCGTGAGCGACGCGCGCCGCGGATCCCCGGCCGGGAGGCCGGACGCCACGCCGAGCAGCATCCAGGCGCGGCTCAGGTTGAGCCCGTCGAGGTGGGCCAGCCTGGGGTCGGAGCGATCCGTCACCACGCCGGGAGCGAGCCACGTTGCGCCGCCGGTGCGCGGCACGCCGGGGAGGAAGCGGGAGAGCCAGCGGGCCAGCTCCGCGGGCGGCAGCACGCGCCGCATGAGGTCGGCCTCGGCGAGACAGGGCGAGAGGAAGTCTTCGCCCGAAGGCTCGTAGGCGACCGGGCAGGCCCGATCGGCAAGGTGGAACGCGCGCGCCCGCTCGTCGATCTGCCGGCGCATCGCCTCATTGACCGTGGCCACCGCCCAGTCGTGGGCCAGGCCGAGGGCGAACGCGGTCTGCGAGTGCTCGCCGGATCGGATGGGGTAGTGGAGCTTGGGAAGCCAGACCGCGAGACGCGCGGCCGCCTCGGTCTCGAGCGGCGCCATCGCGGCCGCCCAGCTTCTTGCATCCGGGTCGTCCCAGCCGCGCAGCTCGGCCGCGAGCTGCAGCAGCCAGGCGAGGCCGTAGGGGCGCTCGAAGGAGGCGCGCCCCGGCGTCTTCAAGTAGGCCGCCTCGGTGGCCAGGTTGGCCGGCGTGAGGCTCCGCGCCAGGGCGGCACGCGCCGGCGCCGCGAAGGGAGCGGCCGGGAAGCGGCGGGCCAGGCGCGCCAGGAGCCAGTGGCCGTGGACCGACGAGTGCCAGTCGTAGCATCCGAAGAAGGCAGGCGTCAGGTCCCGCGGCGGGCGGACGTCGGCGTCGGAGGCGAGCACATGGGAGAGCTTGTTCGGATATTCCTGGTGAACACAGGCGAGCGCCAGCGCGGCGAAGCGACCGGCCGCGGCCTCGTCGAGTGAGGGCACGCTCGGCCCGCGCGAGGGCGCTGCGGCGCCGGGCGCCGCCGCGGCCAGGGCGACCGCCGCCAGGGGTGCGAGGAGGCGCCGGCCCATCCGGCTACTTCTTCGCCTCCAGCGCGTTTCGCTGCTGGAAGGCGGCCGGCATGTGCACCTGGTGGCAGGGCAGGCAGCTCATCTCGTTCACGTCGTTGAAGAGCGGCGTGTACTCGCCGACGCGCGTCTCGCCGCGGCGGAGCAGGCCGCCGACCTTGAACAGGCGGGCCTTCACGGCGGAGTCGATGAAGTACTGGCGTGGCTGGTCGTGGCAGTTGGCGCAGAGCTGCTCCATCATCGAGAAGCGCTCCATCAGTCGGGTGTAGGCCGCCCGGGCCTCGACGAACTGACCGGCCTCGACGTCCCCGCGCACCGCGCCCAGGTCGCTGGCGAGGTCGAGCATGACCTGGTGGAAGGAAAGGTCCCCCTTTTCCGTGGTGACAGAGGCGTCGGCAAAGCTGCCCCACCGGTACTGCGCCTGCACCTGGAACATGAATCGCGCGTGGCACGTCGTGCAGGAGTTCTCGAGCCTGCTCGCGATCTTTCGCCGGACCGCCACGTCGGCCTTGCTGGCCACGGCGTTCTCGAGCTCGCCGATGACGGCGGTGCTGAAGTAGGGCTTCCACGAAGGCACCATGGCGCCGACCTTGACCATCTGCTCGCGCAGCGCCTTCAGCGAGGCCTTGGCGCGCTCGGGATCGTTGCGCAGCGCGGCCGTCGTGGCGGCGCCGGTGCGCATGCCCAGCTCGAGCATCGCCAGCGTGTAGGCGTGCCCTTCCTTGCCGCCCTTGAAGTACGGATCGAGCTCGGCGGTTGGAATGCCCGTGTCGCCCGGCGCGGCCGCCGTCGGTAAGGCCCAGGCGGTGACACCCATCAGGAAAAGGACGCCGACGAGTTGCCGGGTGAAGAACCGCGCCATGCCTGGCCCCCTCATGTAAGCGAGACGTGACGCTAGCCCAAGACTGCCCAACTTGGGATGCCTTCTTTGGCCTAAGCCATGAAGGGGGCATGCCTTGTTTTCGCCCTGGTTCCGCGTGCTTCGCAAATACACGGTCCGTGAAATGGTGGCGCAGCCCTCCCGGGTCGCTATGATCCGCCCACGCGTCGAGGGGGGAGCCTGGCCCGGTTCAACGACTTCATCGCCGAGCTGAAGCGACGCCGCGTGATCCGGGCGCTGCTGGTCTGGGGAGTCGTAGCGTTCGCCGTCCTCCAGGTCTTCGAGCCGGTGATGCACGGGCTCCACCTGCCGGAGTGGACGCTCAGCTTCGTGGTGGTGGTTCTCGGTCTCGGCTTCCCGATCACGGCGGCGCTCGCCTGGGTCTTCGACCTCAAGGCGAGCGGGATCGAGAGGACCCCGCCAGTCGTGCAGGAGGGCGGTGGATCACCGGCGACCTCGCGCCCCCCACGCGGCCGTCTCCTGCTCCTCCTCGGGCTCGGCATCGCGGCGGCCGCACCGGGCCTCGTCTACTTCTTCGTGTGGCCGGGGGCCGGGCGCCGCCCGGCGGAGGTTTCGGGCGCGAATTCGGCGGCGAAGGGCGCGCCGTCCATCGCGGTCCTTCCCTTCGCCGACATGAGCCCGCAGAAAGACCAGGAGTACTTCGCCGACGGGATCGCCGAGGAGATCCTGAACGCGCTCGCGCAGGTCGACGGGCTCCGCGTGGTGGGGCGCACCTCCTCCTTCGCCTTCAAGGCCAGGAACGAGGACCTCGCGGGAATCGGGCAGAAGCTCCACGTGGCCTCGGTCCTGGAGGGAAGCGTGCGAAAGGAGGGGAGCCGGGTCCGGATCAACGCGCAGCTCATCAACGCCGCCGACGGGTACCACCTCTGGTCGCAGACGTTCGACCGGGAACTCACCGGCGTGTTCGCCGTGCAAGACGAGATCGCGAAGGCGGTGACCCACGCTCTGGCGCTCAAGCTTCTCCCGGGCCGCGCAGGCCCGGCGGTCCGGCCGGCGACGGACCCGGAGGCCTACCGGCTCTACCTGCTCGCCCGGCAGCTCACGCAGTTCGGCACGGTGGAGGCCTTCGACCGCGCCATCGTGGCGCTCCGGCAGGCAGCCCGGGTTGCCCCGAACGACGCGCGGGTTCAGGCCCAGCTTGCGTTCCTGCTCTGGCAGCGCGCCGTCATCGGCACCGGGGACATGAAGAAGCCAAACGCGGAGGCGCTCGCCATGGCCGACCAGGCCGTCGCCCTGGGTCCCGACCTCCCCGACGTCTACGTCGTGCGGGGCCTTCTCCGGCACATGACCACGTGGGACTGGGCTGCGGCCCGGGCCGACGATGAGCGCGCGCTCGCGCTCGCCCCCGGCGACGTCGTGGGCCGGACCAACTTCTCCCGGCTCCTCGCGACGACCGGCAAGCTCAAGGAGGCCGTCGAGACGATGACCCGGGTGACCGAGGCCGATCCGCTCTCTCCCAACGCGTGGCTCTGGATGGGTGTCCTTCAGTCCGCGAGCGGCCACCCCGAACAGGGCGAGGTCTCCCTTCAGCGCGGGCTCGATCTGGCGCCGAATCACGCCTACCTGCTCCGGGAGTTGGGCTTCGCGCTGCTGCTGCAGAACAGGCCGAAGGAGGCCCTGGCCATCGCGGAGCGCCACCCGGTCGAGTGGATGCGCTGGCTTCTGGAGGCGATGGCGCAGCACCAGCTGGGAAACGATGGCGCGTCGCGGCAGGCGCTCGAGCATCTCCTGAAGGTGGGAGCCCCGGCGTCCTACCAGCTCGCCCAGGTGCATGCCTGGCGCGGAGAGAAGGATCGCGCCTTCGAATGGCTGGAGCGCGGCTACGAGACCGACGACTCCGGCATGCGCTTCACGATCCACGATCCGATGATCGCTGGCCTCCGCGGCGACCCGCGCTACAAAGTGCTGCTCCAGAAGATGAACCTGCCGGTGGAGTGAGCTGCAACCAAATGGCGAACGTCCAGGACTTCATCGCCGAGCTGAAGCGCCGCCGCGTGATCCGCGCGCTGCTGGTCTGGGGCGTCGTCCTCCCGGAGGCGCGAGCCGCCTTCCATCGATCGAGCAACCCGCTGTTCGTGAGCATGGGCGACGTGATGGTCGAGCACACGCTGGGCCATGCGGCCGAGTCCCAGCGCACGCTCGACCACACGCTCGCCCAGCCCTACGCCAAGGATGGGGGCTATCAGATTGCCCAGATCTACGCGTGGCGCGGAGAGCCGGATCGCGCCTTCAAGTGGCTGGGGCGGGCGGTCGAGCAGCACGACGCGGGCCTCACCTATCTGAAGTACGATCCACTTCTCAGCGGCCTCCGCGGCGACCCGCGCTACAAGGCGCTGCTCCGGAAGGTGAACTTGCCGGTGGACTGAGGGTGAAGGGAGCGACCGGGTGGTCCGACACATGGCGGTCATCGGTGCCGGGGTCATGGGGCACGGGATCGCGCAGCTCTTCGCAGCGGCCGGCGCCACGGTCCGGCTTCACGACGTCGACGCGGGAGGCCTGGCCACCGGCCTGAGGGCGATCGACGAGAGCCTGGCGTTGCTCGTCGAGGAAAAGGCGCTGCCGATCACCGACGCGGCGTCCGTCCGGTCCCGCATCCATCCCACCACCGACCTCGCCGCCGCACTCGCAGGCGCCGAGCTCGTCACCGAGTGCATCCCGGAGATCCTCGAGCTCAAGCACGCGCTCTTCGCCCGGATCGATCGGACGGTGGCCCCGGACGTGCTCGTCGTCTCCAACACCTCCACGATCCCCATCGCTCGCCTGGCCGAGGGCGCAGCCCATCCCGAGCGGATGGCCATCACCCACTACTTCAACCCGGCCCAGCTCGTTCCCCTCGTGGAGGTGCTGCCCCACCCCGCGATGCCCGCGGCGAAGGTCGAGCGCATGATGGCGCTCATGCGCGCCATCGGCAAGCGGCCGGTCCTCCTCCGCAGGGACGTGCCGGGCTTCGTCGCCAACCGGCTGCAGGCGGCCCTCATGCGCGAGGCCTTTCACTTGCTGGAGATGGGCGTTGCCGATGCGCAGGACATCGACACCGTGATGACCGACGGGCCCGGCGTCCGCTGGCCGTTCGTGGGGCCCCTCGAGACCGCCGACCTGGGCGGGCTCGACGTCTGGCGGCGCGTGATCGAGAACCTGGCGCCGGAACTCTGCCGCGAGGAGCGCGCGCCGGCGCCGCTGCGCGATCGCGTCGAGCGAGGCGACCTCGGTGCCAAGTCGGGCCGAGGGATCTACGACTACACGGGGGGTCGAGCGGCCGAGCGGCTTCGTCGCCGGGACCGGGCGCTGGTCAGGCTGGCGAGGCTCAAGCAACGCCTCGGCGAGCCGGGCGAGTGACCGATGGCGCGCCGCTAGGTCGCCGCGGCGTAGTCGGTGTAGCCCTTCGGACCGGGCGTGTAGAAGGTGCCGAAGTCCGGCGCGTTGAGCGGAAGACCGCGCTGCATCCGCGCCGCCAGATCCGGATTGGCGAGAAAGGCCCGCCCGAAGGCCACCAGGTCGGCCCGCCCTTCCTGCAGCGCCTTCTCGGCGCCGGCCAGGTCGAAGCCGCCGGCCAGGATGAAGGTGCGGGGCCACGCCGTCCGCAAGGCCAGCTTGAGCGCCTCCGGAACCGGGGGCGCGCCCAGGGCGGAGTGATCGACCAGGTGGACGTACTGGATGCCGGTGGCCGCGAGCGCCGGCACGAGCTTCCGATAGGTCTCGTCGATCTCCGGGTAGGCCACCATCCCCGCGTTCACGCCGTGGGGCGAGAGCCGGATGCCGACCTTCTGTCCGCCGATGGCCGCGGTCACCTTCCGCGCGACTTCCAGCACGAAGCCGAGTCGCTTGTCGATCGAGCCACCCCAGGCGTCGGTCCTTCGATTCGTGTCGGGGCTGATGAACTGCTCCATCAGATATCCGTTCGCGCCGTGAAGCTCGACCCCGTCGAAGCCGGCGGCGATGGCGTTCCGGGACGCGGTCACGTACTCCTCGATGGCGCTGCGCACCTCGGCGTCGGTCATGGCGCGGGGGGCCGGGTGGGGCTGCATTCCCTTGGCGTCGGTGTACATCTCGCCCGGAGCGGCCACCGCGCTCGGGGCCAGGACCTCGGCCCCGGCGGGCAGGTTGAGGGGGTGGCCCACGCGCCCGGTGTGCATGAGCTGCACGAAGATCCGGCCGCCGCGGGCGTGGACGGCCTCGGTCACGAGCCGCCAGCCGGCCACCTGGCCGGGCGACCAGAGCCCCGGGATGCGCGGGTAGCCGACGCCGTTGGGCGAGGGTGACGTACCCTCGGTGATGATGAGGCCAGCCGAGGCCCGCTGCCCATAGTACTCGGCCATGAGCGCGTTGGGGGTGCTTTCCTCCACGGCGCGACTGCGGGTCATGGGGGCCATCACGAGGTGGTTCTTGAGCTCGAGCGGGCCGAGCGTGGCGGGGGCGAAGAGCTTGGCGTTTGACATGGGCCCCCTCACTCAAGCGCGACGCCGCTCGAGTCAACCCGGGCGAACCGAGGGCAGCTCGACACCCACCACCGCGCCACCGCGTGCGCCGTTCCGCACGTACGCCGTGCCGTGATGCGCCTCGGCGATCCGGCGCACGAGCGACAGGCCGAGGCCGAGCGATCGTCCATCGTCGCCCCCGGCGCCGCGCCGCTGAAATGGCTCGAAGGCGCGCGCCATCTCGGCCTCGGTGAAGCCCGGCCCGGCGTCCTCGGCCTCGAAGACGAGGTGACCGGGGCGGGAGCGCAAGGACAGGCGCACCAGGCCCTTGCCGTGCCGCTCGGCGTTGTCGATCAGGTTGCTGATGGCGCGCAGGAGCAGCGTCGCGTCGGCCTCGACGTGGCGGTCCTCGGCCTCGACGTGCAGGCGACCCGCGGGCTGGTGCAACCGCTCGAGCGCGGTGGCTGCGAGGGCGGCGGCGTCGAGGCGGGTCGGGGTCAGGGCCGAGAAGTCGACGCGGGCGCTGGCCAGGAGCTCGCCCACCAGGCGATCCATCTCGAGCACCTCGCGCTCGAGCTGCGCCAGACGCACCGGGTCGGCAGTCGACGCCAGAAGATCGCCGATCACCCGGATGCGGCCGAGCGGCGTGCGCAGCTCGTGGGACACCGTGGCCAGGAGCTCGCGCTGATCGCGCATCTGCCGCTCGATCTTGCCCGCCATGTCGTTGATGGCGGTGGTGAGCGTGCCGATCTCGCCGAGCGCGCGCCGATCGAGCCTTGCGCGGCTCGCCAGCTTGCCGTCGCCGAGGTCGCGGGCCACCCCGGCCAGGTGGACGATGGGGCGTGCGATGCGGCGGGCGATGCGGCCGCTCGCGCCCCACAGCACGGCAACCGCGACGAGAAACGCGAGGCCGAGGCGCCACGGGACGCCGGAGCGGTGGCGTGGGGCACAGACCGAGAGCACACCGTGATCGGGCACCTGCACCGTGAAGCTGACGCGCACGCAGGCGCCGGCGCGGTCGAGCACGACACCGGCCGTGTCGCGCAGCACGAGACCGAGGTCGAGGTCGCGGCCGAGCGCGGAGACGAGTTCGGCACGGGCCGGTGGGTCGTCCCAGGTGCGTGCGAGCTGCTGGCTCACGAACCGGAGCGCCCCGTCCCGCTCCTTCGCCCACGAGCCGCCGTCGCCGAGGAAGTGGAAGAGGAGGGCGATGACGACGCCGGTGGTGAGGATGGCCGCGCCGAACCACCGAAAGATGCGCCCGTGCAGGCGGCCGCGCCTCACGGCTTCACCAGCAAGTAGCCGACGCCGCGCACGGTCTTGATGAGGCGAGGCGCGCGCGGGTCGTCGCCGAGCTTCTGGCGCAGGTGCGAGATGTGCACGTCGACGGCCCGATCGCCGACCAGGACGTCGCCGCGTCCGGCCTCGTCCATGAGGGCGGCGCGCGGCACGACGCGGCCAGCGCGACGCATCAGGGCCACCAGCAGGTCGAACTCGAGGCCGGTGAGCACG
>Ga0315292_10001772_pt1 | contig 11819 bp, 20 predicted proteins | sample YL17G13_0_MG_FD_204029 | JGI IMG/M metagenome (GOLD analysis project Ga0315292, IMG submission 204029) | Sediment microbial communities from Yellowstone Lake, YNP, Wyoming, USA - YL17G13_0 | ecosystem: Environmental > Aquatic > Freshwater > Lake > Sediment | place: USA: Wyoming | collected... | reverse complement strand
GACTTCGATGACGAGTTCGAGGATGACGAGTTTGAGGATGACGACGGCGAACTGGCCCGTGACCTCATCCTCGAACGTCAGGAACTCACAGACTTCGAGGGCGATGCCTTCAATGACCACTACGACTACGACGGAGGCGACTACGAAGGCTAAGGGCAACGAAGGACAGGGAAAGCCTCCCTGTCCTTCTTCTTTCTGAGTTTGTGTAGGTCTATTGTACCCTAGTGGGTGTGTCGAAGAGAACGAAACCTGTTTACTCTGGAGAACTGCAATGGCTGTGTCTGCGACCATCGAAGGCAACGAACTCGTGATTCGCCTTCCTCTCAACCCGCCTCGGCCCAGCGCCACGGGCAAGACGCTCGTGGTTGCCACGAGCAGCGGCAACAAGGCAACCGAAGCCGTAGTCAACGGCCAGCAAGTCGTTGTCGGCGTCAACGCCTACATCTACCCGCCCAAATAGTCAACGAAAGGCAACACTAGGGTACGTCCAGTGTACCCTAGTGGGTGTTGAGATCAATCATCTTCACTCAAGGATCGACCATGCGAGTATTGGCTAAGACGTTCGGCTGGCTTGTCGTCAGCGGGCTTATCATCTTCATCAGCAACCTGAGCGCTGGGGTCGATTGGAAAGTCGCCCTTGTCGGGGCCGCTGTTGCGAAGATCGCCACGACCATTGCCTACTTCTTCTATGAAGTCGGCTTCGAGAAGGCGTGGCAACGTCAGCCAAAGGCAACGACGGTCACGGCAACGGCAACACCATGCCCTTGCCCTGCTTAGGGCTAGTGTACCCTAGAGGGTGTCCAACACGGACGAACGACAACCCCCTGCGAATGAGGAACTGAGTTATGGCCACTACTGAAGTCAAGCTGGTATCGGAAATCATCGAAGCTGTCCCCGGTGTCAAGCGTGCGTTCCACGTCTTCACCCCGGCCCTTCAGTATCGCCTTGAGAATAACGCCAGCAACCTGCCAGTGATGGCCCTGCGGTCTTCAATCCACAACTATGGCAAGATGAAGCTCTACGCTCGCATCGAATGCCTTGGGCCTTCCAGCCTTGACCCGCTGTTCGGCAACCCGCTGCCCGGCACGGGTGGCCGTGGCGTGGCAATCATGTTCACCGAATTCCCCCTGCGGGTTTGGTATCCTGAAGGACAAAAGCCCCCGGCAGTTGACACGCCGGACGGACGCAACCCGAAGGAGATACTTGAGGAAGTCAAGCTCAAGTATGAACTCGCATTCTACGACGATTTCTAATCGTCAAGAAAGGGCAGCAAGTCGCTGCCCTTTCTTTTTGTTTATGTTTGTGTAGGTCTATTGTACCCTAGAGGGTGTAACCTTACTGAGAGGAGAATTACGATGAGAGATCAATTCAGGAATTATGATCGTTGGAAGTTGAGTAACCGAGAAGATGAAGAGGATACTGAGAATGCTCGTCTTCAACGTGAAGAGGATATGATGGAGAGGGCTGACGAGGAGAATGATCGAGCAAAGGATGAGGGCCACAACAACGGGCAAGGGATTCAAGAAGGGCGACCGAGCCAAGGCAAAGGCCGATGCTCGTAGGTCCAGTGTACCCTAGTGAGTGTACGAACAACCTCAGAACGGGAGACACTGCGATGCAATACAACCAACTGACCGATCCTCAACGTGATGCCGTGGCCGCATGGGAGACGGAACACAACGACAACAACGAATACGAGTTTAGCGATAACCGTCGCTATGCTGTGCCAGAGCAGGCCGAGCAGGTTGCAGCCTATGCCGCAATCAAGGACGATGGCTGCTGTGGCTTCTGCGATGTCGAACTGCAATGCAGCGATGGCAGCACGCTATGGTATGGCTTCAACTATGGCCACTGATGGTGGCGTAGGTCTAGTGTACCCTATGGTGCATAGTGCATGGCATAGACCATGCACTTCTTTGTTCAATTAAACATAGGGTACAATAGACATAACAATGTTGCATAAATAAAAATAAAACAATTATGCGAGAAAACATTGGGTACAATAGACCTAGCCACCCCCTCCCCCACGCTATGACTGTGTTTTCCTTTTAATGTCCAAAAGAAAAATTCTGGCCGGGGAAAACAAAAATCGCAAATCGGCAATTTTGAGTATGTCCTGGTGCGATTTTGACTTTTTGTGTAAGGCCATCCCGAAAAAAATCGCCGGGGCAAAAATTCTGGCCCTGGTAGGGTTAAATGGCGGGGCCTCTACAGTTTAGACATGGACGGCGAACGCATGGTGTTCAGTCCGGTCGTTCAATAAATCCCACATATTTTTTTTTCATTCATATAATGGTTTATCCAGCGGACCATATATGAACGGGCATTTACAGTGGTGTATTTTTTGAAGGAACGAAGATTTCGTGGCAACATCAAAATCGGTTATTCAACCATTACAAGAAACAGAGTTTCTGAATTGCAGGTTGGAAATTCCCAAGAATTGCAAGTTCTATTGGTTGCCGAAGGAGACAGAGGCACAGAAAGTGCCTTACACAATAAGTTCAAGCGATTAAAAGTTCGTGGAGAGTGGTTCAAGGCTGACAAAGAACTGCTTGACTTCATTGAAGAATTGAAGATGGCTGGACTATGTTTAGTCCAGCCATCTTCACCATTCAGAATGGTTGGAATTTAACCAACGTCCCTGGCTTGTCCCAAAGTTCCATACTGAGGAAGATATTGGTGCAGCTTGGTGACAGCGACCTGAAGCGACTCCAAATTACTGCGAAGGGTGTGATTGTCCACACTGTTGGCCTGATATGGCCTTCGCTTCGCCGCCGAGTCCCCAATAGCATTCAGTTCTTCTTCCAATGCCTTCACCTTTTTGGCGAGGGCATTGTCTTGATGCGACTCTTTGAGATAGTTCCAAGCATCTTGGGCGGGAGAAACACTCTTGGTGGGCTTGCCCCGTCCACCACGAACAGTCACGACCACCGGATTGCGTTGGAGTTTTTCCAACACCTTCTCTCCATAAGTCGTGTTGGCTTCACGAATAGCCGGAGCTACGATTCCATCACAATGGCGACAATCCGTCACCTTGTTGTCTCGGATCAGTCCGACCAACCAGTTGAAGTCTGTCACTTGTCCAGCAATGTCGTCAACCTCATGAGGATGAGGAACTTTGGGATTGGCCGGACGACGCTGCGTCGGATCGAACTCTCTGAGTTCTGGAGAATATCCAAAGTGAGAGATCAACGTGGGAACGTAGGCGTGGTGGAATTTACTCCACTGAGTAATGTCATCCAGACCAGACTTCTCGTACCAGATATAACTGTGAATGTATTTCATAGCGGCCTGTTCCGACTGGAACTGAAAGTTGACCACGATCTTCTTCATGTCCCAGCCGAACTCCGTCAAAGCACGGGTTGCTTCTTTCGCTTTGGCGTAGCTGGCCCATTCCATAGGCCCAGCGATATGCCGTTGGGACACAATGGAGAAGATTTGTTCGGCGGTCGTTTCGTTTGGGTAAACGACACACACAGCATCGCCCAGATGGGCGTGACGACGATTGCCTTCAATGACAACCTTATTGCACAGCCAGAGAGATTCATTCTGACCACCGTGGAGTTCAATACTGGACTCCAGTTGCTTTGAACCTTTCGCCAACTGAGAGTTTTCTGCTCCGTTGAGTTCGCCTCTCAGGTATTGCTTGATCCGCTTTTGGCCTGCTGCGGTCAGATTCCCATTGATCTTGGCTTTTTCAGCCGCCAGCAATCGGGGGTTGTTCGGATCGGTCTTTCTCTCCTCTTCTGCGACCGTAGCAATCAAGACCGGGAGGGTTACTCCCAAGACATGCGTTTCATAGCATCCATGAACCTCTTTGAACGGTCCAGTGAAGCAGAAATTGCCAACGCTTACGTCGCCATTTCGGTGAAGCTGCCATTTTTGAGCCATTTTTCGATTCCTCTTTCTTGTCTGTGAAGTTCGCCGCAGGAACATTTCCAATCAGCGTCATGCCGGAACTATACCACTGGAAAAGACTGCTGTAAAGCAGAAGAAGAAGAATTTTGCATCTGAATTCTGGAGTTTGCCAAAGAAACATACGTTTCAGATTGATCGAACCCGACGTAGTTTCTGCCGTAACTTATTGCAGACAAAGCAGTCTGACCACTTCCCATGAACGGGTCCAGCACCAAATCCCCTGGTTTGGAAAATGTTTGAATCAACGCATCTGCGATTCCATTTGGAAACATGGCTGGGTGCATGACGCCCTTGGGCAGAGAACCAACCGCCACTGTAATTACGTCGGAAATTCGACTGGTTCCCGCTTTTAGCTGTTTGATTTGACCATTTGCGGCGATAACTCCTTCGCCAAATCTTTCTGATCCCGCAAATCCACCAGTTCGGACAGAACTTTTGTTCCCACAAGCATACAAGTCTATGAACGGCTTGGAACTTTGGGAAAACCAATGAATTGATTCCCAAGTGCGTCTAGGTCGAATGTTACTCCCCAAAGGTGGGGCGTCAGGCTTGTACCAAATGAGTTCGTCACATTCCTTCCAGCCATTTTCTCTAAGGGCGAGTCTGGTGCGGAGTGTGTAATCCGAAATTTGCCCATCTCTAAGATGAGGGCGAATTACGATAAAAACAGAAGCGTCAGGTTTTAATTTAGGTTTGAGAGCCGACATCCAAGAAACTGTCCATGCGGGAAATTCTGATTCCTTCACTCCTGAGTAAAGGACTGCTCCCGTCGAGGAGTCTCCACTTCTTTGATTTGCATATGGGGGAGAAGTAACACATAGCCCAATAGATTGATCGTCCAGATTTTTAATTAGGTCTACGCAGTCGCCGCAAATTAACTGATTCATATATTTCATCATGCAATATATGAATAATCAGAAACATTTTTCATGTAGAGGTTTTTGTTTTTTATTTCGGCTTCTTTCCACTTCTTAACAAGCCATTCGGCCCGGAATTTGGCGTTGTAGTCCTTCAAGGTGTTTTCTTCTTCGTTTCGCAATACATCCTCATCCCACCAACGCTTGATTCTCTTTGGTTCTGGCTTTGGGTCCAGGAGTTCCGGCTGCATGTCTTCAGAGAATACAGCATCGTGCATAGGGACATTGTCAAATTCCCGTGGCGTGATTGGATTTGAATAATAGCCAGAGCCAATAGTGCTGCCACTATAAGAAGTCACAGTATTAGATGGCGAGAACCCTTTTAATATTGTCATATCTTCTCCCAGGGTAGAGTAATGGTTGGGGAGAAGCCCCAACCCTGCTATGCGAAAGCATTATCAATTATCCCAACAAGTTTGCGATATCTACCGCCGATACCATATTAACGATCTGAGCAGTTTGTTCGAGACTTAATGCCGAAGCCAGATCAAGTGAATCATGATAAGCTCGGTGAGCGGCATTGGCAGCAAACAAAGCAGGGTCATCCAACATGACCGCCGCCAAAACAGCATGACAGCAAGAAACGTATTCATGCTCCCGTGGAACCTGCGTCCCCATCTGAGCAATTAGTTTCTCATTTACTGCATGTGCAGATTCTTTGGTCTGATCTTCGCCACGGAGATACTTTAAGGCCCACTCACGAAACACGGGATTCAATACCAAGTTCATGGCACAGAGAATTGCGAAGGTTATTCGCTGTTCGTTTGTGGGGAGCGTGATCGGAATCTCATTGACCGTGGTGAGTTTCTCGAATTTACTCCTGAACCCTTCATCCCGAACAAGATGCTCTCCAGCCGCAGTCCAAAGTTTCGGATTCTTGGTTCCCTCATAACAGGGATACATATAGCAAGCGACCTGGGGGCTATTGTAAACGACAAAGTGATAATTAGGGTTTTCCTCTTCGTGAGTGACATTTGTACCCCACTGAATATCTCTCCAGGTCTTATTGTCTTGATCTGTAATCAGGTAAAACATGAAACTACCTATTCCCAATAGAAAAGAATGGACGATTCTTTTCATCCTCTTCTCAGGCATTTTTATTGTGTATTTATGTGGGGCTGAAGAACGCACCCATCCCGATGAATACGTTATAAAATTCAATTCGCCCCTGCAACAACCGGATCACATCACCTGTGGTCCCACTTCTGCTGCCATGATTCTTCACCATTATGATATAAGAGTAACCCCGGATGAAGTAAAGAAGCACAGCAAAACAGTTTGGTTTAACCAAAACGGCAAAGACATAGGCATGACCAGCCCGGATTACCTCCCCATAGCCATGAACAAGTTCGGTTTGCCCACTTCGATGAAATATGGCAATCTGGATGTACTAAAGCACCATATTGCACAAGGCAAACCTTGTATTGTTCTTGTAAGAAGCGGTGAAGTTCTGTGGCACTACATTGTTGTTTATGGATTCACCCCGGAAAAACTCATGATCGCCAATCCAGGGAGCGGGACTTTATATGAAATGACTCAGGAAACATTCATCGGATGTTGGTCCTGGGCCACCGACATGGACGGAATTGCCTGCGGGAACACATACCTTTGTACTCTATTACGAGCAATGGAGGTTTATCCCTATACCTTCATTTGCCCGGATAAGTCGCCGAACTAAAGGAACAATATATGGGTGACAGCAAAATCAAACTCTTGATGGTCGCCATTATTCTCACCTTGGGAATTGGCTATGCGTACAAACAAAAACGACATGACGCACCCATTATTCAAGAACAGCCCACGCTGCCAATCCCAACTCCACCGGAAAATCCTCCAGCCACGCCACCTGAAGTCATGCCAGTAGAACCTCAGTTTGATTCCTGGCCTAAAGTCCGCAATGTACAAAATACAGCCCTGGGGAAAATCCTCCAGGATATTGACTCCCATATGCCAGCCGGACATCAATATTCCGATGGCAACAAAGTAACCTGGTCGCACGAAACCACCCACGGCATCAATAGCAATATCCGCAATAAACACCAAGACGCATCCAAGGTCAACGGCTTCTATTGTTTACAAGACCGAGCCTGCGTGATTTACGAACCCAAGACAACCATCCGGGCTATTGCCCTGAAGATTCCCCAGGCTCTCCGAGGACCAAGTTACCAGTTGTATCTGGTCCAACAAACAAGTGGCTGGAATGATCGACCATTGTATCTCTTTGATGAATGGATCGCCTATACCAATGGAAGTGAAACAGGGAGAGAACTGAATCACCAGGGTTGGTATTACGAATTGCTCCAGGCACATAACTTCAATGTGTATTGCATGTATCTGGCCATGACCGTCAAGAAGACCTGCCCAGACTACGATGACAAACAAATGAAGGCGTTCATGATGTGGAACATCGAGCGTACCTTCCGGTTGGCCGCACCCTTTGAGAAGCGAGTTATTATGCAAGCAGAACCGGAGGAAGTCGGCAATATGTTAAAGAAACATTTGCACCATCATGATATTCCACATGGCGGGGACGATAGTGATCCAATCAGAAGTGCATTGGAATATGTCGAGAAAGTGAGAACCTTACCCGAAGCCGAAGAACTCAGGAAGTTCGCCAGGGACTATTTCGGGGCCGACTGGTGCAAGAAGGTCTATGGATTCTAACCAGATGACTACATAAGGTTGCCCTAATTAGGAAGACGCCTTATGCCAAAGCTAACCAGAGAACAAAGCGACGAGATCGCCAAGTGTGCCGCAGACTTTCCCTATTTCTGTGAGCAGTATGTAAAGATATACGTTACCAAGGGTGTCAACACGGAAATACAGCCGTTCAAACTGCATCCTTATCAGGTACGTTTATATGAGCATGTAGAGGATAATCGCTTCTCCATATTCAGTAAGTTTCGGCAGGGCGGCTTTACGACGGAGTTAGCGATTTATGGACTCTGGAAGTGCTTGTTCCGGTTGGATCAGCGGGTATTGTGGTTATCTCCATCGGATCGTGCATCCTGTGATGTCTGTGATCGGATCGTGAAGCGAGTCATTGACCATTTACCGGAATGGATGAAGGGCAACGTCATGAAGATGACAAATTCCCATCAGAAGTCTTTCCCGGATACAGATAGTGCGATGCAGTTCTATACGCCGGAAGCGGCGTGCGGCAAGTCGGTCAGTTTATTGATTGTAGACGAGGCCAGTTTCATCAAGGATATGACTAAGCATTGGAAAGCCATGTGGCCTTGTTTGAGTACGGGCGGCAGTGCTATTGTATTGAGTACCCCCAATTATGATGATGATTGGTTCTGGCAGACAATGGAGGACGCAGCCCTAAAGCTGAATTCATTTGCCATTTATCGCTGCAACTATAAGGAGCGGCCAGAACATTGCGATCCACAGTGGGAGATGGACGCCAAGAACAATCTCGGTCAGAAGGGATGGGAAGTCGAGTACGAGCAGAAACCTATGGAAAGGATACAGATCGAGAAGACCTCCAGGAAGCCCTCCAATAAGCTGTGGCGGTCTATTTGGGATGAATGGGATAGTTCGTCGTCTTTAGCTGAGGAGAGCTTAGAAAGCGAATGAGAGATCGCAGGAGGCTGGCTCCGTTCCTTCATGTCAAAGATACGATAAAAGCATTAGCGGCGTCGAGGCGACGGTATCGTTCGATGAAGTTCGCCAGCTTGCGGGCTTTGATTGTACTTTTGGGCAGAGTGTTAGAGGGAGCCTCAGTGGGGCGATACACGGCGATGGTGAAATCGGTCATGAACGGGCAAACTAACGATGAGGACGTAAGATGGCATTAAGATTTATGTAATGGGGCAAAAATAGTTAATACGTCCACCCGATAGGACACCCGTGATTTAATAGGGCATCCCTTAACGGGTATATCAAGCCTGGAAATCGACGTTTGTTACATATCCACCTTGTTCTTCCACTTCAAAGTTATAGTCGAACGGATCATTGCCATTTGAGAAATTCTTCAATTCGTCCGGGTGGGCTTTGAAATATTTGACAACAACTTTGCGCATTGATGTAAACAAGTAGTCAATAGGATTTAACTTATGTCCGACGAACTTCAGTAACATTCCATTTATAGCACGGGTAGTAAGCCTCTTGCCTCTACGATTTGTCCAATAATTGATTGCTGGCATATTACTCCAAAAACGAAAAAGGCCCGATAAGCTATTTAAGCCTTATCGGGCCTTTGTTTTTCGGAATATTGCCAGACTACGAGAACTTCCGGTCGGCGAACTCCTGCGCCTTGTCAAAGCGTTCATTGGAGATGTGTTTCGTGAACTTCTTCTTCTGCATCAGTTCAAAAACAGCTTCCAACTGATCGAAGTTGACGGGCTTGGAGAAGTGGACCTTCTCTTCGCCATTGAGTCTGCCGATGTAGGCTAAGACTTCTTACGTATGTGGATCGGTCAACTTCACCACATTGACGCCGAACCCCGAAAGGTCATTGCGAGTGGTCGGGGTTTCTTTCACGACTTTCTTCGGCACGAATTTTCTCCTATCAAGTGGAAACGATTACCAAGGCGGCGTCCAGTCATCGTCAATGGTACGATGAGTTGGTTTTTTCTTAGCTGGTTGCTTCTTGTCCTTGTCCTTATTCTTGTCCTTGTCCTTATTCTTGTTCTTATGTTCCTCAAGACTCTTGAGGAGACTCTGAACAGTCAGTTTTATCGGATTCTTCGGAATTGGCAAGACCATCCACTTCGTTGATGTTTTTTTCTTCTTGCTTATCATGACGTTTCCTTCTTCCGTCTCTACCATTGAGAGCAGAAGATTCCGCTGACCCGTAGTCGAACTCACCAGGGTCAGCGGACACATCTTTCAAGAAGCGTCGAAGTTTACGGTTTCCCGTCTTTTTGACCTCTTGCTTCAGCTTTCGATAGAATCGCTTGTCGTCCATACCTTATTTAGTCTCAGCCCAGCTTGTCTTCGTCCTTCCAAGCCGAGTCAGAAATCTTCTTGAGAATATCGGCAACACCTTCGTAGATCATACGACCGATGCGACGAAGCGGGTCGTTGAGCAGAGTCCAAAACAAGGACGGTGGCCAATACACAATCCATGCAGTAATGCGTGCCTTGAACTTATCTGGAGTCGGCTTTTCAATGCTGATCCGGCGACCAAACCAATCCGAAAAGGTAGATTCCTGTTGATAGGACTTCCAATACGGAAGAAGGGCTTCGGTCATAACGCCATTGGAGGCCGTCCATGCGTTCAATTCTTCAGTCGCCTTATCAATGGCTTGTTGATGGCTGCTGTGATGGCTGATGGTGGAGCGATCCGTGTTATTTTGGACAAAGAGCAATGCTGCGCCCGGCTGGGGGCCAACTTCTGCAAGCCAAGACTGCTTATGGTCCCGGTTGTGGTCACGAACATCTCGAACGAACCACCACCATTTTCCGACATACGGAGAAATGACGTAGAGTGTACCGAACAGGAAATAACCAAGAACAGCCGCCACAGTATAGGCGGGGTTATGATACACCCACCTGACTGCATCCCCCAGGCCGGAGCCGCCGAAAATCACCAAGCCCATCACGAGCAATAGTGAGAAGGGCGCTGCCACATACCGTTCACGTTCCAGAAAGTATATCAGGAAAATGAATTCGACGGCGATCAGCGCCCAAAACCAAAAAGTACCCACCACAAACAGTTCAAAAAGCATATCTTCTTCTTCCTTCTTTTTACTGGACGACTTGGACAACACCACGAAGTACGAGTGGCTGTGCCAACGGCGTCCAATTGGTCAACTCATTGCTATGCTTCGCTTTACCCCCGCCGTTCACATTGACGGCCACGGTAATATGTTTGATCTTGTTGTTGCTAGGGACTATTGATGCAACTCCCACAGCAAATACACGTTCATCCTTGCCAACAGTTGTGGCTGTAACCACGAATTCCTGCCCAATGAATTGAGCAGCGGGTCCGGCCTCGGCATTACCAAGGTTGATCGTCATGTGATGAGCAATTACCTGCCAATCGCTTGGCGCAACGAATTGTGCCACTAATTTGGCATGAGACTCTGCATCAAGAACTAAGGCGGTGTACATCATTCCTTCTCTCTCTTTTGACGATCAATATGGTCCAGTGCTTCTTCAATAGCACCTGGAACTGCCCTGACTCACCATTCTACCACAAAAAGCCATGTTGTAAAGCAGACATGGCCAGATTACTTCTTTCGGAAGTCCCAGGGCGGGACAGGATGTTTATCGGCCCACAAGCCCAGCTTATGGTTTTTGGCGCATTCTTGTGCCTCGGCCATTTCCGGCGAATGGGAATAATCCGTATAGTGCCACGCCCAGCCTTCCTCGATCATTTCCTTGTTGATGTACCTGCCATTCAAATATACCTTGCCGATAACTCGACCATATCGGTCCTTTTTGGTCCATTCCACTTTAACGTATTTGCCGAATATTTTCTCGCTGAGTGCTTCTTTGGCTTTGTTCCCGAATGGCTGTTTCTTTTCGGGACAGTCGATTTCGGCCAAGCGAACCTTCATTTGAATTTTGTCAGGCTGCAACACGGTGATGGTATCGCCATCGGATATGCCTACAACATTTCCTGGGTTGGAAATAGAAAGGCTTATCCAAATCACTGGAATGAATGAAAGTATGGCAAGAACATAAACCGTCTTGTACAATCTGCTCATTAGTTGATCCTGACGAAATCACGGCGTCCACATTGAACAACTTGTCCTGGTTGCAGCAACAATTGTTCATCAAAGACTTTGGTGCCGTCTACTTTGACGGCTCCATCTTTAAGTCGTTGTCGGGCAGCGGTTTTCGAGATATTGCAGCAGGCAACCACGGCATTCAATAGTGAAGAGGCTGGTAGCGTAGGAATATCCGATGGCAGTTCTTTGTTCTGGACGGTCTTGAGGAAGTGTTCCTGAGCCGCCTGAGCGACTTACGAGCAATGCAATTGTTTAATGATCTCGACTGCAAGAATCTTCTTCTTGTCCATCGGATGTA
>Ga0315292_10001771_pt1 | contig 11825 bp, 7 predicted proteins | sample YL17G13_0_MG_FD_204029 | JGI IMG/M metagenome (GOLD analysis project Ga0315292, IMG submission 204029) | Sediment microbial communities from Yellowstone Lake, YNP, Wyoming, USA - YL17G13_0 | ecosystem: Environmental > Aquatic > Freshwater > Lake > Sediment | place: USA: Wyoming | collected... | reverse complement strand
CAAGCCCCTGCTGGTCGGGGGCAACGTGCTCCTGTACGTGGCGGAAGACGGCGTCAAGGTGATTCACCTGAACCGCTACGTCGTGTGTCGTGACCCAATGGGATCCGTCACCGAGATTGTGGTGGAGGAGGAGGTCTACCCCGACGCCTTGCCGCCCGGGTTGTACGACGACATTGACGACGAGGACGGTGGATACGAGTCAGGTCGTAGCTCGAAGACGATCAAGCTCTACACCCACGTCGAGTACGAGGAAGGCAAGGTCCATTGGTACCAGGAGGCCAAGGGCAAGGAGATCCCTGGGTCCCATGGCATGTGCGACAGCGACGTGAATCCCTGGATCCCCCTGCGCTTTAACCGGGTGGATAGCGAGGAGTATGGCCGCTCGTACATCGAGGAGTACTACGGGGACCTGCTGGCCCTTGAGAGCCTGTACCAAGCGATCATTGAGGGTGCTGCGGCTGCTGCCAAGATCCTGTTCCTTGTCAACCCCAACGGCACGACCAGGCCCAGGACCCTGGCCAACGCTGAGAACGGAGCCATCGTCCAGGGCAACGCGGCTGACGTCACCGTCATCCAGACCCAGAAGGCTCAGGACCTGAGCATCGCCAACTCCACCATCGAGCGCATCGAAGCCCGGTTGCAGTTTGCGTTTCTGCTGAACACTGCCATCCAGCGACGAGGGGAGCGGGTCACGGCGGAGGAGATCAGATACATGAGCCAGGAGCTTGAGGCTGGCATCGGTGGCCTGTACTCGATCCTTACTCAGGAGCTGCAACTGCCACTGGTGCGTCGGTTGCTGCATGTGCTGCGCAAACAACGCAAGCTCTCGCCTTTCCCGAAGGGTCAAGGTGGTGTGCCACTGGTCAACCCAAGGCCAGTCACGGGCCTTGAAGCCATCGGCCGCGGCGATGACCGCAACAAGTTGATCCAGTTCATCACCACTGCCACCCAAACCCTGGGCCCTGAGGCTGTCGCCAAGTTCGTGAACATCGACGAGGCACTGCGTCGTCTGGCTGCAAGTGAATCCATCGACACAACCAACCTGGTCAAGTCTCAGGACCAGCTACAACAGGAGGCAGCTGCTGCCCAAGCGGAACAACAACAAGCCGGCCAACGTGAAATGCTGATGACTGGCCTCAAGTCATCAGCCATGGCGCAAGTCGCCAACAACTACACCCAATCAGGAGCGCCTTATGGCCCGCAATTCGCAGACGGCACAGACCCAGCCCAGCCCGGAGCCCAGCCCAACGCCCTCCCAATGCCCCCAGGGGGACCCGGTATCCCTAGCGGGCCCACCGGCGCAGGTGCAGCAATGGGGCCCAACGCCTGACATGGTCATTGACCACGTAGAAGCACGACCTGTGGCCGAGCCTGACCCCACGCCTGCCGTCACTGCCGAGGACGACGGCTCCATCACCATCAACTGAACACCACCAAGGAAACGACTCATGCCTGAAGCCGTCACGATCACTCAATCCGAAACCCCGGCCCTGTCGCCCGACAACGAGGCGATGCTGGCCGCCCTGGCAAGCGACGGAGACGACAAGCCAGCCGAACTCCTGGCCGGCAAGTACAAGTCCGTCGAGGACCTGGAGAAGGCGTACAAGGAACTCCAGACCAAGCTCAGCCGTGGTCAATCAACCGCGCCAGAAGCTGAAGACAACAACGCTGCTGACGATGAGACCGATGGCAACGACGAGGAGCAGGATGACAAGCCCGCTGGTGACGCCCGTGAAATCTACGGGGACTTGATCGGCGGGAAGCTCGACGATGCTGGCATCGACTTCCAGGACATGAATGTCCGCTGGCAACAGTCGGGCACCCTGGAGTCCGGGGACTACGACCAGCTGGCTGAGGCTGGTTTCAACCGGGACATGGTTGATGCGTACTTGTCTGGGCTCCAGTACAAGGCGACACAGGACACAGCTCTGACGGTCAAGGAGGTGGCTTCCATCAAGGAGTCCCTCGGTGGTGAGGCTGAGTACAGGAAGATGATCGAGTGGGCAGGGGAGAACCTGGCCCCCGAGGAGGTCGAAGGCTTCAACCAGATCATCAACACACAGCCCATGGCTGCGGTGAAGATGGCCATCACTGGTCTCCATGCCCGGTACTCAGCTGTCGAAGGTCGTGAACCCAAGCTCATTGGTGGCCGTGCATCCAAGGGCAACAGCGACAAGTTCGAGAGCACAGCCCAGCTCGTCGAAGCCATGTCGGATCCCAGGTACAGCAAGGACCCTGCTTATCAGAGAAAGATCCAAGAGAAACTCGGACGCTCGAGTATCTTCTGATCGGTGTGTTTGTTCGGGGCCCTCCATTTCCTTGGGGGGCTTTTTTATGCCTTGCGTTTATCCGTACACTGATTGCACCTAGACCCACTCACAATCAGCGACGGCCCACTGCGGTGGACACCCGCTCGTGAACGGGAGCCCGGCGTCGGGGTAACCCCCAACCCTTTTCCCCTAGGAGCCCAGCAATGGCCGCCCCCGATTTCACAGCTTCACGCCTTGGCCTAGTAAACGCCGCTGGTGGCGGTTCTTGGGCCGGTGACAACGCCCTTTTTCTTCAGGTCTGGGCCGGTGAAGTTCTCACCGCGTTCCGTAAGGCCACCATCTTTGAACCCCTTCACACTGTCCGCACCATCTCCAACGGCAAGTCAGCTTCATTCCCGATCGTGGGTCTGAACTCTGCTGCGTACCACACCCCCGGCACGATGCTGACGGGGACCGCAGTGAAGAACGCTGAGGCCGTCATCAAGATTGACGACAAGCTCGTCTCCAACGTGTTTGTTGCTGACATTGATGAGGCCAAGAACCACTGGGACGTCCGTTCCCCGTACTCCGCTGAGATGGGCAACGCCCTGGCGTACACCTTCGACCGCAACATTGCGGCGATGATTGCCAAGGCAGCTCGTACCGCCACCAACTTCAACACCGACCTGCCCGGCGGCACCCGCATCAAGATCATCGCTACCTCCAAGGCTGCGATCACTGGCGCTCAGCTGGCCACCGCTCTGTTCTCCGCTGCCCAGCGGATGGACGAGAACAGCTTGCCTGAGAACGACCGGTACTGCGTTCTGGCTCCGGCCGAGTACTACAAACTCGTCCAGACCACCGACGTGATCAACCGGGACTGGGGCGGCGCTGGTGCTTACGCCGACGGCACCGTGCTGAAGGTTGCTGGCATCACCATCCTCAAGTCGAACCACCTGCCCACCACCAACCGCACCGCGGTCACCGGTGAGCAGAACGACTACACCGCTGACTTCACCACCTCCGTCGCTCTTGCTTTCAACAAGCAGGCCGTCGGCACCGTGAAGTTGATGGACATGAAGATGGAGCAGACCGGTGCTGATGTACATGCTCTTTGGCAAGGTACATTTATGGTAGCGTCAATGGCTCTTGGCAGTGGTATTTTGCGCCCTGATTGCGCAGTTGAGATCTACACTGCTACGTCATAGTTGCTGGCATTTATCAAACAATGTCAGCTGGGGGCTTCGGCCCCCTTTTTTTTTGCCAGTAAGTCCTATGGACCATTAGCCTCAAAGCCAACAGAATGAAAAGCGACGCCACCTTCGCCGAGCTTGCGACAATGGTGGAAAACGCCAAACTCTTGGGACTCCTGCCATGACCCTTGCTCGCACCACGTTCCTGGAAGCCGTGAACCGGGTGCTGCAAATGCTCGGCGAGGCACCAGTCAACAGCTTGAACGGCCAATTCGGCTTGGCACAACAGGCCCAAGACGCCATCAACGACGTCTCTCGCAAGATCCAGGCGGAGGGCTGGTCGTTCAACACAGACTACGAGCGCCTGTTGATGCGTGATGCGGTGACCAACGAGATCAGCGTCGGAGTCAATGTCAGCCGGGTCAAGGTCGACCCCTACACCTACCCAGACGTCGACGTCATCCAGCGCGGGGCCAAGCTTTACGACCGTCGTGCTGGCAGTTACCAGTTCGACGAGGACCTACGTGCCGACGTCACCTACATCCTGGAGTGGGACGAGGTGCCTGAGTACGCCCACCAGTACTTCATGATCAAGGCTGGCCGCCAGTTGCAAGAAGCGATCCTGGGATCAGCTGACCTCTCGAGGATCAACGTCACTGCCGAGGCTGAGGCCCGCAGCTTGTTCCTGGAGGAGGAGACGACCCGTGGGGACCACAGCTGGCTACGTGGCAATCCAAACCACACAGATGTTTTCATGACGTACAAGCCCGCCTGGGCCCTGCGTCGTTAAGCCATGCCACTGATCAGTAGCTCCATTCCAAACCTGATCAACGGGGTCAGCCAGCAACCAGCAGCGTTGCGCCTGGCGTCCCAGTGCGAGCAGATGGTCAACTGCATGCCGAGCCCGGTCGAGGGGCTCAAGAAGCGACCGCCGGCGCAACACGTGGCCAAGTTGTTCGCGGGCTCAGCCGGTGCCAGCCGTCCGTTCACGACCATCGTGGACCGCGATGGAGCCATCCAGTTTCTGGTGTTGCTCCTGGACAACGACATCAAAGTCTTTGGCCTGGATGGTTCCGTCAAGACGGTGACCACACCTGACGGCACGTCGTACCTCAACATCACTGGTGAGCCCAGCTCCGTGTTTCGGGTGGCTTCGGTGGCTGACTACACGTTCATCGTGAACCGGGAAAAGACGGTGGCCATGTCGGCAACGACGTCACCCACCTGGGGCACCAAGTCCATGGTGTTCATCAAGTCTGCTGACTACGCCACCACTTACAGCATCACCGTCAACGCCACCACCGTCACGTACACCACAGCAAGTGCGGGCTCCAGTGTGCCGAGCACCGTGGACATTGCGCTCAACCTGCGCAACTCACTGGCCACGGCCTTGGGCGGAACCTGGACCATCACCGCCAGCGAGTTCATCGTGCGAATCACGAAGAACGACGGCACTGACTACACGTTGAGCAGTTCTGACACCAGGATCGGTACGGCCACGGTGCCCATCAAGGGATCGGTGGACACCATCTCCGACCTGCCGACCAAGGCTGAGCATGGCTTCATCGTCAAGATCATTGGGGCAGCAGCAACTGGGGCTGACGATTACTACGTCAAGTTCGTGACCACCGCCGGCTCAGGCTTTGGCCATGGCGTCTGGCAGGAAACCGTGGCCCCTGGCATCCAGTACTTGTTTGATGCGGCAACCATGCCGCACGTGTTGATCCGCAACAACGACGGGACCTTCGCGTTCCAAAAGTTCACCTGGTCGGGTCGGGTTGCCGGTGACAACATCACCGCAAAGGAGCCCAGCTTTGTTGGGTCCACGATCCAGAACGTCAACCTGTTCCGCAATCGGCTTGCGTTGTTGGCTGATGAGAGCGTCATCATGTCGGCAGCTGATGCGTACGACAGGTTCTGGCCGGAGTCCGTGCAGACCGTGGTTGACTCGGACCCCATTGACCTCAGCGCCGGCAGCAGAAAGATCAACCTGCTGACGTCGAGCCTGGCCTTTGCTGACGTGTTGCTGGTCTTCAGTCGCAACGGGCAATTCAGGTTGAGTGGTGGCAATGCAGTCGTTGCGTCGTTGACACCTAAGACCGCGACCATTACCCAGATCACAGCGTTTGAGATGAGCCAAGCGGTGGACCCAGTGATCGTGGGTCGCACCATGTACTTCCCGGTGCCCAGGGGTGAGTACGGCGGCTTGAGAGAGTTCTTTTTGCCGGATGCGTCAGGCCCGGTGCCCACGTCGGAGGAGGTGACAGCAGCGGTGCCACGGTTTCTACCGTCGGACCTGTCGAACCTGGTTGCGACAGCAGCCGAGGAGGCGGTCTATGCCGTGGCCAAGAGCCAGCCCCGGCGCATCTATCTCTACAAGTTCCTGTTCCAGGGGGACAACAAGCTGCAAAGCGCCTGGAGTTACTGGGAGCTCAATGCCGGCAAGAGCGTGATCGGCATCGACCTGGTCGACAGTGACCTGTATGTCGTGGCCCAGTATTCCGATGGCGTCTATCTGGAGCGCATCGTGACTCATCCTGAATCCGTGGACGCGGGCACGACGGTGGAGATGTTGGTGGACCGCAAGACCACGGAAGCCAGTTGCTCAGTGGCCCTGACGACCCCGTCCGGTCTCGACGTCCAGAGCACCATTACCCTGCCGTACCCCATCAACACCACGACCAGCAACATGGCTGTGGTCGGCCGGCTCTTTGCCGGCAACACCTTGATGCACGGCCAAGTCGTTCAGCTCCTGTCGTCGACTGCTGCCGGTGGCGCTGGTGGCAACGGTACCCTTACGGTCCGTGGTGACCTGACCGGCGCTGAGTTCTTTGTGGGTGAGCTTTACCCCATGCTGTACGAGTTCAGCACCCAGTACCTGAAAGAGCAGCCGCCTGGTGGTGGCATGGCTGTGATCTCAGGGCCCAAGCTCCAGCTCCGCACCTGGACCATGCTGTTTGACGAGACGTCGTCGTTCAACATCAAGATCACCCCCCGTGGCCGGGACACCATGACGTACCCGTACACCGGGTTTGAGATCGGGGACCAGGAGATCAGCCTGGGTGAACTGGCTCTCCGCACCTTCAAGTTCCGGGTGCCGGTCATGGCTCAGAACATCGAGGCCAAGATTGAGGTCACCAGCTTTTCCCCGCTGCCGTGTCGGCTCCAGTCGGCAGAGTGGGAAGGCTTCTACCACACCCGGGCTGCACGACTGTGACGTCCGCGTACACCAGGCCCACCAGGGTCGCCGATATCCCCTACGTGGCGGAGTTCATGAGGGAGGAAGACGTCGCAGAGGTACGTGCGTACTCAGGCCACACACCTCAGGAGTCCCTGCTGCACAGCTTTTTTGCTGGGTCTCCTTGTATGACCATGATCGGGAGAGACGGCAGGCCCATGGGCATGTGGGGCGTCGTTCCACAACACGGAGACATTGGCACGATCTGGATGCTGTGCACCGACGACCTGGTCCGGGACCGTCTCAACTCCATGCGGTTCCTGAGAGAGGCCAGGACCCACCTCGACCGAGTCCAACTCCGCTACCGGGTGCTTTTCAATCTTGCAGATGCTCGTAACGTGGTGCATATCAAGTGGTTGCGGTGGATGGGGTTTACCTTCATCTCGTCGCATCCCAGATTCGGAACAGAAGGTCGGCTGTTCCATGAGTTCGTGAGGATCTAGGACCATGTGTGGACCAATCCCAATCATCATGGGCGTCGTCAGCGCCGGCCTGGGCATCGGCCAAGCGGTGGCTGGTGCCCAGGCCGCACAGCAGCAAGTCGACTTTGCCAATGCCCAGGCCCAGCAAGGGTTCCGGTTCCAGCAAATGCAAGCCGGTGCGGCCAGAAACTTTGAGCAGTTGAAGAAAGGCCAGCAAGAAGGGCTGATGCAAATCAATCGCCTGATGGCCGACAACGCCTACGCCAACGACATCGGGGCCCTGAACGCCCGGTTGATGCAGGAGACGGCAGCTGCCAGCCAGGAGGCGCAGAAAGGCTCCATTGCAGGGGCCAAGGCCCGAGGCGAGATCATTGCTTCCGGCCGCCTGGGCAACACCGTTGACAACCTGGTGGCTGACTTCCGCCGACAGCAAGCGCAGTTCGACTACGCCACCAGCCAGAACCTAGCGTTCACCGGCACCCAGCTTCAACTCCAGAAACAAGGGGTTGCAGCTGAGCGTGGCTCCCGGATCGCCAGCCAGCAACCGTACATCGAGCAACCGGTGCTGGATCCACTGGAACCCATTTACCAGGCGAAGCCGAGCAAGCTGCCGTTCATCCTGCAGGGGGCCAGTGCCGTCTTGGGTGGCGTCAGCACAGGTATAAGCACAGCTTCGTCCATGAAGGGAGCTGGGTACGACCCTTCAAAATTGGGCTTCAAGGCATAAACCATGGCACGTCTATCAACCGGTCAGTTTTACGGCGAGGCCAGCCGTGCCTCAGCCGCTCAACTCCTTGGTGGCATCCCCACCGAAGCATCTGGCGAAGCCCTGGCTCAAGGCTCGATCAATGCCCCGTCCTTGCAGCCACGGGCGACACCTGTCGATACGTTCCAACGGGTAGGAGCGCCGACACTGGGTGGGGCCCCGAAGATCTTTGCGCCACCGGACCTACCGAACCCAGGTCAAGACTTGGCGAATCTGTCTAAGGCCCTGGGTGGATTCAGCTCGACGTTGCAGAACTTTGGCGAGACATGGATCGCCAGCAAGAAAGAGGAAGGCAAGCGGATGGAGGAGGCCACTGGGGCGCTGGTTGGCCAGGCCAGCAGGTTTGGCCCGGCCCGTGAGCTTGCCGACCTGGCCGCCAACCTGGAAAAAGCTGCGGCCCTGGGCAACCCAGCTGCGGCCCGCATGCTGCAGGTCGTCCGAGAGAAACAAAACAAATCGGTTGGCAAGTACTGGCTCGAGCGTTCCATTGAGCAAAACGCGATCCAGAGTGCAGCATTAGGTCTGCCGGACCTCATCGCCAACACCTCCGTCATCAAGGGGACGGATGGCAAGGACTACGACAGCAACACCCTGTCGTCCGACGACCCCGTGTACCGGGCGTACCGGGACGAGCGGCTGTTCGGCGGGGTGCAGATGTCGAACCAGGGCTACGCCAAGAACCAAGGCATCATTGTCCAAGCGCAACTTCAGGCCGATCAGATCCAGCGCAAGAAATACAACACGGCCCAGGCCGTCGGGCTTGCTGGCCAAGTCACGGTCAACACGCAAAAAGCTGCAGAGAAATACGTGCTGCAACGCGCCACGGGAAGACCTGAAGACGCCGAAGACGCGGCAACCATGTCGCTACAGCAAAGCCTTGATGCCATCAGGATCCTTCCGGGGCCAGAGGAAACAAAGACAAAAATGACCAACGAGATCATGGAAAACTTTGCTGCAGAAGTTGGCTCAGCAGCAAAGTTTTCTGAGTTTTCTTTCGTGGGAGGCGACATGGACGCAGTGCTCAGGCCTGTGCTGAGCCGGCTCATGACCGGGCCCGTTGACCAGCGGGTCAAGGCAGATGGGGTAACCGCAAACGAATCGTTGCGTCTGTTCAACACTTTGGGTGGCAACCAGTACCTGGATCAGCTGGTGGCCAAGGCGAATCAAGGCCTGATCCAAGACAAGACTCAGCAAGCCCAGATGGCTGAAATCCAGGAGCAGCAAGCGTTCGACGCACGACTTGCAGCGGGCTTGCCAGAGGGCCGTCGTTCTGACCCAGCCGCCATCAACAGCTTTTTCCAGACTGAGCGAGAGCAAGCAGCGGCGGAACCCAATGCGGTGCTGCGGGCCGCCCGGTTCTCACGGATTGATGCGTCCGAGCGTCAGTTGACTGAGACCTACGTGAAGCCAGTCCAGGACAAGAAGTTCTACGCCCTTACCCGGAGGCTTGATAAAAGCCGAGACAGCGAAGCTGAGCGAAACGCATTGGCAGCCGATGTGCAGACCCTTTTGCACAGAAACGAGATCTCCAGTGCACAGGCCATCAACATTCAGACCACGCTGACGGCTCAGAACAGCAGCCAGGTGCGGTCTTACCGCAAGGACATCAGCAAGCGCGTTGACGACATCCTCAAGCCCTACGAGGAGTACATAAAAAGTCCCAATTCCTACGACGGCCAATCCATTGCCGGCTTTGAGGCTCAGTCGGCGTACAACGCTCGAAGCATGGCGACGCGCAGGCTTGAGGATGCCGTGGACCAAGCCATCAATGATGGCAAGGACCCAACGGAGGCCATGAACAAGGTCCAGCTCAACAACAATTTTGGTCTTCGGCGTCGTGAGGAAGTGGGTGGCACCCAGGCCCCCACCTACGACAACACCACCGAGTTGATTCGGAAGAACACCGGCAACTGGAGCCGGAGCACCATTGCCCCCCGGGAAGCCAACCAACTGCGGTCCAGCGCCAAGGTCCGTCCGTTGATGAAGCTTGAGCCCTGGGACCGCGACGTCACGGCCTTGCTCAACGGCAATGCCAGCCAGAACTTCAGGACCTTGATGAAGACGTTGACGACGGGGACTGGTGGCCAGAAGCCGTCTGAGGTGATCTTGAATCAATTCAAATTGCTTGGCATTGAGGTGCCGGAAAACGAGCGCCTGAAGTTCCAGGCCCTGGATGGCCAAGAGATTTCAAGGGCAACACCTGCACGTCGCCAGAGTCCCCAGCAAAACGGGGCCTTGGCTGGCATCCAGATTGTTGGTGGGGCCTTGGGCAACTTGTTGGTGCCACCGGCCCAGGCTCAGGCAGCACCACCACCCAAGCCCGCTACCAATTTCCCAGCACTCGTTACACAGGTCGGCTATTACGCCGGTGGCGGTGGTCAGGACGGAGTGGCTGGTGGTCGTACTGCTAACGGCGAGATCTACAACCCCAAAAAAATGACCGTCGCAGTTCAATGGACGTTGCGCGGCAAACTCTTAAACAAATGGTTGCTAGTTCAGGACTCCAAGTCCAACAAAACGGTTCGGGTCTGGGCTAACGACGTTGGCCCACTTCTCGGAGACAACAAAAGGACTGGGGCTCGGCACCTTGATCTTTCAAGCGCAGCGTTCACCAAGCTCTTTGGTTCCACCAGGCAAGGCCTGGGCGACATTAAGTACAAAGTCGACCCTGATCAAGGCGGGCGTCCTTGACCGGCAACCGGCAAACTGATCCCATCGCCAACTGATCCATGCCTATCCAAACCATCCGCGACCCCAAGACCGGGGAAGAGCGCCGGGTCTACGTGTCGTCGGGTGGCATGGGCGCAGGAGCCCCACCTAAGCCGCGGCCGCAGCCCAGGCCACAGCCGGCCGGTGGTGGATTTATGGGCACGTTGAACGACTTCAACCCCATGAAACAGATTGGGGCCCTGGGCACTGGCGTGTCCACGTTTCTCCAGACGGGGGACCTGAACAAAAGCATTGCAGCTGCGTCGAAGGAAGCGGCACCGACGACGGCACTGGGCCAATCAGTCAACCGGACCCTGTCGACAGGTGGTCAGCGAGCAGTGGATGCGGCTCGGCTCGAGGTTGATCGAGCTCGACTGGCCCGGGAACAGATGGCAGCAGGCACGTCGCCCCTTGACGTCAGGGTGCCCTCCACTGGACCCGGTGCCCCCAGTGCCCAGCGGGTGCGACTGCCCGGGTGGGCCGATTACGACGACCTGCGTGTCGAGCCAAAGAACCCAGTCGAAGACGTTGCCGCAAGCATCGTTGGCTTTGTCCCGTACTTTGCAGTTGCCCGGGGAGCTGGGGCCCCAGCGCAAGCCTTGGTGCGTGGGGTGCCTGGGATGTCCCAGGTCGCTACTGGCTTTGAAGCGGCCACCGCTGGACTGAAGGCAGCCGGTGGTGCCAAGCGTGTTGCCGGCATCTTTGCGGAAGAAGCTGTCTCCGGTGCCATTCCTGGCGCTATCGCCACCTACTACGCCACCAAGCCCACCGACAAGACGCTGAGCGACAGCTTGGCTGAGACGGTCAAGGGCACACCTTTTGAAGGTGTTGTGGCCCGGGGCCTATTGGCTGACCCGAGCGACACGGTCGAGCAAGCCCGCATCAAGCAATCCATCAACGACCTGATCTGGTCGGTCCCCCTGGGTGGCGGCTTGGGCACCGGCCTTGCTGGTCTCAACAGGTTGGGGGAGGCAGGCTTCCGTGGAATTGGTGCCATGAAAGGCGCCACCAAGCGGGCGTTTGCCGACGTGATCCAAGGCACGATCAAGGTTGGCCAGGCTGACGCAGCTGTGAAGAACGCGGCCGCGGCCCCGCCTGCCGCTGCTGCAGAACCGAGCGTCCCAAGTGCGGGAACTCCGACCGCTCCAGCGCCACGTGTCGTGTCTGGCAAGCCAGCGTTCTCGTCCCAGGCCTACGGGGCCCTGCGTCGTCAGCCCCTGTGGGAACAGACGGGTGTTCAGATCCAAG